>OGGU01000293.1_pt1 | contig 43558 bp, 56 predicted proteins | sample 1571241 | NCBI WGS metagenome assembly OGGU01 (sample SAMEA2581934, study PRJEB24529) | metagenome | biome: Human gut stool | place: China | collected 2011
ATAAGCGATATAAAAAACGTTACTGTCCGGCGTGCCGGGATTGGTATTTTTATTTGCTATGCCAACAAAGGTTCTATTGGCTCCCACGATTGAAACAATCGTATTCAACACGCTTTGCATTATTGCCCCGGTAATCTCGTTATTTCCGTTTGCTTTGATAGCGGCGGCAATTGCGGCTTTTAATTTCGTGTAACCTCCCATAATTGTTAAATATTAAAATCGTTATTGAAATCATTATTAAAATCCCCCTTTGTACCGGGCGTAATATATCCCCGCCCTATCTTTTTGGCAACGGTCGCCGTTTTAAACTCAATTTCGACGTTTGCCAAATCCCCCTGCGTTTGCCATTTGGGGGTAATTAGGAACATATCGCAATCGTATTTCCTGCCGTATTTATCTGTTATATGAATATAATCAGCCATACGGATAAAACGCATAACGTCGCAAAGGAACTCCGGTGCCAATATTGTACATTTAAACGTTTTTACTGATATTTGTTTTTCCGGGAAAAAATACCCGTCCCGTTCTTCGCCATCCTCTTCAAATTCATAATCCGGTTTTCCTAACTCTGTACAAAGATACAATGTATTTTTGAAATCCGGGTTTTTATATACTATTTGCCCGGCGTCAAATACCAAATTTTCAATATCCCACCATTGTATTTTTAAGTAACCGGAAACATCTTGTACGACCGTGAACATTTCAGAATACCACGTTTGCACGCCATCCGATAGCATCATATAATATATTCCGTCCAACTGATTTAATGGCATGGGTAATATTGACGGGTACAATATAACATCATAACCCAACGTTTGAAACCGGACAATCTGCAATCCGGTTTCTTCCATATACGTTGTTATGTTTGCAACTTCCTTTCCGGTCTTTTCATACAATACCACTGACGTAACATTGTTTGACCGTGTGTTTCTCATTATCTGAAACGGTAACAATCTATCAGCCGGGGCAAATAACGGGTAAATTGCGCCGTATGCGTAACTTTTTCTGTGGTTCTGTTCATTTATTGACGTGTACCACGGTAAAACGCTCATGTTGTTATTCTGTATCATATTTCAACGTTGCTTTAATGTTTCGACTACACAAATTTACGCTTAATTTATCAACTTGACCGTTACCGATATACGTTTTTATTAGTTGCATCGGGTTTGGGTCGTCATTTGCCGGAAAACTAAACGTTTGTTTCTTCTTTCTCTCAATACCGTATGCGTAAACCTCGGAACCGTTTATTAATACACGATGGGCGGGTAAATCATATAACCAATACAGGGATTGCAGATTGATAAACGCCAAATATCCGTTTTGCAAAAAGTATTCGACCCCGTTAATAGTTTGGCGGATAAATGGTAATATCCATTGCGACCCGGACGTTGGCGGAACGGCGGCAAACAAGGCGAACCCGTCCGAACTCATATTGCCGGGGTTTAACAACATCATATCAATATCGGACGTAAAGTTTGATATATTAATTTCCTCAACCTTTCCGGGCGTTACATACTTGCTTATTACTTGTATCGGCAACCCTTCAAATGCCGCCGTAACGTCGTCCATCCATTCAAATTGGTAACGTTCCGGCAAATCGACCTTATCAAACGAATATTCCGACGTGTTGAACGCCCACGGTTTCCCGTTGCGCAAATTCAATTCCTTTGTCAAATCGTGGCTTAATATAGCCTCGTCGGAATAGGAACCGCCATTGCGGAAATATTGGATATGTTCGATTTTAAATTTGCCGTCCTCAATGAACCAATAACATTTAAAACAATCCCGTAACATATTGGTAAATTGTTGTAAGGTCGTCGGGGCTTTTTGTGCGGGTTGCTGATATTCCCCGTTTATAATATTGGTTTTCTGTGATACAAGCAAACGGAAATTCAACCCGGATATTGGGTTGTTACCGCTGTATAAAAATTGACTGTATTCAGCCGTGGCTGCGTGTGTTATACCCGGTGCAATCTGATTGAGCAAAACGGATATACAAGACGCAACCGGGAACGCATCCCGCAAAGTATATGCTTTTCGTGCTTTTTTCTCTAATATCCAATCCATCAAAGAAAACCCAAACCATAACGACGCATAACGCCACGTTGACCGGGCAATTGGATAAAACGGTCCGTAAATGGAATAGGGCGGCGCAAAATACTTTCCGTTATCCGCTAATCCCCACTCGGTCGGGGTATCTGAAAAGATGTTTGAAATAAACGCCACGTCGATTGCGTAACCAATCACACGCCTATAATTACGGTTATTATCAACTATATCATCGACGGGCAATGCATATGTATTAAGGTTGTCGATTTTCCCCACGTCGCACAAATACCGGGCGTATATATTATAACTTTTCATATCGGCGTGCATTGTTCCGGTTGCCCCGGAACCATTGACGGCGGTTAAATTAAACTCCAATGTATCAAACGGGGACGTTGTAACCTTTCGATAACGGAACATTGCCACATTGTTCGACTGTCGGCGTATCTCAACCAATGCATCCCCAAACGGTGTGCCGTTAATTCGTTTTTGTGAAATATAGATATAATAATTAACATTCGATTCCGGGTATAATTTCCCCTCGAATACGTCCGCACTTGCACCCGTTGCCATTCGTCCGGTATAAAGCCCGGATATTACCGCCGGGGAACCGTTGGACGTAATTTGTATTTCTTTCAATATATTGCACAAAGCAAAATGATAGGTTTGTACTAATGCGTTTTGGTCGGTCGTGGCGTTTGCGTCTTGTTCCCAATTCGTACCGCCCAAAAAACAAGAAACAACACTATCCCCCGGAACGTATATTTGAATTAATGGACGCTTGTTTATCGTTATCCGTTGGATTGTCGGGGCTAACGCTATTAAATTGTATTCCTTTTCCAATCCCGCCAACACGTCGTTATAATCGTCGATTGCGTCCGGTTGTACAACAACCTTTTTATCGTAATCGGTAAACGTGCAATCGGTTTTCATAAACTTGCCTTGAAAGTATTGGAACCATGTACGCCCGCCGTCGTTGCTCTTTTCAATGCAATACAAAAATTCATTGTCGAACGATTGACGGTTTATATAGTCGTAATCATCCCGGACAAAGGTAATTTTGCCGGATAATTTGGCACGATAAAACCGTTGGTTGGTTTCTAATTCGTACTCCTTTGCCAAATCGTCCTTATAAATCGGATGCACGGTTTGACCTTGTAAGATGTTCGGGGCGTCCAACGTTCCCAATCTCAACCATGCCGTCCCGTCGGCGTATTGCGCTTTGATTACATTAAACCGGATATATGCGGCATTGCTTGGTATGTCAAATTCCGTATTTGTGGCGGACGGGTTGCTCCCCCAACCGCCGATAATCTTTTTATTGCTATCGTAAAATGCGCCCCCGGATTGCGTGGTGAAATTCTGAAACAATTTGCGGGGGTACACATTCCCAACCGGGACAAAAGTACGGGTATAATAGAACTTTGTACTATTCCCGTTTATGTTCCCGGTTGTGTGACTTATCGACCCGTTCGCTAAAAACGCATTTACAAATGAATGTCTATAAATCGGATTCATATCAATTTTTAATTTTACGTGTCAAATTCTTGTAAACCTCAATAACATTGCCGTTGCCATCGACGTAACGACGGCGGCGGTTTTGTTCCTTAATCTCCCTTACATCGTCCTTTAAATCCCGCAAATCCGGTGCGTTATTTTGTTGAACCGTTATATTAATGCCGTCGGTATTGTAGGCATTAAGGTACTTTTGGGGGAATGTTCCCCGGTTCAAACTATTTATTACGTCCGGGATTAAACGACGGAAACGGCGGGAATTACGTTTATTGATAACGGCGAAAAATTCCCCGCCCTCCGCACGTCTCCGAGTTCCATCCGGTTTGGTTCCTAAATCCACGTCGTCCCCTGATTGGTGGGAACCGCCCGCCAACAATTCAACCGTACCATCGCCGTAACTTTCCGAACCCTCGGCGTTGGCTGATTTGGATAATTGGGCGGCTTTGATTTTGGCGGCGGCAAAGGAACCCCACATTATAGCGATTGCCGGGATTGCGAACGGGAACCCCAATTGCGACCAAATCAAAGCGGACGCCGTTACAAGGTTTCCGATTTGTTGGATTGTCTGTATTGCCTGTTGTGCCTTTTGCGCTTTCTGTTGCTCTTTCAACGCCTTTTCTTGGTTCCGCTTTGCCAAATCCAACTCCTTTTGTGCCATAACCACGTTTGAGGCATAACCGTTCGCCCGTGCTTCCCTTTCGGCGTCCAACGTGCGTTGTGCGCTTTCAACCTCTTTGTCGGCGGCATTTACGGCGGCTTCGGCGGCTTGCAATTTCGCATCTAAAAATACCTGTAATTGCTCCATTGCAAAGGATACGGACGTACTTATTGCCTCCTTTTGGTCGTCGTCCAAATTAAGCCCAAACAAACCGTAAATGTCTGTTCCTCGTTCCTCTCCTTTTGACTGCTCAATTTCTTGGTCAATCTTTTTTATTGTGTTTTGAATTGTTTGTACTTCAACATCTGACAATTTATTGGCTGCTTGCTCGTTCAATTCTAATACCTTTTGCAAACGTTCCTTTTCTGCCTGCAAACGGAATTGGGTTTTCCGGGCTTCTGAATTTCTTAATAAATCAAATTCAGATTGCACCAACGCTTGTTGTTGGTCAAACATCATTAATTGCGTTTGCAAATATTCGTCGGCAATTGCGCTTCCCTTAACGTCAAATCCGGCATTAATTACCCCGGCGTCCTGCTGTTGTCCGGTCGGCTTTTGCTCATTCTGCAACAATGCTGTTTGTCTTTCATTCTCTAACAACTGCATACGCAATTGTCGTTCCTGCTCGCTTCCCTGCTTAACCGCTTGCAAACGTAATTCAATGCTTTCTTTCTGCAATGCCAATTCTTGCAACTGCCGTTCTTGCTCTATTTTCAACAACGCCTCTGTCTGCTGCTGTTCTAACGCCGTAATTGTTGCGTTTATCGCCTGCCGTCCGGTTTCGTTCAAATCCTTTTCGGTCTGTAATTGGTGTTGCAAATCCTCAATCTGTCGGGAATACTGATATTGCGTTTGCTGCCTACGCTTTGCCCATTCGTCGGTTTCCAACTGCAATTGTACATCCTGCAATTTCCGGGTTGCTTTCAAATTCTTTTTATAAGCCTCTTCAATTTGCTTTGCTTGTTGTTCTGCTGCCTTTTCCGCATCGCTTTTACCCCTTGGCGTTACGGTTGGGTTCTGTGTCGTTACGGGCTTATTGTCTGTTTGTGGCGTCGGGGTATCTCCAACAGAAACCGGGATTGTTAACGGTTTTATTTTCTTTTGCATACCCTCCAAACCCTCTTGGAAATTTTCTGTTATGTCTTTAACTTGGGCTTTAACCAAATTTCCGTACGCTACTGCATAATCTGCCAATCCTTTTTTTACGTCGTCAAAATCTAACGTAAGCGCCCCCTTTAATACGGTTCCGGTTGCTTTGACTATATCAATAAAGAATCCAAACAAATTTCCCAACGTATCAAATGTTGTTTTGAATCCGGCAACAATCCCATTCCAAATTGCACGTATCAAAACACTTTCATTGTATAACTCAATCAAGTAATTGACAACATCAATAACCCCTTTTATTATCGCCGTCAATCCTTGGTTAACAAAAACTTTTGCCTGCGTTGTCAACGCTTCAAAATTTCCTCCGGTTGCGTCAAACAACCCGGATAATGCGTTTTGCAACTCAATTTGGCTTTGCAATTGTTCCTCCTGCAATTGCGCCAAAACTCCGGCTTTCCCTTTTACTTCATCCATGTTTGTTGAAATATCTTTCAACGTGCGCAAATACTGCAATCCGGCGTCCTCTCCGGGACCCCCGAATATATCTGCAATTGCAGCCCCGACCGTTGCCGCATTATCCGGCAATTCTGCCAATTTTGCGGAAACGTCTTGTATAACATCGAACGTTGTTTTGGTTCCGGTCTGCAAATCTTTTTGAACTTGTTCCGACGAAATACCGATACCGTCCAAAGCCGCCGCCGTCGCCGTCGTCATTTCACGCAAACGCAAATTTGCCTCCTTAATTGCGTCAACGCCTTTGTCCGAAAAGATACCCATTTTGTTTGTTTGGGCTACAATGGCAACAAATTGGTCTGCTGATATTCCCGCCTCCTTAAAATATGCCGGGTATTCTTTCAACGTGTCCAAAAATTCCCCGTTCGCATCGGCTCCGGACAAAAAACCATCCTTAACCAACTGCAATGCCTCATTTGCAGAAATACCAAATTGTTGTGATAATGCGTTTGTTGCAATCAATGTTTCCCGAAAATCTGCGCCGAACGAATCTGCGACGGCTTGCACCTCGTTTCTAAACGCTTTCAAATCGTCGCCGCTTTTCCCGGTAAATTGTTGCGTCAACCTTGTTGCCTCAACTAATCCGGCGTTGTAATCGTACCACCATTTGAACGCCGCACCAGCCGCCGCAATCCCGGCAATTGCTAAAAATACGGGATTTGAAAGTAAACCCAACAAAGTTTTCCCCAACGCCTTTGCGCCATCGCCTATTGCTGTAAATACTGCTTTGCTTTCTGCTCCTCCACGACCTAACGCCAAAAGGCTATCGCCAAATGAATTGTTAAGCCCCAACGTTTCTTTTAATTTGTCGCCATAAGCAATTATTGCGTCGGACGCCTCCGTATAATTACCAACGTTCAATTGATATTTCCCGGTTGCCTCCTGCAAACGCTTCATTTCTTCGTATATTTCCCGTGTCTGCTCAACCAACTTGCGCCCCTCCTCGGTATTTTCTCGCTCGGCTTTCGTCATGTTGTTCAGATAGATTTTATTTAACGAATATTGCGCCGACAACTTGTTATAACTGCCCCCGGCTGACTGATTGATTTTTACAATCAATTTGTTTATTTGGTTGGCTTCCTGCTGTGCCAATTTCAATTCCGCCAACTTCTTTGCGTTCTCACTTTCCGCAAACGCCAAATCACGTTGCGCACGTGCCAAACGTTCCGCATCGTCTGCGGCTTTCTTGGTTGTGTTCCTGCCGTCCTCGGTTGCCCCGGAAACTTTTTGCAGAACCGCCGCCAACTGAATTGCTTCCGCCCTAATATTTTTCAACGCATTTGTATATGTGTCTGAAAGTTCATCCAATTGCTTTATCAAATCCGTAATCGAATTATCGGGGCTTACCAAATCCGAATATTTAATTGGGTTGTTGTTATCTGCCATATATCCGACTATTTATTTTGTTATTTGCGGGCAATTTGCCCTATAATCAATTTCCTTTTCTCAAATATATAATTTATCGTCTGAAAAATAAAAACGCCTTAAATCGCCTTATTTTGGCTTTTTCCGCTTGCTTGCTTTTTCGCTTGCTCCTTAATGTATTCAAATGCGTTGTAATATTCCAAAACGGTAAACGATTTTGGGTTTACGTGCAAATGTTGGGACAACATCAAACACATACTTTCAAACTGCTTGTCGTATTGTATTTCCACACTATCCGACCCGCTAAACGATTTGGGTTTTGTATAAGTCAACAACAACGTCGTAATATTGTCTATTTCCGCCCGTTTGTCGCTTTCGTCCCCCTTTATTATCGCATCCAACATTAACATCGTGCGTTGCTTCAATTGGTCGTAATACTCTTTAATCGTGGCGTCGTCGAATAGTTTAGGAAAATACAATTGCAATTCTTCATCTATTTTTTTTTTGACCGCTTCCAATTGGGCGGTCAACTCGGCGTTCGGCGCATCGGCGAATAAATCCAATACCTTTTGCAAACCGTCCGCCGTCATATCGTTGTATTCGGTTCCGTCCACGGACTTAACCAAACAGGCAAACGCCAAATACTTTGGCGATATGGCGGATTGGACGAAATAAACGTTTTGCCGCAAATTATCCAATTCCTTTTCCGCCAAATCCGGCTTTTCCTTTCGGATAAACCGGATTGCCTTTTCAATATGCGCATCCCAATCGTTCAAATCCGACCCAACCCCGGCGTCGATAAGCAACATTTTGTTATATGCGTGAAATCGCAAAATCGGCAATTCGTCGATACTGTCGTACAACACAACCGCCCGTTCCCCTATCTTTGTCGTTTTCATAAGAGTATGCGGGTTATGACTGTTGAACAAAACGGAACCAATAACAATGCCGGGTTCCCGGTGCATATAGCAAACAGGACGGACAAAACGACCCCCGCCCACCATGATAAGCAAAAGCCGCAATTGAACATCTTAACAAAAAAGTCATTGCCGTGAACTTGGACGTACTCAATAACGCCCCACTTTTTCAACAGGGTCAACAGGAACGCCGCCACGGTTGCCACGACCAAAACCCAAATAATGAAAGTTACCATATCGTTAAATGTTACAAGGTTGATTAACTGACAATACACCCTCAAAGCGAAAACCGCCGAACGGGTGCATTAAAAATTGATTATCTATTTCGTCCAACGTAAACCCACGGTACACGTTTTCCGCCAACTCATAAATCCGGTTTATTACAATCGTCCCGTCTTTCAGCCAAAAACCGCCATTTAGGACGGTCAATATTTCGTTCTTCAATGCCTCGGTATTCCGGTTGTTGAGTTGACCGGGGTAAACCTTGCGCAAATCGAACCAAACAATAAGGGAAAACGGGGCTTTAATCTCGCTTTGCTCTTTGGGAACCCAACCGACCGTTTGCGGGTCGTCTATCCAAAAGAACGAAAAATTGCCAATATTGGCATCCGGGGAAACGTCGATATAATCGTTGTTGCCTCTCCATTCCGTCCCGCCCGCATATACGTTCGGGGTATAATAGCGTTTGCCCTGTATCACTTTGGCGATACGTTGCGCCCGCCCAAATGCGACGTCCAACCAATCGACGTTATCCATTAACCCGGTTTGTATGTTCCCCAAAACCCGGTCGATTAAAACCGGGTTGGGAATTATAGGGGTTGTTCTCTTATTCGTTGCCATATAATACGTTTTTTGCTTTTTTCATTAAGTCCGGGAATATATATTGCCAAATCAACGCCGCAATATTTTCGTCCGTCAATCCCAATATTTGCCGCCCGTACTTTTTTATTAAGTCCTCCGTTTTGAAATCCGACGCTTTTATTTCAAACTGTTTGTCGCCGACTTCCAAAAAAAACGACGCTTCAAAATCCCCGGTATCCCGTAACGTTACCCGGTTTGTCGGTTGTCCCTTTTCCTCCTTTATGGCTATCGTCAACGGCGAATACGGGGCGTAATCCATAATATCCACGCCCAAACGGTTAATACCTTGTTCAAACAATTGTTCCTCGGCATTCATATCAACAATATAGGCATCATTGTCCCAAATGATTTGTTGAATGTATGCGCCGGACGATAACCCGTTGTTGAACGTGGCAACCCGGTTGCGTAAATCCTGTATTGACTTTAACCCCGCCATAATCTTACGTTGTCCGGTATTTTACACCGTGGTTATTACAAGTAAGGCAAATACGGTCGATACCCTGCGTATCCAACCGCAACGCCTCGTATGCTTTTTTAAGGTCATAACCCAAACCGCCGGGGCGACCCTCAACGTTGCCGTCCAATTCGTAAAGAATTTCCAACCGGGTTGCGTTTACTTGGTTCCGGTTTACCTTAACATCGGGGTTCATTGCCAACGTGCGCAACATGATTGCGGCGACCTGTCGTTGGATAACCGTTTGGAAAATTTGCCTTTCCTTAATGATAAAATCCGTTAGGTCGCAACCAACGGTTATTTCGCAATTCAACCCGTAATTCTGCGTATTGGTGTACATCGTCAACGCAATATCCCACAACTCCGGGTATTCGTCGAATGTTTCCGGGGCGTTCATCATAAACGGGGATACCTGTAAATACTTGGTTATTTCCCGCCAACGCTCCAAATCAACGTAACCCGTACACGTCCCGCACGGCTCCCGGCTCCAATCCTTTGTCATGTTAATTGCCTGCATCCCGGCGGGCAAATCGTTTTGGTTGTAACAAAGGAACCACGACCCCCCGGCGTTGTTTCCGGTACTGATATACGGTAAATAACAATCTTTCAACGGGAACCATTGAAAACCGCCGTTTGTCTGCGTAAAATTCAAATCAAACGTCTTTATCGGGTCAATTTGGGACGAATGGAAAAGATACATACGAACAACCCCGGTTGCGCCCGTCATTTGCAACCCGATTTGTTCGATTTTCATTGTTACGCCCATAGAACGAACCGGGACAATTTCAAACCCGACTAATTTATGATTATTCGGCAAAGTCGCCCGGATACGTCCCGCACCGTCAAAGAACGTGCGCCGTTCCAACAAGTTCTTTGTTTCCTTATCCAATCCCTTTATTTGCGTGAATGTTTGTACCATTTGCGCAATACCGTTACGGGTCAACCGCTCCAAATAATCGGAAATGAAATTGTACGGTTGCCAATATGGGTTGCCGTAATCGTCGTTAAAATCGCTTTCGGTCGGTTCCTCGTTTTGGTTGTCCCGTGCGGCAATCCAAACTTTGTTGTTGTGGCGAACCTTTGCCCCGGCTTTGTATTCCGGTATCATATTCCAAACCGGATATTGAAAAACGAAATCATCCGGGACGATTGCCCGGACATTATCCAAAGTAACAAGGGGGTGCGCACCTTGAAACGTCAAACCGCTTTCCGTCTGCGTTAAATTGTCGTCTATCGCCTTTGCCGGGTCGTATGATTGTTCCCACCCGACGACGTGCAATAATGCGTCCTGTATTTCTTTTAATCGGTACATCTGCGTTTGAAATAAATAAGGGGGCGGGGATAACCACCCCGTCCCCTCGGTTTAACAATTCGTTATGCTCCGGCGTTATGCGCCCGCACCTCCGGCGGGAAATTCCCCGGCGTTGGTTACATATACAGGCATACCCAACGGTTCGTTTGGATTGCGGGCGGCAATCTCGGCTTTGATAATCGGGTTTGCCACAGTATCCGGGTTGCTGTTGTAAGCAACCATATACGCCACGTCAACGGAAAATCCGAAATACTCCTTAACGGCGCACGTCAAATCGGCGGTTGCGGCGCCCATGATTGCGGACTGGTCGCCAACGGCGGTGTAATAGTGCGAACCAACGGGCAAATCAATGTACGGCAAACGTACAACGTCCCATTCGTGGAAATTCGCACGGGTGCGGCGCAATGCCTCACGGTCAACACGGGTAAGGATACCAACATTACCGTCAGCAACGGCAAACATGGTTCCCATTTTGCCCGCTTCGTCGGTTACGTTGTTCGTGTAGTGCAAAACCTTGTTGTCGTACTCCATGCGCTTGTTTACGTCGTTGTAAACGCCATGTTGCGCAAGTTTACGGATAAGGCTATCAACCCCGGCGTTGGCGATAATGTGGATATATTCCGGGTAACAGTTAGCCCGCATAATCGGGTTAATATCGCCCAAAATCTCGGTCGCCATTTGGGTTGGAACCTGTACCACGTTGCCCGCCTCCGTGTAGTTAAGCAACGTTTTGAACACCTGTGTTTTGTTTGCCTCCAATGCGGCAACGGCTCCGACGTCCAATTTGTCCGCCAAAGCCCGGCACGTCTTTTCCATTTTGCGCAAAAAGTCGTGTTCGTAGGAAATTTCGTTGTTCATGTAGGCGGCGGGAACCATTGTAAAGCCAATGGCATAAGTCGCCCAAACAACCGCTACCAATGCGGACGTATTTTCATCGTCAGCGATAACGCACGAACGGACATTGCTAACCTGTACATCGCCGTCGTAATTGATAACGGGTACTTGTACCGTGTTACCAATGGACGCAAACGCACGGTCACGCAAATTGGGGTTAATGATTGAGGACGGAGCGTTGGTTTGCTCAATGAAAAAATCCAATGCGCCATACTCACACGGGCGGGTCATATTACGGTCTAATTCCGGGTTTTCAATCCGCCAATTTTGCAATCTTGTTGCTACTAATGACATAATGTTAAAAATTTAATTGTTATTAAATGCGGGTTCACCCTTTACCCGTGATTGTTTACTTTTCCGGCAATGCGGCAATATTGTTGTCCTGCCATGCCTGTTTCATTGCGGCGTCGAACTTTTCGGAACCCGCCGTTAAACCCTGCGCCATAAGGTTTGCGGCGATTGCTTCGTAAGCCTCGACACGGGTTTTTGCGCCCGTTATGTCAATGGTTGTTCCGCCACCACCGCCGGAACCGCCCGCCGGGGGAACCGTTCCGCCGCCTCCGGCTTGGCGTCCCTTATCCAAAATACCCATTGTTTCCAATTCCTTTGCCAACAGGTCGCCGGGGGTGTACGGGTTCAACTGATTGTTCGGGTTACGCATAATTGCGCCGCTTTCGTCCTTAAAAGCAAGGATTTTACCGCCTTTTCCGTCGTCGATATATTCGGGGTTCATACCCTTAATTTTGTCGATTGCTTGCGCTAACAAAACCTTTGTTGCGCTTTCGGGCAATCCCGGTTTGAATTTCAACCCGGCGGTTGCGGTCTGCAATGCACCCTCGATACGAACGCCGAACAACTCCGTTTGGAATTTCTTTTCGGCTTCATCGTACTTGCTTTTGAGGTCGTTAAACTGCGTTGTTACCGCCGTCAAATCGGCTTTCGCCTGTTTCAACGCCTTTGCCGTTTCCGCATCGGTCGCACCGTCGGCAATTGCCTTTTCCAAACGTGCCTTTTCTTTCGTCAGACTGTCGATTTGGGTTTGCAATGCGCTTGCGCTTTCCGCTTTGGTTTTGAACTCAGCGACCACACGTTTTGCGTAATCAAACGTCTTTTCGGTTCCGTTCTTTGCGATACCGGACGCCGCCAAAATATCGGCATCCAATCCGCCGTAAATTTCGCCCGTCTTTTTGGCAATAACGCTATTTTCGTCGTTGGTGGACAATGTTGTAATTGCCGCAATTTGTTCGTCGGTTAATCCGGCTAATGCCGCATTTGCAACTAAAATTTCTTTCGTTAACATAATTCTTTCCCTTTGAATTAATTAAGTGCGATTGCTGCTACTGCTCCGCTGTTTGCGTTAATAATATGAATTGTGTATTTTGGCGAATCCCCGGTTGTGTCAACCAACCAACTAACAACACGTGCATGGCTGATTTTCTTTTCAACCTCTTTTGTTACCAAAATTACGTCGGTAATGGTTCCGCCCTCAATACATTCAATCAACTTTTTATTTGTTGCGCCATCCAATGCGGCGGCGGTTGTTGTTACTTCAATAACCAAATTGCCCTGCTGTGCAATCTGTGCCATAATCGTATTTTTTAATTGTTTAATACTCTGTTACTTTTTCGCCCCGGGTTTGTCCTCGGCTTCTGCCTTTGCCTTTGCATCGGCTTTGGTTTCTTTGGCGGGTTCCGCCGGGATAACTCCCGCCGCTTTCAATTCCGCCAAAATTTCAGCCTTTAACGCCGCTTTTTCCTCGGCTTTGGCTTTCGCCTCGGCTTCTGCCTTTGCCTTTGCATCGGCGGCGGCTTTTTCCTCGGCGGCTTTCTGCTGTGCGGCGGTTCGTGCCGCTTTTTCCTCGGCTTGCGCCTTGATGTACTCGTTGGGGTCGTGCAATACGGTAATCGTGTAACCCTGTTTTTTCAGTGCGTCCAAAATGCCGTTTTCAAACGACTTTTTGCCGAACTTTTGGATACGGGGAACGGATAAGCGTTTGCCCGTTTCGCTATCAAACTTGCGCACCTCAATAATGCAATGATACAAATGTTGTTCGTTGCTCGGTACAATGTAGTTTTCGGGGGTGACGTCGGTAATTGCGACGTCCTTTGTTTTACCCTCGTTTGCTGTTTTCACTCGCATACTCGTTAAATTTACTTGTTATTACTGAAATCTTTTGGTTGAATGGTATTTGCGTTCCAAATTCCAAAATGTTTGTATTCTCCCGTTCAAACCTACGGACAAAGTTAGCGAAATTTAACTTTATACGCAATTCATTCTCCGGGATTAAGTTACGTCCGTACAAATCCAATACCTCGTTCCGGGTCAAATGGCGGTACGGCTCCAATTCTGCCAATATCAACATACGTTGCAATTGGGTTGGGTTGTTCCGGTACTCCGTTTCGATAATCTGATTTTGTAGGGCGTCCAATTCTGCCTCACTTGTGCCGCTTTCCTTTGCCAACTTATAACGGTTCCGCAACTCGCTTGCGTCGTACAAATAGAACTCCGTGCCGTAATTGACTTTTGCAGATACGAACATATTGCCGTATCGCAATCGGCAAACCGTTTCATCGACGAACTGTTGGGCGGCTTCAAAGCCTTTTTTCACTCGGTTTAATACCGTGCTTTGGCTCTCAAATGCGGCTTTAACCTGTTGTTCGTTGAATGCCTCCCGTTGGGTTACTTCCTCGTTTTGTCCGACGACGGCGGTAATAATGTTTTCCCGCAATCTCTTTTCTTCCTCAACGTTGTAATCCAAACTTGAACGGTCAACGGTCAACATTTGTACCGGGTTCCGCAAATCGGGTTGTTTGTCCCCGTCCGGTATCGGTATTTCAACAAAGGAACCCGCCCCGGTAATCCGTTTGTCGCCGCACTTGGGGCAACGCATCAATAACCCGGCTTGGTCTAACCTATAATACCCTTGTTTGTCTTTCAAAAATCCACCGTCGCAATAATCGCCGTTTTCGGCGTTTGTAAAATCGCACGATTGTTCGTAACCGGAATATATCGGGTACGCCCCGTACATATCCAAATGCCGCTTCGATATATGGAAAAACAAAAACCAATCCAACGCCTCCAATTCTTTTGTTAGCGGGGATTGTTTAACGTCCGGTTCTCGCAAATTCATTGGCTCGTTCCAAAAGAAACGGGCGGGGCAATAGCGCAAATCGTGTGGGTTATCAACCAATAATTCGCCTATGTTGCCGCCGTCGTCCTCTGCAAATACTCTGTATCGTTCATCGTCAATAACTGCAATACGTTTATCGGGTTGGCGGAAAATTATCCAATCCATAACCCCGGTTGTCCGGTTTGCCTCAAAGGTTATGACGCTTTCGATAGGTAGCCAATAAAAATACGGGGTCGGGTATCGGTCGGCGGGGTTTTGCTCGGCGGGCAAATCAACTATTAAGACGCTGTTTATTTCCGTCTTGAAAAACTCCCAACCTTTCGTACTCCAAATTTCCGGCTCCTTTAATACATCTTGGCGATAATACTCCCAATCGTCCCGTTGTTCCGTGTTTTGGAATTGATAGTTGAACGCCGGGTTACGACCGTCGAAAATACGGCTCAACTTATCAAAACAAATGCCCGTTACCTCGTTGGTACGAACGGGGTAACGGAACAATGTTTTGAAGATTTTGAATTTATCGTGCGGGATAAGATTTTGAACCCATGCCAAAAAATCGGTCGTGGGTAAACACATTAAGGGCGTTACGTTGGTTTGGGCGTGAAATTTAATGCGGTTTTGGTGTATGACCGCTTTATTTATCGTCGCCTTTTTCCTCGGTTCCGTTATTTCCTTTCTTATGCGTTTTATATCTAATCCCATTTTCTTTGCTAAATTCAAAAGGTGTTTTTTCGGGCAACTGCCAACCGCCATTGTTAGGCATCCGCAACAGGCGTTCGGCGTGGTTAATCTCAAATTCTTCGGTCGTGTTAAGGGTCGGACACTCCAACACGACCTTTGTAACTTTCGCCGTCATTACGCTTATGCGGGTTTCAAATCCGTAAGCGGGTTAAACGTCGGGGCAACAATCGCCAAATCGTCCGACCAATTCGGCAAAAACGACCATTGTATTGCGTTGCTGTCCGGGGCTTCCAATCCGCCCAACGTCTTATCGCCGATAAACAACGAACGTATCGGTATCGGGTAAAATGTACCCTCCGTTGTGGCGTCCTTAATGGCTCCAATTGCGCCGTTTTCGTCGAAAATGAAGATACCCAAATTGTCGCCCCAACTTTCGCATTGCATTTCCTTTAATGCCTTGATAACCTCCTGCGGGGCTTTGCGGATAACTCCGGTAAACGGGGTTGGTTCACGTCCAATAATCTCTTCGACGCCTCCTAACGTTTCGTTACCGCCTCCAAAGGTGCGGGCGGCCCCCGCCTCGGCGGTCGGGGCTTGGATATACGGCGAAACAACTATTTTCGTGCTATCCGCCGCCGATAATAGGGGCGTCCATGACGCTAACGCCGTAATCGCTTTTTCACTCGTAAAACTGTTTTTGCTTCCGTTGTCTTTCATAAGACGTTGAAAGGCCACTTTCTGAACCTGTCCGAAACTTTCCGAACACTTAATTGCGGGTACATCGGGCAACGCCGCCCCCGCCGGACATTTACAAATCATACTTCTTTGTTTTTAACGTTAAAAATATTATTACTTTCTCCGGGGCTGTCCCTTTGCCCTCTCGTTTCGGTTACAAAGTTATAAACTTTTTCCCGGATAATCTTGCATATCTCAAAAATATTGCTAATTGCGTCGTCTTACGCCTCGGTTTGCGTGTGCGTATGGCTGTATATTGCCGTCCGCAATCTCCTTTTCATATATCCCGGTCAATCCGTCCTCCGGGTCGTCGTGCGTATTGGCACCGAAATTGCGCAAAAATCCGGTTACATGGTCGTAAACGGCTTTGTACCGGGTTTCCCAACCGAACGGCATAATTATATGTTGATTAACCATTGCGGACGCTGTTATTATCCGGCTTTCCTTGTTGCCCCCTTGATAAAACGGGTCGGTAATCGCCCGGACTTTCTTTTTGATAACCTTTTCGTAACCCGCACCACCGTTGTTGCTCTCAACCCACGCTTTTTGCGTCCCGTTCCGGTTAATCATCGCCGGGACGGTTACGGTTGTAACGTCCGTATTTTCGTCCGTCATTTCCATATCTGTAATAAGTGCAAACAATATCGGCTCCATGCGCTTTGTTTTCTCGTTGAAAAACAGATTGTCGGACTTATACACGTCATACGTTGCGGCAAACAACAGGTCGTCGCCCTCGTCGGCAACGTCAATGTATGCGCCGGAACGAATGTACGTGCCGTAATCGGATTTTTCGACCCACGTTTTGAAAGGTTGGTACAATCGACCCTCGGCGGAACCGGGGTTGCCTTGATACAGGCATTGAAATTGCACCGGGTCTAATGCCTTTTGCGCTTCCAACTTTTGCTTACTGTGTCGGCTTTCCCATAATGCCGCCCCCGGTTCCCGTGGGTCTATCTCGGTCGGTTCCCCGGTTTTCAATCCCTCAAAGTTTATGCGCACCCACGCCCCCGGCGTTACGTTCTCCAAATCCGCCCAACACTTAACATCAATAATCGTTTCGCCGCTCTTTTCAATGCGTCCTATCAAATCATCGTCGTGCCAACGGGTAAATACAATCAATTCTTGACTATCATTGTGTAAACGGGTGCGTACAACGGTCGTGTACCATTTCCACGCCGCCGCCCGTACTATCGGGCTGTTACCCTCGGCGTAATCTTTATACACGTCGTCCAATATCGAAACGTCCACGGTTTTAGACGTCAGCGAACCGCCACGACCGACGACACGCAACGACCCCTTACGCCCGACCATCTCGATAACATCGGAATTGCGCAAATAGGTATTCGCCATTGTTACGACGTTCGACCCATTTAAGTACGTGCCGGGGAATAATTCACGATACCGGGGCGTGTCGATTATTCGTTGAACGTCCCGGTTAAAATCCCGTGCGATTGTCGCCGCATACGAACCGATACATATTTTGCGGTCGGGGTCTAACCCCAACATAAATGCGGGTAATTTGCGGCTTGACCCCTCCGATTTGCCATGTTGCGGCGGCTGTTGTACAATCATCCTTCGTATTTTGCCATGCGCAAACATATCCAACAGGGTATAATATACAACATGAAACGGTTCCAATACCAAATCCGGTTGCATATACCGGGCAAAGTTGATAAGACGTTTACGGGCGGCGGCTCGCACCAATTCGCCGGGGTCTGCCTTGATTGCCTCGTACATCTTCAATAATTCCTCGTTACTCATGGTCGTACAATTTTATCGGGTGTAACTATCAATTCGCCGGGCTTTTTCGGTATCCAATTCAAACACGCCGTTTTGCTCCTTATCCGGGAACGGTTCGGGGTAAACGGACAACGGCAACAAATCGGCAATCTATTTGCAAAATCTAAATTCTCATGGTCGAAATACCAAACACCGTGTCCGCAATCCCCGCAATAATGGTTCGTTTTGGTTACAACCTGTTTAACAACATTCATTCGCTTTGCCATTATTGCGCCCCTCCTTTCTCGGCGATTGTCTTTTGAAATTCGGCGGACTGCAATTTGTCGGCGACGGCAAACAACAGGTCGTCCGGGATTGCCTTAACATCGTATTTCGGTTTATCGTCGTCCGTCCCGGCGTTGTATCCGGGTATCTCGATTTTAACGGGTGCATCAAATCCCAACATCTTTGCCCGGCGTTGTTGAATGTTCAACAGCAAGTCCAAAAACCGGGGATTGCCCGCCGACGTTTCAACGGTCGTTTCGTCATACCCGTAATATTCCGGGTCGCCGTCGGTCGCATCCGTTTTGATAGGACGCCCCCGGTTGGTTTTCTCTTTGGTGCGCTGCTTTCCGGTTTTGGATACCTCCCACGCCTCCCACGCTTGTTGCTCCATTTTATCCAACTTGCGCAATTCCTGCGTAACATATTCGTCGATTGTTTCCAACCGTTCCCGCTTCCATTCGATAAGGCATTGTTGCAAATCGTAATAAACCATTTGAAAGGTTATTGTATAACCCATTCCACGGGCGGACAAATCCCGGTTCAATGCGTCCGCAATTTCCCGGTACGAATAACCACGCAAAAATAAATCGGCACAAAACCGAATGTCATAAATTCGTTGTTCCTCGGAACGTTTGTTGTAGCCTAATGGCTTCTTTCTCTTTTTCATCGTAAAACCTCCTTAATCGTCAAATCGTATTCCCACACATACCCGCCCGCCGTTTTATACACTCCTTTACAACATCGGGTAATTGTTATATTTTTTATTCCCGTTTTTCTTTCCGCTTCCCTTATAGATTTATACCGGGCAATTTCGTTTCAAATGTTTTTCGATTGCAAGTTATTTGCACGGAATTTCCATTTTAAGAGGCTTTTTTGTCTTATCCAATACTTTCTATATCTCGGCGGTTATCTTTTAACCACGGGGCAAATTTACGGCTTTTCCGCCGCATTGCCAACCGTTTGTTCTCTCTCACATATAAACGGCAAAACCCCGGCTTTGTTTTCCGGGGCTTTCGCCTGTTATCTGCTTACTTCAACCACGGCGTCCGGGTACTCTTTGCAAGCCGCTAAATACTTTTCCAACCACGGGACAAAATTTTTGTATGTCCCCCAACCGTTAGGGCTGTTGAATTGCTCGTAATATTTCGGTCGGGCTTTCATATCCGCAATTGCCTTTTCCAATGGTTCAATCAATTGTTCGGCGGTCGTTATTCCGTTTTCCTCCGGTCGCCATACAATCTCATATATTCCGGCGGCATTTGCCATTTTCCCCAAATTATGCGTAATGTTCGCATCATATACGGAATAATTCGGGAAATAATGTTGTCCGCACTCACTACAAACACTTTGTTCGTCTGCTTTCCTGTTTAATGATACATCTAAACTCATCTAATACCTCCTTTCGTATTTACCGCACGAACAACGAAAATGCGGTTGGGTTCCACGGGGGTTGGTGTATTCCGTTCCCCTTTTATCATCTTCAACGCCAAACATACCGGGGCGGGTTTCCCATTAACCGGAAATTCCGGGTTGAAATATCGACACGTTCCGCATATCTTTTCGGGGCGTCGATTATCCGGGGCGCATTCGGTCGGCATATTCGGAATTATATCCGGGCAATTATTTTTTGCTTTCATGCTTCTGCGCTTTGATAGTTACCCATTAACCCGGATATTATCCGGTCGGCGGTTGTGTGTCGCCATATTCCTAATATTTCATCCCAAATAAAGCAAATATTGGGATTATCAAACATCATACATGGGTTTTTGCAATTATCTTTCATTGTTGCGCCCTCCTTTTCGGTTCTTTCGTTGGTTCTTTGCCCGGCGTTTATCCCGTGGGTTCCTTTTCGGCATTTCGACCCGGTGTATTTCTACTTTGGAACCGGGGAACATCTTGCCGAAAAATTCCGCCATTGCTCGCACCTCCTTTGGGACGTCGAACGCCTCCGGCTTCTTATGCTCCGGGCAAATCCCCCGAACCGGGCAATTGTCGCAATCCTCATTCCGCACAACCTCGCCCGGCTTATCGGCTTCTTTGAACCCGTGCCAATTGTCCCTCCGTGCGGACGCTTCGGCGAAATTCTCCATTGCTTCAACTGCGACTTTCGCCAATATGTAATCCGGGGTATCGTTAAAATGCGCCTCCAAAGAATTACGGTTGATAACCTCGGCAATCTCTTTCAAAAACTTTTCTCTTTTGTTCATCGCTTTATTGATTTTTGGGTTTGTACTCTTGGCACGGCATAACGCCGCACGATTGTTCGCATTTGAACGCCTCGCAATAACCGTTCCCGTTGACGTCCTCGTTTGTAAAGTTGGCGCAATTCCCGCATCCCTTATCGCCGGGTTCTTTCGGTACGCTTACGCCTTTCGGCTCAAACTCCCGGTTAAACTCTCTTTCCGGGCGGGTTGTCAATCGTCCGTCCGGTTCCCGGACAATGTAGTACGTTTCCGGGGCGTCAATGAAAATGCCGTTGCCGTCCGTGAACGAATAAAACGCCCGCCCGTTTGGGGTTCTCGGTATCGTCATGGTTCCGCCTCCGGTAAATCTCAACAGGTCGTCCAAATTGTCCCGGCGTACCTGTATTGCGTCAACTTCTAACAACGTGCGGCAATATCGGGTTCCCGCCGTGGCGTCCGGCTCAACTAACCGGGTGCGGATTTGTTCCGGGTATTCCGTCGGGTCGTACTCGACGTTGAAAACAACGGCGGCGTCTAACGTGTGGGTAACTAACAAGCGTTTTCCCAATCGTCCGGCGACTGCCTGTTTTAGTGCTTCAATTGCGTTTCCCTGTATCTCGGTTGTGTCAACCGTGATTTCGTAACGGTCGGGTTTTTCCTCGACCTCCGGTTGGCTTTTGGCAATATCGCCAATCATAACCAACAATTCCGCATCAAACGGGTTTAACTTACTTTCTGTCATCGCTCTAATTTTTTATTCGTTCTTACTGTTTTCGGATATACCAACCGCCAAAATATCGTTTTTCGGTCGGTTCTGTTGTACTTATCGCATTGCAAGTGCGCCCCGTTGCAAACGTCCCGGTCTATCTTGCAACGGACGCACCGTTGGCAAAACAGGGTTCCGGGGTCGTCTGCTAACCTTTGGGCGGCTTTCGTCCATAACTCGGCAATAATAACCATGCCTTTGTAAATGGCACGTTCGCCGGGCTTGTACTCCCTTTTCGGGTCGAACGGTTCGGGTTGCTTAACTCTCATTCTTTGCCCGCTTCGTTTACATAGTCAAACAATGCGTCCAAATCGTCCTTTGCGCCTTTTACGCAAATTCGTACCCTATCGCCCCCGGCTAATGCGATTTCGACAACCTCACAATTATACCGGGGAGCGTTTATCTGTATCATTGCCGCCGTGGTATTCGTTACAAACTCGTTTCTTTCTTCCATGCTCTCGGATTTTTGAAGTAAATTAAATGCCTCCGTTGGTTCGTTCTCGCTTTGACACGCCCCCAACAAAAGCGTTGCCAAAGATAACAATAAAATCTTTGCTTTCATCGTTTTACCTTTCTTTTAATCCATATAAACCGTATGCCAATGCCGACAAACAATATTTTCGCCTCAATATCAACATAACGGTCGTAACCGTTTATTGCATCAATGGATACCCCAAATTGCCAACTATGATATTGCCAATACTCACGGGCGTAAACATAGACGCCGACCCGCCCAACGTGTATGCCTGTTTGGACGGTGTGTTTGTCCTTACTCATTGTGTGCCTCCTTTCTTGCTAATTCATAACCCTTTTTATCCATTACCATAACTTTAGGATATTCAACAATACAACCTTTTGTATATACGAGATTATAGATACCCAATTGCCCCTTAACCGGAAATTCAATAACCCGGCGGGGGTTGCGCATCAACCACCCGTACCCCTTTGTTATTTTCGCCCTCTTTTCCTTTGGAATCCGGGTGTTTTCCCAATCCTCCGGCGTAAACTCTTTTATCGGCTTTACGTCGTACAACTCAACCAATCCCAAAGTAACGCCGCTTTCCATTCCCGGATAAACCGGGGACGCTGCGGAACATATCAGCACGTCGCCACGGTATGACGTGTTTTTGCTCCTAACTTCAATTGTCTTTTTCCCGTAAACAATACCGTTTTCGTCCTTGTACGCCTCCGTTACCAAATCATTTGCGTATGGCTGTTTTACGGTCAACGCACGCCAACGGTCGTGCCTTTCCGGGTTGTAATCCTTATTGCTGTACTGCATATTTACTTTTTATTTTCGGGTTCCTCGGTTTCGTCGTCGGGTTCCGGGTAATGGATAAATCCAATTTGCCGGACGTTTTGGATTGGCTCGTAAATGATAACGACAACATCGCCGTCCGTCCTTACTCCGACCAATCGGCAATCGGCGGGAACCTCAACCCGTATTTCACTTTTCATTATTAAACAAATCCCAATTAACAGGGACACAATACCCCGGCAATTCTCCCCGGTCAATCCCCAACGGATTAACAATACTATCTTTCCAATAGATACGGGGTTGTTCCGGGCGTCCCTCCCAATGTTCCGTAATCGTGTCGTAAATCAATCGTATTTCCCGTTTCGGATATTTGCCGCCGCTCTGCAACCCGATTTTATACAGGTCAACGAATGGATACGACAATTTGATTATCCCAATTGCCCGGTCGTACATTCCCGGCGGGATTGGCTCCACGCTTGCAAAGGTGCGGAACCCGTGGTGTTTTGCCCGTGCCAACACATTAACCCGCATCATATTTGGGTCGGCGTTCGGCTCCAATTCGTCGCAACCTGTCAACGTTGCGCCCAAAGCGATACGGGACACGTCCCAACCCTCGGACGCCTCGGCAAAATCAATGAAGCGGTTCAACCCCTCGGCGCATTTGCTCAATATCTTAACCGGGACGCCGTGGCGTTGGCATACGCCGACCGCTTGACGGGTCAACCGTTCCGTTTCCGGCAACAACGGGTCGGTCGTGAACGAAAAGAATAACCCCGTTTTCTGCAATTCCTCCTTATGCGCCAACAATTCGTTTTTGAAAATATCCAAAGCGTATGGATATTCCCGCAACGTCTTTTTCAACTCCGGGCGACTGCCTCCCAATACCTTTGCGCCACGACCTTTGCGCAAATAACAGTAAGTACAACCGTTGGAACAACCGACAAAGAAATTGGCGGCGTTCTCGGCGTATTCCCCGGCTTTACCTTTTGGGCTGTAAATAACCCGTCCGTTTATCGCTCCCATATCGTCAACGGCTTAAAATGGTAAATCGTCGTTTCCGTCGGGGGCGGGTGCATCCGGCACGGGCGGCGGCGGTACTTGCGCCCCGGCTCCGGTCGCTTTCGGGGTCAACATTTCCATATCGGTTGCGACTATCTCGGTAACATGCCGTTTGACGCCTTGCGCATCGTCATAACTCCGGGTTCTCAATTCGCCCTCAATATACAGTTTGTCGCCCTTTTTGACGTACTGATTGGCGACCTTTGCCAACCCGTTTTGCAATACGACGTTATGCCATTCGGTACGCTCCGGGATTTGCCGCCCGTCCTTTGTGGTATAACCTCGTTTCGTGGTTGCCAACGAAAAGGTCGCCACGCAACCCCCGTTGTCGAACTCCCTAAAATCCGGGGCTTTCCCGATATATCCCATCAAAATAACCTTGTTTACACTCATACAAAAAACGCTTTAATTATCCAAACAATGATACTATACAACGCCCACATATAAGACGCAACCGTTAACGTCACGAACGTGTATAACGCAATTTTATATCCGGTTTTTGATTTTATTTTCATTTCACTTGAATTTTACGCAATCCAACAAATATTGTTTCTTATTATCCGACCATCCGGCGGCATGGTTTATCGCTTTTCGGTCGTCGTCGTGTACGAACTCACAAACCCAACCGCCAACGCTTGATTTTTGAACTAACCGAACCAATTTTCCAACTATAAAAGAACGCAATTTGTAATACCCGGAATTTTCCCCAACAAACAAAACCCATCTTTCTGCATTTATTTCGGGCGGATTTTCGATTTGCGGGCGTTTCTCCCTTTCCGGGTATGTTTGTACCCGTCTGAAATCATTTTTGATTGAACGGCGGGAAATTGCCCCGTAATCGGGTTGCCTCTTTTTGATTCTCATTTTTTTATATCTCCATTTATAACCCTTATGCAAATTTCCTTTCCCTTTACATACCTTACAAATTGCCGTTGCCGAAAAATTGCCTTTTCGGGCGGCTTCTTGTATGCTAACAAATACATTTACAACAATACCGTTTTTTATTTGCTCAACCGCTTTTTCGTGGTGCGGTTTCGCTTTTTTCCCAATCCATTTAGATTTTGTTATTGGGTTATTCTGATTTTCTTTAACCGTAACCCAACGCAAATTATCTGCATGGTTATTGGCTCGGTCGCCGTCGATATGGTCGATACATGGTTTGTTTTCCGGGTTCGGAATGAAAGCCGCCGCAACTAATCTATGAACACGGAACATTTTCCCGGTTCCATTTTTCCATAAACTAATTATTTTATATCCTTTCAAATATCCGCCTTTCATTAGAAACGCATCCTTTTTTAAGGAACGAACATTGCCATAATTAGAAATTTGATAATGTCCTTTGTAACCCTCAATATCTTTCCAAATTTGCATACTCATTTTTCATTAATTCAATCATTCTCATATTGCCGGAATATATACGCATTTTCGTTTTATCCCCATTCTCCCAACATGAATGATGTTCAAAACATAGTATATTTATATTTCTTGCATCATGCGCCATTTCGGGAAACGCTCCACGGGTCAATATATGCGAACAATAAACGGCGGAATAATTCCGTAACGGCTTTAAACATTCCTCGCATCTGTGCGGCTTATGCTCCCAAACCCACCGGAAAAACCGTTCGTTTGCCTGTGGGATATTCCCACGACCAAAAACGCAATGCCCGAACAATTCCCGTTGGATTTCGACACGCAACCGAATATCCATTGTAAACCGCTTGTAATCCAATAGGGGGCAAAACCCCCTATCGGTTACAAATTGATATTCCTCCCGGTCTGTTAGCAATATCGGCTCCATTGCTTACATATCCGCCGTTTCGTCCTCCGGGTCGTCCTCGTTAGCCGGGTCGCCGACCTCCGGGAACAATCCGTTCTCCTTTTCCGGCTCTGCGACCAAACCCGATGCGGGTTCGCCGTCAGCCCCGAACAATTCCAATTGCGCCTTTTTGCCTTTGAACAAAAATGCGTAAACCTCGTTTTCAATGTCCGCAACGATTGCTTCCAATTCCTCCTCAAAACCGAACGTTTCGGTATTGAATTTCAGACGGGGCGAATTTATCGCCGTCTTTTGGTCGTTGGATACCGTGAACAATCCCGTAAGGACGACCCCAACGTTATCGTCTTGACCGGAATAGGACACGCCCCGAACCTCAATGTTTTTCAACATTTCGTCGGCGAAATTGCGGGCGACCTCCTTTTGGTTCTTGTTCGCCTTAAAATCGTCGGTTCCGATCATTGACAAAAAGGACGTGATATTGAAAATACGTCCCATGATTGGGCGCAATCGGTCGAAACATTCCCGCAAATCGGGGTGTATGTCCTTTGCGCTCTCGACGTGGTATTTGTTCGTATAACTTTCGTTGCCGATTGTTTCGGTAACTTCATAATGAACATCCAACCCGCCGTCTTTTAACGTCTTGACTTTCGACAATGCAAACGACTTTTCCGACGGTATCGGCATTACGTTTGCGGTTTCTTTTTTCTCGCTCATTTTTGATAATTTATTTGTTGCCGGGAACCCGCCCGGCTCGGTTTTACAAATCTTCCTCAACGTATCGTTTTAACTCGGCTTGGAACAATTCCCGTTCCTCGGCTTCCGTTGCAATCAATTCGTCGTACAAATCTTGGTCGAATATCTCGTTAATCGCATCATCCAACAAAGCAATCAATTTTTCCGGCTTAACGGCATCTAATTCGACCTATCCCAATCCGTCCCAATTTGCCGTCCGGCTGTCTGTTTCCTTTGCCGGGGCGGGCGGCAATCCCCATTCGATAACCTGTTGTTCCATTAGGGCAATACGGCGTATTTCAACCCCATAAACCCCGAATTTCTCCAAATTCTCGCCAATTGACCGGGGTATATCTTCCCCGGACGGGTCGTAATCTCCGAAATACAGGATTATAGGTTGTTTCCCGTTGCTTATGGCGTCCCGCATACGCTCGGACAATTCATATAAGAACGTCAACGACGGATACCCTTTGCAAGCACCAACCGCAATGCCCAATTTGGCGCACGGTTTCGCAAAAACGCCCTCCAATGCTTTCTTTTCAATAAGGATTTCGGGATAATAGGGTTGATTTTCCCAACGGTTTTTCCCATACGAACGCATCCACGCCCGAACCTGTTGTTTTGCTTCGTCCTGTTTGTCCTCCAAATTGGTTGGCTCGGCGTGGGTATAACCACACATTGCCCTATCTCGGTCGCTGAACGCCTCAAAATCAACCCGACCGTCCCACCGGGCGACCTCCATTGCGGCGACGACACGTTTGTAATGTTGCAACGTGTTCGTCATGCCGATACTAACCAATTGATAATGAAGCGCACGGATTGTCAAAACTCCGGGTTCGTATCGGCTCAAAATCTCAACGGAATTTTCAATTATCCAATCCCGTGTAAATTCGTCTTTCGTTCGCTTTGCCATATTCTAAAAATCTGTTTCGTCCAACAAATCCTTTGTCGTCTTATTCCGGGCGACCGCCGGGCGTTGAGGCTCCGGGATTGGTTCCGGTTCCCGCTTGGGGTTCCCGGTTCCGATTGGCTCCGTTACGGGGTTCGGGTCGTAAAACTCAATGCCCCCGTTTCCGGGCTTTTCCGGCTCAAATTGGGCTTTGAGTTGTTCCGCCGGGTATTCCTTTTGCGCTAACTCAATAATCCCCAAATTAACCAATTCCGGGACGCAACGGCGCAACGCCCTTATGTCCTCTAATGCGTCATGCGCCGGGAATGTTTCGCCGGGGAATAACTTACTATATAATTCCTCTAATTTGGGATATTTTCCCGGTCGCCCGTTTGAATACAATGCGCCGACAAATTTAATAGTTTTCATCATTGTATCAATGCGCTTTCCCTTGTGCAATGCGTCCTCGGCTTTGGCGTCGTAATACTCTTTGCCGCAATAACGCAAAATGTTCGCTTTCAACATCGACGTATCGAAATAAATGTTGTGCGCACATACAAGCGGGGCGGCGGCGGCATCCGCCAAAAATTCGTCGATAACCTCGGCAAACGGTACGCCCTCGGCAATTGCCCGTTCGGTCGTTATCCCGTGTATTGCGGTTGTTTCCGGCGGTATCTCGTAATTGTCCGGCTTAATTATAAAACTGCGTTCTTTGTCGCCGAACGCCCACGCCAATTGTACGACGTGCGGGAATTGGTTAAAATCCGCATCCCATTTCAAACCATTTGCGGGTACTCCTGTTGTTTCGCAATCGAAAAAACAAATGTCTTTTAATTCAAATTTCATACTCTCGTTACTTTTTTATTCGTTAAATAATCGTTTTTGCCCGTCGTCGTTGGGCGTTTGCTCAACATATTTTGCCCGTGTAATCCAAACGCACCCGCAACGCAAACACTTTATCCGGCTGTAATGCTTTGGCGTGTATTCGTGGCGAATAATCCGCCAACCCGCCAACGGGTAATTCTTACGTTTTCCGTTACACTTGCAAAACATACCTTACAACGTTCGGGGGTCGTCAATATACGTGTTGTATTCCTCGGCGGAAATCTGTTTGAGCGTTTCGATATGCTCGATTAACTCGGCGTTCGACAATTCCGCCACGGTGCGCAATTCGTGGGAATATTTCCCGGTTTCCTCGTTGACTCGCTCGACGTACATAATTGGGGAAAACTCCCGCAACCTCCGTTCCGTTTGTTCCTCCGTAAGACGTTCGCCCGCCTCCCAAATGGCGTGTCGGAACGTGGGTACAACATAGTTGAAATAATAGCCTTTCAAAGCCTCGGACGAACCGGGCGACGCAACAATGAACCGGGCAATTATCCGGGAACCTTTCCAACCCTTGAAAAATTCGTTTAATTCGCCCATGTACATTGCCAACCCGCCGTTATTATTTATCGTCCCCGTTGCCGTTATTTCTCGCTTTCTCATCGTCGATTAACTTTTGCATTGTGATATTAAACGCTGTCATTCCAACCGCACGGATAAACGCCCGTTCGCTCGACGAATACCCGGTTGCGACCTTATCCAAAACTTTTGCGAAAAGAATAACGAAATTTCCCGGTTCCCAATGCCCGGTATTGTGCATACGGTCGATAACGTGCGCCCGCAACCTCGTATTATTCCGGGTCGCATCCTTACGGGCTTTCTCCCGGTCGTTCCAAAGGCTCGTTAATTGGCGTTTCACGTTCTCAAAAAACAACGGCATTTTCAACACGTCCGCAATTGTCATTTCTTTAACTTCCATATTGTTTTGTTTAAGGGACGCCGGGGAACCGACGCCCCGGTTAATTACTCGGTTTCGCTGTATTCCTCAATAATTAAATCGTCCTGTCCTCGCTTGACTTCCTCTATAAATCCCTGATACCCTTCTTTCCGGGCTAATTCGATAAGGGATTGCAGACGTTTTGCGCCCAAACTTTCGCCCCTCGCAATGCGGAATACCTTAACGGTCGGATTGCTTGCGATAATCAATTTTGCGGCAACCTCCATTATCTGACTATCCGACACTTTCCCGGCGACGAACGGCACGCCGTTTAATTCCAACCCGTCGTCCGTGAACGTCAACCCGGCAATCGGCAATTCCGATTTCGCAATAAGGGTTTCCCGCTCTTTGAGCAAATCCGACAACTTTTTTTCGTGGGTTTGGGCGACCTTTTCGGCGGCGTCCTTTTGCTTTTTCTTCGTCAGATAGTCCACAACCAACGCATTGATTTTGTTGTGTTCCTCGGCTTGTTTGAGGCGTTCGGCTGTATCCAAATTCTCCGGGTTGTTTTCCTCGTACTTTGCCAACCATGCGGCGGCGTTGTTCTTACGGGTTTCGTAATCGGCTTTATCCGTTTGGATTTGCGCCAATGTTTCGTCGTATTTGTCGGCGGCGGCTTTCGCATCGGCTTTGCTCTTTTTCTTTGCCTCTTCCAATGCCTTTTTTGCCTCGGCAACAATCCGGTCGTATTCGGCTTGGGCTTCCGCCTCATACTTTATTGCGGCGTCAATCTCTGTATTCTTGGTTTCCTCGGCGGCTTTGATACGACCGGGGATTGCCTCCAATTGTTCCGTCCGGGTTTGCAATGCGGTACGCACGGTTTTCGCTTTCTCAATCAACCGGGCGTTCTCGTTTTGTTCCTCCATTAAATCGGCAATGTCGATTTTCTCGGCATACGTTTTGACGTCGCCCGGTTTCAACTGCTTTTCGGCGGCGGAGCAAATGGTCGTGTACGTCTTGACCTCGGCGTTGGCGTCCTTTCTTTTCTCCTTAACGGTCATAACCTCGGCGTCAATCTCGGCAATACGTTTTTGCACATTCTCCGGCAACAATGCCCGGACGTATTGCACTTGCTTTCGGCGACCCTCGGCGGTTTCAGACCACCGGGAAAACTCCACGGCGTCAAAATCCGTATATCCGAAAACCTTTTGCAACATACTTACGTTATCCGACCGCATCCCGGTTGTTTTCTGTTTGATTGATAACGTACCACGGGGGTTGGCTTTGGTAAACCGCAATTCAACGTCGTATTCCTCGCCGTCGTCGCCGACAACCATTTTAGCAAACCCTTTGTCCTCGCCATTACGCAACACGGCGTCCCGGTTCCCGGTCAACAACGCCCCGATTGCCTTTAATAGCGTGGATTTTCCTAACTCATTGTCCCCGGTAATGAAATATACATTACCCTCAAAATCTGCGTTGAACTCCTTAATTACTTGGAAATTCGACAATTCTAACTTTTTGATAATCATTTTTTCGCTCTTTTATGCCGGGGTTTCCCCCGGCGGTTACTACTTATTTGTTTGTTAATCTCATTCTTTGGTGTATCATGCTTTGCACCTTGTTAAGCGCATCCCGGTTGGCGTCAACCTCCGACCGGGTGCAATCGGCAATAAAGTTTTCCAAACGCTTATACAGGTCGTCCAACTCTTTTGCCGTCATTGCATGGCGAACGGCTCCCAATTCATCCGTTACCATATCGTTACGTCTTTATGCGAAATATCCATTTTCCAACACGCTATAAAAACATTATTTATATTTTCATTGGCGTATAATATCGCACAATCTTTGGTTCGTACCAACTGAAAATAAAACGACTGTTTGCCGTATGCGTCGATTGGGTAAACGTACTCAATGAAATAAGCCGTTTTTGTCTGTTTTGCTGTTTCTAATGTATCCATACTCTCGGTTTTTATTTTCCGGGAAAACGCCCGGTCGTTGTTATTTCATGCCACAAAATTACGGTAAATATTTTAATTACCAAAATTTTTTTTTTATTTTCGTGTTAGGGTAAAAAAAATAATCCCGATACGTCGCAAAGCGTACCGGGATAAAATCAAAATAATTTCATTTGCGTATCTGTTAAGACGGCAATAACGCCGTCAACTTTTTGTTCCCATGCCGTCCGGGTTGCAATCTTTTCCGGCGTTGGGTTCCATTCGCACCTCCGTTGGTTGTGGCGCATCTGTTTAACCATGTACGCCAATTCTTCCAACGTTATTTTTGCCGGATTTTCGATTTGCGGGCTTTTGTTTTCGTCTGCCATACTTTTACCCATTCAAACAAAATAATCGAAATACGGGGCTTAAAACAAACGGTCGTGCATCGGGGCGGGCAAATTCTCCAAAACCCAACGGGGGTTGTTGTGCAAAATGTACCGTCCAAAGTGCATTATTAACGTTGCGTCCGCATTCCACAACGCCGGGATAATTTCCGGGTATAATTTCCCGGCAATATCCCGGAACCGTCGTTTGCGGTCTGCCTTTTCCTCCTTTTTCCCTTTTACTTTGATACGCAATTTAAGGTCGTTTTGCCACTTCATAGCATTAACCAAAACAAATGGTATTTCGGCGACGGTTATAATAGCTTTCAAATGCTCAAAGTTTTGCAACATCTTTTGAATGCGGTATAATTTACCCATGTTTGCCCCGGCATCCCCAACCGTTACGTCGTCCGGGCGAACGCTCAATTTTTCCAAAAAGACAATCGGCGTGCAAATTTCTTTGTAATAGTTGAGAAAATCCCGTATCTCGTTAATGTCTTTAGGCATCTTAATTGCCGTTGCGTTGTGGTTGGGTCGCCAAACTACGATACCCCCATTGCTTCCGGGGTCTATGCCTATAATGCAATCTATTTTCATAACATCTTTTTTATTTGTTCAATCTTAATCAACCGTTCGTCATACGCTTGCTTTGCAGTTATAAAACCGCTCTTTCTGTATCGTATTCCGTCAATTTGAATTTCATAATTATATTTTCCGGTTTGTTTATGCTGGGTTACTCCCTTATATCCGGTTGTATTATCCCGGCGTATTCGCCTATTTCTATTATTTTCCGAATGAGTAACAAAACGGCAATTTTCCGGGCTATATATCCCGTCGTTATCTATCCGGTCAATTTCTAAACCGGGGTTATATCCATTTTCTAAAGCCCAATTTTTGAAAGTATCAAAACAAAACCATTCTTTGCAAATAGTTATTCCACGACCTCCGTAATTGTGATAATCCTTTCTTTTAGGATTATAGCAACGGGCTTTTATGCTTTCCCAAAGTCGGTACAACTTTGTTGCTGAAACTCTTTTTTTCATTTTTCAAACCTTAAATAATGATAGATGTAAATTTCGTCCTTAATCATTTGGTCGAACGTGCGTTTTATCTCTTTGTCCCTCGCAATTTCATACGCCGTAAAATCCAATTCCGGGGCGTCGGTTCCCTTACGTTGGACGTGGTACGCCTCGTACTTGTTGACGAACCCACGGGCGACACGTTGCATATATCGGGCAAATGCTTGTTTGCGGTCGTCCTCGGTTCCGGCAACCTCATTGGCAAAACCCAACTTTCGCAACCAATCATAAATCAACATTCCGTCAGTAATCCCCAACACAAACCGCCCGGTATATTTATATTGCAAAAATACCTCCCTACATCGGGCGACGATTTGGTTGTGATAATACCGTTTTTCCTCCGGCGTCAATTCCTTTTTCGGCTCCGGCAATGCCTTATACGCTTTATGTATAACCCCGTTTTGTTTCCGGCGGTATGCGCTCAATATCTTTGCGAAATAATCGGCGTTGAATTGTTGGTAATGTTTCCGTTCGGCGTTGCCGTCCCTATCCTTTGGCAAATAGTCGTCTAATTCCCCGGTAATCAGCAATTCAAACGCTAATTTAACCTCGGATAATGTTAATTGCGAATAATAGCGTTTGAGCAAATCCAACAACCGGGTACAAATATACGTCCAATCGTCCCGGTTTTCCGTGGGAATGATAAACCCCACGTCCATTGCGATAAACCGGAACATTTGCCCGGTTTTGGCAATCAACGTTTCGTCGTCAATCTCGGCAATCTGTTTTTTTGTGGACGCCACGAAAATATACTTTTCAACCGGGGTTAATGCTTTGGCAACCTCCGGTAACTCAACCATCGCCCGGCGAACGTCAATTGCTTTTGCCGTTCCGCTATAAAGCAAAACGGCGGCGGATTGTCGTTTTTCGGGCAACGTTTGTGGCAATCTGTTTGTCTTTTCGGGTAATGCTTCCATGTTAATAATCATCTTTCAAATACTCAATAGCCCCGGCAACGTTCAATCTTTGCGTTGGGGCTTTGTATTCGGGTTTCAAATGCAACTTTTTCTTTTCGACGTCCACCCGTATGAAATTGCGGACGGTCGCCAACCAACCGTTTTTAGTGCGCTTCATATTCTTTTGGTCGCTCCAATCGCTAACCGAATGAAAGTAATAAACCAAATCGACCTTTTCAAATTCCGGTGTCGCAAACTTACTTTCAAACTCTGAATAATCCACGCCAACGCCGTTTTCAAATTTAACCATTTTGTAAACGTCGGAATTACGGAATAACGTTTTTTTCTCCTTTGGTTCCTCAACCTTTTGTTCTTCCGGGAATAATTCCCCGACAACATTGTTGTTGGGGGTATTCTCATTATCATTTATTGTATTATCTATATTATTACTATTATACCCTAAACTTTCGTTTATGGGTACCCCTAAACTTTCGTTTATGGGGGGCATCAACTTTTGTTTAGGGGTATCAACTCCGGTTAATATCCTTGCTGCCTTTTCGGTAAATGTTAGTAACTCGTAATTTTCACCAAAACAATACAGAGTTTTGTTATACAATTCGCAATTAGGATGTTTTTGTAAAATTCCGGCTTTAATCAAATTATCAATACGCTTTATCATGCCTTGACTTGTCTTTATATTCAATAACGGCATTGCTTCCAATATTAACTTGTGGGAAATCCAAAAATATATTCCCTCCGGGGTGTGCATCTTAACGCAACTTGCACAATTGGCGAAATCTTTTATAAAATCAAAAATCGCCAAATCTATTAAATCTAAATCTAAACCGCTATTAACGGCGGCATATTGGTTTATTAATATCGTGTATTTCATAATATTGATATTTTATAAACATCCGGTTCTGCTACGGGCTGAACTGATTTTATTAATAATCCTTTTTCGCATAACCATTTAAGGCAATCAATTACAGTGCTTTTGTTTATCCCTAAACATTTGGATAAATACAAAATACCCTTTGAATACTCGCCATATCTAACACAATAGGCGTGTATCATTGCATACAACATTAACTTATTACCTTTCAAATGCAATTCGTTAATCCATTTGTTTTTTATAATAAAATCCATAATTAAAATATAAAAGCCCGCAATCCGGGCTACCACACACCGGAAAACGGGCTTTGCGCTAAATAAATTAGCAATACTTTGCAAACGGTGGTAGTCGTTTGTTTTATCGACGCAAATATAGCATTTTTTTATTCATTATCCAATTGCTTTGCAGGTTCCCACGCTTTGCGCACTTTCAAAACATTATCCGCACTTTCATTAGGAACCAATGAGACAACAGGAAAGCGGGAACGGTCTCCCGGCTTTTGAGTTGTGGCAAATTGTACGTTCAAATCAAATATAATTCCCTTACAAAATCCCCGTTCCGCCAACATACCGTCGAACGTTTCCCGGATTTGCGGGATTGTGGACGCCGTACCCTTTGTTGAAAACTGCCATACCCCGGCAACGCCACGTACCAACGGTACAATGAAATTCAATGTCAACGTAATTTCCCAACCGTCGTGGCCCTCCTGTTTGCTTTTCCGGTTGGGGTAACGCTTGGCAATAGACAACATCAAATTCGGGTATTCCTCCGTTGTCAATGTTTCGTACTTTTTGCCGTCCCAAACTTGAAACGTTTCGCCGTCGCCCGCCGCAATCAATCGTCCGTCGTCGTCCCGGTACTCGTACCGCTCGTTGCATACTTTCGCCGGGTCGTCGTCCGGGAAAACGATTTGAATTGTTTGGGGCTTTTCGCCGTATGCCTGTGTAAATAACCCGGCATACTTTCCCGTTGGTATGAAATAATCCACGCTTTGCGGGTATCCGTTGGCGTTTTTCATTCCGATTTTTATTTGTCCGACACGGGGCAAAATCAAACGGGATTTTTCCGCTTCAGGTCGTATTATTCGTCCTTTCATGCTCTTTATATTTCGGGGTCGTCGTTCAACAATCTTTTCTTATTCTCGTTTTTGGGCTTTTTTAGCGCATTTGCGGGCTTTTGTTCCTTTTCCGGTGCAACAGTCCGTTTTTCCGTCTTTCGTCCCGTGTCGGGCTTCTTTTTCGCCTCCTTTGCCGTTTCCCCGGTGCGTTTCACAATCTTTGTTTTCTTAATCTCCGGTTCCGGCGTTTGTTCCGGGGCAACCGCATCCGCTTTGACGGTATCGGCGGCGTCCGTGGTTTCGTCCGGGGTCGCCTCTTTGGGGGCTTTAGTTTTAATCAATTCCGCCAAAGACAACGATATTACATTTTGGGATAAATCCGGGGCGTCGTCCAATACAACCATACCATTAACCGCCGTAAACGTGTTGTCCCGCTTTTCATCCTCAATGGCGGCAATCTCCAACAGATAGGGGATTTTGCGTATATTGGGGCTTTCGGTTTGCTCTTTCAGATTGTACGACGGTTTTTTGCGCCAATCTTTCGGGCTGAAATTGAAAATACGGGTAACGGGGAATTGCTCAAAATTGACGTTCCACATATCCCGGTACATTCCTAATTGTATTTCGCTTTCCTCGTAAAAACCTTTTCGCCCGCTTTTGAAATCGACAATTGCGTTAATCCGGTCGTTGCTTCCAATCTTTGCCCGCATGGTACACGGGCAATCAATCATTCCGGCGTACTTGTAATACGGGTGTACCAACGCAATTTCAACGGCTAACGGTCGTACATCATAATCCAATACGAATTGCGCAAACGCCAATACGTCCTTTTTCAAATCGTCGGCGTAATAAATAAAGTCATCCGGCAATCGGTAAACCTCAATGTATTCTTTTAGTTTGCCTTTTAGCCCGTCCAAATCATACGCTCGGTTAATCAATAATTCCTCAAATGCGGCGTGCATAAACGTTCCATACGCCGCCCGTTCGCCTTTGTATCGCTCGGCTTCCTCAATGCCTTTGTTCGCAATCCAATTTATAAGGTGCGGGGCTTTGGGTAATGTTTGGGACAATATAGTTGTAACCGACGGGAAAAACTCCGGGTTCCCGGCGTCGTCATATCGGTAATAATATCGGTGTCCCTTGCTGTTTAACTGCCAAACCTTATACGGGGGTTCAATCAATGTTTTTTCGTCGAAAAACATTGCCGTCATTTCCTCAACCGTCATGCCCGGTATTATCTCAAACACTCCGGTTGGTTGTCCCGGTTGAACATCAACGAACGGGGGAATAATTGTTTGTTGTTCCTCGTTAATCTCCGGGAACATATCCGGGGCAACATTGCCGACGGTTCCCGCAACCTCTTTTACCGGGTCGCCCGGTTTATCGCTCTTTGCTCTCATACTTGTACTTTTTATATTCTGAAATTCCACATAATACCATTGCGGCGCACATTGCCGCAAATAACAATTGCCACGGGTTCCAAAATGCGCCAATCAAACAACATAACCCCAATGCGCCAAACGTAACAATTAGGGCTTTCGCTTGAAACAACTCGGAAAACATGGTTTCGGCGGCGGCTTCCAACCATTCGATAAACTTACTTTTCATTGTTTCCGCCCTCCATGCCAAACAGGTAATCCGCCGTACAATCCAACATTTCGCAAAGAATAACGACCCATTCCGGGACAATCCGTTTGGTCGTGCCGTTACATAAATTCGTCATATTTACCTGTTGTGCGCTCTCGCTTGCACCCTCAAAAAGACGGGCGGCAATGTCTTTTTTCAAAACCTTTTTCCCGTTCGCCTCGGAACGGGCGATTGCTTCGTTTACTCTTAATCTCAATGCCATAACTTAAATTTTTTTTGTTAATAACTTGGTTCGTTGCTCTCTTTGTATCCGCAATTGCGGCACGTTTTTTCCTCCCAAATCGGGCTATATTCCGGCGGGGTCAAATATCCGTCGCCTCCGGTACGTCTATACTCGCCGTCTGTAACCTCCATTTCCCCGCCACACTCCGGGCAATCATCGTCGCCAATCAATACACATTCCAACAGGGCGTCCAAATGGACGGAACGAACCGGGGAAATACCAATTGCCCGGATAACGTCCACCATTTCCACAACGGTAACATCCCGTTCGTAACAATCGGCGACCGGGAACCCCCAATTGTCGCTTATGTTCTCGATAATCTGTTTGTTGATTAACTCCGTAACGATTGTTTCGGATACTTGGTTGGCTGTTTTTCCGCTTTCGGTCGCCAACATCTTTAATTGCTCACTTTCTTTTATTTTCATATCATTTCCCGGTATCCCTCCGGGTAGGCTGTTAATCTTTTGCTCTGCAAAGGTAGAAATAATTTTTTTTAATTACCCAAAATATAATCTTTGTTTCGTGAAATCATTTTTTGCCGGGTGCGTGGAATATCCGATTTTTAACCTACCTTTGCAATACCGCATTACCAAAAATCGCTCTCGGTTACTGCGTACCGAACCCCCGGCGTATCTGTTACGTCCGGGGGTTCATCTTTTCCAACGCCATTTGCGCCGCACAATAACAAAATCGGTATATATTGCCATAATATCCCGTTTGGTCGGTTATTTCCTCAATAACGCCCGCCGGATATTCCCCAAACGCCACATATTCGTATTGCGTTGGGTCTAACCCCAATGCGAACTCAAACGTAATGTCAATATATTTGTTCACGACCCGGTTAAATGCGTGGTCGATTGGTATAAATACGTTCGTTTTGCCCTCAACGTATTGCACCCGGTCGGGAAATAACAACGTCAGCAAATGCGCATTTTTATAACACTCTTTGACTGCCGGGCGAACCGTCCGGCGTATCAATTCAATTTCCCGTTCGTCGAATACGTCCGCCGCTTTTACGACCTCAACACGTTTTGCGACGGCGATTGTATCGGTAAAATATTGTCTTTGTCGGTCGGGCAAATTCGACCGCTCAATATTTCCCGTTGTTCCTCTGTCAATCGTATATCCATAACAGGCAAAGCCGGGGTTATTCCCCCGGCTGTAAATATGCGATTGCGTTTAATTCCTTTTGGCGTTCGGTTGCCCAATTAACATTGCGGGCAATCCATTCGTCGGCGGGGTTCTCGGCAATCCATTCTTTCCGATAAGACGGCACAAAGTATGCGGCTTGCTTTTTATACGCCCGTTCGGGATTTGCCAATATTTCCGTCGTGCGGCTCAACCCTTTGCCGTGGTCGCCTTTGCCGATTAAGTCCAACCGCCCAAAATAAAATTCGCCGTTGGCGGTACACGCCACATAATCACGGGCGGACGTTCTTGTTGAAACAACGTTGCCTTTTTCGTCGGTAACGGTGTACTGATACTTTTTGCCTTTCGCTTTCTTGCTCAAAATATACTTTGCCATAATCTTTGTTATTGTGCCGGGGGATGAACCCCCGGCGGGTTATTATCTTAATACTTTCAATTCGCCCCGGCGTTTCTTACGCTCAAATGCGCCCCGGACACACGCCCAATCCTGCGTCATACTTTCCCCGTTGGGAAATATAAGGGTCTGTTTGCCTATATAACTATCGGCGTCGTATCTTTCGCCTTTCGGTTCCAATGCTTGAACAACTACGATATAAACCATATTGCCAATACCTTTGTAAGCAAATGTTTTTCCGATTAACTTGGTTGCAATCTCGGCAATGTCCGTCGCCTGTGTTCTTTTCTTTGTTTCCATATTTGAAATTTATTTGGTTCCGGGAACCCGCCCGGTCGGATTAGTAATAATAAAAGGATATTTTCAAACCCCGGCGCAACTTACAATGTTCGGCGTCTTTGACACAACGGAAAGCACGGCGCAATAATTTGTTCGCCATTTCAACGCCTACTAACTTAATCAAACCGAAAACGCCAACCAACGTGTTAATCTTTTTGCCGTTGAACAAGCCGTTTACTTTGATTTTGAAAGTACGGTTAATTTCTTTTGTTGTATATTCCAAACCGTTGTAAATATCTTCGGGCTTCATTGTATCGCTCTTTTTGTTGCCGGGAAAACGCCCGGTCGTTTTATTAACATGGCACAAAGATAGGGCATTTTATTTTAACTACCAAAAGAATTTTCTTTTATTTTCGATTTTCGGACAAAAAAACGGTTCTTTTGGCACCCCGCAAAGTTATTTTTGGCGAATTTTCATTTTAAGCCACTTTATTTGCCGGGGTGGACTTTATCCGTTCAAACAAAATAATCGAAATACGGGGCTAAAAACGGGCAAAAACAAAAACGGGGTTGCAACGCTTGGTTACAATCCCCGTTTCCCGGTATTATGAACAATAAAAGTTACTTTTCTATGGTTACGAACTCAACGCCCAATATTTTTGTTGCCGGGTTCTTGCTTACAACATCAATTTCCCGGTTCTTTATCTTTTTGGTTTTCCAAAGGAACCCAAGAAACCGTTTGTATTGTACCGTTTCGGCAATCAACAGACTATCCCGGTTTATATGCGTCCCGGTAAATTGTCCGTCCGGCGTGGCGCATCCGTGCAACTCAAACCACGGTTCGACAATATCGACGCATCGTAATATGGTCGTAACCGTATCGCCGGGCAAATATACAACACTATCCCGGACGGTTGCCCGCAATTCGTTGATTGTTTCCATTTGGGTTGTTGTAACCCGTTCCAAATCCCGGTTCTTTGTCTGCAACGTCTTTATCAACGCCAAATCGTCCGCCCGGTACTTTTTGTATTCCGCCAATGTCAACTCCAAATTCCCGACTTTGATTGCGTTCAAACTGTCTTTCGTTTGGTACGTCTTGACGTCCTGCAATAGTATTTCGGTATTGCTCCGGTATCTGTCCCGTTCCTCGGTCAACCTCTTTATTTTGGCGTGTTGCACCCAAAAGGCGGCGGCAACCGCCAAAATGATTGCCGCCAAAATCAAATACTTTTTCATACGGTCGCCGCTTGGATTGTAATGTACGTTTTTTCCTGCAACAACGCCCGAATGTCCGCCCAACCACTATTGTTGTTGATATTGTTGTTTACATCGGGGTGAACGGTAATTGTAATGTTGTTGATATTGTTGCTTATATCGGGGTGACCGGTAATTGTTCCGCTTCCGGGTTGTACGCTGTTTTCAATCAAATGTTCTATCGTTTCGACGCTCAATTGCGCACAATCCGACAAATCAATGTTTGAGGATAACCCGGACAACTTGACCGTATGCAATACGGCGCATCCTTTGAACGCATCCGTTACGGGGACGTTGGAACCAATTTTTAGTATTCCGGTTATTTGCTCCAACCGGGAACAACCGTAAAAGGCATTTGCCAACGTCGCAACGGGCAATTCAACCGTATTAAGGTCGATAAAGATTGTTTTTTCTGCCTTATAAAATGCGCTATGCAATTTGAACCCGGCGAACCCCTCGAACCACGGCGGGCAACAAATATATTCGGCAATCGCATACGCCCACATTGCGGTATAATCGGCGTCGTTGCTTGCTTTGTTGTATTCCTCCGTCGTCAACATCATTTGACCGGGCGTTAATTGAGTGCTAACGGTTCCAATTTGAACGGCAAATTTATTACTTACGGGGTCGTATGTTGCGCCGAACATTTCGTTGTATCCTGCAATTTCCGCTTCGGTAACGCTTGCAATGCTCTTTACTTCGTCGTCATGCTCAAAATAAGACGTTCCCGCCTCCTTTGAAAGATACAATTTATATGAACTGTCGGGGGCAATGCTTTGCCCTGTAATCGTGGTTTCGCTTATCTCCAAATAAGTAAACCCAATCAATACGTCGCCGTCTTGGATAAATAACCGGGCTTTCGCTTTTTCCTCCGTTACGGCGTCGATATACTGATTTATCGTTGCTTGCTCGGTCGTTACGTCGTAACGGGTTTTTGTCCCGTCTTTCGTCCCTGCCTCGGCTATCGCAACGACTATTGTGGCAACTCCTGTTTCCGGGTCTGCAAACATCTTATCAACCATTGCAGACAATAACGGGGCAATATTTATTGCACCCTCATTACCTTGCTTTAATACATTGTCGGTAATGAATTTTTGCATTTCCTGTTGTGTCATAACTTTATAACTCTTTTTATTGCACTGACGTGCATATTTGCAATTTGTTCCCGTCCCTCGTTGCTCATTATGAAACGGCAATCTTTTTCGGTATCCATGAAAAAGTTTTCCGTAAGAATTGCCGGGCAACTCGTGTGTTTGAGGATATAAAACGCCGCTTCCTTATCCGGGTCTCCGTCGGCATAATCGAAACGCATACGCCAACCGTCCGGGACGAATACCCGTTGCGCTTCCTCGGCAAATACCGTGGCGATTGCATCCGCTTTCGTTTCTCCGGGCGACGTGTAAACCTCCCAACCCGTACCGCCCCCGGCGTTGGCGTGGACGGATACCAAAAACGCCTTTTCGTTGTAATTGCGGTAAATCTCATTTGCTCGGCGGCAACGTTCCACCAATGACACGTCGTTTGTTTCCGGGGTCAATATCTCGTACCCAATCGCCAAATCGTCCAATTTGGCGGCGATACGTCGCACAATGTCACGGTTAAACTCCCATTCAAACAATTGCGAACCGTCGCCCCAAACCGGGGAACGTTTCCCGGCGGTTTCTTTGCCGTGTCCGTTGTCTAAAATAATAACTTTACTCATTTTCTTTTTCTCCTTTCTTTTTATTGTTTTTGTCGGGGTCGTCCCCAAATTCTTTTTCCAATCTTTCAATAATCAGTTGCAAATGCGACGGCAATGCCCTTGTAAACTCCAAACGGATAACATGGTAAATAATACGTAATGCCAAATTCCGGGGGTATGCAATAATCAGATTGCGGAACGCATTTTGCAAATACACGTACATAAACACATAAGTAAGCGATTTAACAACAACAATTGCCGATTTGTCGTCGCCGCAATTTTTCATAATGATAAAAATCGCCTCCACAATGAACAGATACAAAAGCAATTCGCACAATGCGCTTTTAAATTTCCGGAACGAAAAGTTTTTGCATCGCACAATCGCCACGCCGTCCGCCCTCATTCCCGCCCAAATATTGAACGCAAACATTACTACTAACGCATAAATAAAACCCTTTGTCGGGGTTAAATACCCAAATAACGGGCTAACCGTTGAAATGGCAATAATACGCCATTGTTCCCAATTAAAAATTCTTTCCATGATTTTAATTTATTTCTACATTGACATAAGTTTTGCATTAATTGACGGGTACAAATATTTATAACCTTCTTCGTTGGGGTGCAAACCGTCATAAGTTAAATTATCAATTCTAAATTGAGAAATTGTTTTTCCTGCAACCATCCCATTTGGTTTGTTATCGTCCCATTGATAAAACAATTGATTGTTTATACTTGAAAAATCATAGTACGTTAAACCGTATTTTTGCGCCGCATCCCTTACGCATTGCCTCATTAAATCGGTTGTTCCAAATGGCACAATTAACAATATTTTTGCAAATGGATATTTTTTAATTAAATATGGCAATACAATGTTCCATGCTCCCCAAAACGTTTTATTTGTATTATCATCTTTTGTGCCTACATATAAAGCATTAAAATATGAATTTGAATTGTCATAATCTATACCACCAACATTTCCGGTTACTGCATTAACGGCTTCATATTGTTCCTGCGTCGTATATGGTGTCCCATCCGATGCATTTGTTCCTATTAAATTCGGTGTTCTCGGATAATATATTTTTGTACTATACGTATCAAACAACCAATCCTCCCTTTTCATTATAGGACCATAATAACTATCATTCCATCCAAAGAATATTGATAAATGCGTTAAATCGTTATCCATCTGTGTATAACGCCCATTTTCTTTTGAAAATCCGTTTTTATTACTTCCATTTGCAACAACGAATCCCAACGTTGAACCACTTTTTCCATAATTTGCCCAACGCATCCGGTTTAATTTAGCAATATAATACCCGTATGTAGCTTTTTTCGTTCCACTAATCGGGGCGTATGGGTCTGAATCCGGCAATAATGTTTGTAATCCGGCACCTTCTGAAATTGAATCGCCTGCCTGCCCATACAATCCATTTGTCAACGTTGTTGTACTTAAATTAACATTACTTTCAATCTTTTCTTGTGTTACTGCATTATCTTGTATTTTGTTTACATCTATTGAATCGTTTGCAATTTTTTCGTTTGTAATGCTTCCTCTTGGGTCGTTTGCAGAATTAAAAGCCTCGTTTGTTAATATAAACGGGGAACCTCCTAATTGCCCATCGTTCATATTTTCCCAATTATATTCTACATAAATATATATTCCATCTACTGTTACAGATTGAATACTATTACATGCTTTCATCCACGGCGAAACAATCATTTCGTTTGCCGAATTTCTCAACTGAATACCATATAAACTGCTTACGTTTTTAGCTATAATTTTAATTTTTAAACCATCCAAAGATAAACTTCCGCTATATTCCGACGTATCAATAAAAAGTTTTCTAATAACTTTATTTGCATTAAAATTTTTAGTAAAAACTTTTGTATTAGTAAAATCTCTTATTACAATTCCAATATCAACTCTTTCCCATGAATCATTTTTATTTTGCAAAATAAAAACAGAATCATCAATTCGTATTCCTCCAAAATTTACATAATTCCCCGCCTCATAAGCGATATAAAAAACGTTACTGTCCGGCGTGCCGGGATTGGTATTTTTATTT
>OGGU01000308.1_pt1 | contig 42489 bp, 41 predicted proteins | sample 1571241 | NCBI WGS metagenome assembly OGGU01 (sample SAMEA2581934, study PRJEB24529) | metagenome | biome: Human gut stool | place: China | collected 2011
TTGTCAATCGTTCTTCAAAATAATTTATGATGGTCGTACTATGGTTTGAAAAGGTGTGTTAAACCAAAAATGAACATGGATGCTACAATTTCCGCTGAGCCGAAATTTCGGCTCAGCGGATTCCGAAATGCCAATTATTTTTTAGCTTTCCAGACGTGCGTATTCATGTGTATTATGGATTAACTCACTGGTACTTTTATCCACCCCGTAGGATAGATATCCGGAGCTTCGGAATGCTGGAACCAACGACTAGGCACAATTACCGTTTTGTCCATATTGGGATTTAACCATGCTCCCCACCAGCTGAATGTACTGTTGCAGATGATGTGATGTTTGCAATGACTCATAAGCATCATATCTTGCCAACTGTCTTCATCCGTATTCCAATCAATATATACTGCATTCTGCAATGGAAGATTTTCCTTTACCCAAGCAATGTCATCTGAAAAAATATAGTAAGATGGAGAGGCAACTCTTCTGCTCATTTCCGCTATTGCGTTTTGATAGTAAGGTAACTGGCATACACTTCCGGTAGTAGCCCAATGCTTGGGTTGCAAATAATCTCCACGACGAATATGTAGAGATACTGCGTTTTCATCCTTGTCCAAAATTTCAAGCATATTAAGACTTCTACTGTTGGCTTTATTCTTGTCAAAAGTGAAAGACTCCCTAACTTCATCCTTAATATCTGCAAAGAAACGTTCCGACTGATAAAATCCTTTAAAATAAAGTAAAGGCCAAAAGTATTTCTTTTCAAAAGCTCGTAAACTATTGGGAGCTTGTTTCCGTTCATATATTTTTTTGAAGAAAAGGAATTCGATAACTTTTTTCAGAGGTTGGTTTATACAAAATTCTGTATGGGGCAGATTAAACACACGATGCATTTCATATCCGTAGTGCACTTTATAATGCATCATGTCCGAAAGGTCTATACGCACTTTGGGATAGTACTTTTTCATTCGCAAATAAAAAGCGTAAATAAACATTTGATTTCCCAAACCACCTGTTACTTTTATAAGTCTCATATTTCTTTGTCCTTTTTTTGTTATCTGCAATATTCAATTTACATTTCGACATTGTTTATATATAAATTGACTTCGCAAAGGTATTAATTTTATCAGAGTGTACAAACATCTTAAAAAAATATTGTTTTCTCTAATAGCAGCTTATTATCTTGTTATGATATAGTGAACTAACCGTATGAAAGAGTACAGGGTAAAGTTTAGAAGAAAGATCAGAAGATAGTATGATATATTGGTTGCCTTTCTGTGGTACAGCATGTAAGTAATGGTTCTTTTGATGGAAGTGGGTTGCTTTGTCAACGGAATGAATTTCCGAGTTTACTCTCATTAAAACTCTTACGATATTTTTTCTAAATGTCGAATGCTGTAAAGTTTAAGGTAGAGTGAATCTCTGAAATATTTTGTATTTTAGTTATGTTTTGTTAGAATATTTTTCTTGTTTTCATTATTGAGTATTATTTACAGAGAAGTACCTAAAAATACAGAAAATGATTGGTTTGATACTCTTTAAGTATGAATTAACTAGTTGGTTTTATGTTTTTTTACTGGATCTTTTTGATTAGTTATGCAGCATGGAGTGCTAGATTGTTCTTGTGCCGTGCATTTTTCACCTAGTATAATAGTGCTTCACCGATGTTTCGGCAAATATTACCGAAAAAAATTAAATATATTATCTTAGAGTTGTATGCTTGATACAGAATACGGTGCTTAGGTTCTCTCTTTTAAGTGATAAGTTTGGTTTTTATCAATTATATATGATATCTTTGCGGCTTTAAATATCCGACTATTTAGGAATGTAAAAATATATTGGATGATTTATTGGAACATTGCGAAACTATACTGTCAGGATGTGCTGGCATATTTGCAATATGATCGTGACAAGCTGATTAATTTTTATTTGTTAAACGAAAAAAATGAATTTATTATTATTGAATGCAGCCTCAGGCAGTAAACTTGAGCAAGCACTGGAGAAACTGGTAGATTTTGGAATGGACGCTGGTAAGGATATATTTGTCGCCATTCTGATATATTCAGTCGGTCGTTTTATCATTAAGCAGATTAGTGTATTAATAGCCAAAGTTCTTGAAAAACGGAAGATAGAAACCAGTGTACAGACTTTCTTGAAAAGTTTAGTGAAAATTTTATTGAACATGGTACTTGCTTTTGCCATAATCAGCAAGTTGGGAGTGGAAACGACCAGTTTTGCTGCACTTTTGGCGTCAGCCGGTGTGGCTGTAGGTATGGCACTTTCCGGCAATCTTTCCAATTTCGCAGGTGGTTTGATTATACTTGTTTTTAAACCGTTTAAAGTAGGCGATTATATAGATGGACCTGGAGTAAGTGGTACAATAAAAGAGATACAGATTTTCCATACCATACTTTCCACTCTTGATAATCGGATGATATACGTTCCCAACGGGATGCTCAGTGGAAATGCTGTGATTAATTACAGCAAACAGGAAATGCGCCGTGTTGAATGGGTATTCGGAGTAGAATATGGAGAGGATGTACAAAGGGTAAGAACCGTATTGCAACGTATTATTTATGCGGACAAACGTATTTTGGATACTCCTGCCCCTATCATTGTTTTAGGCTCATTAAGTGCGAGTAGCGTTGACATTACTGTCCGTGTTTGGGTAAAAACAGCTGATTACTGGAATGTTTTATATGATATTAATGAGATTGTTTATACGACATTTAATAAAGAAGGAATCGGATTCCCTTTCCCACAACTTACTGTGCATCAATCTTCAAAATAATAGAAACATATTCAACTTCTTAAATAAATGATCATGAAAAAATTAATTTGTTTTTTTACGATTTTCGTATTTTGGGGAATCACTGATAGTATAGCTCAGGGATTACATTTTGGGGTAAAAGCCGGTGTGCTTGGCAACAAAGCAAATATTAGTGGCATGCGTGACCAGTTTAAGGAAGAGAGTTTGACAGGATTTCAAGTAGGGCCTATGTTGCAATATCAAACAGGATTTCATGGTATCGCTTTGGACTTTTCTTTGCTGTATGTAGAGCGTGGAATCAAACTGACAAATACCTCTAACAGACGTAGCGCTGACATTAAAACACAAAGTATTGATATTCCTATAGAACTGAAATGGGAAATGGGAATATCAAATAATTTTGATTTGTTTTTGGGAGTCGGTCCTTCCTTTTCTTTTTTGGTAGACAAGGACAATTGGGGACGCAAACTTGCTCATATAGCTGTGGATGTTATAGATAAGGATCTTCCATCTATGGGATGGCGTTCGACTGAAGTCGGATTGAACTTGGGAGGTGGAGTGAAAATTGTAAATCATTTAATGGTAAGTTGCTATTATAATATAGGATTAACCCAGTCTGCCAAGCATAATATAGGAGGCAATAAGCATGATGCCATAGATCAAATTTTTGATGGTGATGTATTCGAAAGCAAAAATAGATATTGGCAGTTATCACTTGCTTATGTGTTTTAGTCAGATAATTGCGGATCGTTTTTAGCAATACAAAACTAAAAAGCGGCTTTTATTATTGAGAAGGTTTGTAGTAAAACATCCAATAAAAGAGTCTGAATAACAAAGTGATTGCATCCGTGTGTGGAAAACACACGGATAGCATGAATAAATAATTTTTTTTGCAAAAATGAAATTATATATTTTGATTCAACAGTTATTGAGAAGAAAATTTGTTCAATATTTTGTTCTTTTCTTCATTCTGATTTCAATTATAGCCGTCATTGCAAGTTCATTTGAAGAAATGGCCACATACAAAGTACTGTTATTCGGCATTACTTATGTGTCTTCTTTTATTTTTCTTATTGAATACACAGCCCGTATCGTATCTGCACCGGCACTCTATCCCGGTATGAAAACAGCAAAGGCACGTCTGAAATATACATTCTCTTTTTATGGTTTTGTTGACTTCGTGGCAGTACTGCCTTGTGTTCTTACCTATGCATACTGGGATACGGAAGTCGTTCATGTCATTATTTTACCCTATATCTTCATTATTTTTAAGTTAATACGGCACTCGCGATCTTTCCGAATTATCGGTATGGCTCTTGCTTCTGTCAGAGAAGAACTTGAAACAGCCTACACAGCTAGTTTCATTACAATTTGCTTTTCCGCCATTTTGATGTATTATATTGAAAGGAATGCACAACCTGAAGTCTTTAAAAATATCGGTGACGGAATCTGGTGGGCCATTATTACATTTGCTACAGTCGGATATGGTGACATTTATCCCATTACCTTTTTGGGGAAATTATTGGGTTGTATTATTTGTCTGGTAGGTGTGGCAATGGTAGCCATTCCGACCGGTATCATTAGTTCTTCTTTTATCAATATCGTACAAAAGAAGGAACAAAGAGAGAAATTCAATAAGGAAGAGGAGAATAGATGATAATAAAGTTCCCCAAAAACAACTGTTGGGGAGTATATTCTTTTCTTATAGATAATTTCTATAGTTATATGAAAAACTTTGGATTCTTAAAAATAAACCATATAGTCTTTAGAATGTGCATAACAAAAGTCTGCTTGAGGTGACAACGAACTTATAATTGTTATATCTTTGCATTGTCATTGTTGAAGCAATGATAAAATAAATAATCTTTAATCAAAACTTATGATTATGAAAAAAAGTATTTTAACCGTATTGTTTGCGTTAATCTGTACTATGGGATTTTCGCAGGTGTCTTTTAATGTAAAGGCTGGTCTTAACCTTAGTAGTTATATTGGTGAGAATTCAGATCACTCCGAATTTAAACCCGGAGCACGTATCGGAGTGGGGATGGAGTATCAGTTTAATGATATGATATCTTTACAGCCTTCATTGTTTTTTTCGCAAAAGGGGGCAAAATATTCAAGTGGATTTGACGGAAATATAATAGATGCTGATGCTGATGTGAAAATTAACCAGCTCTATCTTGAACTGCCTGTTAACGTACAGTTTCGTTTTAATATTGCAGATAACACCAACCTTGTCATCGCGACAGGCCCTTATTTGGCTTGCGGAGTAGGTGGTAAGGCTAAATTCGATGGTGACGCATCCGTTGGAGGCATCCATATTAATGGTGATGACAAAATAGACACATTCGGTGATGACGGACTGGATTACAACAGATTTGATGCAGGATGGAACATCGGTCTGGGTGTGGAGTTCGGAAAGATTCTCGTAGGTCTTGATACCCAACTTGGTTTTTGCAAGGTAATGGATGGCGATGCCCCCCATAATGCAAATATAGGCATTACTTTAGGATATAAATTCTAAGCAAACTCTTTCATACCCCCCTCTCTAGTCTGTGCTGGTTTGCACGGTTTTGAGAGGGGTTTTATTATAATTTTCACAACCGATGTCAGTTCTTGGCGAAAGTAAGAAAATAGCAGTAAGGTAGTTGAAAAAGTTAGAGACATTCAGAAAATAGTATAAAGGCCGCTTTACCATCATGTATGCAGGTTATTTTATCATTATTGCCAGCAAGAAACCATTTAAAACAATCATTGGGAAGGAAAAAAGAAGTAGTTTTTTTATCAAAATGTAAAATTAGACAGTATCTAAATTCTCCATAAAAAATTGTGTATTGCTTTTTTATATCTATATTTGCAATTTCAATAGTTTTATTGCCAGATTTTAATATGAAACGAATTCAAGTACTGTTATTATTTATAGTCATTTCTTGTTCCATGTTTGCACAAGACAGGCTTTCTCTGTTCATAGGCAGGGCGAACAAGTATGCAGCTGTGGAGTTATCCGACTATCGGAAACGTTTATGCGTAGAATATAATATATCTAATCAATTATTGGATGATTATTACAGAAGATGTGGTAGTAATTGGGGGAATGTCGGTTTGGCTCTTGAAATAGCAAAGACTTCCGGCAGGCATATGCGGGAGGTGTGTGACTATTACAAGCGTTACCACCGGAATGGCTGGAATCGTATATTGGTAGAGATAGGCATAAAACCAGGGTCGATGTACTATGATCCATTTTATGACAGGATTCGTTATCATAGCGAATGCTGGCGTGAACATTATTGCTCTTATTGTGACCATCATGATAAGCATCATCGCAAGCATTATAAAAAACACAAGCGTCATAAACATCATAAATGGCACGATGATGACGATGATTGGGATGATGACGATGAAGACGATTAACACACTTATATATTTTTAAAAATGAAAAAGATCTTTATTTTTTTAGGACTGATGTTTGTCATGTTGAGCAGTACCTACGGCTCAAAAAGGCAGACAGGCAATTGGATTTGGATTAAGTTACGGAACAGAAATTGAAAGTGCTGGATTGGGAATTAAATACCAGTACAATATCACTAATCCTCTCCGTATTGAACCTTCATTCAATTATTTTTTTGAGAATGACAATGTAAGTATGTTGGATTTAAATGTGAACTTCCACTATCTTTGTCCGGTAGCTCAAAGTGTCAAACTTTATCCGCTGTTTGGTCTGACCATGTCCAACTGGATGTTTGACATGCATGATTTGGATGTTGACTGGGATGGAGACCACGTCCATGTTGATGATGGGGGTAACCATAATGAATTCCGTATCGGGGTTAATCTCGGAGCCGGAGCGGAATTCGCTTTGGGACGTAACTGGGCTATGAATGTTGAATTCAGATACCAATTGGTTGATGATTTTGACCAAGGGGTTATTAATTTCGGAGCTGCTTATCGGTTCTAAAAACATATTAATGTGTCAAAACGAAAATGACTGCTCCTAAAAGTTACAGATAGTAATTATAACACTTAAAAGGGTCGTATCAAACTCTGTCTTGAGTAATGATACGACCCTTTCTTTAGTCTTTTAGGATGCTTAAATTTCAGATTATAAGTTTATGTTTTCAAAAACTGAGTTTTGTCTCTTGAACTTTATTAAAATCACTATTTCTAGGTATTTCAGAATCTCTTTCAAACCTTTTACTTTGCAGCAAACAAATTAAATGATTTGCTGTATGAAAAAAATGGGTATAATTTATGGTTCCTCTACTGGAACTTGTGAGAGCATCGCACAGACAATAGCTGAAAAATTAGGTGTGGCATCAGTTGATGTAATTGATGCAAGTAAAATTACCACAGAAAAAGTGGAAAGTTATGATATTTTATTGTTAGGGACTTCTACTTGGGGAGACGGTGAATTGCAAGATGATTGGTATGACGCCATTAAAACGATAAAGACTGCAGATTTGAATGGTAAAATAGTTGCTCTCTTTGGCTGTGGAGATTCAGAATCCTATTGTGATACATTTTGTGACGGTATGGGAGTTATATATGACCAGTTAAAGAATTCAGGTTGCACTTTTGTGGGGGCAGTTTCTGCCGATGGGTATTCGTATTCATCTTCTATAGCGATAATCGATGGGAAATTTGTAGGTTTGGCTCTTGATGACGTGAACGAAAGTGGCAAGACTGAAGAACGTATTAACAGTTGGGTTGAAGAAATAAAGAAGAACCTGTAATTTTGACAATTGCCTTATGATAGCTTCAGACATAAACCCGGTAGAATTGAAAGTATTTCTGAATCATATTTATGAATTAAAAAAAGGAGTACGTCAGATGGTACTCTATACTACCAAGAGGAAGTATGAAGATTTTGCTGTAAAACGGCTGATCAATCAAAAGATTAATTACATAATCCAGCCCGTGGGAAATGATAAAATAAACCTGTTTTTCGGTAGAAAAGAATGCATTAATGCCATTCGTTTCCTAGTGAATCAGCCACTGAACAAATTGTCACCCGAGCAGGATTTTATTCTTGGAGCTATGCTGGGGTATGATATTTGTGCACAATGCAAACGTTATTGCGACCGTAAAGTATAATAATCTCAATTTCACGTAGTTTTAAATGTAGTAGTAAAGGGGTGTCTGAATAATTTTCAGGCATCCTTTTTCACTTTTTATGTGAACCATCTTTTTATCTATTTTGTTGCATTATTAGCATAAACCTTAAAAATGAGAAGATATGGGTAAAGAAGAAAAGAAAAAGATGGAACAAAAGGATGAGCTGACGAATAGTGGTCAGCGGTTTCCTGTTGAACAAGTGTCCAATACTGGTAAGCCTACCAAGAAGCAGGTGAAAGCAGCGGTAAAAGAGTTGAATCCTGACGTGAACAGTTTAGGAAGTAGAGGATAATTTAAAATTGAAAACAGTAATGGATATAACTGGAAAAATAGAAGAGGTAAACCAGTCGGACTCATTATTGCTGGTTGTGTTTTATGCGGATTGGTCTCCCCATTGTGAATGGATTGAACCGCTGTTACATGAATTTGAAAAACCGGTCAATATTGTAAGAGTCAATATAGAAAGTAATCGGAAAGTAGCCGATGCCTATGAAATAGAAATAGCTCCCAGCTTTGTCCTCCAACGTAAAGGCAAGATGTTGTGGGAGAAAACTGGTGAAGTATTTCCAGGAGAATTAAGGGATGTCATTGAAATGTTCAAGAATTGAGATCTGTACATCCAGATTAAAAAAGTTCCGTTGGTATACAGCTACGGGACTTTTTTTCTTGTAGGCAGTTTTGTACAATGGAAAACATATCGTACCTTTGCCAAACAATTGATTAAATTTAAGAATATATGTTCAGAAGTCATACTTGCGGAGAGCTCAGACTTTCCGATGCAGGCAAAAGTGTAACGTTGGCAGGTTGGGTACAGCGTGCACGTAAAATGGGAGGGATGACGTTTGTCGATCTTCGTGACCGTTACGGTATTACCCAATTGGTATTCAACGAAGCGGTGAATGCCGAACTTTGTGAACGTGCCAATCACTTGGGGCGTGAATTTGTTATTCAAATAACCGGTGAAGTGAACGAACGTTCAAATAAGAATATGAATATTCCCACCGGTGAAATTGAAATTATCGTATCGGTATTGAATGTACTTAATTCAGCGGTAACTCCTCCTTTTACGATAGAAGATAATAGTGACGGAGGTGATGATATCCGTATGAAATTCCGCTATTTGGATTTACGCCGTAATTGTGTGCGTAAAAATTTGGAACTTCGTCATAAAATGACAATGGAAGTGCGCCGATATTTGGACAGCAAAGGGTTTCTGGAAGTGGAAACTCCTATGTTGGTAGGTTCTACTCCTGAAGGAGCCCGTGATTTTGTTGTTCCTTCACGTATGAACCCGGGACAGTTTTATGCACTGCCACAGTCTCCGCAAACACTGAAGCAATTGCTGATGGTTTCCGGCTTTGATCGTTACTTCCAGATTGTAAAGTGTTTCCGTGATGAAGATCTTCGTGCAGACCGTCAGCCTGAGTTTACTCAGATAGACTGTGAGATGAGTTTTGTTGAACAAGAAGATATCATTTCCACTTTCGAAGGAATGGCAAAACATTTGTTCAAGGAGTTACGTGGAGTCGAGTTGAGCGAACCGTTTCTGCGTATGACATGGGCCGATGCCATGAAATATTACGGTAGTGACAAACCGGATTTGCGTTTCGGCATGAAGTTTGTGGAATTGATGGATATCATGAAAGGTCATGGCTTCTCTGTTTTTGATGATGCGGCATATATTGGTGGTATCTGTGCGGAAGGCGCTGCAAGTTATACCCGTAAACAGTTAGACCAATTAACAGAATTTGTCAAGAAACCTCAGATCGGTGCGAAAGGTATGGTTTACGCCCGTGTGGAAGCTGATGGCAATGTAAAATCCAGTGTAGACAAATTCTATTCACAGGAAGTACTTCAGCAGATGAAGGAAGCTTTCAGTGCCAAGCCGGGTGACTTGATCCTGATTCTGAGTGGTCCTGATGCTATGAAGACCCGCAAGCAGTTATGCGAACTTCGTCTGGAAGTGGGACGTCAGCTGGGACTGCGTGATAAGAATAAATTTGCTTGTCTGTGGGTCGTTGATTTTCCGATGTTTGAGTGGAGTGAAGAAGAAGGCCGTCTGATGGCCATGCACCATCCGTTCACTCATCCGAAAGAAGAAGATATTCCTTTGTTGGATACAGATCCGGCTGCTGTTCGTGCCGATGCTTACGATATGGTAGTAAACGGTGTAGAAGTAGGAGGTGGTTCAATTCGTATTCATGATTCACAATTACAAGCCAAGATGTTTGAAATTTTGGGCTTTACTCCGGAAAGAGCACAAGAACAATTCGGCTTCCTGATGAATGCATTCAAATACGGAGCACCTCCTCATGGTGGTTTGGCATACGGTCTTGATCGCTGGGTTTCTTTGTTTGCAGGACTTGATAGTATCCGTGACTGTATAGCATTCCCTAAAAATAATAGTGGACGTGATGTGATGTTGGATGCTCCCGCTGCTTTGGATCAATCACAATTGGATGAGTTGAATCTGGTCGTTGATATAAAAGAGGATAAGTAAGTTTTTTCCGCTTTTTATATAGGATATTGTATAAAAGGCCGATAACGGGACGATCCGAACAAAGCGTAGTGAATGCTGTTTCAGCTAATTCGCTACGCTTTGTCTTTTTGGTTTAAAGTAGTCCGATAAGCTGAAACAGCTTATAAACATATGAAGGAAGCATATAAAAAGTGTATGAAAGAGAAAAATACGATCAAGATAAAGAGTTATGAATCACCCTGCGGAGTGTTGCTGCTCGGTTCATTTGGCGGAAAACTCTGCCTGTGTGACTGGCAGGTGGAAAAACACTGCGATCGTGTGAATCAACGGTTGAAGCGGGTATTGTGTGCCGAATTTGAAATAAGTACGTCAGAAATAATCGAAGAATCAATAGAGCAACTCAACGAGTATTTTGCAGGACAACGCAAAGAATTTAGTGTGCCGCTTCTTTTTGTGGGCACGGATTTTCAGAAAACAGTATGGAATGAACTGTTAAAGATACCGTTTGGCAGGACAATGTCTTATGGTGAAATAGCCAGGCATATCGGGATGCCCCAAGCAGTTCGTGCGGTAGCCAATGCTAATGGTGCAAATTCCATATCAATCTTTGCACCTTGCCATCGTGTGATCGGTAGTGACCACTCGCTGACAGGATATGGAGGCGGACTGTCCGCTAAAAGGTTTTTATTGGAATTGGAATCACAACCTCGGTTAATGTTATGAGCAGACAAGAAACATTTCCAATGCTATAATAATAAATAAAAAGGAATGGGTAGTGAAAATGCCCATTCCTTTTTCTCATATCTTCTTAATGAATTACCATGTTGTTCCTTGGAATACACTACTTTCGTTATAGGGAACCAGATATCCGTTCATTGTCAGCGTATTGCCTGAGAAATTTGGATTTATAGTAACACTGGCCTGATTGGTTCCGCCAGTCAGTACAATGGAAACGGTGGCCGAAACGGCAATCCCATTAATTCCATAATTATAGTACACATTACCGTCTTTATCCTGGCGCATACTTATTCCGTTCACATTTCCCTGAACCGTGACACCTCCCAAGCCGTTCGGGCTCCAGTTATACACAAAATTAGTAAAGGCGGTCTGAATAATACCTTGCCCATCGTTTACTTCCACATAATTCGTGTTAGAGGAAACAAAACGCATTATTCCATTACGGAATACAACGTTATCAGCTTCTAATACAAAAGAACCGTTTTTTAAAGCATTAATTGCTTGGACGTAGGATACAGAGTCCTGCTGAGCTTCCAAGGCTTTCTTTTCCTGACGTTCTTTCTTCCATGCTTCGCGTTTAGCGTCTTCTCTTTGTTTTCTGGTTTGTGCATTTGTCACTCCGCTGAAGCAAACAAGTAACAATGCGGCTAAAAATAATACTTTTTTCATAATTAAGCTGTTTAGTAAATCAATAATATCTTTTGAATATTCTGATAACTAAAACAGCCTTAACCATGAATTGTTTAACGAATATGTGAATTTATATAACGATAACGTTTGTATTTAATCTATAAAGCGTCGGGTTAGATTTTCAAACTCATCAATACGCCGGTCACGGAGGAAAGGCCACCAGCGACGAACATTCTCACTACGGGTCATATCCAGTTCCACTACCATATTTTCTTCATCCATATTGTTGGCTTGTGCCAGTATTTCTCCTTGAGGACCTGCCACGAAGCTATTACCCCAAAATTGGATACCATTAGTCTGACCGGAAGGATCGGGCTCATGTCCTACACGGTTCACGGCGATAACCGGCAGACCGTTTGCCACGGCATGTCCACGCTGCACGGTTACCCATGCACCTAGTTGACGGATTTTCTCTTCTTGAGTGTCTGTGCTTTCCCAACCTATAGCTGTAGGGTATATAAGAATTTCAGCACCTTTCAGTGCCATCAGCCGTGCACCTTCGGGATACCATTGGTCCCAGCAGACTTGTACACCTAGTTTTCCCAGTGATGTCTGAATAGGTTCAAATCCCAGGTCACCGGGAGTAAAATAAAATTTCTCATAATAGGCGGGATCATCGGGAATATGCATTTTGCGGTATTTCCCTGCTATACTGCCATCTTTGTCAAAAACGACGGCTGTATTGTGATATAGCCCCGGAGCACGCTTCTCGAATAACGAAGTAACCAGTACAATACCGTATCCGGCAGCCAACTCACTGTAGAAGCCGGTAGAAGGACCGGGAACCGGTTCTGCCAAATCAAACATATCCGTATCTTCTGTCTGACAGAAGTAAGGGGTGTTGTGCAACTCCTGCAATACAACCAGCTGTGCACCTGCTGCCGCCACCTGTTCTATATTGTGGTGCAGTTTGCTCAAATTGTGACGGATATCATTAGTGCATGTCTGTTGGATAATTCCTACTTTAATCGTTCTTTTCATACATATATTTATTAATATACACCTTCGGGATATTGCATGGTGACGCAATGCAGCGAGCCATGTTGCTTTATTAAAGCAGTGCAGTCAATACCTACTATCTCTCTTCCGGGAAATGCTTCAGCCAATACTTCTTTGGCGCGCATATCATTCACAGAATCAGCATAAGTAGGATAAAGCACAGCTTCATTCATTATCAGGAAATTGGCATAAGTTGCCGGCAAGCGATGATGTTCCTCATCATAAACAGCACTTGCCATAGGTAGCGGAAGCAGACGGTATGGCCTGCCGTCCAAAGTACGGAACGCTTTTAGTTCTTCTTCCATCATTGCCAGTTCCTTATAGTGTTCATCTTTTTCATTGGTGCACTTTACATACACAATGGTATCATCCGGACAGAAACGTGCCAATGTGTCCACATGGCTGTCTGTATCATCACCTGCCAGATAACCGTGTTTCAACCATAGAACCTGTTTTAAGTTAAATGTTTCTTTTAGAAAATCCTCCACTTCCTGTCGGTTCATTTCATTTCTGTTTTTAGCCAGCAAACATTGCTCTGTAGTCAGCAGGCTTCCTTTCCCATCACTTTCTATGGAACCTCCTTCTAAAATAAAATTCCGGCAGAAAACATATTCACCTTTCAGAACAGGATGGTGAAAATACAGTTCGTTATTAATCTGGTTATCATAATTTGCGGCAAACTTCATTCCCCAGCCATTAAAACAGAAATCCAGCAGCAGGGGAGTAGCGTCTTCTTTCAACAGGGTGATAAAAGCATGATCGCGTGCCCAAGTATCATTTGTGTTGATTTTTGATGTGACTAGTTTTTGGATATCAGCTCCATAATTATCTATACTATCTCTTATGGAATCGGGGTCTGGAGCCACAATCAACAAACTCTGACGTTTCAAAACCTCATAAGCTATCTTAAGAAAACAGTCATTCACTTCGTCCAACATGTATGCCCAGTCTGTGTCTTTATGGGGCCACGTTAGTTGAATCAAACTTTGTTTATGCCATTCGGCGGGTAAATAGGACATATTCATATTTTTAAATTTGTCTTGCAAAGATATGAAATAAACTTTATAGGTTAATTAGTCATCGCTTCGTTTTTGTAACGAGCTTTTCCGTCTTTTCCATAAGAACCAGCGGAACAGTTCATCCCAAGTATTGAAATCTTTTTTATACATGAGACCTACTCCTTGAGTGGTCAGGGTAGATTTAGTAAAATAGCGGTCATTGGTCTGATTATACCCTCTCAAACGGAAATCTCCGTTTTTTGTCAATAACCATATCGCTTCAAAGTCTCCTACGAAGTTGCTATTTGCCATCACATTCTCCTTATAGCCGAAGTTTCCATTTATCATCAGCCTGTTATTCAATAACCTGCCGGACAACATAGCTTCTGCTTCCACATCTGTCCAACCTTTTTCACCGGTACTCAGGTTGGCGCCTATGTTCCAGTTTTTATTGCCCATCCATTGGGACAACATATTGTTCAGCTGACCGGAAAGTGTACTGAAGGCTAAAGAACTGGTTGCATTAGAGGATTGGTCATTATTGGCATAATCATAGGTGTAGAACTTACCAATTCCCAGCAAATAAATAATCTGTGTATTCATTTGTTCTTCCGTACTGGTAGCACTACGTACCAATTCCCGGTCTTCCTCGCTTACAGTGGGCAGTTCCAAATCGAATTTAATATCCGGATTGGATAAATTTCCAGTCAGATTCATCAGACAGTTTACCTTCACCGTACCTTGGTTGCGCGAGGGATCTACTACCAAATCACTTAAAGAAGCAGAATTAACCGTGTATACCGCCTGTAAATCAAGATTCGCCTGATAAGGGTCACCTGAGAAAGTCACCGTGCCACCTGATTTCAAGGTAAAGTCCTTGCGTATTACTTCCTGCATGCTTAGTTTATACATACCTTGATCTATGACATAGCTACCGAACATACGGAAATCACCTTTATTGAAAAAATTCACTTGCAGGTTTCCATTTCCGGTTGCTGTAATATTGTCTCCCGCTACAGGATCCATGATAATTTTCATGGTAGCGCTGGGAGTTGCTTCTATCAACATGTTGATGCGGAGATCCATAGGAGGTCCGTCGTCCTCTTTAGTCTTACGCACATTAGAGTGGTGGTAAAGATTGGTTTCCACATTATCGTGAATGCGCTTGGGGGTTTTGTCTACAAAAGTGATAAACTGATTGCTCGCTGCTTCCGTGGTTACTCCGGTTATATAAGTGAAGCTGGTATTGTTGCCTGTGGTCAGTGAAGCGTCCACTGTCATCGCATTATTTCCACCATCCAGTACCACATTTCCTGTACCATATACTTTTCCGTAAAAAGGCATATTCCCGGCTTCGTAGGTATTGTACATCAACAGGTTGTTGCCTCGTATATTGAAATGGTACATCAGATTTTTCAGCTTTGTGTGATGCAGATAACCATTTACCAGTCCGTCATGTCCCTCACGGTCATAGACTTTTACATTCCTGAAATCCAGACTGCCCGAAGATATATGTATGGAGTCATCCCGGATTTGGAAATAGGTGTTCAACACATCAATTTTAGCATCCATTTTGGCCCTCACTTCACCTTCCAGATCCAAATGCTTGAAATCGCCATATAAACGGACATTTCCGTTGACACGGCCATTTATTTCACTGAAAATTCCTTCTATAAAAGGTTGTAAGAATCCCAGATTGGTACTATCTGCCCGAATCGACAGATCAAGACCTTTTAACTTGGGAGAGACATACCCTGTCACATGAGTGGAGGAAATTCCTTTTTCCGCTATTTGGGCATCCAGTCGTACTCCGCCCAATTCCTTATCCCATACACCTGCAATGTCGGCTTCTCCTAATAAAGAACGGTTCAGACAGAATTTGTGCACATTCAGACGGGTCCGCATCACCGGGTTCTTCATGACACTTTTCAGATGAACCTTTCCGGTTACAAGTCCGCCGAACTCTACATCGTCAAACTGCACAATATCCAGTACATAGTCCAGCTTGATATTTCTCAAATCCACCCGGCAGGAATCACTTTCCTTCTTGGTCAGTTTACCATCTATCCTTAAATACTGGTCCTCATGTTCAAACAGGAAATTATCAATGAATACGCGTCCCGAATCTATGGCGATATGCGAGGGATGAATGTTCCATACCGTATCATTCAGCACTACTTTTGTGGGCTGTATGTTTATATCTGCCTGAAGAATAGGGTGGGGACCTTCCGTTTTGAAGAAACGGGTATCGGCGGCAAATTTACCACCGTAAGTCACATCAGTATTGTTCCCCCAGTTAATTGTTGTTTCCAAATGATCGTTTTTGGCATTGGCTTCTACCGAGAAGTTAAGCATTGCACCACTTTTCATCAGCATACCGCCTCGCAGTGAACATTTGAACCGGTCGGAAGGATTCTCACAAAATAAAACGCCCGAATCATAACGTGTTCCATTGTATCTGAATTCCGGAAAATGTCCTTCTACGTGCAACTTTTCCTCGCCGTCGTTAAAATATCCTTTTAAAGATGCCGGCAGGTATAATTCCAATGGAATCTGAAATAATTTGGATAGCACTTCGGTATTTTCCAGGCAGATATCAAACTGGAAGTTATTGTGAGGCTCAGGCATATTATCCTTTATAGTCAGTAAGGACGGAATATAGCGTTGTACCGTCTTTACCACGCTGGCCGGAATGGTGTGGTAGGAATAGTCACCTCGTATCACCGCTGTCATGAAGGATGAATTTATGCGCAACTCTTTTTCACCGCTTACCTGTCCGGCTGTAATAGTCAGATTGTCAAGAAAACACCCTCCTTCATCGGGAGCGTTTAATTGCAGGCTGTCCAATGAAATGCGCCCGTTCATGTCGTCAATGGATTTGCCGGTGAAATCAGCAGTGAGGCCCAGTGAAATACTGGCATTCTCATATTTGTCCGACAGATGGAGGTCGTGAGGGCGCAGGTTCTTTACGGATGCCTTCAGGTTAAAGTCAGGGATTGTTTTGGCAACATTGAAATTACCGTCTATCTGGACAGAACCGTTTGCGTCATCCATGGATAAGCGCCCGTTAAAGCCTCCGTCCTTATATACGCCATCCAACATGATATTTTCATATTGATATTGACTATATTCAAAGGAAGATATGATTCCTTTGATGTATGATTCCGGATATCGGTTCTTATAGTTGAAACCTTTCAGTTCCACATTGAAATCCACCTTGCCGAATTTCTTTTCCTGATTAAGTAATTTTCCCAAATCCAGGTCTGCACTCGCCACACTACCCGAATAGGTTCTGCTCATACTTTGTTCATCAATGCTCATCATCACGTCCGTTTTCACCATGCCTGCCCCTGTATGGAACAAGCCTGTCAGTGTGAGATCATGCAGATAGCCCGCCGCTTCCCCGTTAAAACGAATATAGTCCAAACGTTGCAAAATGGGAGGAACCTTTCCCGTCAGGTTCGTCATCAGAACGTTTATGCCCTCTTTCGTCATGGTCAAGTTACCCAGTTTGCCGTAAATGTACATATCCATGCCTGCATCCCAGTTACTTAAGGCAGCTTCCCCTGCAATCATCAATCCGTGGTGGTTAGTCAGCCGCAGGGTGGGGCAGTCCAAATGTTTGCCGTGACCGGAGAAAACCAGATTTAGATCCAACGGTTCTTCAAAGCGTGACAAGGCAGGCACAAAAGGAGCCAAATCTTTCAGTATAACGGAAGCCTTCAAAGAGCCGTCATATCTTACATTTTCTGTCATTTGGGGCAATTCGGGCAGGCTGTCATACTTCAAGGTCAGACTGTCTATCTTTAAAGCGGTATTTGAAAGTTCCACACCAAAATCCTTAATATCCAAACGTTTATTGTTGGCTGTAACTTTCATGGCGAACTTCTGCAATGAAAAACCACATTGTTCGTCAAAGCTGACCCGCCGGATGGCGGCATTCAACGAGTCGCTGCGCAATGCCTTCAGTGAAAGCGTTGCAGCGAGATTCTTCACCGATAGATGATGGGCATTGAACTTTCCGGGAGTTTCCGGTTCCGATAATATATCGTATGTCACTCTGCCACGCCTTATCAGCACGGAATTAATTCGTAAATCCAAATTAGATTTTGTTTTAACCGTATCTTTGGACGCGAAAGCGTCTAACACAAACTGGAAATTAGGGGCAGATTCCGGAGTTTCCCGGTTCAAATTGACCGTAAATCCAAAAAGCTGGACACTGCTGATGGTGACTTTACCGTTCAATAAAGGCAGAAGGTCGAATTTTGCCGATAAGCGGGCTACTTTCAGCATCTCCTGGTTCTTCCGGTCATGCAAAAGGACATCTTCCACAATGATACGGTTCAGCAAACCCATATCAATCCGTCCTACAGAAACCTCCGTATTCAGTATGTTTTTTAATTCCTTAGTTACAAAAACAGATAATTTGCCCTGAACATACGGTATGTTCAGCAGCACAATTATTCCCAGGTAGACACCAATCAGTGTACCTAGCAGAATACGCACAGTGTATTTAAGACTCTTACTAGAAATCATTGTTTATTTTGGGCTAACAAAAATACGAATAACGTATGACGTAGCCCAAAATAAACGATTTTTTTTACTTGTTTTTATGCAATCTTTTCAACTCGAAGGAGAAAATGACACGGAAACATCCGATAATAAGAAAAGTGATGGACAGCATATAGAGCACGGTAACAGCACCAAGTCCAGGTTGCCAGATGATGGCCATAGAGCAAAGAATAGCCAGAATGCCAAACACCAGATACCACCCCCAGTCCTTTGTGCCATAGCGTTTCAAATCTGTGGAATAGCCACACAATGTAAACCCTCTGAACATCAGCCAGAAAGCAACAATAAACGGAATCAGTTCCATGCTGACCAACGGATAGAATACCAGATAAATACCTATCAGTAAATCAATAATACCTCCGGCAAGATACCATCCCCAACTACTGATTGTTTTTTTGTTTCCGGCAGCAAAAAAAACTTCCAGAATGCCACTGACCAGAATCGAGATACTGAAGATGACACTCAGTGCCACATAACTGCTCACAGGAGCGAACAATAAGCATAGTGCTACCGCAATGTAGAGCAAGCCCAGCAACAGGGACATCCACCAATTTTTTACAGCGTAGCCTAAGCCACCAACTAATTCATTCATATTTGTTAAGTTTTAGGTTATAATTTGAACTAATAACGCCCCCCCTTGCAAAAAGGTTTACCTGCAAATACAAAAAAAGTCTTTAAATACCGCCGATTGACTTTTAGAACTCAAAAAATATTCCGAACTTTGCACGCTGAAAACCAAATTGATAGTTCTATTTACATTTTGAATAAAAATTGAATAAAAAAAGAATGAAAGATAACAAAATCCCTTCACCGTTAGTATCCCTTTTACCCGTATTCGTACTTATTTTATTATTGTTTGTCACTATCCGTACATTTGGAAGTGATGCCTTGTCCGGTGGCAGCCAAGTCTGTCTGCTAGTGGCTACAGCAGTTTGTGTGCTGATAGGTATGGCGGGATTCCGTCGTCCGTGGAAGGACTTCGAACTGGCTGTCACCAATAATATAGCCGGGGTAAGTACCGCACTTATTATCTTGCTGATCATCGGAGCTTTGTCCGGAGCATGGATGGTCAGCGGTGTAGTCCCTACATTAATATATTATGGCATACAGGTTATTCATCCTCATTTTTTCCTGGTATCCACTTGCATTATTTGTGCGGTAGTATCTGTCATGACAGGCAGCTCATGGACTACCATCGCCACTATCGGCATCGCACTGATGGGAATAGGGAAGGCGCAAGGTTTCAGTGAAGGTTGGATTGCAGGTGCGATTATCTCCGGAGCCTATTTCGGTGATAAAGTTTCTCCGCTTTCGGATACCACCATTCTGGCATCGTCCGTAACGGATACACCGCTGTTCACTCACATCCGTTACTTGATGATTACCACCGTTCCATCACTTGTCATCACTTTGATAATCTTTACCATAGCCGGATTGTCACATGAAGCCACTGATACCGGTCATATCGCCGAATACACCCGTATATTGAGTGATAAGTTCCATATTTCATGGTGGTTGATGATTGTCCCCGTTGTCACAGCGATACTGATTGCACGTAAAGTGCCTTCCATCATCACTCTATTTGTTTCTACGGCTCTGGCTACCGTCTTTGCCTTGATTTTCCAGCCCGGACTATTATGCGAAATCGCCGGACAAGGAGTCGAAGGGATTGCCGCCTTGTTCAAAGGAGGAATGGGAATGCTTTATGGTGGAACCCAATTGGAAACCGGTAATGCGGAAATAAACGAACTGATATCCACTCGCGGAATGGCAGGTATGATGAATACCATCTGGTTGATTATCTGCGCCATGTGTTTCGGAGGGGCGATGACAGCCGGAGGAATGCTCGGCAGTATCACTTCTGTATTTGTACGTTTTACGAAAAAGCGGGTAGGAATGGTGTCGTCCACAGTTGCATCGGGCTTGTTCCTGAATCTTGCTACAGCAGATCAATATATATCCATTATCCTGACGGGTAATATGTTTAAAGACATCTATAGTGCAAACGGTTATGAAAGCAAACTGCTGAGCCGCACGACGGAAGATTCTGTTACAGTCACTTCGCCATTGATACCCTGGAATACATGCGGTATGACACAGGCCACTATCCTTAGTGTTCCCACCATTGTGTATCTGCCTTACGCATTCTTTAACATTATCAGTCCCTTGATGAGTATCACAATTGCTATACTGGGATATAAGATAAAGAAAAAAGCAGAACAGTCGGACCTGTCATAATAATGATAGGATCTGATGATTATATATCTTTCACGTGAAAGATTAGCAGGGTTCAAAAATAACTTGTACATTTACCCACCCTAATAAATCATTTTATATTTTTACAATAATATGAAGAAACACATCACATTCGCTCTTATGTTTGCGGCTGCATTGACAGCCCAGGCACAACAGGGAGGCATTTCAGGTGAAATGCTGAATCAAATCAAACAAAGTTATAAGGCAACTCCTGCCGACAAAGCCATCCGTAACGCCTTAGGCGGAACAAGTATCAACACGTTGGCATTGAACCAGGAGAACCGTGCCGATTTTGATACGGAGTTTTCACACAAGGTGCTATCCAAGGGAATAACCGACCAACAATCTTCCGGTCGTTGCTGGCTTTTTACCGGACTGAACGTACTCCGCAGCCAGATGATTGCCAAATACGGACTGGATGAGATGGAGTTCTCACAGAACTACTGCTTTTTCTACGACCAATTAGAAAAAGCAAACTTATTCTTACAGGGAATCATTGATACCAGTGGAAAGCCCATGGACGATAAAATGGTGGAATGGCTGTTCAAGCATCCCTTAAGCGATGGTGGACAATTCACAGGAGTATCGGATATTATAGAGAAATACGGATTGGTTCCCAAGAGTGCAATGGTGGAAACTTTCAGCAGTGAGAATACCGGAAAGATGAGTAGTCTGATAGGACTGAAACTGAAGGAATTTGGTTTACAACTACGCGAAGCCGCCGCTACCGGAGCGAAGCCGGCCGAACTGGAAAAGAAAAAGACAGAAATGCTGGGAACGGTTTATCGTATGCTGGTGCTGACCCTTGGCGAACCTGTTTCCACCTTTACATGGAGTCTGAAGGGTGGGGAAGCGAAAGAATATACTCCGGTGTCTTTCTATAAAGAGTTTTTGGGAAATGATTTGACCAATAACTATGTAATGCTGATGAATGATCCCAGCCGCGAGTTTTATAAATGTTATGAAATAGATTTTGACCGTCACCGTTATGATGGCAAGAATTGGACTTATGTAAACTTGCCGATAGAGGATATTAAAGAAATAGCCATAGCTTCCATCAAGGACAGTACCATGATGTATTTTTCTTGTGATGTAGGCAAGTTCCTTGATAGTAAACGTGGCTTGCTGGACCCTGATAATTATGATTACGAATCATTGATGGGAACTACTTTCGGCATGGACAAGAAACAACGTATCCAAACTTTCTCCAGTGGCAGCAGCCATGCCATGACCTTGATGGCGGTGGACTTGGATAAAGCGGGAAAGCCGAAAAAATGGATGGTGGAAAACAGTTGGGGCAGTGCCAGTGGATACAGAGGACACCTTATCATGACAGATAAATGGTTTGATGAATATATGTTCCGTGTGGTGGCAGAAAAGAAATATGTTCCTGCCAAGGTGCTGGATATTTTAAAACAGAAACCAATCCGTCTTCCGGCATGGGACCCGATGTTTGCTGACGAAGAATAAGCGTTATCTCTCTACATTGTGTATAATTTAAGCGGACTGTACAGAAAAGAAAGACTGTACAGTCCGTTTTTTTATTCTAAGGCATTGCGTATGTCTGTCATTTTTACTTCTCTCTTGCAAAAAGAAACATAATAGGGAAAATAGGTTTGTTGCAGTGATGAGTTATTGTATAATAGGCTTGCAGAAAGGTGTTTCTTGCATATTTAGGTATAATAAAAAATGGGAATCTCTTCGTAAGAGAACCCCATTTCTGTGCAAATATAGCCCATATTTGCTTTAAACGCAATTTTTTGTTCCAGAAAAATAAGAAAAAGTTGCAAACAGGCGCATCTCGTTTATAAAAACAGCATACGACAAAACCAGTAAATATTCAATTATCAGAGATCTAACTTGACTTTGGGGTTCTCTTACGAAGAGAACCCCAAAATATAGAGGATATCTGATAGCAAATCTGTTCCTCTTTTTCAAATAAAGGTATGATAAAATGTAATGTTTTGATGGGAACAACGAATGACAATCAAGACATAACGAGCGAAGCGCCTAAGTTACTGCTCTGCAGTTCAATCGCTTCTGCTTCAGACCCGGGGTCAAATGCAGTAACCAAGCCACAGGCTGGAATAGGGAAAGAACACCCTGAACTCTCGTGGTACTATATGTATCTTCCTTATAAGGAACTGAAGCGTTATATTGCAGTCTTCAGTGGCAGAAAAGCAGTAAAGCTCCGTACTTCGGAAGGGATAACCGAGGAATGTTACTTCTGTTTCAAAGTATTTTCTTATACCGAGGCAGGTCATCGGAAACGTTTCGAACAGTGTGGTTATACCAAACAAGAGTATGCTGCTCGCCGTGAATCCGCCAGAATCGTGAAGGAAGCCTTTTCCACCGGTTCTGCCTCACAACTCAATGCCCTGACAGATGAAAAGGAAGTACAAGGTAGCGGTTGGTTATTTGTGTGCGCTCCTTTGGAGCAACTTCAGCGCATCTTGTCTGCCATGCTCCCCCGCCAATATCTGGTAACGGACTACGTAACCCATCGTGCTGCGGTTATTCCCCAGTGTCAGATGGAGGAATTCATCTATCTATATGAATCCATGCCCTACAACATTGAACTGTTGAACCGTCCTTTGGAGGCTTATCTTCAGAAGAAGCAACGTATTCGCATTACCGGCGGTATTTTTCATGGTAAGGAGGGGTGCATTATGCGGCTGCATCGAAATACAAGGTTAGTGTTCGCTTTTGGAAATATGACGGTGGCTATCAGCTATCTTCATGCTTTTCCGTTCGAGAAAGTGGACTAGGATACATATTATATTCCCTATTTAACTGAATGACAATAATATGTCCAATTCCTTAAAACAAGTAGCGACCAAGGGGATTCTCTGGAGTTCGATAGAACGCTTTTCTGTGCAAGGTATTCAGTTTGTAATCATGATTATCATGGCCAGACTGCTAACTCCGGAGGATTACGGCCTTGTCGGAATGCTGACCATATTCTTGGCTGTTTCCCAATCATTGATAGACAGTGGATTTTCCCAGGCCTTGATACGTAAACAAAACCGGACAGAAGTAGATAATTCTACTGTGTTTTATTTCAATATAGCTGTCGGTCTTGCGCTTTATCTGTTATTCTATATTTCCGCGCCTTGGGTGGCGGATTTTTATGGACTTCCCGAACTTTCTTTAGTGATGAGAGTGGTATGCCTGGGTATAATCTTTAACTCACTGGCTGTAGTCCAGCGTGCACTACTGACAGTCAGGATAGATTTCAAGACCCAGGCAAAGGCATCATTGATTGCTGCTGTTATCTCCGGTATGGCAGGTATCATATTGGCTTATACAGGATTTGGCGTATGGGCATTGGTATGCCAGCAACTGGTCAATCTGGGGATAAACACCTTGTTATTATGGATCTTTTCAAAATGGAAGCCCATGAGAACCTATTCCTGGAAATCTTTCAGGGAATTGTTCTCCTTTGGCTCCAAACTGTTGGCGTCCGGTCTGCTGGATACCACTTACAACAATATTTATCCCATTGTCATAGGCAAGGTCTTTTCCGCCGGTGATTTGGGACATTATACACGGGCCCAACAATTCTCTGTTTTCCCCTCTTCCAATATTACAGGGATACTGCAACGTGTGACTTATCCCGTGCTTTGCAGCATACAAAATGATATTGACAGATTACGGGGAGTGTATCGTAAATTTCTCAAGTTGTCCGCTTATGTGATCTTTCCTCTTATGACAGGACTTGCAGCGGTTTCCTTTCCGTTTATCCGGATTGTGTTGGGTGAGAAATGGATATTCTGTGCGGTTCTGCTTCAAATCATCTGTTTCTCGATGATGTGGTATCCCATTCATGCCATCAATCTGAACCTGTTACAGGTACAGGGACGTTCCGATCTTTTCCTCCGGTTGGAAATTATCAAGAAGGCGATAGGAGTCAGCATCCTTTGCCTGACCATTCCTCTAGGTCTGAAAACCATGTGCTTTGGGGGAGTGGTAAGCTCCCTTCTTTGCCTGGTAATCAATACCTTTTATACAGGAAAGCTGATACAAGTCGGTTTTATCATGCAGATGCGCGATTTGTTTCCCACTCTGGTGGTTTCCTTGCTGATGTTTGTCCTTGTGCTTTCCCTTCAGTGGATGACTGAGAATCTGTATACCCAGTTGCTGGGTGGTATCATTTTGGGCAGTGGGTTTTATCTGGCTGTAACAAGGATTCTTCGTTTTCAGGAACTACAGGAACTGTCCTCATTGTTCTCAAAAAGATAAATTAAAAAAAAATTGATATGGATAAAAGTTTGATAACAGTAACGTCTCCGTTACTGCCGGACCTTGACGATTTTCACGCAATGCTCAAGGAAATTTGGGCGAGCAAGTGGATAACAAACAACGGTTCTTTTCATAAGCAACTGGAAAAGGAACTGGCTGCTTATCTGAAAGTACCTTTTATCAGTCTTTTCACCAATGGAACACTGCCATTGATAACAGCTTTGCAGGCTTTGAGAATAACGGGAGAGGTGATAACCACCCCTTATAGTTTTGTGGCTACCACCCATGCCCTTTGGTGGAATGGTATTACTCCGGTCTTCGTGGATATCGACCCGTCTACAGGTAATATGGATCCGGATAAGATAGAGGCTGCCATTACACCCAGAACGACGGCCATTATGCCGGTTCATGTATATGGAAAGCCCTGTGATACCGTGCGTATTCAGGAGATAGCCGATAAGTATGGCTTGAAAGTCATTTATGACGCGGCCCATGCGTTTGGTGTGGAAGTAAACGGTGAAAGCATTCTGAATGCGGGGGATATGTCCACGCTCAGTTTCCATGCCACCAAGGTTTATAATACGATAGAGGGTGGTGCTTTGGTCATGCACGATGAACAGACCAAGAAACGTATAGACTATTTGAAGAATTTTGGCTTTGCCGATGAGGTGACCGTGGTTGCTCCGGGTATAAACAGCAAAATGGATGAAGTGCGTGCCGCATACGGATTGCTGAATTTGAAACAGGTGGATGCTGCCATTGCTGCACGTCATCAGGTTGCCATAAAGTACCGTGAAGTGTTGCGTGGGGTGGATGGTGTCACATTCTTTGACGATATGCCGGACGTGAAGCACAACTATTCATACTTCCCCATTTTTATAGATGCAGAGAAATATGGTATGACTCGTGATGAACTTTATTGCAGGATGAAAAAACAGAATGTGTTGGGACGCAGGTATTTCTATCCGTTGATAAGTACTTTCTCTACCTATAAAGGATTACAGAGTGCCGGACCGGAAAATCTTCCTAACGCACATAAGATGGCTGACTGTGTGATTTGCCTGCCGATGCATCATGCGCTGGGAGAAGAGGAGATTCAACGTACATTGGATTTAATTGTAAAATAGGATATGAGGCAGAAAAAATTAATGCTCCTTGGAGGTATCCGTTATCTCCTTCCTGTGATAGAGGCGGCTCACGAGCAAGGTTATTATGTGATTACGGCTGATTATCTGCCTGACAATATTGCTCATAGATATAGTGATGAGTATGTCAATGTCAGCATTATAGACAAAGAAGCAGTATTGAAGGTGGCCCGTGAGAAGGAAATAGACGGTATTCTTTCTTTTGGAGTGGATCCTGGTGTTGTATCGGCATCGTATGTTCAAACCCAGATGGGTATTCCTTCATTTGGACCTTTCGAATCGGTTGAAATATTACAGAATAAGGATAAATTTAGGACTTTTTTGTCAGAGAACGGTTTTAATGTGCCTTGGGCTTTTGGTTTTTCTTCGCTGGAAGATGCTTTGGCTGATACAGACAAGTTTTCTTACCCTTTGATTGTAAAACCTACAGATTCTGCCGGTAGCAAAGGAGTGACCCGGGTGGACAAGGAGGAGGATTTAAAGGAGGCTTTGGAATATGCTTTCAAGCACTCTATCAAAGGAAATATTATAGTGGAGGAGTTTATCGAGAAACAAGGCTGTTCGTCAGACAGTGACAGCTTTTCTGTGAACGGGGTGCTTCAGTTTGTTTCATTCTCTGCCCAGCGTTTCGATGAAAATGCAGCAGGGACTTTCGTCCCTGCTGCATATTCATGGCCTTCGACCATGAATATGCAGCAAGAGTCCGAACTCCGTTCTGAACTCCAGCGTCTTCTTACCCTTCTTCACATGAAGACTGCCGTTTATAATATTGAGACCCGTGTAGGTGTCAATGGCAAGACTTATATTATGGAAGTGTCCCCTCGTGGAGGAGGTAATCGCCTGTCTGAGATGGTTCGTTATTCTACCGGAGTGGATATGATTACGGCTGGTGTGCGCGCTGCTGTTGGAGATTCTGTCGATGGTATAGAGCAGAAGCCATACATGGGTCATTGGGCGGAGATAGTCCTCCATGCAGATAAAGAGGGAATTTTTGAAAAGATTGAAATTTCAGATGAACTGTCGGCTGAGATTGTGGAAAAAGACTTATGGGTGCAACCGGGAGATAAGGTGGATAGCTTTGAGGGGGCGAATAATGCCATTGGCATGTTGATTTTAAAATTCGGTTCTCCGCAAGAACTGGAATGCGCCTTGATGGGGCAGCGTGAATGGCTGAAAGTAATTGTAAGATAATGGAAGCGATAGGTGGATATTTTTCTTGGGAGTTTCCTATGAACAAGGTTGCATTTCCTCATGAGAATGGAGCTTTGGTTAACAGTGGGCATGGAGCACTCCAATTGATTTTGCAAAGTATCGGAAACGTCTCAAAGTTGTGGATACCGTGCTTTACGTGCGACATAGTGCCTGATGCACTCAGAGTGATAGGTGTTCCGTATGAATTCTATCACATCAATTTTGAATTGGAAATAGAAGAACTGCCGGAGTTGGCGGTAGGTGAATACTTATTGTACACCAACTATTTTGGCATCATGGACAGCTATGTGTCTGCTTTGGTAAAAAAATATGGCGACAGCCTGATTATAGACAATGCACAGGCCTTTTTTGCTCCAGAGATAAGGGGAACTCATCAGATTTACAGTCCCAGGAAATTTGTTGGAGTTCCGGATGGCGGCATGGCTGTTTCACCTTTAAAACTGGAAACGAATGAATTGTCTTCCAATGATGCAAGCGGATGCTGCACGCATTTGTTATTACGTGCGGAAGGAAAGGTGACAGAAGGATATTCGGTTTTTCAGGACAATGATAATGCCCTTCGTAACCTGTCTCTTTCTAAAATGAGCCGGCTGACGGTGGATATTCTTTATTCGTTGGATTATGCTGGAATAGTGGCCACCCGAAGAGCTAATTATAACTATTTACATTCGGCACTTGCCTGCCAGAACGGATTTCTCCGGTTGTTACAGATTCGTGGCATGGAATCATTTGCTTGTCCGATGGTTTATCCCTTCTATTCGGAAGACCTCACCTTGCGTTCAAGGCTTATAAAGAACCATGTTTTTGTAGCCCAATATTGGCCGAATGTACAGCAATGGTGTACTCCCCAAGACTGCGAATATGCCTTGTGCAACCACATTCTTCCGTTGCCGATAGACCAACGGTATGGAAAAGAGAGTATGGATAAAATAATAGAATTGATAAATGGAAGATAGTGTTCATAAAAAAGTCGTTCTGATAGGCGGCAAAGGCTCTTGTGTCGATATAGCGGAAGAGATAGAAGATGCCCGTATAAGATATGGTATGAATATTGAAGTATTGGGATTTGCTTTTGATGATCCTTCATATGCCAAAGGTATTAATGGATGGCCGGTGCTATGTGGAACTAAACAGGCATGGGATAAATATAAACAGTGCGATGATGTTTATTTCGTTTTTGGCATGTTCCGTTACGATATTGCCCGCGAGCGTTTTGCCTTACGTGATGGTTATGGAATACCCGTATGCCGTTACCTTACATTCGTCCACCCTTCCGCTTATGTCAGCCGCAGTGCACAAATCGGTCAGGGCACTATTGTCTTGGCCAATGCCACTATAAAGAATAATGTGGTATTAGGTACATGCAATTTTGTCAATTCGAATGTGAATATTGACCATGACTGTGTGATAGGCAATGATAATTTCTTTGCGGCACATGCCTGTCTGGGTTCTGCTATTACAGTAGGAAATCGTAATTTTTTCGGATTGAACAGTAGTGTCCGTACTCCTTCTGTCATAGGGGATTATAATCGTATAGGTATGTGTGCCAATGTATTGAATAGTATTGATAATGATCTTGTGATGATAGGTAATCCTGCTAAGCCATTAATAAAACATTAACAGATGAAATTGCTTACATGATGAAAATAATTGTATTTATGGCTTTGTGTTGTTTTTTCGGTGGTCTAGAGTTTATGTTTTATGACTAATTTTGTAAAATTTGTCCTACAAGCTATATAGGATGTTTAAAATTTATATATGAAAAAGATAGTTATTTTGCATATATTTTCAGATGATAAATTTTTTGATGCATGTTCTGTCTTCTTTGATACTTTGTCTTGCGTAGAAAATTTATATTATTTTTTAGCACCTGGTAAAAATTATAAATTTAAGTATATTACCAATATAGAAAAAATCAAGGTTTTCTATTCATTTAATGAATATGTAAAGAACTTCAGTAATCCAACTGTTGATATAATATATTTACAAGGGCTAAATTATAACCAATATATATATTTTAAATATATAGGAAATGATAAAAAAGTTATATGGTGGTGTTGGGGATATGAAATTTATCATCCTTTTGCATTTAGAAAGCCTTTAATAAGGTTGCCTTTATATAAAACTTTGACGAAAAAATATATATGTAAACAACCACTTCAAAGAATAAATGCGTTTTCTCATTCATTATATCATTCAATAAAATATTGGTATTTTGCTTTATACCGTAATAAAGTTATCCAACGTATAGATTATTTTTCACCGGTTTTACCTATTGAATTTCAGATGATGCAAAATGAATGTCCTTTTTTTAAGGCAAAACCTTTTATGTTAAATGGAGGACCATCTAGTATTAAGGAGTTTGAATTTACTTTTAAGGAAAATATAGGAAATGTTTTAATCGGAAATTCTCTTGATTATACAAATAATCATTTGGATATTTTTTCACGATTGCATGATGATATGTTTAAAAAAGGACAAAAAGTAATTGTACCTATGAGTTATGGGAACGCCTTTAATAAAGATTCTGGAATTCTAAAAAAATATGTAAGGCATTTGCATTGTCCATTTATTTGGTTGGAAAAATTCATTCCTTATAATGAGTATTGCGAAATCTTTAGCTCTGTAACCCATGCTATATATGGTGTTATGAGACAGCAGGCTATGGGAAATATTTTTCTTTGTTTATTATATGGAATCAAGGTTTTTCTGTTTAAAGAAAGCATTGTATATAAACAACTTATAGAAAGCGGATATTTTGTGTTTTCTATAGAAGATGATTTGAATGATTTGTCATTACAAACTTTGCTTTCTAAAGAACAAGCTTATAACAATTTCCAATTGTTTATGCGTTCTAATATTAATAAGGAAGAAGATGCGGAAAAAGAATTTATTAATATCATGCAATGAGTTATTTTATTGTTTTCATTTTATTGATTATATCTATTTATAAATTTGATATAAGAGATGAAATACGTTTCAAAAAAGTATATTTCTATTGTATTCTGATATTACTAATTGCTATTTCTGCGTTTTCTTATCGTATAGGTTCGGATACAATACATTATATGGAAGAATTTGCGGAACGTAAAATGCAATATGAATATTTTATTATTAATGCAGAAAGACAGCCAGGTTGGTTATTGTTGGTTTCATTATTCAAATTATTTCCCCATCCTTATTATGTATTCAAATTCTTTTTTTCTTGTTTTGTTAATACAGTCTTCTTGCAAACAATAAAGGAAAATACCAAATATGTTTTCTCAGCTATTTTAATGTATTTTATCTTTATCTACTTCACCATAAACTTTGAAATCTTACGAGAGGCTTTGGCTGTGGCATTTTTCTTATTATCTCTAAAATTTTTGTATAAGAGGAATTTTATAACTTATTATATGCTGCTTTTTTGCTCTATAATGTTTCATGTGTCAGCTTTATGTTTACTATTCGTGCCATTATTTTATTTGATGCCACAAAAGAGAATCTTTTTTTACGGACTTCTTCTTTTTATTATGTTAGGAATTCTTTTTGATGAGCAACTTCGTTTTCTGATTTATCATATATTTTACGTGGATATCTTTTCAGAAAAGGCATTATATTATTTTGAAAAGGAAAATTTTGGAATGACAAAAAAAAATATTGGTATAATAAATTATTTCCTTAATTTATTTTTGCCGATATTTATGTTGTCTTGTGCTAATAAACAAAATAAATTACCTAAATATTGGCTTTGTGTATGTGCGTATTGCATTATTTATGGAGTGTCAATAGTGCTTCCTATTTTCTTTAGGTTCAATAATTATTTTAACATTTTCTACATTTTTATCTTTATAGACTTTATTAGTGGAGTGAATTTTAAAAAACGACTTTCATTAAATTCTATGCGTTTAATTTTTGTAATAGGACTTACACTTTTTGTTTCTTTTAAGTTGAAGACGCATTTCTCTCTGATTGATGGGAAAAACCCTAGTTATGTTAGGTATTATCCCTATTCTTCTATATTTGATAAGACAAGAAATACAAAACGAGAACAAGTTTTTCGTTATTTAAATAATTAATAAAATGAAAAAAAATGTATGTATTATTGGAGCGGGTACAGCTGGGATGGCAGCTGCTTATGCTTTAAGAGAAATAGGTTGTGAGGTAAGTCTGATTGAAGTACAGCAAAAATTAGGAGGTACGGCGGTTAATGCTTGGGTGGAAACATGGATTCCAGGTTTAAATCCACCTTATTTAAAAGAAATTCTTAAAAGAATTGGAATAGATGAAAAAAGCATAACTAATAGCCTCTTATCGAAACGGTTTGCTCGCGAAGGAAAAGGAGGGAAAAATTTATATCTACCACATGAAAAATTATCTGAAATTTATTGGCAAGACATGAAATCTGCTAAGGTAGAAGTACTTTGTGGTTATACTTTTCTAGATGCATATATACAAGATAGAAAAGTCAAGAGTATTCGTGTACAAAATACTATAGATAATAAAGATATACTTGAAATATCAGCCTCATATTTTATTGATGCTTCAGGAGATGGTGTACTAGCAACTTATGATGGAATATTGAATAAGGATTATTATCAAGGAGAAGACCCTTATAATCGTTTTGGTGAAGATTTGCTTTCTAATGCAGATTTACCAAACGAAGTGTTAATCAAGCAATTGAACGAACCTTCTTTATTCTTTCAGGTAACAGAATCTGATGTTGAGAATGGGAATATAGATTCTACAGTCTTACCATTAAACAGAATTTCTCCGAATACTGCATTTTTATATAACGGCTATGATAATGGAAATTGGGTAAATCCAATGACGGGACTGAATATCTCCGGTTGGGCTGTTTTAAACTTAAGCAGGGAATGTGCTTATAAAATGGCGGTTGAACAAATTAATAACTACTGGGAGTTTATCCGTCGGGAGGTAGCGCGAAGAAAAAGGGATGGAAAACCTTTATATGGATATTCAGATAAAGTATTAATTCAACGTCCGAATGGAGTATACGCACCAATGTTGGGAATCAGAGAATCACGAAGAACCGTATGTGATTATATGCTCAGGCAACAGGATTTAGCAAAGTTAATACGATCCTCTGATTTAGGCAGAAATATTGCTTGTGGCAGTCATGAGATTGACTTTCATGTATATGGTTCTCTCACCTTTGATAAAGTGAATGCTTTTAATGAAGAAAAACTTTGTCCCTCAGGCATCCCTTATGATTGCTTAATACCTGTACGGTTTGATAATGTATTGGTTGCTTGTCGAGCCTATGGAGCTTCTCATATCGCTTTAGCTGCAAGACGGGTGAATAAAGATATGGCTCAATTGGGTTGGGCTGCTGGTAATGCTGTTAAATGGTGTTTACGCAATCTCTCTGATACCCAAGATGTAAGAAAGGTTAATATTATAGATTTGCAATCAGATAGATATACGGGATTTGCCTCTGATGTAAAATATATGGAAAAAGAAATTTTGCAAATAAACAAATAATTTGTAATGAGAAATTTATTTATTTTTTATCTAAATTATTTTCGTCAAAGTGTCTTGAAACAGAGGATAAGACCTCGTGTATTGCAAATGCCTATCACCGGTCGATGTAACTCTCGTTGTATAACATGTAAAGTGTGGTGTTCTCCTAAGAAAAATGACATGGATATTATTGCGTTAAATAAAGCATTGTATGATCCCTTTTTTGATAAAGTTGAGGTTGTAGGAATAAATGGAGGTGAACCTTCTTTATTTAACAATATAGACGGATTGCTAGATGCCCTATTGAACTTGAAGAATTTGAAAAGATTACATTTTATTTCAAATGCATTGTCAGCAGAACGTTTACTTGAATTAATGAAGAATGCAAAACAAAAATGTTCAAAAAGGGGAGTTGCTGTTTATTTGACTGTGTCAATGGATGGAGTGGGACAGATACATGATGAGGTTAGAGGAGTGAAGTCTGCTTTCTCGAAAACCTTGAATACTTTGTCTTTGCTAAATGCGAATAAAGAAATTTATTGTGATATGTTAGATGTTGGTTGTACAATATCTAGTAAAAATGTAGATTATATTCCAGAAGTAGAATGTTTTGTAGATTCACTCTGCATTGATGCTTATTATCATCCGGCTGTTCCTAATAAGCGTTTGCATAATTTTGAAGATAAAGATTTCAGTATTATGTACAATCGGCGTTCTCGTCAATTAGCTATGGAATATTTTTATTCTAGATATAAAAAAACGTCTAATATTCGGCATAAATTGCGTAGCTATCTTATTTATTATTATTTATTGAATAAAGGAAAAGGGCGTTTAGCAGGATGTCAATACTTTAAAGGGGATGTAACAATAACAGAAAATCTAGATATGTTTTTGTGTGCTACTGCAAGTGAAAAAGTAGGAAATTTGAATGAAAATTCTGCTACCGAGTTGTGGAAAACAGGGAAGTTAGATAAAGAAGCTGAACAAGTGCAAAAATATTGTGAAACTTGTGTTCATTATATAGTGTTTCCTTCTTTACAGGGAGCATGGTATTTTCTAAAACAGTTGTTACAGCCTTATATATGGATTCATTATAAGATTAAATCGTTATGCTTAAAATAGTAATAATTGGATGGTATGGCACGGAAACGATAGGAGATCGGGCTATATTGGCCGGAATAATCAGAATGTTGGCTACCTCTTTTCGTGATATTGAAATAATGTTGGGATCCATTTTGCCTTTTTTCACGGAGCGTACATTACAAGAAGATGAAAGGTTTATAAAAGAATGTTGTGGACAAAATGATTTAAAACTATCGTTATTTAACAGTTCCAAATCAAAAGAGTTGGATATGGCGATACGATGGTGTGATTGTTTGGCTATTGGAGGGGGGCCATTGGAAGATATTCCTTCAATGTTTATGCTGGAATATGCAATGAAGAAAGCACACAAACTGTTAAAGAAAACATTAGTTCTAGGATGTGGTATAGGACCTTTATATAAACGAATTTATCAAAAATCAATGGTACAAATTGTTGATCATGCAGATATTGTGATATTTCGTGATGAGTGCTCATTGCAGGAATACAAGCGTTTAGGTGGTCGTAAGAATGATTGTTTGTCAGCAATAGATCCTGCGGTTTTTGCTCTGCAATACTATAAGCAACAATATACTGATAAAATCAGTAAGCAACAGCGATTGGTTATTTGTGTTAGAGAGTTTACTTCAGAATACAAAATGAATAACAGGGTAGATGTTAGCACTGTCAATAGGAAGATTTATCAATATATAAAACAAGTGGAAGATATGATGAGCATGGATATATTGCTTGTTCCTATGCATTATTTTGGAATAGGAGACGATGATCGGTACTTTATGAATACTTTTCGCTTTACACATAAATCATCTAGAGTAAATGTACAGAATCATGTTTTGACGATGGAAGAAACAATGGATTTGTTTTGTAGATCGGAATTGTGCGTTGGCATGCGTTTTCATTCAGTAGTTTTTCAAACGATATTGAATGGAAGAAATATGATTTGGGATTATACAGACTTGTATACAGGAAAAATAGGTGCTTTTCTTTCGCAGATACAAGCATTGGAATTTTATAAAGACAGTTATTTAAACCTTCAGACAGTTTCCGATAGTCTTAGTATATTTCCTGACACAGCTTTTTCTATTTCTGAAGAGTTGCTTGCAGAATATGAGCGAAACTATGTTTGTGAAATAAGACACATTATTAATAAATGAAAATTAATATGAGAAAAGAAGATTTACGTGCGGGAGATGTTGTTTTATTCCCACCGCATAAAGGTGATTTTATAGCGCAAGCTATTGCTTTTTTAACAGATGGCGAGGTGAATCATGCAGCGTTGTGTTATCCTAAAGAAAAAAACTTAGTTGTGGCCGAGTCTATTCTAAAAGACGGTCTGGTATTAAATTCATTTGCAGAACATATTGAAAGTGAGTATCCGCTCCGTATATGTAGAATGAGGGGAGATGCAGACATGTTTCCTGTATTGGAGGCGGCGAAGAAGTATCTTGAGGAAGTAAATGCCTATCCTAATTTCAATCTAGGATTGCTAGGTATCTTACTGCTTTTCAAGAAAATGGCTCCTTCTAGTTGGAAAAATGCAGTCGTATATAATTTTTATAAATTTGTTGCTGGAAGATTGATGAATTTGGTTCGTGAACATAAGTATAAGGGTAAGCATCCTATGAGTTGTTCACAGTTTGTAGCTCAATGTTTTACTGATGCAGGAGAAAGATATGATTTGAAGTTTAACAGGTTGGTTGCCGATTTTGAGGTTGGAATTACACGTTCTGTTGATGATGTGGAAAATGTGTCTCCGTTGGATTTGTTGAAACAAACAGAAACTTTTCCAGAGATAGATATGAATACTTTTTCATCAAAATACTGGGATGATGCAGAAATGGCAACCCTGACCTCTGAGTTCATAGATATAGCGGCAGGGAGGCATATTATGTCGCGTGCAGTAGGTGAGGAAGTTTCTACACAGAAGTTTAATCAGGCAACAGCAAGCATTGCTTTAGCTTTATATGAGCTACATACAGGGGAACCTGCAGCTAATTTGGAGAAAGCTTTGAATTATTTGGCTTCATCTACGGCTAGAAACTATTTTGTTTCTCCTCAGGATCTATTGGTGAACTGTAAGGAGTCTTTGGAATATATTGGTAGGTTGTCTTATTAGTGTAAAAGCAGATTGGAAAGTAAATTATATCAGAAGGTCCCTGTTCTTTTTATTATTTTTAACAGAAAAGGCAGGGCTTTAGAAAGTTTCCGCTCTATTAAGAGATATCAGCCTTCTAGACTTTATATTGCAGCGGATGGTCCTCGTAAAAATAAAATAGGGGAAGATGTACAGTGTAGGGATACAAGGGATGCTATTTTAGCTGAAATTGATTGGGATTGTGAGATTCATACGCTATTCAGAAATGAGAATGTGGGATGTGGACGTGGGGTTTCTGAAGCTATTACTTGGATGTTTAGGACAGAAGAATATGGAATCATTAATGAAGATGATTGTGTGGTATCTGATTCTTTCTTTTTATTTTGTGAACAATTGTTACCATTATATTGTAAGGATGACAGAATAGCGCAAATTAATGGATTTGATAGTAAATATTCTGGTAATACAAGTAATACTTATTATTTTACTTCATATCCTGAAATATGGGGGTGGGCCACTTGGAGAAGAGCTTGGGAGAATATAGATTTTGAGATGAGTGCCTATCCACAAATTAGAAAAAATATATGGAAAAGGTTTCCTTTTGTGGAAGCATTGATTCATTATTTATTATGGAATCGACTTTATAGACATATAAAGCAGGGAAAGAAAATATACGCTTGGGGATTTCAATGGTCTATTTATGTATTTATGCATCATAAGTTGTGTGTTAATCCGTTTGCTAATTTAGTAGTGAACACAGGATTTGGTGAAGGAACAAACTGTAATAATCCAGATACACCTTTTGCACAAGTTCAATATGGAAAATTGGAGTTCCCTTTACAACATCCCCAAGAAATAAGATACGATTCTGATAGGGAGAAGTTACGTTCGCAAGAATATGTTGGTGTATATAGAATGGCAGCTATTGCTAGAATAAAAAGAGTATTAAGAAAAATGATATTATGAGGGTAAGAGGTCTGGTAAGAGGGTGTGTATTGGATTTATTGGGGGCATTTGCTAAACCGGCCATAGGTGTACATATTTTGAATGGACATATGATTTGTCAAGGAGTTGGAAATCAGAAATCTAAAGAAAAATTTCATGATTTACTAAGTAAAATGTCTAAAAATGCCTGCTTTATAAATATTGAGGAAGCCGTAGATTTAATTATTCAAAAGCGACAAGTAAACTATCCATTGGTTGCTTTTACTTTTGATGATGGCTTTATGGACTGTTATTCGATGATAGCTCCTGTTTTGGAAAATTTCGGAATAAATGCGGCTTTTTTCATTAACCCTAATTTCGCTGAAGGAGATGTCGATTATATCCATAATTTTACAGAACATATTGTTTTAACTCCTGATAAAGCTCCTATGCGTTGGGAAGAAATACAAAAATTGCACAATCGAGGTCATATAATTGGTGCGCATACAATGGATCATTATATGATTAATACGGAAGACACAAAGGAATTGGAATATCAGATTGGAAATTGTAAGTTGATTATTGAAGAAAAGTTAGGAACATCTTGTGATTATTTTGCTTTTCCTTATGGAAAGTTGAAACATGTAAATGCCAAAGCACTAGATATTGCTTGTGATAATTATAAGTATGTTTTTTCTCAGTCCAATTATAAAAATTATTTTTCTTTTGAAGGGCGAGTTATTAATAGACGTCATTTTGAACCTTTTTGGCCTATAACTCATGTATATTTTTTCTTAAGTTGTCATAAAAAGATTTGTAAGTAGTATTTTGTAAATGAAAACATTGTTTCAGATAAATGTTGTTGCCAATTCAGGTTCTACAGGTCGAATTGCGGAAGAATTAGGGAAACTGGCTATAAAAAATGGTTGGAAAAGTTATATTGCTTATGGGCGTTGGGCCTGTCCAAGTCAATCACAATTGATTTGTATAGGAAATAAATGGGATAAGATTATTCATTTTATGATGTCTTTTTTGTTTGATTGTCATGGATTAGCTTCAGTAAGGGCTACTAGGAAACTTGTTACTCAAATCAAACAGATAAAACCTGATATTATTCATTTGCATAATATTCATGGCTATTATCTTAATTATGAGATATTGTTTGCCTATTTATCGCAATCAAATATTCCTGTTGTGTGGACATTGCATGATTGTTGGTCGGTAACAGGACACTGTGTTCATTTTCAAAATATAGGATGCAATAAATGGAAAATTAAGTGTGAATCTTGTCCCAATACGGCTTCTTATCCTAAATCTTTATTTTGGGATAATGCAAGCAATAATTATAAAAAAAAATGTAAGTCGTTTACTTCTGTAAAAAAAATGACAATAGTGCCGGTATGTAATTGGCTAGGTAAAATAATGGAACAGTCATATTTAAAAGAATATAATCGAAGAGTTATAGTCAATGGTATTGATTTGAATGTGTTCTATCCCTGTGAAGCTAGAGAAAAAATAGATGCTACATGGGGAATTAAAGGCAGATTTATTTGTTTAGCAGTGGCTACTGTATGGAGTGACACCAAAGGGTTGTCGGATATTATGACTATTCGCAAAAAACTTTCAGATCAATATGTAATAATCATGGTTGGAGTGGATAAAATGCAGGCTAAAAAACTTCCATTTGGAATTATTGGTATAGAGAAAACGGAAAATGCAAATTATTTAGCTGAATTGTATTCTGCATCTGATGTCTATATAAACCCTACTTATCAAGATACATTGCCTACTGTTAATATTGAGGCATTAGCTTGTGGTACTCCTGTGATAACGTATGATACAGGAGGAAGTGCTGATATTATTGATTCGAAAACTGGATATGTAGTAGAGCAAGGGCGGATTGATAAATTTGTAACATGTATTTCATATATAAATAAAAAAGGGAAAGACTATTTCTCATTATCTTGCCGTCGTAGAGCAGAACAGTTTTTTGATAAAGAGAAAAGATATAAGGATTACATTCTTCTGTATGACGAAATGATTAAATAGCTATTAACGTTTTTTTAATGAAAATTTCATTAGTAACCGCCACCTACAACAGTGGTAACACTCTTCCTTCCACTTTCCAATCCATCCTTTCTCAAACTCATCCTGATATAGAATACATCATTGTAGATGGTGCTTCCAAAGACCACACAGTCGATGTCATCAAGGAATACGAACCGAAGTTCAATGGGCGTTTGAAATGGATTTCCGAACCAGACAAAGGACTTTATGATGCCATGAACAAAGGGATCCGTATGGCGACCGGTGAAGTGGTGGGTATTCTTAACTCGGATGATTTCTTTACCGGAAAAGATGTGCTGGCACAGGTGGCACGGGCTTTTGAAACGGATGACCGCTTGGCAGCCGTTTATGGTGATGTTCATTTTGTACATCCGGATAAGTTGGATAAATGCGTCCGCTATTATTCTTCGAAAGTGTTTAAAAGGAAACTGATGCGTTTTGGTTTTATGCCTGCTCATCCTTCCTTTTATTTGCGAAGGAAATATTTTGGAAAGTTCGGTTGTTATAAGACGGATTATCGGATTGCAGCAGATTTTGAGTTTTTACTTCGAGTGATTTATAAAGGCAATATCAGCATAAAATACTTGCCGATAGATATGGTGACGATGCGAATGGGCGGAGTCAGTACTTCGGGAGTAGTTTCACACAAATGGATTATGAAAGAGCATCTACGTGCGTTCCGTGAAAATGGCATTTATACCAATGTGTTTCTTTTGGGAATTAGGTATATATATAAGGTGGGGGAACTTTTGCTGCATAAATCAGTAAGCCGTTAGGAAAATCTGTATTTTATTGGGAAAACAGGAAGCTATTTCTTTTCCTTGCAAGAAACATCAGTTATAAGAAAATGAAGAGTACAATAGAAATTATATCTATTCTAAAAAAATTGAAAAAGGATTCCGCTTATAAATATGGAATTAAACCTTTTGGGATTTTTGGCTCATTTGCTTGGAATCAACAGGATGAGGCAAGTGATTTGGATGTATTTGTCACTCTTCAGAAATCTGATTTTTTTACTTTGGAAAAGATAAAAGAGGAGTTGGAGAAACTTATGCATTTCAAAATTGATATAATAAATTTTAGGGATTCGTTTAAACAATATATATTGATACTTCGGGTGTATTCCGCAAGTCAATTATTCAAATAACTTTTATTACTTCGTCTTGTAGCACTCTATTTATTAGGGTTTTATAAGCTTTATGTGCTCCCGTAGGCAGCATTCATTTTATTCTAGACTTAAAAAACAAGCTGATTTATTATGCTGAATATTGTAGTAGTATTCTGCGGTTTTCTGATAGCCGTAGCCCTTGCCCGTATCATCATTCCCCGTATTTTAATCATTTCCCTTCGTAAACGTCTGTTTGATACTCCGGACGCACGGAAGGTGCACAAAAAACCAGTATCCCGGCTGGGTGGAGTGTCCTTTTTCCCGGCCATCTTGTTTACTGTAACTTTCTTGATAGGAATCTGTTATATGACAGGATGGGTCTCCTTAGTGGATACAGGACAACATTGGGTACAGATACTGTTTATGTGTACAGGGTTGACATTGCTGTATATTGTGGGTATTGCGGATGATTTGATAGGGGTTCGCTATCGTCAGAAGTTTCTGGTACAGTTGATTGCCGCTTCTATGTTCCCGTTGGCAGGATTGTACATCAATGATTTTTATGGGCTATTCGGTATTCATACGGTTTCTCCTTTCATCGGAGTTCCTCTTCTCTTGGTGCTCGTGATTTTTATCACCAATGCAATCAACCTAATAGACGGCATTGACGGTTTGGCATCGGGACTGAGTATGGTAGCATTGTCCGTCTTTGGCACACTGGCTGTCATTGATGACAGATGGATGAGTGCATTGCTGGCTTTTACTACCGTGGGAGTGTTGCTTCCGTTCTTTTTTTATAATGTATTTGGAAATGCGGACAGGGGACGGAAAATCTTTATGGGAGATACAGGAAGTCTTACCTTGGGCTATATATTAAGTTTCCTGGCAGTGCAATACACTATGAATACGTATGAGGCGGGTATTAATTATGAAGGTGCCATATTGATATCTTTCAGTGTATTGTTAGTTCCCTGCCTAGATGTGGTAAGGGTGGTTCTAGGCCGTGTACGTCGTGGCAAAGACCCCTTTATGCCGGATAAGACACATATTCATCACAAGTTTCTTGCCATGGGATTCACACCGCGTAAAGCGATGATTTCCATTCTATGCATTTCGTTTTTGTTTTGTGCCTCCAATGTGTTTCTGGTAAGCTATCTGAACAATACGGTGCTGTTCCTCTGTGATGTGGCCGTATGGACACTGATGAATCTTTATATCAGTAAGTTGATTTCACGACGCAATATTTCCCAAATATGATTGTTCCTTCTTTTCGCCTTTATCATTTTGCAGTAAAACTGATATGGAAACGTATGCTGGCCCTTACCCTGCTGTTTTGGCTGGGGGTGGCAGGAGTATACTATGCGGTAAACGAGATGTCTGTCTGGCAGGAATATGGTTGGTGGCTGCCATTGATGGTTGGTGGCACTTACTTTCTCTTTATGGACGTAAAATTGATGTTGATGATGATGAAACATGAAGAGAAAAAGAAGTGGAAGCGGTATCGGTTAAAAAATAAGTTCGAAGAATGAGGAATATGAAAATAGGAAGATGTTGTCTTGCCGGTTTGTTTTTGTGGATAGTACAGGGGGCAACGGCTCAAATAAATTATGGCACGACGGGATTGATGAATCTTCCTACTGCCGACATGCAGCGTGACAAGACTTTTATGGCAGGTGGTAACTGGCTGAATCATCATGCTACAGTACCCCGTTGGTGGTATGATACATGGAACTATTATATCAATATAACTATTTTTCCTTGGCTGGAAGCCGGATATCTGTGTACTGGTCATAAGGCAGTTCCTACGGATTATGGCAATAACTCCGGCTATTGGGTGCCATCTACGTATGGCAAGTTCACCAATCAGGACCGTTCTTTTCATTTTCGCTTACGGGTGTGGAAGGAAGGTTGGTGGAAACCATGGACACCTCAAGTGGTGATAGGTGCCAATGATGCGATAGGTGATTCGGCGAATGGTGGTTCCCTATCCAATCAGCAGAATCAAGACTATGGTAATGGCTTTTGGAATCGTTATTATCTGGCAATAACCAAACATGTCAATTTTGATAATATAGGTACGTTAGGTGCGCACATATCGTGGATATACAGCAACCGTTTCGACAATAAACTGAATAATCCTGCTATGGGCGTGAACTTTTGTTTCCATTTGAAAGAGAATGATTCATGGATAAGAAAAGCTGTTAATGGTGTCAATTTAATGGCTGAGGTTGTTCCTGGTTATACAGATGTGAAAGAGGACTTGACATTCAATCCCAATGGACCGAAATATCAAATGAATGTAGGTATGGAATACAGCTTTTGGAAAGACTACATCAACGCTGTAATAGAATTGAACCGTTGCAAATACTTCTCCGGCGGCATTTATTTCAAGATTCATCTGAAATGATAAAATAAATTATTCTATTAGGTAAGCAGTCAAAAATTGGCTCATAATTGAAACCTCTATCTTCGCTGCGAACAAAAATTTTAGAATTTATGTATAGCAGTGAAGATCTTGAAAGGTTTT
>OGGU01000326.1_pt1 | contig 40474 bp, 38 predicted proteins | sample 1571241 | NCBI WGS metagenome assembly OGGU01 (sample SAMEA2581934, study PRJEB24529) | metagenome | biome: Human gut stool | place: China | collected 2011
TAGAACGAAATGTGCGCGTCAAGCGGAAGATCGTTGATGAGCTCGACCTTGTAGGGCTCGTTCTTCTCTTCCATATACTTGATGGCTTCCTCGCGCGGCAGCTCAAAGCGCTCGAGCTTCAGCTTTTCCTTGCAGATCTTGCGCATCTCGGCCTCGATGGCGTCGAGATTTTCCTGCGTGAAGTTGAACGGAGCGTCGAAGTCATAATAGAAGCCGTTGTCGATGGACGGGCCGATGGCCAGCTTGACCTCCGGCCACAGGCGTTTGACGGCCTGCGCCATGACGTGGGAACAGGTGTGCCAGTACGTTTTGCGGTACTGCGGGTTTTCAAACGAGAATTCATTGTTTTCGGACATGGTTTTCTGCCTCCTAAATTGATTTGGGGCAAAACAAAAACGCCTTACCCCTGTCGTTTCAGGGGTGAGGCGCTGTACGCTCCACGGTTCCACCCTGCTTACGGACGAAAAAACGTCCGTCGCTTTGTGTCTCTGTAACGGGAGAACCCGGCGGCGCATTTCCGCGCCGCGGCTCAGAAGCGGTATCCGGGCGGGCCGCGCAAAGGCTCTTGCAGCATACGAGCCTCTCTCTGTGATGCGCTGCCGGTGCCGGGACGTGTCTTCGTCTCAGCCTTTTCTGGATGCTACAATAGCACGTTTCCGGGGTTCTGTCAATCCCCCGCGGACACGGAAATGCGTTGCAAACCGGCTTTTTTTCTGGTATCATAGCCTCAGAATCAGACAGGGAGGCCGACTATGGACCTTTGTAATATCAACGAGATCAAGGCGCTGCTCGCGCGGCACGGATTCCATTTTTCCAAGGCCAAGGGGCAGAATTTCCTGACGCAGAGCTGGGTGCCGCAGAACATCGTGCTGGAATCCGGCGTGGACGAGACGTGCGGCGTAATGGAGGTCGGCCCCGGCATCGGGCCACTGACGCAGCAGCTGTGCCGGTACGCGAAAAAGGTCGTCGCGGTCGAGGTCGACCGGACGCTCCAGCCGATTCTGGCCGAGACGATGGCGGGCAATGAAAATCTGGAAATCATCTTCGGCGACATTCTGAAAACGGACATTTCCACGCTGGTACAGGAGGAATTCGCGGGCCTGCGCCCAATGGCCTGCGCGAATCTGCCATATTATATCACGACGCCCGTGCTGGCAGCGCTTCTGGAGAGCCGTGCGTTCGAGGCCGTGACCGTCATGGTGCAGAAGGAGGTCGCGCAGCGCATCTGCTCGCCCGCAGGCAAGGGCGATTACGGCGCGTTCAGCGTCTTCTGCCAGTATTACGCCGAGCCAGAGCTGCTGTTCGACGTACCGGCAAGCTGCTTCATCCCGCAGCCGAAGGTCACGAGCGCGGTTTTAAAGCTCACCATGCGGAAAGAGCCGGTCTGCGAGATCAAAAGCGAGACCATGTTCTTCAAGGTCGTTCGCGCAGCGTTCGCCCAGCGCAGGAAGACGCTTCTGAACGCGCTTTCATCCGGGCTTTCGCAGTTTGACAAGCCCGCGCTTGCCGCCGTGATCGAAGATTGCGGCTTTGCGCCCACGGTGCGCGGGGAGACGCTGGATATTCCGGGCTTCGCCGCGATCGCGAACGCGCTGACGGAGCTGTAATGTATTTCGTCTATATGCTCCGCTGCCGGGGCGGGAGTCTGTATACCGGCATTGCTGCCGACATGGAAAAGCGCCTGCGGCAGCACGCGTCCGGCGGCGCGGCCTGCGCAAAATACACGCGTGCCCACCCGCCCGAAGCCCTCGCCGCACTCTATCAGGCGGAGGACCACGCAGCCGCCGCACGGCTGGAAGCGTTCCTCAAGACGCTCCCGCCCGCAAAAAAGAGGATGCTGGCCGCAGGAGAAGCAGCGCCGGAGGCGCTGTTCGCGGAAAGGCTGAGCGGGCGTGTCTATCTCCGCCGCACGGACGAAGAGCTGCGCCTGAACGCGCTGCTGGCGGCACTGCACAGCGAAGGATAGAAAACTCCCCCACCGCGGGTGGGGGAGTTTTGCACGGCTTACTTCGATGATGTCGGGTCGTAATTGCGGCCAAATTTGAGATCTTCAAATTTGATCGTCGCGCTTTCGGGGTGCATGGGGCGTGCGCTTTGCCTGGACAGTGCGGGCGCGGAGGCGGTCTTCGTTTCGGCTCCGCTGTCGCCGCCGATCAGCTTTTCGAGGTTGTCGGAGATCTCCGTCGCGATTTTCCCTGCGTCCTCACTGGGAGCGGGAGCGGGCGCTGCGGGCTGCTCTGCCTGCCAGTCGTAGGGCTTTTCATGCGCAGGCTGCGGCTGCTCAGGCGCGGCTTCGCGCGTCAGATCGCGGGCCTTGAGCGTTTCAAGCAGCTCCAGATGGCCCTGAATGTCGCGCTCGACCACGGAGATGAAATTCAGCGCGGTCTGCTTGGCGTAATCCAGCCGCTCCTGCTCGGCGTGCAGCTGCTGATTGAGCTGCGCAAGCTGCACGTTCGCGGCGTTGACCTGCGCATTGGTCTGCGCGTTGACCTCCGCGTTCTGCAGCATGGCGGCGCACCGCGCCTGCGTTTCCTTGAGCAGCTGGGCGCTTTTGGCCTCTGCATCGGCTGCGGCAGTGGACTGCTTCGTCTCCTGCGCGCGGTATTCCTCCAGCTTTTCGACCAGGATCTTCATCTTGGCCTTGAGCACGGAATTTTCCTTATAGAGCGTGATGTAGTCGTCGGTCAGCGGTTCGAGAAAATCGTCGACCTGCTGCATATCATAGCCGCCGAAGACGGCCTTGGAGAAGGTTTGCTCCTGAATTTCCTGCGGTGTGAACATGGACGCTGCCCCCTTGTACGATTAGAGATAGACGCCGTTGTTTTCCAATTCGTCCATCAGATTGTCGCCGACGAAGTCGACGTTGTACGGCGTGATGATGTAGGTGCTGATGGCGATCTTTTTGATCTTGCCGTCGAGCGCATAGGCGCAGCCGGACAGGAAATCGACCAGACGGCGGGCGACGTCCTTGTTCGTGGATTCCAGATTGAGGACGACCGCGTGCTTGCTGCGCAGATGCTCCGCGATCTCGGTCACGCTGTCAAAGCGGTCGGGCTTGACGAGCACGACCTGCAGCTGGGCCGTGGCGTGAATGTTCACGACCTTGCCGCTCTGCGTACCGGCGGAGTTATTGCCTCCGAGCGTCCGGCGGCCGGTGGAAGCGCTGCTGCCGGTCGAGGAAAACTCATCGCTGTCCAGATCGAAGCTGCTGCGGTACGAGGGCTTCGGCGCCGAGGACGAACGGGAAGGCCGGCTGGGGCGGGCGTCGTCGTCGAATTCATCAAAATCGTCGTCGTCTTCTGTATACGGCTTCGTGAGCTTCTTCAGGTCATCCATAAATCCCATTGTAATGTATCCTCCAGATTTGCTATTCTATGTAATTGTGCCGTGTCGGCGTGTCGGTCAGATGTTATAGTTCCGTTTGCCAAAAATTGCGGTGCCGATGCGCACCATGGTCGAGCCTTCGGCGATGGCGTCGGCAAAATCGTCGCTCATGCCCATCGACAGGCATTCCATGGACACATTATCGTATTTTTTTGCCCTTATGTCAACAAAAAGATTGCGCATTTCGGCAAAATATCTGCAATTTTCGCCCGGAAATTCGCTCACAGGGGGAATTGCCATCAGACCCTTGAGCGCCGTGTGCGGAAAATCGGCCATTCGGGCGGCAAGCGCGGCGGCCTCGGCCGGGGTAAAGCCGGATTTGCTCTCCTCATTGCCGATGTTGACCTCAAAGAGAATGTTCTGCACGACGCCCAGCTTTTCCGCCTGCTTTTCGATGCACTCCAGCAGCTCCAGCCGGTCGACGGACTCAATGAGATCGACCACGCCGACGAGATACTTGACCTTGTTGGTCTGCAGATGGCCGATGAAGTGCAGGGGCTTTCCCGTGTACGCGCCCAGCGGACGCTTGGCCTGGATCTCCTGCACGCGGTTCTCGCCGCAGCAGTCGACGCCTGCGGCGACGGCTTCCTTCACGCGCTCGGCGTCGTTCATCTTCGTCGCGGCGCACAGCAGAATTTCGGACGGGTCGCGTCCGGCTTTTTTTGCGGCCTCAGCCATCTGGGCGCGGATGCCCGCGATATTTTCAGCAATTGTAGACATATCAGTTGACGACCTTTCCATCGTATAGATTTTTCGCGTTGATAATCAGCTCGTCGCCCGGCCAGAGGTTGTTGGTCGAGCTGGTGTCGAGCGTGACGACATAGCTTTCGCCGGTATCGTGGAGAATGGTGATGGGTTTCCACTTGGCGAGCGTCCCTTCGAGGATATACACGCCCGTCTGACCGTTTTCGACACGGACGGCGGACTTCGGGACGCGCAGCCCGGCGTAGGACGTGAAGACGATCTCCGCCGACTGCTGCCGCAGGAGCGTTACGTTCTGCAATGCCCGGTCAGACGACAGGACCAGCAGCCGGGAGCCTGCCTCGTTTTCGCCCAGACGCTCCACGCGCATGGTGACCGGCTGGTAATAATCGCGGGCGAAGGTCAGCGTGGCGCGGTCGCCCTCCTCCACATCGGAAAGCTCGCTTGCGGGCACGACGCAGGCGTAATACCAGGTCGTGGACGTGATGAGCCTGCCGATGGCGTGGGTGTCCGTCTCGTCCGGCTGGACGGCCTCAAATTCCGCAACGGTCATGTCCATCAGCCGTTCCGGCGTCAGCACGGCCTCATAGCCGTCGACGGCGGCGGAAAATGTTCCGGCCCTGCCCGCGGAAATGGCGCTGGTATCGCCCGCGGACTGCGCCTCAAGCGTATCCAGCTCCGCCTGCAGGGCGCTGATGCGCGATTGCAGCGCGCCGCTGTCGGCGCCGCTTCCCGTGCGCCGCAGGATGAGGCCCTTGAGCTCCGGCGAAAGATCGGAGACGGAATTCATGTCGCGCAGCGCCAGGTACCGGCTCAGCTGCGCAAGCGCATCCGCGATGTCCGCGTCGAGCGCAGCCTGATCGTAGACGCTGGAGACGGCGCTCCACGCGTACTGAAGCTGCTCGATCTGGCCGGACAGCTCGTCCATGCGCGTCTGCCGGAGCCGTGCGTCCTCGGAGCGGTAGCCGGTGGCGACGGTGTCGTTCGCGGCCACGTGCGCGCCTTCGGCACAGCTCAGAACGGTCGTGCCGTACTGCGAATATAAAAGCTCCTCCTCACGCACGACAAAGCCGGAGGCGTAGTAGCCCGCCCCGGCTTCGTATGGTGTGACGGTGGCCGTCATAAGGGGTGCATAGAGACTGCTGATCACGTGATAGCCGAAATACGCGGCGATCGCGGCCAGCAGGATCCAGAGGATGACTGTAAAATAGGATTTGCCTTGCTTCATAGCGCTCCTTCCCGCAGGAGCAAGAACGGTGCTCAGCCCTGCGTCAGGTGGACGGGCATGGCGGGCGTCATGGTAGACACCGCGTGCTTATAAATCATCTGCTGCCGCCCGTCGGACTGCAGCATGATCACGAACTGGTCAAAGCCCGTGATAATGCCGCGCATCTGAAAGCCGTTCATCAGAAAAACGGTCAGCATCGTGCGGTCCTTGCGGGCCTGGTTCAGAAAAACGTCCTGATAATTCTCTGTTGTTTTTTGCATGGGTATCGGCTCCTTTTCTTTATATGGGAGGCTCTGCTCCAATGCCCTTGTCCATTGCATCAGAGCCTCCCTAATGTTCTGACACCCATATCGTACCATATTCAAAATGCGGAAAAAGGAATATTCTGTCGAGCGGCGGAAAGAACCTCCGAAAAATCTTCTGTGCCCGTCAGCCGGAGCCAGTGAATGTCCGGATTGCGCCGGAACCAGGTCAGCTGCCGCTTGGCGTAGTTGCGCGAGCGCTGCTTGCAGAGCGCAGCGGCTTCGTCCAGCGTGCACGCACCGTTTAAGTATCCAAAAAATTCTTTATAGCCGATGGCCTGCATGGCGGTCGCCTTCGGGCTGACGCCGAGGGCGAGCAGCGCGCGAATTTCGTCCAGCAGCCCGTCTTCCAGCATTTTGTCGACCCGCAGATCGATGCGCCGGTACAAAACGGCGCGGTCGCTGTAATCAAGCCCCAGCCACACGGGCCGGTAGCGCGGGGGGATGGCCTGCGTTTCCAGATTGTGCTGCGTGATGGTCTTGCCGGTTTCCTCATAGACCTCCAGCGCGCGGACAATGCGCTTTTCGTCCGCCGGATGGAGCCGCGCAGCGGCCTCCGGGTCAATGCTGCGCAGACGTGCCAGCATGGCCTCTCCGCCGTTTTCGCGCAGCTGCGCCTCGAGCGCTTCGCGCCTGCCGGTCTGCGGGACGGGCGCAAATGAACGGCCCGCGATGAGGCTGTCGACATACAGCCCCGTGCCGCCCGCGATGACGGCGGTTTTGCCGCGCGATAAAATGTCCTGCACGCAGCTGTCTGCCAGCTGCACGTATTTTCCGGCGGAAAAATCCTCACCCGGTTCGACCATGTCCAGCAGATGGTGGTGCACGCCCTCCATCTCCTCTTTTGTGGGCTTGGCCGTGCCGATGTCCATGTGTTTGTAGATCTGCATGGAATCGCAGGAGACGACCTCGCCGCCGTACAGCTTCGCAAGCTGCACGGCAAGCTTCGTCTTGCCGGAGGCCGTCGGGCCGACGACGCAGATGATCCTGTCCATGCTCAGACCCTCTTGAACTGCTTTTCCAGCTGCCGCTTCGTGAGCGTCACGCAGACGGGACGGCCATGCGGGCAGTATTTGATATCGTCGCGGGACAGAACCTCCTGCACGAGCCGCCGCAGCTCCTCATCAGACGTCTGCCATCCGGCCTTGATGGCCGATTTGCAGGCGATGGTGTGCAGCAGATTGTCGCGCAGGCTGTCCGGGTCGAGCGTTTTTCCGGCCAGCAGATCGCCCGCCAGCTCCTGCAAAAGCGCCTTTGCGTCCTCCACGTCCACGTCGGACGGGATCTGCCGGATGAGCACGTCTCCGCCGCCAAAGTCCTCCGTCTCGAACCCGCAGCGCTCCAGAAGCGCCCTGTTTTCCAGCACGGCAGCGGCCTCTTCCCGTGAAAGTTCTGCGGAAACAGGGGCCAGCAGCAGCTGGGCCATGATGGGGTGGTCCTCCTTTTTGAGCGCCTCAAAGCGGATACGCTCATGCGCGGCGTGCTTGTCGAGGAACAGAACGGCCTCGCCCTGCTCGACAATGATATAGGTGTGCAGCGCCTCGCCGATGATGCGGAAGGGCTCTTCCGGGACAGAAAGCGCCTGCTGTTCTTCCAGCTCTTTGACGGGTTCCGGCTTCGGCTCGGGCCTGACCTCAATCTTCGGTTCGGGCTTCGGCTCCGGTCTGACCTCCGGCTTTGCTTCCGGCTTCGGAAGCGGAAAGCTCTGCTGCGCAGGCACAGGCTCGGAGCGCGGCAGCTGCACCGGCGAGGCCAGCACGGGCTGGGCCTGCTTCTGCACAGGCTGCTGCGCAGCCTGACGGCGGTATTCGGATGCCTGCATGGTCTGATAGAAGCTGGGCTTCGGCGGCTGGACAGCCTTTGGCTGTGATTGCGGCTGCGGAGCAGGCTCCTGCTTTTTCTCCGGCGTTTTCCATTCCGGGCGGCCCGCCGCTCTGGAGAGCGTGGACAAAACGGCATAGTGCACCGCGTCGAAGACCTCGCGCTCGGATAAGAACTTGACCTCCGTCTTGGCCGGGTGGACGTTCACATCCACGGCCTGCACGGGCATATCGATCTCCAGCACGCAGGCCGGGAAGCGGCCCACCATGATCTGGTTGCGGTACGCTTCTTCTACAGCGGCGGAGAGCAGCCGGGATTTGATATAGCGGTTGTTGACAAAAAAGCTCTGCCAGGCGCGGTTGCCGCGCGTGGCGGTCGGCTTTGTGACAAAGCCGCGCACGCGCAGCTTTTCCCAGCTGCCGTCGACCGGCAGCATATTGTTGGCCAGCTCCCGGCCATAGATGGCGTAGATCGCGGCCATGCGGTCGCCCTGCCCGTCAGTGTGCAGCTGCTCCTGCCCGTCCTTCAAAAAGCGGAAGGAGATCTCCGGGTGCGCGAGCGCCTGCTGCTGCACGACGGAGAAAACAGCGGAGGACTCCGCCGCGTCGGATTTCATAAACTTCATCCGCGCGGGCGTGTTGTAAAACAGCTCCCGCACCAAAATCGTCGTGCCGCACGGGCAGCCGGCAGGCTCCTCGGACAGGACCTGCCCCGCCTCCAGATGCAGCCGGACGCCGTTTTCCGCGCCCTGCGCCCGCGTGAGCAGGTCGATCTTCGACACGGACGAAATGACCGCCAGCGCCTCGCCCCGGAAACCAAGCGTGCCGATGCAGGCAAGATCCTCTTTTTTGCGGATCTTGCTCGTCGCGTGGCGCAGAAACGCCGTGCGGGCGTCGACCGGCTCCATGCCGCAGCCGTCGTCGGTGATGCGCAGGAAAGTCATGCCGCCGTTTTGTAATTCTATTGTAATATTTTTTGCGCCTGCGTCAATGGAATTTTCGACCAGCTCCTTGACGGCGGACGCCGGGCGCTCGACGACCTCGCCTGCGGCGATGAGATCGGCGACATGGCGGTCAAGCTGAATGATCTTCGGCATAAAGCCCCTCCCAATCAGAAGTTCAGCTGCAAAAGCCCGAACGACAGCGCGTTGACAATGGCGTGCAGCGAGATGGACGCCCAGATCGTCCCGGCCTTTTCATACGTCCAGGCCAGCGCGACGGAGGCGGGCAGATACGGAATGCAGCTCAGAAGCACCTTTCCGGCAGGATAGAGCATGAAATACTGCCAATTGTGCATGAGCGTGAACAGAATAACGGACACGAGATACGCCATGACGCGCGACGTCGGCTGAATGGAGCCGAAGACAAGTCCGCGCACAAGCGTCTCCTCAATGATCGGCGCAAGGAAAACCGTCACGGCCAGCATGACATACTGGTTATCGGAAATGAGCGAACCGACCGTTTCGTTGTTGTAGATCGTAAAGCCGGGAGCCAGCCGGGAAAGCGCAAATTGCAGCACCCACGTGCCCGCGTAATACATCGCGAAGCCCAGAACCAGCGCCTGCACAAAATTCCAGAACGAGCCGCCGAAAAACGACTGCCGCAGGAAACCATGGAAAATCAGCAGCACGGCCAGCAGATTCACGGCAAAATAGACGAGATTCATCGTCAGCGCCGTCATGCCAAGCGAGAATTTCACGTTCGCCAGCTGCAGAAGCAGATTCAGAATCAGAAGATAAAACGGCAGATAAAGCCACCCGGCAATCGTTTCAAATTTCGTCAGCCGGTAAGAAATCGCGTGGGACGCTTTGCGGGCCATAATGGAGAAGCCCCTTTCCGAGAGAATCTGTAGGGGCCGACGACTCTGTCGGCCCATTGGGAAGCTGCGAATTCGCTGAAGAGTCCCGTAAAAACGCTGCATTCTGCCGGGCCGATGCAGGCATCGGCCCCTACAGGCAGCCCCTTTACAGCAGCTGCTTCAGCTGGTACAGCTGGTTCAGCGCCTCGATGGGCGTGAGCGTTTCGACGGTGATGGCTTCAAGTGCGCGGCGCAGCTCGTCCGACTGCATATCGAGCATGGAAACCTGATCGGACACGGGCGCGGTGGCGGGCTTTGCGCGCTCCGGCGCGCCGGATTCGAGATCCTTGAGGATTTCCCGCGCGCGCGTAATGACCCGGTCGGGAATGCCCGCGAGCTTGGCGACCTCGATGCCGTAGCTGTCGTCCGCCGCACCGGGGACGATCTTGCGCAGGAAGATCATGTCCCCCTGCCGCTTCTTGACGGCGATGTTGAAGTTTTTGACGCCCGGCAGCGCCTGCTCAATGTCCGTCAGCTCGTGATAGTGCGTGGCGAAGAGCGTTTTCGCGCCCAGCCGCTTGCGGTCGGCCGCGTATTCGAGCACGGCTCTTGCGATCGCCATGCCGTCGAACGTCGACGTGCCTCTGCCGATCTCGTCGAGGATGAGAAGCGAACGCGGCGTCGCGTTTTTCAGAATATCGGCAACCTCGGTCATCTCGACCATGAATGTCGACTGGCCGGAGGCCAGATCGTCTGACGCGCCAATGCGCGTGAACAGCCGGTCGACAATGCCGATGTGTGCCGACTGCGCCGGGACGAACGAGCCCATCTGCGCCATAAGCACAATCAGCGCAACCTGCCGCATGTAGGTCGATTTACCGGCCATGTTCGGGCCGGTGATGATGGCCGTGCGGCAGTCCTCCGAGCCAAGCAGCGTGTCGTTCGGCACGAACAGCGCGTTTTTGAGCATCTGCTCGACGACTGGATGGCGGCCCGCCGTGATCGATACGGTATTGCCGAGATCGACCTCGGGCTTGCAGTAATGATTGTGAACGGCGACGGCGGCAAAGCTGCACAGCACGTCCAGCTGCGCGACGGCCTGCGCGGTCTGCTTGACGCGGGCGGATTCTCCCGCGACAAACTGCCGCAGCGCCACAAACAGGTCATATTCCAGCGCCACAATGCGGTCCTTGGCCGTCAGGATGGTGCTTTCCAGCTCCTTGAGTTCTTCCGTGATGTACCGTTCGCCGGTGGAGAGCGTCTGCTTGCGGATATAGCTGTCCGGGACCAGATTCAGCTGGCCCTTTGCGACCTCGATATAATAGCCGAACACGCGGTTATAGCCCACGCGCAGGTTCCGGATGCCGGTCTTTTCCTTTTCGCGGGCCTCGATCTGCGTGAGCATCCCCTTGCCGCCGGACTGGACGGCGCGCAGCTCGTCGAGCTCTTTGTTCGCGCCGTCGCGGATCAGGCCGCCTTCGCGCAGCAGAAACGGAGGATCGTCCACGATGGTCGCGTCGATCTTCTCCTTGAGATCTGCCAGCGTGTCAAGCTGCTCAAAAAGCGTCTGCAAATACGGCGAACGCATCCCGGACAGCCGCCCCTTGACGGCGGGAAGACTCGCCGCGCCCTGTGACAGCGCGGCAAGATCACGGCAGGAGGCCGTGCCCGTCATAATGCGGGTCATGGCGCGTTCAAAGTCTGTAATTTCACGCAGGGACAGGATCAGCTCTTCCCGGTCGATGGTCTTTTTGACCAGCTCCTCCACGGCGGTCAGACGGCGCGTGATCTGCGCGGGGCTGAGAAGCGGCCGCTCCATCCACGCCCGCAGCAGACGGCCGCCCATGGCGGTCTTCGTCTTGTCGAGCACCCAGAGAAGGCTCCCGCGCTTTTCCTTTGCGCGCATCGTCTCCGTCAGCTCAAGATTCCGCCGCGCGGCAAGATCGAGCTGCATGAACTTGCCTGCAATATATAATTCCAGCGCCCGGATGTGCGGCAGCTCGTTTTTCTGCAGATCGCGCAGCGTGGTCAGAAGCGCGCCCGCCGCTGCAATGACGCACGGCATATTCGCAAGGCCGAGCGCCTCCGGCGACTGCCCAAACTGCGCCGTCACGGCAGCCGCGCACAGCGCAGGGTCAAACTGCGCGTCCGTGCCGATGTTCACGCAGGTGTGGAAGCGGTCGCGCAGAAAATCCGCCAGCGCGCCGTCCTCCGCCGCCGTGCCGCCCAGAAGGGCCTCGGACGGCAGAAAGCTGCCAAGCTCGTTCTGCGCGTCCTGCATGGCGTCGGCGCCGGAAACCTGCGTCGCGCTGAATGCGCCGGTCGACACATCGCAGAAGCACAGGCCGTATGTACCGGCTGCGCCGTAGACGCAGGCGTAATAATTATTTTTGGATTCCACCAGCATCGAGCTTTCCGTCACAGAGCCGGGCGTCACGATGCGGATGATATCGCGCTTTACAAGCCCCTTTGCCAGAGCCGGGTCCTCCATCTGCTCACAGATGGCGACCTTGTAGCCCTTGGCAACCAGCCGCGCGATATAGCTCTCCGAGGAATGATACGGCACGCCGCACATGGGAATTTTGTCCTCTGCGCTCTTGTCCTTGGCATGGTCGCGCGAGGTGAGCGTCAGGTCGAGTTCACGCGAGGCAATGCGCGCGTCCTCCTCGAACATCTCATAAAAATCGCCCAGCCGGAAAAACAGCAGGCAGTCGGGATTGCGCTCCTTGACCGCATAATACTGCTGCATCATGGGGGTGAGTTCGGCCATAATCAAAACCTCCGGGTTTTCTCTTTCTGTAAGGTGCTGCGGATTTCATGCTGACTTTTGGCGAATTCGCAGGCGCTCGCCATATTTTATCGTAGGGGCGGACGACTCTGTCCGCCCGCAGAATGCAGCGTTTTTCGGAAATTCTCGGCGAATTCGCAACATCTATCGGGCCGACAGAGTCGTCGGCCCCTACAACCAAGCGGGCAGATGCGGTACGAATTCGCATTGGGTGTGTGTTATCGCTTCTCGCCTACAAGGCTCCACGTCGTGCAGCCTGTGATCGTCACGTCCAAAAACTGGCCGATCAGGCTGTCGTCTCCCGCGAAGCGGACGAGTCTTCCGCCCTCAGTGCGGGCGGTGAGCAGGTCCTTGTCGCGGCCGTCGCAGAGCACGCGGACGGTCTTGCCGACGTAGCCCTGATGAATTTCCAGCGAAATGCGGTTCTGCACGGCGCAGAGCCGGTCAAAGCGGCGGTTTTTCTCCTCCTTGGGTGTCGGGTCGTCCATTTTCGCGGCAGGCGTTCCCGCGCGCGGGGAGAAGATAAAGGTAAACAGCGCGTCATAGCGCACGTCTTCAATGAGGCTGATCGTGTCCTCGAATTCCTCCTCCGTCTCGCCGGGGAAGCCGACGATCACGTCGCTGGTCAGAACCAGCTCGGGCATGATCTGGCGGCCATAGTGCGCCAGCTTCAGATATTCTTCGCGGTTATAGTGCCGGTTCATGGCCTTCAGCACCCGGTCGTTGCCGGACTGGAAGGGCAGGTGGAACTGCTTTGCGATCCTGGGGTATTTCGCAATGGTGTCAAAGAGCTTTTTGCTTGCGTCCTTCGGGTGGCTCGTCATGAAGCGCAGCCAGAAGTCTCCCGGCAGCTGCGCGATCTCGGCCATGAGGTCGGCAAAATCAACGCCCAGCCCCAGATCCTTGCCGTAGGAGTTGACGTTCTGGCCCAAAAGCGTAATGTCCTTATAGCCCGCCGCGATGAGGCCCTTGACTTCTTCGAGAATCTCCTCGGGCCGTCTCGAGCGCTCCCGCCCGCGCACATACGGCACGATGCAGTACGAGCAGAAATTGTTGCAGCCGTACATGATCGACACCCACGCCTTGAGATCGGACGAGCGCACGACGGGGATACCCTCTGCAATATTGCCCGCGGAATCGTCCACGGCAAAAATGCGCTTGTTCGTGCGCAGCACGCTTTGCAGCAGCTCCGGGAAGCGCCATAATTCGTGCGGATTGAACACGCCGTCGACGTGGCGGTAGCTGTTTTTGATGCGCTCGACGACCTGCGGCTGGCCCATCATGCAGCCGCAGAGAAAAATTTTCTGCTCCGGGTGCCGGGCCTTGGTGTGTACCAGCGCGCCGACGTTGCCGTAGACGCGGGTTTCCGCGTGCTCACGGATGGCGCAGGTGTTGATGACGATGCAGTCCGCGCCCTCTTCGGTGTCCACGATCGCATACCCGCTTGCACGCAGCATCCCGCGGATGCGTTCGGAATCCGCCTCGTTCTGCTGGCAGCCGTATGTATCGACAAAGGCCCGCGGCGTCCTGCCGCGCGAGGCCCAAAGGGCTTTGATCTGCTCGCAGACAGCGGCTTCCTTCTCCAGCGCCTCCTGCGCGATCACAACGGGTTTGCGTTCCATGTACGTTTCCTCCGAACTGCATAACTTAACAATTTATTATAGCAGATTCCGTGGGGATTTGCAATGGAGCAAAACAAGCAGTCAAAGGCATAGGTTTTTGCAATTTTCCGAATTGTACGTAGGGGCGGACGACTCTGTCCGCCCGCTGCGAATTCTCTGATATTTTCAGCAAATCTGCAACATTTAAGGGGCCGACAGAGTCGTCGGCCCCTACAGCGGCAGAGCAGTTTTATGATATATCATCCCGCAATCAGTCCCTGGATGACCTTTGCGGCCAACAGGACGAGGACAAGGATGATAGCGGGCTTTACGATCTTCGAGCCGTTTTTGATGGCGAGTCCCGCGCCGATGAAATGGCCGAGGATGCTCGACACCGTGCCGATGAGGCCGAGGACGAGGAAGACCTTGCCGCTTAACAGGCTGGTCAGGAGCGAGGCAATGTTGGAAGACAGATTCACGAGCTTGACATTGCCGCCCGCCGTGCGCACGTCGAGCTTGCCGAGATTGCAGAAAATGAGCAGCAGGAACGTGCCCGTGCCGGGCCCGTAGAACCCATCGTACGCGCCGACGACGAGCGCGGCCAGATAGACGATGGCCATCTGCTTTTTGGGCTCGATATCGCCGCGCTCCTCCGGCAGCTGCCGCTGGCGCAGCACGACGAAGGCCACGACCGGCAGCACGATCAGCAGCAGATATTGTAAGTACACCTCGGAGATCATCAGCTGCAATTTTGTTCCGAAGAACGAGCCGATGAGCGCCAGCACGATGGACGGAATGCCGAGCTTCCAGTCGACATAGCCGTTTTTGATATACCGGCCCGTGGAAAACGCGGTGCCGATGGAGGAGGAAAATTTGTTTGTGCCCAGCGCAAAGTGCATCGGAAGTCCCGCGAGCAGATACGTCGGCACGGAAATAATGCCGCCGCCGCCCGCGATGGCGTCCATGAACGACGCAAAGAATACGCCGATGACGACGATGACGACCATTTGTACCGTCAGATCCTGTACGCCCATTTTATATCTCTCCTTTGATTGCAAGCTCCAGCATGTCGGCCACGCCGCCTTCTTCGTTCGTCGGCGCGATCAGATCTGCTTTCTGCTTGAGTGCTTCTTCCCCGTTTCCCATTGCGACGCCGACGCCCGCAAAGTCGAGCATGGCCGCGTCGTTGCCGCTGTCGCCGATGGCCATGACCTGCTCGCGCGGGATGCCGAGTTTTTTGCACAGCGCTGCAAGCGCAATGCCCTTGCTGGTGTTCGGGTTCATGACCTCCAGATCAACGTAGCCCGCGCCTGTCACGAAATACGGCAGCTTTGTCAGATCGGCCATGGCCCTTTCACACTCTTCCTGACTGGAAAACGGCACATAGAGCTTTTCTACGGGTTTACCCCAACCGGCGACCATGGCGTCCAGATCGTCGACAAATTCATGCGACTGCTCAAACAGCCACCGGAAGTCGGCGGGATAATAGCGTTCAAACTGCGCCATCTGCTGCTTGGCATTATACACAATACCGCCGGAGAAGAAATTGACAAGCCCGTCGTACCGGCGCACATGGGAATAGATCAGCCGCGCATCATCCGGGGACAGCGGGCAGTGATAGAGCGTTTCGCCGGTCTTCAGATCCTGCGCGATCGCGCCGGTCTGCGTGACGGCGTAGCGGATCTGCGGAAGCGCGTCTAAAATGTACCAGCACTCTCCCGGCGCGCGTCCGGTACACAGAACGAGCTGGATGCCGTGCTCCAGCGCGCGCTGCGCCGCGGCCTGCACCCGCGGCAGAACACGCTGGTCAGCGGTGACGAGCGTACCGTCAACATCGACGGCCACAAGACGGATAGCCATAGCGGATTACCTCGATACCATAAAATCAAACTCATTTTATCAGTCCCGTCCGGGTAAATCAAGCCGCCGAAATTCACAATTTCTTCTTTTTTTACTGGTCTGTATGTGCTATAATTGCACTTTAGAATACGAAAACCGCCGCAGCGCGCACCGCGCGGCGCAGAAAGGGTTTTTACCATGGGACTGTTTACAAAACTATTCGGCACCCGCTCGGAGCGCGAGGTCAAAAAACTCGAACCGCAGGTCGAGGCCGTCATGGCGCTCGAGGAGCCGTATAAAAAGCTGACCGATCAGGAGCTTCGCGCAAAGACGCAGGAATTCAAGGCTCGCTACGCATCCGGTGAGACGCTCGACGCGCTGCTGCCGGAGGCGTTCGCCGTCTGCCGCGAGGCAGCCGACCGCGTGCTCGGTATGCGCCCGTACCGGGTGCAGGTCGTGGGCGGCATCGTGCTGCACCAGGGCCGCATCGCCGAAATGAAGACCGGCGAAGGCAAGACACTCGTCGCAATCCTGCCCGCATACTTGAATGCGCTGGCCGGACGGGGCGTGCACATCGTCACGGTCAACGATTATCTTGCCAAGCGCGACTCGGAGTGGATGGGCAAGGTCTACCGTTTTCTGGGGCTGTCCGTCGGCCTCATCGTCCACGATCTGACCGCGGAGCAGCGCCGCGCGGCCTATGCCGCCGATATCACCTACGGCACAAATAACGAGCTGGGCTTCGATTACCTGCGCGACAATATGGCGATCTACAAACAGGAGATGGTGCAGCGCGGCCACGCGTTCGCCATCGTTGATGAGGTCGACTCCATCCTCATTGACGAGGCGCGCACCCCGCTCATTATTTCCGGCAAGGGCGAGGAATCGTCCAAGCTGTATGAAATGGCGGATTATTTCGTCTCCCGCCTGAAAAAGCAGGTCTTCTCTACAACGGACAGCAAGGAACTGCAGGATCAGTATGACTGCGATTACATTGTCGACGAAAAGGACCGCTCCGTGTCGCTCACGCAGAAGGGCATTGAAAAGGCCGAGCAGTTCTTCAATGTAGAAAATCTGGCCGACCCCGAAAACGCCACGCTCTCGCACCACATCAATCAGGCCATGAAGGCGCGGGGCCTCATGAAGCGCGACATCGACTACGTTGTCAAGGACGGCGAGGTCATCATCGTCGATGAATTCACGGGCCGCCTCATGTACGGCCGCCGTTATAACGAGGGTCTGCATCAGGCCATCGAGGCCAAGGAGGGCGTCAAGGTCGCAAGCGAAAACAAGACGCTCGCCACCATCACGTTCCAGAATTTCTTCCGTCTGTACGACAAGCTTTCCGGCATGACCGGCACGGCGCTGACCGAGGAGGAGGAATTCTCCGGCATTTACAATCTCGACGTTGTCGAGATCCCGACGAATAAACCGGTCATCCGTATCGACGACCCCGATGTTGTTTATAAGACCGAGGCAGGCAAATACCGTGCCGTCATCGCCCAGATCAAGGAATGCCACGCCAAGGGCCAGCCGGTGCTGGTCGGCACGATCTCCATTGAAAAATCCGAGCTTCTTTCGCAGATGCTCAAGCGCGAGGGCATCCCGCACAACGTCCTGAACGCCAAGCACCATGAAAAAGAAGCCGAGATCGTCGCGCAGGCGGGCCATCTGGGCGCCGTGACCATTGCGACGAACATGGCCGGCCGCGGCACCGACATCATGCTGGGCGGCAACGCCGAATACATGGCAAAGAACGAGCTGCGCAAGCAGGGCCTGTCCGACGAACTGATCGCCGAGTCCAATTCCTTCGCCGAGACGGAGAATCCCGAAATTCTGGCCGCACGCGCAGCCTATACCGAGGCCTATAAGCGCTTCAAGGTCGAGACGGACAAGCAGGCAGAGCTTGTCCGGCAGGCAGGAGGCCTTTTCATCATCGGCACCGAGCGGCACGAGTCGCGCCGCATCGACAACCAGCTGCGCGGCCGTTCCGGACGTCAGGGCGACCCCGGCGAGACGCGGTTTTATCTGTCCATGCAGGACGATATCATGCGGCTGTTCGGCTCCGAGCGCATTATGAACATGATGGAGACGCTCGGCATCGACGAGGATACGCCCATCGACGCCAAGATCCTCTCCGGCGCGATCGAAAACGCGCAGAAGACTGTCGAGGGCCGCAACTTCCAGTCCAGAAAGAACGTGCTGGAATACGACGACGTGATGAACGTCCAGCGTAAGATCATCTACGAGCAGCGCCGTCAGGTGCTCGACGGCGAGGATCTGCAGAAGAACATCCAGTCCATGATGCGGTTCTATGTGGATACCTACGTTGCCAGCGCCTTCGGTGAGCAGCCGAAGCTGGCCGACAAGCAGCATTTCTTCGAGATGATGACGCATTTCGAGCCCATCTTCTTCCCCACGGGCACATGGCTTCTCTCCGACGAGGAGTTGGCCGCGCTCACGCGGGAGCAGGCGGAAGAGAAGATTTTGTCTCTCATGCAGCGCGCCTATGCCAAGCGGGAAGAGCAGTTCACATCTCCCGTCATGCGTGAAATTGAGCGCGTCGTGACGCTGCGCGTGGTCGATGAATTCTGGATGGATCACATCGACGCCATGGACGATCTGCGGCAGGGCATCCGCCTGCGCGCCTACGCGCAGACAGACCCCGTCATCGAGTATAAGCGCGAGGGCTTTGATATGTTCGAGGCCATGAACGACGCAATTAAAGAAGAGATCGTCCGCCGCGTCTTCCTCGTCCGGATCAAGACGAACGAGGAGATCAAGCGCCAGCGCGTGGCGAAGGTCACCGGCGAAGGCGCTGGCGGCGACAAGACCGTCAAGCGTCAGCCCGTCGTCAAGAAGATCAAGGTCGGCCCGAACGACCCGTGCCCGTGCGGCAGCGGAAAAAAATACAAAAAATGCTGCCGCGACAAGGATCTCGCCGCCGAACGCGGCCAGAACGCGAATTAAGCCCATGTTTCACACCATTCACCACGGAACACTTGAATATCTGACCGCCGACGCGCTTTCCGGGAGCGTGCACTGCTTCTCCACGCGCTTCGGCGGCGTGAGCGAGGGGGCGCTGTCCTCCCTCAATCTCGGCACGCACCGGGGAGACAGGCCGGAAAACGTGCGGGAGAATTACCGCATTCTCGGCACCGCCGTTGGCTTTTCGCCGGAGGAAACGATCTTTACCCGGCAGGAGCATACCGATCTTCTGCTGCGCGTCGGCAAGCAGGACTGCGGCACAGGGCTGGAGCGGGAGCAGACCGCCGTCTGCGACGGGCTTCTGACTGACGAACCCGGCGCGGCGCTCGTCTGCTTCGGCGCGGACTGCACGACGCTGCTGCTGTTTGACCCCGTGCGGCAGGCCATCGCCGCCGTCCACGCCGGGTGGCGCGGAACGGCGCAGGGCATCGCGTACAAGGCCGTCCTTCGGATGCAGGCGGAATTCGGCTGCGCGCCGGAGCACATTCATGCGGCCATCGGCCCGTGCATCGGCCGCTGCTGCTTTGAGGTCGGGCCGGAGGTGCCGGAGGCCATGCGGCGATCGCTCGGCCCGGACGCGGAAGCGGCAATTGAACTGCACGGCGAAAAGGCGCACGTCGATCTGAAGCGCCTGAACCGCATCTGGCTGGAAAGAGCGGGCGTGCAGGTGATCGACATCTGCCCGGACTGCACCAAATGCCAGCCGGAGCGCTTCTGGTCGCATCGCGTGACCGGCGGGAACCGCGGGTCGCAGGCCGCCATCATCCGGCTGAAAGGAGGCGCACCGGCATGAAACGAAAGCTTTTGATGCTCACAGCGCTTGCGCTGTGTCTGGCCCTTCTTTGCGGCTGCACGACGATCGCGACGAGCGAATGGATGCAGAATCTTTTCCCCGTCGGCGACGAGGCCGTCGCCGCCCAGCAGACCGGCTCGGTCAACGGCTCGGAGGATAAGCAGGAGGTCAAGCAGGTCGTCACCGAGACGTATACGGCGCTTGAGTCCTTCGGCCTGGCCTACCAGCCGGATTACGGCCTGCAGCCCTATAACTGCCAGAGTCTCAACAACCGCATCATCTTTTCCTTCCTCTACGAGCCGCTGTTCGCCGTGACAAGCAGCTACGAGGCAGAACCGATTCTCGCCGAGAGCTATTTTGTCACTGACGACGGACGCACGACCACGGTGAAGATCCGCTCCGGCGTGACCTTCCACGACGGCAGCGCCCTTACCGCGGCGGACGCGGCATATTCCATCGAATCCGCCGCAGGCTCGGAATATTACGGTTCGCGCCTGCGCTTCATCACTTCCGCCGAGGCGCAGGATGATCTGACGCTCGTGCTCTCGACGAGCGAGGCATATGAGTGCCTGCCGCTGCTGCTGGATATCCCCATCATCAAGTCCGGCACGAAGAACGAGGTCAGCCCGCCGGGCACAGGCCCGTATGAATTTGCCGAGACGAAGCTCACGCGCTGTGAAAACTGGTGGCGCGATACCGCGCCGCTGGTCGATTTTGACGAGATCGCGCTGACTGTCTCGTCCACTGCCGCCGACGTGCGCGATAATTTTGAGTATCAGAAGGTCAACATGGTCCTGACGGACCCGAACTCCTCCGCGTTCGCAGGCTTCCACAACGACTACGAGCTGTGGAACGAGGAGACGACCATCATGCAGTACATCGGCTACAACATGAACTCGCCCGTCTTCTCCAACTACGGCCTGCGCGGCGCGATCACCTTCGCCATCGACCGCGAGCAGCTGGTCGAGCAGACGCTGGGCGGCTTTGCCGTCGCGTCGACGCTGCCGTGCTCACCAAATTCCCGGTATTACGACGTGAAGCTGGCCAACAGCTTCGCCTATGACACCGGCTCGTACTACGACCAGCTGGCCGGCGCCTCCGTCGAGGACGCGACCGGCGACGGCATTCTCGACCTCTACGTCCCCTCCAAGGGCTATTCCGTCCCGGTCGAGGGCACGATGCTCGTCTGCTCGTCGAGCTACATCCGCGTACAGGCGGCAAACGAGGCCGCGAAAATGCTCAATTCTCTGGGCTTCAACATCACAGTCAAGTCCATGGAATATACCGAGTACAAGCAGGCGCTTTTACAGGGAAATTTCGACCTGTACTACGGCGAGGTGCGCCTGTCTCCGAACTTTGACCTCTCGCCGTTCTTCGGCGCGACCGGCACGCTCAACTATGGCGACCTGTCCGACAGCACGATGATGAACCTGTGCAGCATGGCGCTTGTCAACAGCGGCAACACCTATAATCTCTATAAGCGTGTATGCGAGCGCGGGTATATTACGCCCATCCTGTTCAAAAGCTACGCGCTCTATACCACGCGCGGCGCCGTAACAGAGCCGACACGCTACCTCGACTGGTTCCTGCCGTATACGGCGCAGACGGAAGAATAATGAAAAAACGCGGGAGGATACGCCCATGAAACGAATCCTGATGATCGGCACCGGGGGAACGATCGCGTCCGGGAAGACGGCGGAGGGCCTTATGCCGGAGCTGACGAGCGAACAGCTTTTGTCCTTCGTCCCGGCGGTATCGGCGCTTTGCCGGGCGGAATGCTTACAGCTTTTGTCGCTGGACAGCACGAATCTTGCCCCGTCGCACTGGCTGCTGATCGCGAAGGCCATCCGTGAGCGGTATGACCGCTACGACGGCTTCGTCATCAGCCACGGCACGGACACCATGGCCTATACCGCTGCGGCCCTCAGCTATCTCATTCAGGGGGCGCGCAAGCCCATCATCCTGACTGGCGCGCAGAAGCCCATCAGCTTTGACTCGACTGATTCCAAGGTCAATCTGACCGACGCGTTTCTGTGCGCGTGCAGCGACACCCTGCACGGCGTCATGATCGTCTTCAACGGCAAGGTCATTCAGGGCACCCGCGCCTGCAAAACGCGCACAAAGAGCTACGAGGCCTTTTCCAGCATCAATTATCCGTATCTGGCCGTCTTGCAGGACGGCTGCATTCTGCAGTATATCGAAAACGCCTGCCTGCCCGAGCCGGTCTTCTATGACACGCTCGACGAGCGCGTTGCGCTCCTGAAGCTCATTCCCGGCGCGCGGGCGGAGCTTGCGGGCTGGATGCTCCGGCACAACGATGCGCTGATCCTGGAAAGCTTCGGCGTGGGCGGCATCCCGTCGTATGACGGGAATGACTTCCTGTCCGTGCTGGAGGAGGGCATTCAGGGCGGCAAGACCGTCGTTCTGACCACGCAGGTGCAGAACGAGGGCAGCAACGTCGGCGTTTATCAGGTCGGGCACAAGATCCGCGAATGCCCGCAGGTGCTTGAGGCGTTCGACATGACGACCGAGGCCATCACGGGAAAGCTCATGTGGATCCTCGGCCAGACCAGGGCCCCCGCCCAGATCCACCGCCTGTTCTACACCCCGGTCGCGAACGACATTCTGAATTACCGCACATGAAAAACCGCCCGGCGCGGTGAAACCCCCATTTGTTAGCCAGGTATGGGAAAAACCTGATACTAAGAAATGGGGGTTCACTATGTCAAGGGAGAATACACCGGAGTTCGGGAAGCTGGCTGCGGGAACGACTGAAGGGCCTGCCGCCTGCGATTCACAGACGGCAAGCCCTTTTGGCGGCTTGATTCTTTGTTGTTCGAAATTTTGCCTGACCTTTTGGGGACGTTTCCCGTGCGCGGCGGCCCGGTTTTTTTCAGTCGCCCATCAGCAGGTCCATGACGTACATTTCGAGCTTTTCGAAGTTCTGCTCCTTGATGCAGGCAGCCTGGAATTCGTAGTCGAATCTCTTGACCTTGGCCAGCAGCTTCTCGAAGATCTTCTTGGAGTTGATCAGATGGCGGTAGCAGTCCTCATCGGGCTGGGTGCGCATGGCCTTGACGTCGAGGCCGACGCATTCAAAGTTGCCGCGGTCGCCGAAGTTGTTTTCGTACAGCACCTTGACCTGGTTGAACGCGTTGCGCAGGTTGTCGACGCCGAACGCCTTGTCCTGGTCGTAGCGGCAGCCGTTCTGGTCGTTCAGATGCACGCCCCACAGCTTGTTGAGCGCCAGCGCGAAGCCCATGTCGTTCGCGGGATCAAGACCGGCGAGGATGGAGTGCGCGGATTCGATGCACAGGCCGACGCGGCTCGGATCGACGGTGTATGCGCCGACGGCCAGCGCGTGACCGGCAGTGCCGCAGATGGAGCGGTCGATGGGCTCATTGGGCTTCGGCTCGACAAGGATCAGCGCATCGTCACGATAGGTCAGGATGTCGTTGAACGCGTCGCGCAGCTGGAGGGTCATTTCAACGGGATTCTTGCCCTCGGCGCAGAGCGTGCCCTCGCGGGCCAGCCACAGCTGGATCTTCTTGGTGCCGAGCGCCTTGGCAATGTCGCAGGAGCGGCGGGCGCGCCACTGGGCAAATTCACGGTCTTCCTTGCGGGAGGCGGTGAAGCCGCCGTCATTCGTGCGCTTGTCAAACCACAGACGCGGCGCGACAAACTCTGCAAACAGGCCGTATTTGTCGAGCATCGCCTTGACGTCCTTCGCGTAGTCGATGATCTGCTTCTCGGTCATGTTGTTCAGGTCGGGAACGGCGTCGTCGTCATGGAACTGCATGCCGGCCAGACCGATCTCGGCGTACTTCTTCATTTTCTCTTCCAGCGGAATGCTCTTGCGGTGGCCGGGGCCAAAGGTTTCGTTGCCCTCGTGGACGTTCCACGGGCCTGCGGTAAATCTGAATGTTGCCATGTCTGCATCCTCCTGTATCAATTGTCTGGTTTCATACAAATATGTGCTTGAGGGGCGGGCGGCTTTTACCGAAAGCCGCCTCCGGATAGCTCCATCATAGCGGAACAGGATGTTTGTTCAATGTTAGACTTGCTTTTTTTATCCGACAATCTTGCGATTTTAAATTTTTCGGTAGACTTCCACAAATTCCTTTGCCGCAATTTGTCATGATGCACAAGGACTTTTTTATCCGAAATATCCCCCAGGGGAGCTTGTGCGCGGCGGTCAGACTTCTTAATAATAAGCAAAAAAGTTCGGAGGAACAGACCATGCATATGGCAGACGCACTTTTATCTCCTGCTGTCGCCGTTACGATGTACGCAGCCTCTGCTGCTGCGGCGGGCGTTTCGCTCGTGCAGCTGCGCAGGGAGGAGCTTGCCGCACTTCGCATTTTTGAACCGGGAGGGATGCAGCGTGAACAGAGCGGAGCAGGCGGGGCTTGAGCTGCGCGAAATGGACGAGCTGGCGGCGCAGGATTCGGTTCTGCATCGCCTCAGCCCGCTTTCCAAGCTGTTCGTGACGGTTTTTTATATCGCCGTCACGGTTTCCTTCCCGAAATACGGCCTGACGCGGCTTGTCTGGATGGCACTGTTCCCGGTGGCGGGCTATCAGCTTGCGGGGCTTCCGATGCGCCTGTGCTTTCAGAAGCTGCGCATGGTGCTGCCGTTCGTGTGCGCGGTCGGGCTTTTGAATCCGCTGTTTGACCGGCAGATCGTGGCGCAGATCGGCGGGCTTGCCGTCTCCGGCGGCGTTCTGTCGATGCTGACGCTGATCTTAAAGGGCGTTTTCTGCCTGCTTGTGTCCTTTCTGCTGATGGCCACGACCACAATTGAGGAAATTTGCCGCGCGCTGCAGCAGCTGCACGTGCCGAAGCTGCTGACGAATCTTCTGCTGCTGACGTTCCGCTATGTCGGGCTGCTTCTGTCTGAGGTCGCCGTGATGCAGCAGGCCTACAGCCTCCGTGCGCCGGGGCAGAAGGGGATTCATATTTCCGCGTGGGGTTCGTTCCTCGGCCAGCTGCTGCTGCGCAGTATGGACCGGGCGCAGGCGCTCTACGAGAGCATGGAGCTGCGCGGCTTCTGCGGCGAGTTTCCAAGCGCCGCGCATGGGCGCGGCTCGGCGGCGTCGTGGCCGTATGCGCTCTTGTGCCCGGCGCTGATGCTGCTGGCACGGTATTTTGATCTGTCCGCGCTGCTGGGCGGGTTGTTTGTCTGAGACAGGAGGCGCTTATGCTGGTATTCGATCACGTCAGCGTGTTTTATGGCGGAACGCAGGTGCTGCGCGAGCTTTCGTTTTCCATTCAGGACGGTGAACAGGCCGGACTGATCGGCGCGAACGGCGCGGGAAAGTCCACGCTGATGAAGGCCGCGCTCGGCCTTGTGCCGTATACGGGCAGCATCACCGTAGACGGTCTTCCCGTCACGCGGGAGAATCTGCCCGCCGTGCGCCGGAAGCTGGGCTATGTCCTGCAGGACGCGGATAACCAGATGTTCATGCCGACGGTGCTGGACGATATGCTCTTCGGGCCGATGAACTACGGCCTGAGCCGCGAAGAGGCCGAGCGGCAGGCGGACGAAACGCTTGCCAGTTTGCACATGGAGCATCTGAAGCTGCGCCACAACCACAAAATGTCCGGCGGCGAAAAGCGCATGGCCGCTGTCGCGGCCATTCTTGCCATGAAGCCGGATATGCTTCTCATGGACGAGCCGTCCACTGCGCTCGACCCGCGCAACCGCCGCACCCTGATCCGCGTCCTGCGCGCAAGACCGGAAACGAAGCTCATCGCCTCGCACGATCTGGATCTGGTTCTGGAAACGTGCCGCCGCGTGCTTCTGATCGCCGACGGCACACTGGCCGCCGACGGCCCGGCGCGGGAGCTCCTGCGCGACAAAGCGCTTCTGGAGGCGAACGGACTGGAGCTGCCGCTGTGCCTCGCGGGTGTGCCGGAATTGTGAATCTTGCATTGTCGGGCTGCATACAGTATAATGGGAGTGTCCGGGAAAAAGAAAGAAATAAGAGGATTCAGAAAGGACTGTGTAATTTATGGATCGTGCAGAATTAAAGGCCCGCGCAAGAGCGCAGCTCGGCGGCGGTATTTTTCAGAATCTCTGGATGATGGGTCTGGCCGTGTGCCTGCTGATCGGCCTGCTGGAGTCGGCTGCCGCCGGGATCATCCCCGGTATCGGCGCGCTGCTCGTGGTCGGCCCGCTGGAATACGGCATGGCGTATATCTTCCTCAAGCAGGCGCGTGACCATCAGCCCGTGCAGCTGGGCGATATGTTCCGCGGCTTTCAGGATGATTTCGGCGGAACGTTCCTCATCGGCCTTATGACGTCGCTGTTCACGTTCCTGTGGTCGCTGCTGTTCGTCATCCCCGGCATTGTCAAGGCGTATGCCTATTCTATGGCATACTATATCAAGCTTGATCATCCCGACTACGGCTGGAACGCCTGCATCACCGCAAGCCGTCAGATGATGGACGGCCACAAGTGGGAAAAGTTTGTGCTCGACCTGAGCTTCCTCGGCTGGATCATCGTCGGCTCTTTGTGCCTCGGCGTCGGCACGCTCTGGGTCACGCCGTACATGGAAGCGGCAAACGCGCAGTTCTACGAATACGTCCGCACCTGCCCGTCCGTGGCGGAGGGCTGACCGGCGCTGCGCAATATGGAAAAAACGGGACTCCGCTGCCTGCGGAGCCCCGTTCTTTTTTGCATTTTTATCCGTCAGCCCTTGTATTTCAGCGCCCGGATCGCGTTCAGGACGGCGAGGACCATCACGCCGACGTCGGCGAAGATGGCGGCCCACATATTCGCGATGCCGAAGGCGACGAGCGCGAGGCAGCCGAACTTCACGACCAGAGAGAACACAATGTTCTGCCGGACGATGCCGATGCACTTGCGGGAAATTTTGATGGCCTTTGCGATCTGCAGCGGGTCGTCGTCCATGAGGACGATGTCGGCGGCCTCGATGGCTGCATCGGAACCCATCGCGCCCATTGCAATGCCGATATCTGCCCGTGTGAGAACTGGCGCGTCGTTGATACCGTCGCCAACGAAGGCCAGCATATCGTTTTTACCCTTCGCGGCCAGCAGCTTCTCGACCTCCGCGACCTTGTCGCCCGGCAGAAGCTCACTGCGCACCTCGTCGACGCCAAGCTCGGCGGCTACGTTGTCGGCCACGCGCTTTGCATCGCCCGTCAGCATGACGGTCTTCTGGACGCCCGCGCGCTTGAGCTGCTCGATGGCTTCCTTCGAGTGCGGCTTGACGACGTCGGAAATGACGATGTGTCCCGCGTACTGGCCGTCAACGGCCATGTGGATGATCGTGCCGGTGCTGTGGCAGTCGCAGTATGGAACGCCCAGCTTTTTCATCAGCTTGCTGTTGCCTGCGGCGACCGCGTGCCCGTCGACTGTGGCGGTGATGCCGTGGCCGCTGAGCTCTTCGATGTCCGTCACGCGGCTGCGGTCAATTTCCTTGCCATAGGCCTTCTGCAGACTCTTGCTGATGGGGTGCGAGGAGGCGCATTCGGCCAGCGCCGCGTATTCCAGCAGCTGCTCCTCAGCCAGCGGACTGTGGTGGACAGCCGTGACCTCAAACACGCCGCGCGTCAGCGTCCCAGTCTTGTCGAACACGACGACCTTCGCTGCGGACAGGGCCTCCAGATAGTTTGAACCCTTGATCAGCACGCCCTCCCGGCTTGCACCGCCGATGCCCGCGAAGAAGCTCAGGGGAATGCTGATGACCAGCGCGCACGGGCAGCTGACGACGAGGAAGGACAGCGCGCGGTAAACCCAGTCGGTCCAGTTCGCGTCAGTCCCCGCAAGCATCCGGCCCAGCGGGACCAGCACGGCCAGCGCCAGCGCTGCGGCGCACACGGCAGGCGTGTAGACCTTGGCAAAGCGGGAAATAAACGTTTCGGAGCGCGACTTGCGGGAGCTTGCGTTCTCGACGAGATCGAGGATCTTCGAAACGGTGGACTCGCCGAATGCCTTTGTCGTGCGGATCTTCAGTACGCCGGACAGATCGATGCAGCCGCTGATGATCTCGTCGCCCGCCTTGACGTCGCGCGGCAGGCTTTCGCCGGTCAGCGCGCTGGTGTTGAGACTGGATGTGCCCTCGACGACCACGCCGTCGAGCGGCAGCTTTTCGCCCGGCTGGACGACGATGATGCTGCCGACCGCGACCACGTCCGGGTCGACCTGCGTCAGCTGACCGTCCTGCTCAATGTTCGCGTAGTCCGGGCGGATATCCATCAATGCGGAGATATTCTTCCGGCTCCTGCCGACGGCATAGCTCTGGAACAGCTCGCCGATCTGGTAGAACAGCATAACGGCGATGCCCTCGACATAGTCGCCGCTCTTCGTCCAGATGGCGAGGAAGAACGCGCCGAGCGTGGCCAGCGTCATGAGGAAGTTTTCGTCAAACGCGCGTCCGTTGAGAATGCCCTTTCCGGCCTTGCGCAGAATGTCATAGCCGATGACCAGATACGCGGCCACATAGGCAAGCAGCTGCGGAATGCCGGTGATGGGGATAAATTTCAGCGCAATGAGCATCACGGCGGTGATGAGGATGCGCACGAGCATTTTTTTCTGTTTCTTTGTCATAGCAAACACTCCGTTCCGCGCTGCCGGAGCAGCAATTGCAGCTTAAAGCTCGATCTCGCAGTCAGGCTCGACCTTTTTGCAGGCCTTGAGCACGGTCTTCATGGTCTTCTTCTCGTCTGCGCCCTCGGCGAATTCCACGATCATCTTCTGCGTCATGAAGTTGACGGTCGCGTTCGCAACGCCCTCGGTCTTCTTCGCGGCTTCCTCCATCAGGTTTGCGCAGTTCGCGCAGTCGACTTCGATCTGGTATGTCTTTTTCATGGTCAGTACCTCCGTTTGAAATTTTGAATTAAACGCTTGCTTAATCATTACATCCGCAGTATACTGAGAAAAACGCCGGAAATCAAGCCCTCCGGGGCGCTTGCTTCCAAACGGGCGAACGGAATGTCCAAAACGGACAAAGGAGATGGGACAAATGCCGGAATTCTCTCTTCCGCACGACCACGGCGCGCACGGACACACGGAGGATCTGTACCGGGAGCTGAAAAACGTGGAGCACTTCGGCGCGGTGTGCGATATCTTCAAACAGCTGAGCGACCCGACCCGCGTGCGTATTTTCTGGCTGCTCAGCCACCGGGAGGAGTGCGTCATCAACATCGCGGCGCTGCTCGATATGTCCAGCCCCGCCGTCTCGCACCATCTGCGTTCGCTTGCGCAGAGCGGCCTGATCGAAAGCCGCCGGTGCGGCAAGGAGGTCTATTACAAGGCGGGCGACACCATGCAGATCAAGCTCCTGCACGAGATCGTCGAGCAGGTCATGCAGATCGCCTGCCCGGAAAAGGCCGTCGACTATCAGGACTCGCAGGAGCAGATCATCCGCCATGTCCACGACGAGCTGACGGCCAATCTCGCCGAGCGCGTCACCATTGAGGAGCTGTCGCGGAAGTATCTGATGAACACGACGACGCTCAAGCGCTGCTTCAAGCAGGTCTACGGCGAGACGATCGCCGCGCACATGAAAAAGCACCGCATGGAGCAGGCCGCGTCCCTGCTTCTGAAAACGCAGAACGACATTGCCGCCATCGCGCAGGCTGTCGGCTACGAGAGCCAGAGCCGGTTCACGGCCGCGTTCAAGGAGACATACGGCGAGCTGCCGACAGAATACCGCCGGAGGCGGTCATAAAAATCAGAACCGGCCCGCAGGACACGCCTGCGGGCCGGTTGACTTATTTCTGTGTATTTTATACGTACTGCTGGGTGTCGACGTCGACGACGCCTCTGGTGGTGATGCGGAGCTTGGGGATGACGGGCAGGGCCATAAAGCTGAGCGTCATGAACGGGTCGATGCCCCGGCTGACGCCGAGCGTGAAGGCTGCGTCCTTGGCCGCCTCAAGCTGGTCGTTGACCTCGGTCAGCGGACGGTCGGACATGATGCCCGCGATCTCCAGCACGACCGAACCCTTTACCGTTCCGTTTTCGACCACGACGATGCCGCCGTGGTGCTCGACGATGTAATTCGCGGCGAACGCCATATCGGCGGAGTTCGTGCCAACGACGATGATGTTGTGCGAGTCATGCGAAATGCTGGTCGCGACCGCGCCGGATTTCAGGCCGTAGCCCTGAATGTAGCCGAGGCCGATGTGATGCGTGCCCTTGTGGCGCTCGACGACGGCGATCTTCAGAATGTCCTTTTCCAGATCGACGTGGTCAGCGTAGCCATTGTCGGTTGTAATGATCTCGCCCGGGACCATGCCCAGAACGCCTCTCTGGCGCGTGTCGCGGAAATCGTCGGGCGTGAGCGTCGAGACGTGGAAGGTGTCGTGGGCGCGCTTGTCGAGATATTCCTCGATCTTCGGCGCTTCAAAGTCGCGCAGCTCGCCGTTGTTCCAGTACAGAACGCCCTTCTTGAAGACCATTTCGACGTTGAAGTCCTTGAAATTGTCGATCACGGCGAAGTCGGCCAGATAGCCGGGCGCGATCGCGCCGCGGTTATTGAGCAGGAAATAGCGCGAGGCGTGGTGGCAGGCGGCCTTGACGGCAATGATGGGGTCGACGCCGTATTTGTTGATGGCCTCACGGGCGATATAATCAATGTGACCCTTTTCCAGCAGATCGCTCGGATGCTTGTCGTCGGTGCAGAACATACAGCGCTCGGCGTACTGCGGCGTGAGCAGGGGAGCAAGCGCTTCCAGATTGCGCGCGGCGGTGCCCTCGCGGATCATGATGAACTGGCCGCGCTGCAGCTTTGCCAGCGCGTCCTCCATCGTGGCGCATTCGTGGTCGGAATAGACGCCTGCGGCGACGTAGGTGTCGAGACCCTTGCCCTGCAGGCCCGGCGCGTGGCCGTCGATTTTCTTGTGGTGCGCCTGCGAGGCGACGATCTTCGAGACGACCTCGGCGTCATTGTGGATCACGCCGTAGGAGTTCATCATCTCGGCCAGACCCTGTACTCTGGGGTAGTCGTAGAACGAGTCGATGGCGCGGTAGTCCAGATTCGCGCCGGATTCGTCCATCGGCGTGGCTGGGACGCAGGACGGCAGCATGAACCGCACGTCGATGGGCAGCCCCTCGGTCGCCTGGAACATATAGTCAATGCCGTCGGTGCCCATGACGTTGGTGATCTCATGGGGGTCGGTGATGACGGTGGTCGTGCCGTGCGGCAGCGTCGCGCGGACGAATTCCTTCGGCGTGACGAGACTGGATTCCAGATGGATGTGCGCGTCGACGAAGCCGGGGCAGACGATCTTGCCGGTCATATCGTATTCGACCTCGCCCTCATAGCTGCCGAGGCCCACGATCAGGCCGTTCGCCACGGCGATATCGCACGTCAGCAGCTCATTGGAGAATACGTTGACATACGTCGCGTTTTTCAGCACCAGATCGGCCTTCTGCCGGCCGGAGGCGGCCTCGATCACACGCTGCTTCTTTAACAGCTTCCGCTGGATCTTCGCTGCGTAGCTCTCAATGGGAAAAGCCATGGAACATCTTCCTTTCTGCGTTCAGTTTTGCTTGTATCTGATATTAGATGGAATTATAGCACTGCTCCTGCCGCTTGTCCATGTTCATTTTCTACGGAATGTCGCAGATTCTTTTTTGCAATCTGTACAGAAATGGCGATGTGTGATATGCTTAGGGTGTATCTGAAAACTCCCAACGCACCCGGACAGCGGGCCTTTTTGTGGTGCGCCGCATCATTTTTCCTTGAAACACGTCAGTATTCCTGCGAAAAAATGTCTTGCGCAACGCAAAAATCCCTCGCTGCCGGTCACATCATGAGTTTTCAGATACACCCTAGTGCACAAACAGGAGGCGAACGTCATGAAATTACTGATGCACATCTGCTGCGCGCCCTGCGCAAATATGCCGATCGACGCGCTGCGCGCGGACGGGATCGATCTGACCGGCTACTGGTACAATCCCAACATCCATCCCTTTACCGAATACCGCGCCCGGCGGAACTGCCTGCAGGAATACGCGAAGACCATCGAGCTGCCCCTTCTCATGCGCGACGATTACGGCCTGCGGCCATTCGTGCGCGAGGTAGCCGGCGATATCGCGGGCCGGTGCGTCAAATGCTACGAAATGCGCCTTTTTGAGGCGGCACGGGCCGCGAAGGAGGGCGGGTTCGACGCGTTTACGTCGTCTCTGTTCATCAGCCCCTATCAGAAGCACGAGCTGATGCGCGACGTGGCCTACCGCGCGGCGGAGGAATACGGCGTGGAATTTTATTATCAGGATTTCCGTCCCATGTTCCGCGACGGCCAGGCCCGTGCGCGGGAGCTGGGCTTTTATATGCAGAAATACTGCGGCTGCGTCTTCTCCGAGCAGGAGCGCTATCAAAAGCCCAGCCGGATCATCCCGTGAGGCAAATCAGCACCTGCCTGCCTTATGGAGCTTCCGAATGAGCACAACGGCCAGCGCAATGACAAGCGCGCTGAACGCGCCCACGCAGGTAAGCCGGATGACCAGCCTGCGGTGCGCGGCCTGACGGGCGGCCTCGCGGGCGGCTTCCTCGGCGGCCTTTTGCGCTGCCTCCTGCGCGGCCTGCTCCTCGGCCTGCCGCTGGAGCTCGGCCTGCCGTTCTTCCTCGGCTTTCTTTTCCTCTGCGGCTTTCGCTTCGGCGGCAAGCCGCTCTTTTTCTGCCTGCTCGGCCTTCGCCTGCTCTTCGGCGAGGCGGGCTTCTTCGGCTTCCTTTTCGGCCTGCTCCCGCTCAACGCGCAGCTGCTCGTCAAGATAGGTCTTCAGCAGCACGGCCAGCTGGCCGCAGATCACAGAGCCTGCACTCTGCCCATCGGCATACGCCATGTCCACGTTGCCGCCCGGCCCATAGGACAGGCCGCTCGTATACACGGCCAGCAGAAACGGCCGCTCGGCCCAGATGATGCCGACGTCGTTCTCCGCGCCCTCGTAGCTGCCGTATTTGTGCGCGATGGGCGTTTCATCCACGTCGAGATACGTCTTGAAATACGCGTCCGGGCAGGCAATTTTCAGGTAGTCGATCAGCTCGGGATACTGCTCCTGCCCGTCCCAGACGACCTTCAGCGTGTCCAGCATCATGCGCGTGCAGAACAGGTGGTCATAATAGTAATTCTGCGGGATCTCGTCGTCGGTCATGGTGAAATATTTGCGCATGGCCATCTTGTATTCCGGCCAGTCGCCGATGCGCCGCCAGAGGGAATACGAAAGCTCGTTGTTGGAATAGACCAGCGACTGATAGTGCGCCTCGTCCAGCGAAGCGCCCTGCGTGATCATCGTGTCCCCGGTGATCTCGCCCGCGAGCTGCATATCATAATAATACAGGTTCAGCGGCAGCTTGTAGGTGCTTGCGCCGTAAAGCATTTTCGTCTCGTTGAAGTCATACTGTTCGCCGGTTTCCGGCACGTAAAAGCTGATCTCGAAATTATCCCCGGTCAGCGCGTGCTCAGCGCGGAAGTCGTCCATCAGCTGCTCCAGCGTCTTCCCCGTCACATCGGGGGCCGTATATGCCTCTGCTGCCAGCGCGGGAACCGCCGTCTGCGCAAGACACGCCGCGCAGAGCAGCGCCGCCGCTGCCGCCCGGGCTTTTTTCATTCTCATATCCGCTTCTCCTTCTGCGTTTTCAAGTATCTGCATCATACCGCAACGCGGCCGGATTTGCAACCATGCACCAAACGGGCAGGCCCGGCATATGGTAGGGAAGACAGAAAACATTCTTGTCTTTGAAGGAGGGGTTTTATGAATCAACCCTGCAATTATACGACGACCGGGGGCTGTCCCGAGCCGCAGGCGGTTCAGGGCTGCGCGGCCTGCTCCGGCGGCAGCCAGCAGACGTGTCCGCCGCCCTGCCAGCCGCCCTGCCAGCCGCCCTGCCCGCCGCCGTGTCCGCCGCCGTGTCCCGGGCCGGGGCCGTTCCCACCGTATCCGCCCCCGTTCCCGCCGGTCTGGCCGGGTGAGCGGCCCGTCGCGCCGGTCACGGAGGCCGATATCAGCTGCGGCTGCGGCTGTTCCTGCGCGCCGGGGCTTGTCGCGGCACTGCAGCTGCTGTGCCGTCCGCGCTTCGCGGCGCTGACGGACTATCAGCAGTTCGCGTTCATCACGCGCGATTTCGTGCTCGGCTCGTCGCTGAACTGTCCCGCAGCGGCCACAACTCCATACGACAACCTGACCGGGCCTCTGGACGGGGAATTTGTGAAGATCACGCCGGATTCGTGTGAGAATTTAGAGGTTTCCGGCCAGATCTACTATCCCAACCCCATCTGCACCGGGGGCACGGAGACAGCCTGCTGTGCCGAGGGGCCGTATTTTGACGCGGACTCCGTGCGGCTGTGCGGCTTGAGCGCCGTCGCCTTCGGCGTGACGGAGACGACCGACTTCCCCAGCGCAGAGGCGGCCTATAACGAGCTTGCAAAGCTCTTCTATCAGGCCACCCATGCCGGCTGCGGCCCCATGCCGTCGACGCCCGTCAAGCCGACGCCGTGCGACCGCTCGACAGGCGATATCGCCGGACGCGGCACGGTTTCCCTGACGGCAGGCCCGCTCGTGCTCGGCAACGTCAGCGTGCTCGGCGAGGTCGGGGACGTTCTGATCCTCGCCAACAGCGAAGACCGCCTGTTCTATTTCGTCTGCCGCAGCACCATCGGGTTCATCGGGTAAAAGACACCCCGCCGCAGTTCATTCGGACTGCGGCGGGGAACTTTATATGCAGGTCAGCTGTGGGCAAAGCCGTACCGATTGCATACGCCTTGAAATTATTCCTCTTCGGTTGGGATCCTCGTCACGAGGGGCTTGCCGTTGGCGTCGAGCAGCGGGGTCAGGCCGCCGGCATTGCCGGAAGCGATCCAGAGATAGTTGACGCCGGTCGTTTTGTCGACCCAAATCTCACGGTTCGTGGTCCAGGTACTGCCCTCGTTCAGCACCTTGATAAAGCGCTCGTCCTGCTTCGCCATATTACTTCGTCTCCTTTACCGTCTCGGCAATGCCGGAAGCCAGACCCGCAAAGCCCTGCAGCTCGGACGGGATGATGATCTTCGTGGCCTTGCCGTCCGCGACCTTCTGCATGGCCTCAAGCGCCTTGAGCTTGAGAACCTGGTCGTTCGGGGCCTTTTCATTCAAAAGCGCCAGAGAATCGGCCATGGCCTTCTGCACGGCCATGATGGCCTGCGCTTCGCCGTCAGCCTTGAGAATTGCCGCCTGCTTTTCGGCTTCTGCCTTGAGGATGGCGGCCTGCTTTTCCGCGTCCGCTTTCAGAATCGCGGCTTCCTTTTCGCCCTCGGCGACAAGGATCTGGCTGCGCTTCGTGCCCTCGGCCTGCAAAATCGCCTGTCGGCGGTCACGCTCGGCCTTCATCTGTTTTTCCATGGAGTTCTGGATGTCCTGCGGCGGCAGAATGTTCTTCAGCTCCACGCGGTTGACCTTGATGCCCCAGGGATCGGTGGCCTCGTCGAGAATGGCGCGCATTTTGGTGTTGATGACGTCGCGGGACGTGAGCGTCTGGTCAAGCTCAAGGTCGCCGATGATGTTGCGGAGCGTCGTGGCCGTGAGCGTTTCCATGGCCATCATGGGCCGCTCGACGCCGTAGGTGTAGAGTCTCGGGTCTGTGATCTGATAATAGACGACGGTGTCGATCTGCATGGTGACGTTATCCTTGGTGATCACGGGCTGCGGCGGATAGTCGAGCACCTGCTCTTTCAGGCTGACCTTCTTGGCCACGCGCTCAATGAACGGGACCTTGACGTGCATGCCGACCTGCCAGACCTTGCTGAACGCGCCGAGGCGCTCAATGACGTAGGCACGGGACTGCTGGACGATGTGAATGTTGCTGATGACGATGATGAGCGCCAGAACGGCGATCACAACAATGGGGATCCATTCCATAAACCTTGTTCCTCCTTCGGTTTTTCAGTTCTTTTTTTATGATGGTTATGCTTTCGTACAGGGACACTTTGCGGGTCTGACATAGAGCTTCGCACCCTCGACGCGCTCGATGGTCACGTGGCCGCCCGCCTCGACGCGTTCGCCCGTCGTGCACTTCGCCGTCCAGAGAACGCCGTTGATCTTCACGGCTCCGGTATCAGCACATGCGTCGATGGGCTCCGTGACCATGGCCGTTTCGCCGACGAGGCGGTCGGCATTCATACGCTCCGGCTTCTTTGCCCACTTCTTCCGGGCCGCCGGACACGCGAACGCCAGCAGCGCCGCCGAAACGACAAGAAATACCGCCAGCTGCACGCCGAGTCCCGCGCCGAGAATTGCCGCAACCAATGCGCACACCGCGCCGCCGATGAACCAGACGGACACCAGCGCGACCGTCGCGGCCTCTGCCACGATGAAGACGACGATGGCGATCAGCCATCCGATCACTGCCTGAGACATGGGAACCTCCTCCTCTTTTTTGAATTTCTGTGCTGCTTCCAGTATACCGTATTTCCGAACGCTTGTCACTTTAAATAAATATAAAGTTTTTCCTCACATTTTACAAAATCGTAACAGATAGGGTTTGCTATTTGCGCCGGGATTCCGTATACTTAGAGAGACTATAGAATGCTTGGAGAGAAAACTATGGATACGATGACTTTCTGCGTGCCGTGCCTGTTTGGGCTGGAGGGTCTGGTCGGCGACGAACTGCGGCGGCTGGATCTGCAAAACGTCCGGGTCGAGGACCGGCGCGTTTTTTTTGAAGGCGATTTCGCCGCCATGGCGAAGGCCAACCTCTGCTGCCGCATGGGCGAGCGCGTGATGATTTTGCTGGCCGAATTCGACGCGCACAGCTTTGAGGACCTGTTCCAGGGCGTGAAGGCCGTGCCGCTCGAGCGCTTTATCCCGAAGGACGGCGCGTTCCCCGTCAAGGGCTACAGTCTGAACAGCCAGCTGCACTCCGTTCCCGACTGTCAGGCCATCGTCAAGAAGGCCGCCGTCACGCGGCTGGGCGAGAAATACGGCCTCGGCTGGCTGCCGGAGACGGGCGAAACGTATCAGCTGCGCTTTTCCATCATGAAGGATCATGTGGAGCTGTTTCTGGACACGTCCGGCGTGAGCCTGCACAAGCGCGGCTACCGCCGCGAGGCCAATCTTGCGCCGCTGCACGAGACGATGGCGGCCGCCATGGTCAATCTCGCGCGCTACCGCGGGCGGGACTTCTTCTGGGACCCGTTCTGCGGCTCGGGCACGATCTGCATCGAAGCGGCGATGATCGCGCTGAACCGCGCGCCGGGCCTGAACCGGTCGTTCATGGCGCAGAAGTGGGCCTGCGTCCCGGAGACGGTCTGGCAGCAGGCCAGGACCGAGGCGCTCGACCGTGAGTACAGGGGCGAGTACCGCATTCTCGGCTCCGACATTGACCCGGCTTCTCTGGAGATCGCGCAGCAGAACGCGCGCAAGGCGGGCGTCGGCAGGCTGATCGAGTTCCGCGAGGCGGACGCGACGAAGATGAGTCTGCCCGCAGATAAGGGCCTCATCGTCTGCAACCCGCCCTACGGCGAGCGCATGCTTGAGCAGCGCAGTGCCCAGCGGCTCTACAGCGCCTTCGGGCGGCACCTCAAATACGCTGACGGCTGGAAAAAATACATCATCTCCTCCGAACCGGAGTTCGAGCATTACTACGGCAGGCAGGCCGTTAAGAAGCGCAAGCTCTACAACGGACGGCTGCAGTGCAATGTGTATATGTACTATTGATTACCGCCTGTACCCATAAGACGAACAGAACAGGAGAAAGTTCCGCTATGAAGCATATTTTTATCGTCAATCCCGCAGCCGGGAAGTCTGACCGGACGGCGGAATACCGGGAAATGATCGACGCGGCGTTCGCGCCGCGCGGGTTAAGCTATGAATTGCTCGTTTCTGGTGCACCCGGTGAGTGCCGGACGCTGGCGCGGCAGGCGGCGCAGTCCGGCGAGGAGGTGCGCCTGTACGCCTGCGGCGGCGACGGAACGCTCAACGAAGTTGTAAACGGTGTCGTGGGCTATGGCAACGCTGCCGTGACGCATTTTCCCGGCGGCTCCGGCAACGACACAATCAAAATTTTTGACGATCCCGCCGCTTTCACCTCCATTGAGCGTCTGCTGGACGCGGAGGAGGCGCGCTTTGATCTCATCCGCTGCAACGATTCTTATGCGCTGAACGTTCTTTCCATCGGGTTTGACGCGCGGGTCGGCACGGATATCGCCCGCTTCAAGCGCCTGCCGCTCGTGAGCGGGAAGGGCGCGTACATCCTGTCCATTTTCTCCAATATGCTGCACGGCCTGACGGCGGATTACACCGTTACGCTCGATTCCGGCAAGGTGTTCTCGGGCCGGAAGACCATGATCTGCGTCTGCAATGGCCGGTGGTACGGCGGCGGTTTCAACCCCGTGCCGGAGGCCGAGCCGGACGATGGGCTGCTGGATGTGCTTGTGGTTGAAAAGGTCAATCTGCTGCAGGTTGCAACCGTCGTCGGTCACTACCAGAAGGGCCGCTACGCCGATTATCCGTCGCTGATCTATCACGCCCGCTGCCGCTCTCTGCGCATTGAATGTGTAAAAGAATCTGTTGTCAATATCGATGGCGAGGCTGCCTACACAACGGACGCAAAAATCGAACTCATTCCGCAGGCCATCCGCTTTTTCTACCCGAAGGGGCTGACCTATCACACGAAAAATTCACAGTCTGGTCATAAATTTGCCGAAATTACCCCTTGACTTTTTGGCGCATCTGATTATGATATAGATGTTAGCAGTCAGAGAGACTGAGTGCTAAAAAATCTTGTAAAACGCGCTGTATGAAACAGCGACTGGATACTGGAGGTAATTGTTATGAAGCTGACCCCGTTGGCAGACAATGTTCTGCTCAAGCACATGGAAGCTGAGGAAAAGACCGCGTCCGGCATCATCCTCTCCACCGCCAATAAAGAAAAATCCGTGATCGCGGAAGTCATCTCGGCCGGCCCCGGCACCGACGACGTCAAGGTTACGGTCAAGTCCGGCGACAAGGTCGTGACCGGCAAGTACGCGGGCCAGGAGCTGAAGCTCGACGGCGAAGATTACGTCATCGTCAAGATGGCCGACATTCTGGCAGTTGTAGAATAATTCGTGTTTGATTGAAAGGAAGCAATTCTTATGGCAAAACAGATCGTTTATGGCGAAGAGGCCCGCAAGGCCCTGCTGTCCGGCATTGACCAGCTCGCCAATACTGTAAAAGTTACCCTTGGCCCGAAGGGCCGCAACGTCGTGCTCGGCAAGAAGTTCGGCTCTCCGCTGATCACCAACGACGGCGTGACGATTGCAAAGGATGTAGAACTTGAGGACGCATTCGAGAACATGGGCGCGCAGCTCGTCCGCGAGGTCGCGACCAAGACCAACGATATCGCAGGCGACGGCACCACCACCGCCACTCTGCTCGCGCAGGCCATCGTCCACGAGGGTCTGAAGAACGTCTCCGCAGGCGCGAACCCGATGGTCATGCGCAAGGGCATGGAAAAGGCCGTTGAGACCGCCATCGACACCATCAAGGCAAACTCCGAGACGATCAAGGGCTCCGACGACATCGCAAGAGTCGGCGCCGTCTCCTCCGGCGACGAGTCCGTCGGCAAGCTGATCGCCGAGGCCATGGATAAGGTCGGCGCGTCCGGCGTGATCACCATCGAGGAATCCAAGACTGCCGAGACGGGCCTTGAGGTCGTCGAAGGTATGCAGTTCGACCGCGGCTATATCTCCCCCTACATGGTCACTGACACCGACAAGATGGAAGCCGTCATCGATGATCCGTATATCCTGATCACTGACAAGAAGATCTCCTCCATCCAGGAGATCCTGCCCCTGCTTGAGCAGATCGTCAAGACCGGCAAGAAGCTCGTCATCATCGCAGAGGACGTCGAGGGCGACGCGCTGGCCACCCTGCTGGTCAACCGTCTGCGCGGCAACTTCACCTGCGTGTGCGTCAAGGCTCCCGGCTTCGGCGATCGCCGCAAGGAAATGCTCAAGGATATCGCCATCCTGACGGGCGGCACGTATATTTCCAGCGAGCTCAACATGAACCTGCCCGACACGCAGATCACCGATCTCGGCACGGCCCGTCAGATCAAGGTCACCAAGGACAACACCGTCATCGTCGACGGCGCAGGCGACGCCAACGAGATCAAGGCCCGTATTGCGGAGATCAAGAACACCATCGGCGTTACCACGTCCGATTATGACAAGGAGAAGCTGCAGGAGCGTCTTGCCAAGCTGTCCGGCGGCGTAGCCGTCATCAAGGTCGGCGCGCAGACCGAGGTCGCCATGAAGGAGCAGAAGCTCCGTGTGGAGGACGCGCTGAACGCGACTCGCGCAGCCGTCGAAGAAGGCATCGTGGCCGGCGGCGGCACTGCCTATGTCAACGCGATCCCGGCTGTTGAAAAGCTGGTCGCCAAGCTGTCCGGCGACGAGAAGACCGGCGCGCAGATCATCGCAAGAGCGCTGCAGGCTCCGATCCGCCAGATCGCCGAGAACGCCGGCGTCGACGGCTCCATCGTCTACGACAAGATCCGTTCCAGCCGCAAGGTCGGCTATGGCTACAACGCCTACACCGAGACGTACTGCGACATGATCCCGTCCGGCATTGTTGACCCGACCAAGGTCACGCGCACCGCTCTGGAGAACGCCGCGTCCATCGCCTCCTGCGTCCTGACGACCGAATCTCTGGTCGCCGACAAGCCCGACCCCAAGGCCGACGCCGCCATGGCAGCCGCAGCCCAGGGCGGCGGCATGGGCGGCATGTACTAATAGCCACTTAAAAGTCTGAATCCCAATCATTAAAACCCGGCGCCTGCCGCAAAAAGCAGGCGCCGGGTTTTTTACTTCTTTTCCCGAAACGGTAGGTATTCTATAAATTTCTGCACCGCGGGAGGCAGGGCTTTCGTGTGTTTCATTGCCAGCCCAATCGGGCGGTAATACGGGGTTTGCAGGGAGCGTATCTCAATTTGATAGGGGATACTTGAGCAGAGAATTTTCCATGCAATATCCATTCCATTTTTCGATTTGAATTATTTGAATTATTTATAATATTCCGCCCAAAAACAAAATCGCAATCCGCACGAACGGTTGCGATTTTGAAACGAAGAAACGCCCCGTCTGGCATCAATCCTCGCCGCAAGGCGAGGATTCGTGCTGTAAGGGGCAATTTTAAGAAAAAACAAACCTGCAATCCCCTGCAATCCAGCGTCAGCGATTGCGGGTTTGAACGAAGAAAGACCTTTGCTGTCGAGATGGACGCGCCCTAAGCGGTCATCTG
>OGGU01000327.1_pt1 | contig 40449 bp, 34 predicted proteins | sample 1571241 | NCBI WGS metagenome assembly OGGU01 (sample SAMEA2581934, study PRJEB24529) | metagenome | biome: Human gut stool | place: China | collected 2011
TGTCCGCCCGCCGGGAGATGTTGCATCTGCATGAGAATTTGCGGCGAATTCGTAAGCGGTTCCCTATTTCGTTGTAGGGGTCGATGCCCACATCGACCCGCTGGGAAGTTACGAATTCGCCGCAGATTACCGTAAAAACGGTGCAATCTGCCGGGCGGACAGAGTCGTCCGCCCCTACGCGGTGTAGTACGTATTCGCCGAAAGGGTTTCAGTTGTTCGGTTGTTTGCCGCAACCCCTCAGTCGGCTCCGCCGCCAGCTGAGCCTTGAGCGGTGCGTCACTTCTTGATCTCGTCCCAGTAGCGCTTGGCGGCCTGTTCGGTTTTGTTGTCGCCGTAGGTGTAATAGACGCGGTCTTTGATCACGTCAGGGAGATACTGCTGCCGGACCCAGTGGTTCGGGAAATTGTGCGGGTAGAGATAGCCCTGGTCGCGCTCGAAGCCCGTGCCGTCGGCGTGGACATTTTGCAGCTCGCGCGGGACGGGGCCGGTTCTGCCTGCCTTCACATCGGCGATGGCCGCATCGATGGCCATGCAGCCGGAATTGGACTTCGGGGCCGTGGCAAGGAGAAGAACCGCGTCGGCCAGCGGCAGACGCGCCTCCGGCAGGCCCAGCTGCAGAGCACTGTCGACGCAGGCCTTGACGATGGGGATGGCCTGCGGATAGGCAAGGCCGATGTCCTCCGCCACGGAGCACAGGATGCGGCGGCAGGCGGACGGCAGATCGCCCGCCTCTAAAAACCGGGCCAGATAGTGCACGGCGGCGTCCGGGTCGGAGCCGCGGATGGACTTCATGAGTGCAGAAAGATCGTCATAATGATCGTCGCCGGATTTGTCGTACCGCATGGCCGAGCGCTGCGACACCTGCTTCGCGTCTGCCATGGTGAGCCTGACCACGCCGTTTTCGGGCCGCGTGGCCGTGTAGAGGAATTCGACGGCGTTGAGCGCCTTGCGGATATCGCCGCCGCAGGACTGCGCGATGTGCTCCTTCACGCCGGGCTCCGGCAGGATGGTCACGCTGTCGCGCGCTTCGAGATAATTGAGCGCCCGGCTGACCGCGCGCTGCGCCTCGTCCTTCTCCACGGGCTTGAATTCAAACACCGTCGAGCGCGACAGGATAGCATTATAGACATAGAAATACGGATTTTCCGTCGTGGACGCGATGAGCGTGATCTTGCCGTTTTCGATGTATTCCAGCAGCGTCTGCTGCTGCTTTTTGTTGAAATACTGGATCTCGTCCAGATACAGCAGCACGCCGTTCGGCGCGAGAAACGTGTCGAGCTGGGCGTAGATCTCCTTGATGTCGGCAGAGGACGCGGTCGTCGCGTTGAGCTTGCACAGCTTTCGCTGTGTTTTCTTCGCGATCAGGTTCGCAACGGTCGTCTTGCCCGTGCCGGACGGGCCGTAGAAGATCATGTTCGGCACAGAACCGCTTTCAATGATCCGGCGCAGCAGCCCGTTTTCTCCTAAAATATGCTGCTGGCCGCAAACGTCGGAAAGTTCCTGCGGACGAAGCGCGTCCGCGAGGGGCTGATACATATCGCCCGCCTCCTTTTTTGATTTCCAACGTATTATACCGGTTTTCGCTGCCAATTACAAGCGGTCGGTTCCCTTTCCAGCGCGTTTATGATACAATAAAACAAAAAAGGCAAGGGATGAGCAAGTATGGAAACATCGGAACGTGTGGCCGGTATCATTGCCGCGCTGAAGCAGGAATACCCGGACGCGCTCTGCGCGCTGCATTACGGGAAGGATTACGAGCTGATGATTGCGGTGCGCCTGTCCGCGCAGTGTACGGACGCGCGGGTCAATCTGGTTACGCCTGCGCTCTTCGCGCGCTATCCGACGCTGGACGCATTCGCGGAGGCAGACGTGGCCGAGGTCGAGGGCTATGTCCACTCCTGCGGGTTCTACAAGCACAAGGCGGAAGATATCGTGCTGGCCTGCCGGATGCTGCGGGACGAATACGGCGGGAAGGTGCCCGGCACGATGGAGCAGCTTCTGCGCCTGCCGGGCGTGGGCCGGAAGACGGCGAATCTGCTGCTGGGCGATATTTATGGGACGCCCGGCTCGGTCGTCTGCGACACGCACTGCATCCGTATCTGCAACCTGCTGGGCCTCGCCAGCGGCAAGGACCCGGCAAAGGTCGAGCAGCAGCTGCGCGCGATTTTGCCGCCGGAGGAATCCTCCGATTTCTGCCACAGGCTCGTCCTGCACGGCCGGGCCGTCTGCGCGGCAAGAAAGCCCGCGTGCGACCGCTGCTGCCTCGCCCCGTACTGCAAAAGCTTTACGGGGGAATGAGCACGCCTGCCCGTTTTACGTAAAATCGTTGAAATTTAACCGCAGTTGGTAGGGGCGGGGCTCTGCTCCGCCCGGCAGGATGCACTGAATCATCAGAAATCTTTGGCGAATTCGTATGCATCTGCGCATTTCGGTGTAGGGGCCGACGACTCTGTCCGCCCGCGGGACGCACCGCTTTTTACGGGAATCTGCGGCGAATCCGTACTGCCTCACAAATTTTAAACGCAAGGCTGATTTACAGCAGCCATTCAAAGGCAGCCACTTGTAAATCTGATGTCCCGTAACAGGCGGCGCGTACCATAGCGCTCGTAAGGTGAGTATGTGTGTTCGTAATACCCAAAAATAAGGACTTGCCTAAACCGTACCCGCAGTACGCACCAAACCGTAACCAGTGCCCCTTTTCTCCCCTATCTTTTCCGGCAAGGCGGAAAAGAAGGGGCCGCCGGAGGCTTGACCAGCTCCCGACTATGCAGAAAAGCCCCCCTGTCATGCGCTTCGATCGGCATAACAGGGGGACTGCATGGGTGTCATTATTTTTTGCTTGCGGCGTAATGTGCCGGGTACCAGCGCTGGAACCAGGCTGTGAACGCGCCGAGGAGCATGGGCAGGGCGGAGTTGACCGCGCCGGTCAGGTATGAAACGGGCGTTTGCAGCAGATACCACGTCCAGACCGGCGTGAGCAGATACAGAACCGCCCAGCAGGCCGTCAGAATGCGGTTCGTGTGCATGAACAGCGGATTTTGAAGAGCCGTTTCGCCGCCATAGCCGTTCATGGAATAATACGCCGTCAGCGGCATGGGCAGGAACACCGTCACGCCCCACATCAGACCGAACAGAAGATACGACGCGGGCAGCAGCAGCGTGAGCGGCAGCGCGTCCAGAAGCGTCAGCACGCAGATCGTGCCGACCGCCAGGATCGAGCACGGCTCGAAGATGGTCATGCGGTATTTCAGAAACGCGAACGGCAGCAGCGCACAGACCGCAAGCCCGACGCAAGCGCCGATCTGCGCGTGGATAGACAGCGCGATCCAGATCGCCATCCACGGCAGCAGCATGAGCGTCATGTTCGTCTTCTTCCGGGGCTCGGCGGACGGCTGCGGCGCGGCGGCTCCAAGGCCGAAGATCTCGTCCCAATGAAGCATGACCGAAAAATCACCGGTCACGCGGTACTGGTGCTCCATCATCGCCTGCTTGCCGTCAAGCTCCCCGCTGCCGATTTTTTGCCAGACGGAAAGCGGCGTTTCGATGCGCGTTGTGCAGGGCAGGAAGTCTGATTGCAGCACGCGCTGGCCGTCCTTTCCGAGTACGATCTGGCAGGTATCGCCGGTGTCCGTATAGAAAAATTCCAGAACACGGTCCCTCCCGTCCCATGTCGATGGGTCATAGAGCGCGGCCATCTGCCGCGTAAACGCCTGCGCCGGAGACAGCTTTCCGGCCTCCGGGGTTTTTGCCGCGGCAGTGTCCTCCCGGCTGACGCCCCAGCTGGCGTCCGCCATCTGCTCAAATACCGCGCGCGGGAACAGCGGCTGGCGCAAGGCGCGGGCCGTTTCCGGCAGGATCGCGCCGCGCGCAAACTCCGCGCCCGCCTGTTTGACCAGCTCAAGATACGCATCCGTGCGCTGGCGCAGTGCCGGGACGCGGAACAGCTCGCCCTGTCCGCAGTAGACGGACGTATAGCCATCCTTGCCGCAAAGACGGGAAACCTGCGCGTCCACCGCGTCGTAATTGCCTTCGGCGGTGTAGAAGCCGCAGGTCGAGATCACGACCTGCCGCTGGCCGGAGCGGTCGTACCGGCTCGGGTGGCCGCCGGAGTCCGTGTCGGTCATAAACGGCAGCGACATCGGCAGCTGCCGGTCGATGAGCAGCTTGAGCTGGCCGGGAATGCTGAAATAATAGAGCGGAAAACTCCAGATCAGCACATCGGCGGCAAGAATTTTCCCGATCACACCGCCCATATCGTCCTGCAATACGCACTTGCCCGGCGTTTTGCTCCAGCAGGCGAAGCAGCCGCGGCACGGCAGCAGATGCAGCTTTCCGACCTCGATGGTTTCAGCCTTCACCGGCTGCGTCTGCCGCAGGCCGTCCAGAAACGCGCTTGTGAGCCGGTATGTATTGCTTTTGTCCCCCTTGGGACTTCCGTTCAGAACCAGAACTCTCATACCATTTCCTCCAGCCGTTTGATGCAGTCCTCGGCCCAGGCGATGCACATCTGCGCATAATTTCTGCCGAACTGCGCCGTAAAGGCCCAATATACAGGCGCGCTGGCGTCGGTCAGCTTGCCGTAATCCTCAATGCTCTGCGGTACGCTGTCCATGCTCCGCAGCCACGCGCGGCAGCCGTCCGCATACGCGTGCAGCATCGCGATGGCCTGCTGCGGCGGGAGATTTTCAGCAAAGAAGACCTTCATCAGAAATTCGCTCTTATAGCCGTCTGCCGTCTTTCCCCGCTCCGACAGCCAGCGCTGCAGCTCCGCGCGTCCGGCGGGCAGGATAGAATAGACGTTTTTATTCGGCTTTCCGTTCTGAATGACCGTCTCATGCGTGACAAGCCCGGCATCCTCCAGCTTGCCCAGCGTCAGATAGATCTGACTGGTCTGCGCGGGCCAGAAAAACTGCACGGAGGAATGAAACGCCTTTGTCAGCTCATACCCGCTGCACGGGCCATAATTCAAAAATCCAAGGATCCCATGCTGTAATCCCATTGCGGCCCTCCTGTATCATCTAATTGTTCTATATTCCAATTTTATAATATGCATCTGCATTTGTCAACACTGCTTTTTGTTTTACAGCACTGGCACGGGAGCTGACCCGAAGGGCCTGAGGGGATCCGAATGCCGTAAATTTCGGAGCACTCTGAACCTTGCAGCATATCCCCTCCGGCTTTTGGGATCTGCGGCGAATCCGTACTGCCTCACAAATTTTAAACGCAAGGCTGATTTACAGCAGCCATTCAAAGGCAGCCACTTGTAAATCTGATGTCCCGTAACAGGCGGCGCGTACCATAGCGCTCGTAAGGTGAGTATGTGTGTTCGTAATACCCAAAAATAAGGACTTGCCTAAACCGTACCCGCAGTACGCACCAAACGCGTCCAAGCGCCCCTTTTCTCCCCCATCTTTTCCGGCAAGGCGGAAAAGATGGGGCCGCCGGAGGCATGACCAGCTTGCAAGTATTCACGTCATCTTCCTCTAACAGCGCAGTACCGCCCGGCTATGCAGATGCACAGCCGGGCGGCAGACCGTTTTTTCTTATTCCGCAAGCGCGGCGCGCAGAACGGGATTTCTCGCCGCCTGCACCTCGTCGAGACGGCGGACAGGGGTATTGTGCGGCGCGGTGTGGAGCGCTTCGGGGTCCTCATGCGCGAGGCGGGCAAGCGCACGGAAGACCTCGATCGCCTCGTCCATGGTGGCCTTGGATTCCGTTTCCGTCGGCTCGACCATGAGCGCCTCGTGGACGATCAGCGGGAAATACATTGTGGGCGGATGAATGCCGTTGTCAAGCAGACCCTTGGCGATGTCGAGCGCGGAAACACCGGTTTCTTTATGCAGCCGATCCAGCGTCATGACGAACTCGTGCATACACGGGCCGGGATAGGCCATATCGTAGACATCCTGCAGCGCGGCCATCATATAATTCGCATTTAGAACCGCGTTGCGGCCCACTTCATGCACGCCCTCCCGGCCAAGCATGGTCAGATAGGCGAACGCCTTGACGACGACGAGGAAATTCCCGTAGAAATCCCGCACCCGGCCGACGGACTGCGCAGGCTGCGCAAAGCGGAAGCCGCTTTCGGTCTTTTCCGGGATGGGGCCGGGCAGGAACGGCGCGAGAAACGCCTTGCAGCCAACGGGGCCGGAACCCGGCCCGCCGCCGCCGTGCGGCGTGGCAAAGGACTTATGCAGATTCAGGTGGATGCAGTCAAAGCCCATGTCGCCCGGACGGACGACGCCCATAACGGCGTTCAGATTCGCGCCGTCGTAATAGCACAGACCGCCCGCGTCGTGGATGATCTTCGTGATTTCAAGGATATTCTTGTCGAAGATGCCGACCGTATTGGGGTTTGTGAGCATCAGTCCCGCCGTCTGCGGCCCGACGGCGGCGCGGAGCGCCGCGAGATCGACGCAGCCGTCTGCGCCGGACGGGATATTGACCACGCGGAAGCCCGCCATGACGGACGAGGCCGGATTCGTGCCGTGGGCGGAGTCCGGGACGATGATCTCTGTCCGGGCCGCATCGCCGCGTGCAAGGTGATACGCCTTGATGAGCAGCAGGCCGGTAAACTCGCCGTGCGCGCCTGCGGCGGGCTGGAGCGTGAACGCGTCCATGCCGGTCACTTCTCCGAGCAGCTTTCCGGTTTCATACAGCAGCTCCAGCGCGCCCTGCGCCGTCTGCTCCGGCTGGAGCGGATGGAGCCGCGCAAAGCCCGGCAGCGCCGCAAGTGCTTCGTTGACCTTGGGATTATACTTCATCGTGCACGAACCCAGCGGATAGAAGCCGTCGTTCATGCCGTGGACGCGGTGCGACAGCGCGGTATAGTGCCGGATAAGCTCATTTTCGCTCACCTGCGGCAGGCGCAGCGGCTTTTTGCGCGCCGGCGCCAGCGTCACGACGGGCACGTCGCACGCTGGAAGCAGTGACAGGCCGTGGCCGGGCGCCCCCTGTTCAAAGATTGTCTTCATTGGCCGCTCGCCTCCTGCAAAAGCCCGATCACATGGTCGAGCGTTTTCTTATCTGTCAGCTCCGTCACGCACCAGAGAATTCCGCCCTCCACCGGCAGGCCGCCCAGAATCCCGTGCGCCTCCAGCACTTCCAGCGTCCGCTCGGGGCACGGGCAGGCAGTGACAAACTCGTGGAAGAATTCGCCGGGATAGACGCGCTTCCAGCCGAGTACTTCTTCGAGCCGCTGTGCGAAATAATGCGCGCGGGACGTGCAGAGCGCCGCGGCCTGCCGCAGTCCGGCCTCGCCCATGGCGGCAAGATAGACGGCGGCAGTCAGCGCGCAGAGCTGTTCGTTCGAGCAGATGTTGGACGAGGCCTTTTCCCGGCGGATGTGCTGCTCCCGCGCGGAAAGCGTGAGGACATAGCCGGTCTTCCCCTCCGTGTCGTGCGTCTGACCGACGATGCGGCCGGGGAGCTTACGCATCATGGCGCTCGTCGCGGTCATAAATCCGAGGTACGGGCCGCCGAAGGCCGTGTCGAGCCCGAGAGGCTGACCTTCGCCGACGGCGATGTCCGCGCCGCACTCGCCGGGCGTTTTCAAAACTGCCAGCGAAATGGGGTTCACGCCCATGATGTATTTGGCCCCGGCTGCGTGCGTGATCTCGCCGAGCAGCTCCGCGTCCTCCAGCAGGCCGAAGAAATTCGGCTGCTGGACATAGAAGCAGGCGGCATCCGCACCGAGTATGGCGCGCAGCGCGTCCGGGTCTGTTCTGCCGTCCTTCATCGGGACGACAGTTAACTCTGTCCCGGAACCGAAGCAGTAGGTCTTCATAACGCCGAGGACGTTCGGGTCGACCGCTGCGGAAACATAGGCCTTTGTGCGTTTGCGGTCGCGGCACATGGGGATAGCTTCTGCAGCGGCAGTTCCGCCGTCATAAACGCCCGCATTGGACACGTCCATGCCGGTCAGCTCACAGAGCATGGTCTGGTACTCGAAAATTCCCTGCAAAATGCCCTGGCTGATCTCGGCCTGATAGGGCGTATAGGCCGTCACAAATTCCTCGCGGGTCACGACGGCCTTGACCGCTGCGGGGATATAATGCCGGTAGCTGCCCGCGCCGCGCAGACAGGTTTTGAACACGCGGTTCCGCTCTGCCAGCGCCGAGACGGCCTCAAGCGTTTCCAGCTCGCTCCTTCCGGGCGGCAGATCCAAGTATCCGTCCAGATACATCTGCTGCGGCACGTCCCGGAACAGATCTTCTACGGACGATACGCCGATCGTCCGCAGCATCTGCTCCCGCTCCGCAGCTGTCGTCGGGACAAAGGTGCCCATCAGTGCTCCTCCTTCGTGAACGCCTCATATTCCTCCGCGCTCAGAAGCTCGGAGAAGTCCGTGATATGCTCGATCTTCATGATCCACGCCTCATAGGGGTCGGAGTTCAGAAGCTCAGGAGAATCGTCCAGCTCCTCGTTGACCTCGGCGATCACACCGGTCACGGGGCTCATAACGTCGGACACGGCCTTGACGGATTCGACGTCGCAGGCCGTTTCGCCCGCAAGCACCTCGTCGCCGGGCTCAGGCAGATTGACGTAGACCAGATCGCCCAGCTCGCTCTGGGCAAAGTCCGTGATGCCGACAAGAGCGGTCGTGTCGTCGAGCATCTTGACCCATTCGTGGTCGCGGGAATACTTCAGTTCAGCGGGAAAATTCATAATTTGTTCCTCCAATTCTGTTTTGTGGGGTTGATTGGTTGAGTTGGTGGGGGAGAAAAGGGGCGCTGGATATGCTTCGCCATATTTGCAGGCAGTGCGGATTCGCACAGTATAGTAGGGGCCGATGCCCACATCGGCCCGTTGGGAAGCTGCGAATTCGCCGAAGATTTTCGTAAAACGCGGTGCAATCTGCCGGGCCGATGTGTACCGGCAAGCGGCAGACCCACATCCGTAACGCTCCTTCGTCGCGAACGGCTGTGACCGGCATCGGCCCCTACACTGAGCAGGCAAATTTCTGATAAAGTGTACTCTATCCGCTCAGATGCCCGTAGCCTCGGCCAGGGCGGAAATGAGCTTTTCCGTTTCTGCGTCGGAGAAGCAGTAGCGCATATCGGTGAAGCCCTCGCGCAGGCGGGCAGCTTCCTCCCGGACGTCCGCATTGCGCAGGATGCAGTCGGCGATCAGGTGCGCAAGGCGCGCAAACTGCTCCCTGCTGAAGCCGAAGCGGGTCATTTCGTTTACGCCCATGCGCAGCGCGCCGGAGGCGGTGAAGCCCTCCTCGTCGGGCGTGGCCTGATAGTTGCAGATGATGTTGTTTTCCTCGAGCCGCTTCGCGATCTCCGGGCCTCTGGCGTAGCCGACGCGGACAATGACCTGATGCGTCTCGGTGTAGCCCACGGCCGGGTCGCCCGCCACGTCAAGCCCCTCGGCCTTCAGGCTGGCGGCGAAGCTCTTCGCGTTCTCGATCACGGCCTTCTGGTATTCGTCCTTGAAGGCGTTCATTTCATACGCGGCCATCAGCTGGCCGAGCAGCGTTCCGAGGTGATGGTTGGAGACGCTGCCGGGGAAGGCGCGCGTTTCGATCGTCTCCCAGAGGCCCCATTTGAGGTCCTCCGGCTTGTAATTCACGCCGATCACGCCGCGCTGCGGGCCGAAGAAGGTCTTGTGCGTCGAGCCGGTGACGATCTCCGCGCCCTCTTCAAACGGCTTCTGGAAGTGGTCGCCGATCAGACCCAGCACATGGGCCATGTCGTACATGACGGTCGTGCGGATGCCCTGCTCGCGGATGAAGCTTACAAGCTCCGCGACCGGCTCCTTGTACAGCACCATGGACTTGCCGAAGATCACGAATTCCGGCCGGTACTGCGCAAGCAGCAGCTTTGCCGCCTCCGTGTCGATGCGGTACGGGTCGTCGGCGCAGACGGGGAAATTGACGACCATCTGCTTTTCGGTGACGGGATCGACGGCGATATAGTCGTGCAGCGCACCCATGGGCTGTGCGGACAGATGGCCGCCGCGGACGATATGGTTGTTCATGACCCAGCCGAGCCGCTGCGGCGTGCGCTTGCGGTCGACGCGGTTCTTGAAGTCCATGAGCGCGGAGAAGACGGCGGTATTGGACATCTGGCCGGAGGTCACGCGCGTTTCGACCTGCGACGCGCCGAGGAACTTCTTCATCTCCTCAACGAGCAGTGCCTCGACCTCGCCGATGAAGTTCGTACCCTGATAATAGAAGATCTCCGCATCATAGAACGCCTTCTGCTTTTTATGCTCGGCATAGCGGTTCGACGGATCGGAGGCCGAAAGCAGGCGCACGGCGCGCGACTGCGTGTTTTCGGACGGGATGAGATTGATGCACCGGTGCTGCCGCCAGAGGTGGTTCTCCTGCGCCTTTTTCAGGAGCGCGGCAGCCTTTTCGGCATACGGCGCGTCGCAGTGCGGCGCAGCCGGGGCGGGATGATCGGGCAGGATGGGACGGACATAGGGCGCGGCATCCTGCCGGATGTGCCACGCGACGACCTTGGCCGGCTGCCGCTTGCCGCGAATGTCGATCTCAAGATCAAAGTCCTGGCAGATGCGCGAATCGAGATACGCAAGGCCGATGGAGCGCTTGCCCGTCTCGGAGGTGATGACCGTTTCCAGTCCCTCTCCCTCCGTCTTGAAATACGGAATCATCGTACCGGAGGTCACATAGCCGACGGGCTTTCCCTCTGCCCATGCGTCCCTGCTGTAGACCGGGAAGCCCTTGCGCAGAACGCCCTTGCCGGAAAGATAGACCGGCTGGATGCGGTACGGAAGATCCGCAATTGCGGAATAATCGCGGTTCATGATCCTCTGGAACGCCTCGAACTGCCGCTTCAGCGCGGCGCGGCCAATGAAATCGCCCTTTTCCTCTGCGAACGAGACGGCGAATTTGGCCAGCGGCACAGCATAGACCGGGATCTCGCCGCCAAACTCGCACTCGCCCATCTCATGGCCGTAGAGCGGCAGAGACGCTTCCATGCGCAGCGTATCGCGCGCGCCGAGCGCAGTGGGTCTTGCCCCGAGTTCGATCAGACGGTCCCAAAAATACCGGGCGTCCCTTGATTCGCAATAGAGTTCATAGCCGATGGGTTCTCCGGTATAGCCGGTCTTGGCGATGCGGACGGGACGGCCCTCCATGGTGAGCGTCCCCAGTGCGTTCTTGACGTTTTCCCGCGTAAGCGCCTTGCCGCCCGACAGGGTCATGAGCAGCTTTTTGGCCTCCGGGCCCTGCACGGCGATGGCGGCGTAGCAGTCGGAGACGTTGGTGAGTGTGACGTTATACCGCTCGGCCTCGCGCATCAGGTGGGCAAGATCCTTGTCGATGTTGCCCGCGTTGATGACGAGGAAATACTTTTCCGCCTCAAAGCGGTAGAGATACGCGTCGTCGATCGCGCAGCCGTTCTGATCGGGGATGATGCAGTACTGCGCCTGATTGAGATCCAGCGCCTGCACGTTGCTGGACAGGACGTGCTGCAAAAACCGGACCATGTCCGGCCCTTCGACGTCGATACGGCCCATGTGGGACACGTCGAAAATGGCGCAGCGGCTGCGGCAGTAGAGATGTTCGGCGACGATGCCGTCCGGGTACTGGATGGGCATATCCCAGCCGCCGAAGCCGACCATCGTGGCCCCGGCGTCCAGATGGGCCTGATAGAGTACGGTTCGTTTCAGTTCGCTCATGGTGTTCCTCCCTTTTTCCTGATCTCGCGCAGGCTGTGCGCCTGCGGGTATGCAGTGCTTCGATAATCCTTATCCGCCCGGTCCGCCTCCAGCAGATCCAGCCGGTCCAGTTCCTTGAGTTTGCGGTAAATGCGCAGCCATGCGCATTCGTTTTCGGGGTTGACCTCGCAGCGGCCGTTCCGCTGTCCGCCGCACGGCCCGTGGACGAGCGATTTTGCGCACTGCGTCACGGGACAGATGCCGCCGGTCTGGCCGAGCATACAGTCGCCGCACATCCGGCAGGCCTCGCGGAAGACGCCCGCACGCTCGATCTGTCCGAGAAACAGCGTGTCATTCGCGGGGAAGACCGGGACCGCGGTATTGGCCGCGACAGTCTGTGTGCCGTCGCCGCAGGCCAGACAGACGATGGCCTCCGCGCCGCTGTCGCGCAGGGGCTTGAGATCGCGCTTGACGAGCAGCATATGGCAGCACTCGTCCGGCAGGACGGTGCCGACCGTTTCGATCCCCTGCTCCTGCAGCAGCTGGCGCATCTGCTCCAGCTCCTTTTCTCCGCCGGTCTGACAGGCTGCGGCGCAGCTGGCGCAGCCGACCAGCGCGACGCGGCGAACACCGCGCAGCATCGCAAGCACCTGCTCCACGGGCTTTTTTCTTGTTACGATCATATGCTTCTCCTTAAAAAACAGAAAACAGAGCGTGCCAAAGGAAGGCGCGCTCTGTTCGTAAACCTGAAAGATTCTCCTGGCTGACCGGGATTGCTTCTTCGGTGCTGCGGATGCAGCTTTCCAGAGTTCCGTCCGGAATCAGTTTTTTTGCCTGAGAGTTCGTTGCGCGTTCCCCTTCGGCGGCATACGGATATGCACTCTCCTGATTCGTTCATCCGGCTGAATTCAGTTGTCGAAATTTGTGCGTTTTGACGAAAATAATGCGTATGCAGCTTTGAATCTTATCTACTTTTTCAGTCTACCGTATTTCCCGGAAAAAAGCAAGCACTTTTTGGGAAATGCGCAAAAAACAGCCCTCAACAAAGGGGGCTAAGGGCGACGTCAAGCGGGGGTGTCGATACGAGCATGATCGTCAGGACGAAGGACTTTGATAAGCCGGTCGTGCAGCTCAAAAAGGGCGGCTATAAAATGAAGCCGGGACTGGTCTATCTCGGGTTTTCGACGGACTTTCTGATCGAAGAAGCCGACCAGTGGCGCGGCGCGTGCTGGAGCATGATCAAGGAGCGGTCAGATTGCAGCTTTCTCTTCCTGACGCAAAAAGTTTGGTACAAAAGCCCTCTGAATACGGATAAAGGATAGGGGGTGTTTTTTCAGAAAGACGAAATCAATCGAGAATAGTAATTGCAAACAAAGGAGAACAACTATGAAAGAATCTATCTAGGGTGTATCTGAAAACTCCCAATGTGACCGGCAGCGAGAAATTTTTGCGCTGAGCAAGACATTTTTTCGCAGGAATACTGACGTATTTCAAGGAAAAATGGTGCAGCGCAGCGTGAAAAGATCCGCTGTCCGGGTGCGTTGGGAGTTTTCAGATACACCCTACAAGAACTATGACGAGCTGCCGCTGTTCCTGAATGCGGCAACGGTGGCGAAGGTGCTGGGCATCGCACACTCCAGCAGCTATGAGTTGATGCACGAAAAAGATTTTCCCGCACCGCAGATCGGCAATCGGATCGTCGTGCTGAAGGAGGCATTCATCCGCTGGGTGGAGCAGCATACGGGAGAAAGTGAATGAAGCGTGACCTCTGGCCGATGCGTGACTCAGTTAAGGATTATTTTCCTCTGCCGAAAGAAATTTCCTCGCTGGGTCTGAGCGCGGCGGAAATCACGATCTACGCCTACCTGTGGTTTTCGACTGCTGAACACTATCGGTGCGAAGTTGAACAGCAGATTGTCCCGCGTCTCGGGGACGTTCCGCTGAAAAAACTGGCTGACTGCGATCTGCAATGGCTTTACAAGGGCTTACAGGAACACAGACGGCTGTGTAAGGGGCGCAGAAGAGTACGCATTTCCCTACAAATTGGAAACGGAAGGTGCGCTGACGAGGGAAACGCCCTTTGCCTGAAAGCGCGAGATATCGTCTTCGGCAATGTGCCAGTCCGTGATGATCCGGTACACGCGGTCCGCAGGCGCGATCTGGATCAGAGAATCGTTCCAGAATTTTGAATAATCCGCAAGAACATAGCTCTGCTTGCAGGTGCGCAGGATCCAGCGCTTCATTTCGGCGTCGTTCATATTCGGCGTTGTAAGGCCGTGGGAGAAGGAAATGTGCTCAATGCCCAGAAATCCCTTGTCAAAGACCATGTTGCTGAGCATATCCTTGGCCAGATAGCCTGAACAGGCGCGTACATCGTGGCGAATCTCACCGCCGATGAGGATCAGACTGATGCCCTGCTGCCCAAGCAGCACGCCTGCATGGTCGAGCGCGTTGGTTGCGACGAGAATGCCGCGCTTAGGCCCGTTGCAGAGCAGCTTAGCCAGTTCAAAGGTCGTCGTACCGCTGTCGAGATAAACGGAATCACCGTCATTGATCATGTCATAGGCGGCTCTCGCAATCGCCATTTTTTCCTGCAGATATTTTGATTCCCGAACTTGATACGGAAGCTCTGCAGTGGTTCTAGCCGTCCGAACCGCACCCCCCCACGTCCGCTGCAGCAGCGAATCCTGTTCGAGTGAGATCAGGAGCTTACGAACAGATACTTCGGAAATTCCGAAATGCTCACTTAATTCCGAAACAGTAACGGAACCGTACTGTTCCAACATGGAGAGAATATACTTTCTTCGTTCTTCTGCAGCCATTTTCACGGGCTTTATTTTTGATGCATTGTCCAAAAAAGGCTCCTCCTTATGTAGAAGTCAGGAAATTCTGCGCATCTTTGATATTCATTCTAATATACTCCAAAGGAAAAATCAAGTACTTTAATAAAGAAACTACTCGTTGTTTTTTTACTTTTGAAACAAAAATCGAAACGTAAATATAACCAAAAATACAATCAACCTTTTGTTAATTGCAACAAAACGAAAATGATGTATTGACAATTATGATAACGAAATGGTATTATCGCACCAGCGCAAGAAAAACGAAATTAAAATTGCGTAAAACAAAAAGTAAAACACTAGGAGGAACCAAAATGAAAAAAGTAATTGCTCTTATTCTGGCAGCCCTCATGGTGCTCGGACTGGCAGCATGTGCGGCCAAGACGACTACCACGGAACAGGACACGGACACGCCCGCGCAGACTGCTCCTGCTGACAAGGCGGCAGAGGAAACCACTGCAGCGGATGCTGCTGACAAGCAGATCACGGTCGGCTTCTGCCCCATGGATCTCTCCAACAACTTCTTTGCAAACATCGCTAATTCCCTGCGAAATGCGGCTGACGCGGCGAACGTAAAGGCGATTATTTCCGACGGCAAATCTGATGCCGCAACACAGATCGCGGCTCTGGAAAACTTCATCTCGCAAGGCGTTGATGTCATCATCGTCGTCCCGGTTGATGCCGAGTCTCTGAAGGGCGTCATCGCCGAGGCCAAGTCCGCCGGTATCCCCGTCATCACGCACACCACTGAATATACCGACGCGACCTGCAACATGAACGTTGCCGAGCTTGAAATGGGCCAGGCCAACGGCTCCGCCTGCGGCAAGTGGATGGCCGAGACCTTCGGCGCCGACGCTGACTGCAAGTACGCCATTCTGACGCAGAGATCCCTTGAGCAGACCATCGGCCGCGAAAACGGCATCATGCAGGGTATTGCAGAATACTGCCCGAACGCCGAGTGCGTCATGACGGTCGATGGCTACACCACCGATATGGGCATGACCGCAGCCGAGAATATCCTGACCGCGCATCCCGAGGTCGTCGCAATCCTCGGCATCAACGACTCCGGCGCGCTGGGTGCTTACGAAACCTGCGTTGCGCAGGGCGTTGACACCGACAAGTTCTACATCGGCGGCAACGACGGCACGCAGCAGGCTCTGGAGCTCATCAAGGAAGGCACCATCTATCGCGGCTCCGTTGACCTCAACCCGGTCGGCACCGGCGAATTGATGATTCAGTACGCTGTTTCCCTGTGCAACGGCGAAAGCATTCCGGAGAGCTACATGGTTCCCGTTACCGCCGTTACCCGCGACAACGTCGACGAGTATCTGGCAATGTACAAATAGGCTGTCAGCCGGAAACGCCCTGCCGGATTTCCATATCCGGCAGGGCCGGATGCAAAGCGATCCAAACGGAGTGATGTGAAAACTATGGATAACAATATTGTTCTGAAAATGGAGAAAATCTGCAAGTATTATCCGGGCGTCACCGCCCTGGATCATGTGGATTTTGAACTGAGAAAGGGCGAGGTGCACGCGCTGCTTGGAGAAAACGGCGCTGGGAAATCCACGCTGTGCAAAATCATCGCGGGCGCGCAGCCGATGGACGACGGCAGTTACTGTCTGGACGGCGAACAGATCCGGACTCTGACGCCGCAGAGCGCCAAGGACAAGGGTGTCAGCATGATCTACCAGGAATTCAACCTGGTTCCTTATCTGAAGGTCTATGAAAACATGTTCCTTGGCAAGGAAATCGAGCGCGGAATCTATGCGGATAAACGTGCCATGATCCGGAAAACGCGCGAAGTATTCGAGCGGTTCCATATTGAAATTGACCCGAATTCGCGCATCAGCGATCTTTCCAATGCCTATAAGCAGCAAGTGGAGATTGCAAAGGCTGTCCTTGAAAATGCGAAGGTGCTGATTATGGACGAGCCGACAGCACCACTTGGCAACCGTGAAGTTGAAAACCTGTTTGAAATGATCCGGACGCTGAAAAGCGAAGGCGTTTCAATTATTTATATCTCTCACCGTCTCGAAGAACTGTTTGAGATTTCTGACCGCATCACCGTCATGCGCGATGGCCAGTATATCGAGACGCTCAACACAAAAGACACCAACAAATCCGCGCTGGTCAAGCTGATGGTTGGCCGTGACCTGTCGGAAGACTACCCACAACGCAGCACGCCGATCGGTGAGGAGGTTCTCCGGGTGGAGCATCTGTCCACCGTGGAAACGAAGCTTCACGACGTTTCGTTTACGTTGCATAAGGGTGAAATCCTCGGCTTTGCCGGTCTTGTCGGCGCAGGCCGGACGGAGGTCATGCGCGCTTTGTTCGGCGCCGATCACAGATCCTCCGGCACCGTTTATGTCGGCGGGAAACAGGTTGAGATTCTCCGGCCGATTGACGCCATCCATCACGGCATCGCGCTGATCCCGGAAGACCGGAAGGGCCAGGGCGTCTCGCTGACGCTCAGCATTCGGGAAAACATTTCTCTCGTCATGCTGCACACGCTGCAGTCCTTCCTACGCATCAGCCGGAAGAAGGAGCGCACGCTGGTTGATTCCTACATGAACGCGCTGGCCGTCAAGGCACCCAGTATGGAGCAGCTGACCAAGAATCTGTCCGGTGGCAACCAGCAGAAGGTGGTCGTTGCCAAGTGGCTTGCAACAAACGCGGATATCATCATTTTGGACGAGCCGACACGGGGCATCGATATCGGCGCAAAATACGAAATCTACCTCATTATGAACCGGCTGGTCAAAGAAGGAAAATCGATCATCATGATTTCCTCCGAAATGCCGGAGCTGATCGGCATGAGTGACCGCATCATCGTGATGCACCAGGGCTCCGTAAGCGGAGAGCTGACAAAAGAGGAAGTCAGCCAGGAACGCATCCTTGAGATGGCTTCCGGCATGTAAAAAGAGGGGTCTCGCTATGAAAAAAGAAACGAAGCTTTCCATCAGCCAGGTGTTTGTCTATCTGGTGCTCCTGTTCGTATTCGTCTTTTTCTCTGTTCTGACAAAGACGTTCTTGTCGACAAAGAATCTGCTGAACATCTGTCGGCAGGTCTCCATGACCGGAATCTGCGCGGTCGGCATGACTATGGTTCTGCTGACCGGCGGTATTGACATTTCCATCGGCTCGGTTATTGCGCTTTCCGGCGTTGTCTCCGCAAAGCTCATCAATGACCTCGGCTTTGGGATCTTCCCTGCGATGGTGGTCGGCGTTCTGGTTGGAATCGTCTGCGGGCTTATCAGCGGCATTATGGTCGCGCATTTTGAGGTTCCCGCTCTGATCGCGACACTCGCCATGCAGACCATCGCCAGAGGATTCGCGTTCATCATGACGCAGGGCATCCCGGTCTACGGTCTTCCGGAGTCCATCAAAACCCTTGGACAGGGCTATTTCCTCGGGATTCCGATTCCAGTCTATATTCTGGCACTGGTTTTTTTCATTGGCTGGTGGATGCTGGAGCAGACAAGCTTTGGCCGTCATCTCTACGCAATCGGCGGCAATGAAGAAGTTGCCAGACTGTCAGGCATCAACGTCCTGGTCAAGAAAATCCAGATCTATTCGCTCAGCGGATTTTTTGCCGGTCTTTCCGGCGTCATCATGCTCTCCCGTCTCAACTCCGGCCAGCCAGCCACCAGCGAAGGCTTTGAAATGGACGTCATCACGGCTGCTGTTCTCGGCGGCGTGAGCGTTGCAGGCGGCCAGGGCAAAATCATCAACGTCGTCGCAGGCGTGCTGATTATGGGTATGCTCAGCAACGGCATGACGCTGATGAATCTTGACGAATACTGGCAGTGGGTCGCAAAGGGCGCCGTTCTGCTGTTCGCAGTTGCGTTCGACAATATGCAGAGAAGACGCAAGGCAAAAACATAATTGTGAACTGTATGGAGGTACAAATCATGACAAATCAAACCTGCAAAGCCGCCGTGCTGACGAAAAGGCACACCATTGAGGTCATGGACGTCCAGATGCCGGAATGCGGCCGCGACGGCATGATTATCAAGCTGGAGGCCGCCAGCATCTGCGGCACCGATCTTCATCTGTTCGAAGAGGATCCGGCATATCCCGTCATTCTTGGTCATGAGCTCTGCGGCCGCGTGGTCGAAATGGGGCCGGACGCCGCGAAATCCATGCGCTGCTACACCGGCGAAGTGAAGCTCGGCGATCGGATCTGCCTGTATCCGTGGGTCGTCTGCGGCACCTGCGAAAACTGCTTGACCTACGGTATCGGTGCCTGCGGTGTCTGCGACAATTCGTTCGTCTACGGTGTGCCGTATGAGTCGCTCGGCTTCGGCGGCGCGCCGATCCGCTCGAACTCCATCTATGAAGCGCCTTATATCAAGGGTGGCTTCGGCGAGTATATGTACGTTTTCCCCGGCACCTTCATGTGGCAGGTGCCTGATGATATGCCCAGCAATGTTGCGTCGCTGCTTGATCCGATGGCGGTCGCCATGCGTGGCGTTGAGCTTGCGATGCGCGCGCCCGGCATCTTCGAGGACAGCTTCAATCTTGGTTCGACTGCGCTTGTCATCGGCGATGGCCAGATTGCAGCGCTTGTGGCGACAATTGCCCGCACGCTGGGCATCCAGCACATCATCATCAGCGGTTTCAGCGATCAGAAGCTCCATCTGGCAAAGGAGCTGTCTGGCGCGGACGAAGTCATGAATTCCAGCAAGCTTTCCATCGAAGAACGCCGTGCAATCATCCACAAATACAACCACAAGAACGGCGCTGACGTCGTCTTCCAGTGCGCAGGTTCGCAGTATGCGTTCCGCGACGGCGTGGATCTGCTCAAAAACGTCGGCACGCTGGTTGAAATCGGCAACATCGGCACCGGTAAGCCCGTGGAGTTCTATCCGGGCAAGGATCTGTGTGGCAAGCATGCTACGTATATCGGCATGAGCGTCAACACGGCAAAGACCTTCGACAAGGCATTCCAGATGCTTCTGAAGTACAAGCAGCTCGGTCTTGAACGGATTTTCTCCCACAGAGCAACGCTCGATACACTGGGAGAGGTCATGTCTCACGGCAAGGATCTGGATTATATGAAGGGCTGGCTGGATTTTAGTAAATAACCTGGGGCAAAGAGAGGACTTATAACATGGCAAAGAGAATTGTTGCAATTTATGACAGAGGCATTGACAAAAATCTGATGCAGGGCTTTGATGTCCTGGAAAAGTACGGATACGAGCTGACGCTGGTTGAAAAAACCGTCAACGAAGACGAGCTGGCTTACCAGAATTCCATGCTTTCCGTCGAGGTCAACGGCCCCGACGGCACACCCATCAACGAAGAGGTCTTCCAGTATCTGGACGACGCAGAGATCATCATCACACACTTTGCACCGGTCAGCCGCCGCATGATCGAGGCGGCAAAGAACCTGAAGATTATTGCGACACTCCGCACCGGCATGGAAAACATCAACATGGAGGCTGCAAAGGAACGCGGCATCAAGGTGATCAACGCGCCTGGTCGCGCAGCTGTTGCGGTTGCAGACTTTACGGTTGCCGCAATGCTCTGCGAGATCCGGAATATTGCAAGAACGGACGAAGATATCAAGACCGGCGGCTGGACAAAGAAATACCCCAACCGCACCTATTCCGACAACATGTGCAATCTGAAGGTCGGTCTGGTTGGCTTCGGCGACATCGGCAGAAAGATTGCCACGCGGCTCAAGGGCTTCGGCACGACGATTCTCGCGTATGATCCTTACTGCACAAAAGAAAGCATTGAAGCGTTCGGCTGCGTGCCGGTTTCGCTTGACGAGCTGCTGGAGCAGGCCGACTTCGTTTCCTTGCACGTCCGTCTGAGCCCGCAGACGCAGAATATGTTCGGCGCGGCAGAATTCGCGAAGATGAAGCCCACGGCCATTTTTGTAAATGCTGCGCGTGCCGGTCTTGTCGACGAAGCCGCTATGATCGACGCGCTGGAGCAGAAGAAGATCGGCGGTGCCGTGCTCGACGTCTTCCGCGAAGAGCCGTTGCCGGTTGACCACCCGCTCAGAAAGCTGAAAAACGTGACGTTATCCGCGCATCTGGCCGGTACGGATATCGGAACCTTCAGCGGCTCCATCAAGATTGTCGCGGATAACCTTGAGCAGTATTTCAGCGGCGGAGAACTGAAAAACGTTGTGAATCACTGACCGGGAAAGGAGCGTTCCTGTGAAAAAACGAAGCGCATATCTGGCCATTGATTTCGGCACCTCCAATGTACATGCATCGGTGATTGACGCCGAAACAACCCGGATTATCGTGAACACAAACAAAAAATACGGATGGTATTATCCCGCACAGAATCAGGTTGAGCTCCATATTGACGAAACCTGGAAGGCATCTGAATGGGCAGTTGGCGAAGTGATTCGCCAGCTGCCGGAGGATGTAGAGCTGCTGGCCATCACGTTTTCCTATTTTGGCGACAGCATCACGCCGGTCGACGAAAAGGGCGAAGCGCTGTATGGCATGATTCCCGGCTTCTGTGGGCGGTCGTTCAAAGAAGTACAGACCATCGGCCGCGAAATCGGCGCGGACACGTACGCGAAAATCACCGGCAATACGCTCTCCACGCTTGCAACACCGTCAAAAATCATGTGGCTGCGGGACAACGAGCCGGAGGTCTTCAAAAAAGCGGCTGGCTTCTACTCCAATCAGCAGTATGTAATGCGCAAGCTCGGGCTTGGCGACGTGCAGGATCGTACCATGGCCGCACGCAAACTGATGATCGACGTCAAGGCAAACTGCTGGTCTGCGCCGATTCTGGAGCTGGCCGGCGTCACCGAGCAGCAGCTCGGCACACAGATTGTCGAATCCGCAACGGTTGTCGGCACGATTGACCATTACGGTTCTGTCCGGCTGCCGCGGACGCTTCCCGTCACAATCGGCTGCCATGACGTCTCTGCCTCTCTCCTGTCCGCTGGTGTCCGGCTTGAAAATCCAGATACCATCGGCGTTCTGATGGGTACCTATGAGCAGATGGGATATTTCTCCGATACCTTCGTCGACGGCTGCAACGATTTCGGCGATTCTCTGATCTTCTCCTGCTGCTACAGCTCCCCGTTCAACAACAAGTATACGGTCATGGACGCGTTCCCAACTGCCGGCGCGCTGCTGGAGTGGTTCTGCAAGAATATTCTGCGCGATCCGTCCGCCGACATCGGCAAGCTCATCGCCGATGCAAAGCTCGACGGAACCGGTTCGCTTATGATGCTGCCGTATGTAGAGAACTTCCACGGAGCCGTTGTCGGCATGAGCCTGTCCACCACGACGGACGAGATCTTCGCAGCGATTCTCGAATCCCTGGCCTACCAGTTTGTCGCCTGCGTCGACTACATCCGCTCTACACGTGAGCAGCCGTTTACCAGACTGCATTTCGGCGGCGGTGGTTCCCGTACCGACAAACTTCTGCAGCTGCGGGCAGATCTGATCCAGGCTCCGCTCGGAAGAATGCAGAACATCGAGCTTCCGTCGCTTGGCGCCTGTATGCTGGCTGGTCTCGGAAACAACTGGTATGCCAGCGTGGAAGACGCGGCCGCCCATATGAGCAATCCCGTTTCCTACTTCGAGCCGATTCCGGAAAACGAAACAAAATATGCAGAACGGTATGCGAAATACAAGGCAATTTCCGCTGACTATCTGCGACGCTATTAAGAGGATGCAATTGTGAACACAAGAGAAGTCATTCTGAAAGCCCGTGAAAAGGGCAAATGCGTGCCCGCCTTCAACGTACCTCATATCCCGATGGTCAAGCCGATCATCGAGGCCATTCGCGACGAAAACAGCGTCGCCATGATTCAGGTTGCGCGCGTGGAGTGGGAAAAAATGAAAGCCGAATCTCTCGAGCGCATCGCGGAGGAATATGACCGGTACAAGGATCCGGCACATACGCTGCTGCATCTGGATCACGTTCCCGTGATTGACGAGGACTATCAGCGCGTGGATTATCGCTCACTGATCGAGCGCGCCATCCGCGCAGGCTACCAGTCCGTCATGATTGACGGTTCGCGTCTGCCGCTGGAGGAAAACATTTCCGCAACGCGGGAAGCGGCTGATCTTGCGCATGCCGCGCAGATTCCCTGTGAAGCGGAGCTCGGCGCGGTCATGGGGCACGAAAACAAGGTCATGCCGCCGTATGAAGAGATTTTTGCTTCGAAGATGGGCTTTACCCGCCTGGACGAGGCAAAGCGGTTTGCAGAGGAAAGTAAGTGCGACTGGCTGTCCGTCGCAGTCGGCAACATCCACGGCGCAGTCGCCGAGGCTGTCCGGAACCAGAAAAAGCCGGAAGCCAAAATCGACGTTGCGCACGTGGCAGAGCTCTACCGGGCAGTCGGCATTCCGCTTGTGTTGCACGGCGGCTCCGGAATTCAGCACCAGTACATTCTCGACGCCATTTCCGCCGGCATTGCCAAGATCAATGTCGGTACGGAGCTCAGGCAGACGTATGAATTTGCGCTGCAAGAATCCGGCAATGATGTCTCATTTGCACAGGATGCACTGTATAAGAGAACAAGAGCCTACATTGCAGACTACCTGTTTAATACAAATCTGAAGGATCTCCTCTTCGGCTGAGCCGCAGCGGGACTTCGCAGAACTTACACACAGCCGCCGGTGGATGGACACACCATCCGCCGGCGGCTGTGATACTTGCTGTGAGAGAAGACCAACTCCACACCTACGATGGGTATTGCTTGCTGAATCGCAGGTATATTCCCGCAGCTTGTATCGTCCTGCCTGTATCTTCTATGCGGAAGGACCGAGACTCTTCCAGCCACGATCGTTTTCTTTGTGATCCACAGGGTTTTGCAGCCCACATCCATAGCTTGAGCAGTTTCCTGATTTCGGGAAACTGCTCTTTTTCAACGAGATAAAATTCAAGCGTCCGTTGGCTCAGAGCCTGCGGACGCTTTTTATCAGTGTACAGGAGCAGATCGCGCTGCATTTGCCGCAGCCGGAACAGGAGCAGGGGTTCACATTGGAACAGACAATGTAATATTCGCAGGAAGCCGGGATTTTAGAAGTCCCGGCTTTTTTGCGTTCAGGAGGTCAGCTTGGTATAAAAACAGGGAAAATACGGAAATCATATCCACAAGGAGCGTGAGGCTATGGAAATGACCGTCAAGGACGAGCGGAAGCTGGTTGAGATTTGGCTGACGAATGCAGAAAAGTCAGACCCGGTCCTGCGCGCCGGCTTGCAGAGCGTCTATGACACATACAAAAAGAAAAAGTATCTGGTGGCAGTTTTTGAGTCTGGAAATTGCGACCTTTATGAACAGACGCGGGATCTGCTGCTTTATAACCGCCAGAGATTGGCGGAGCAGGAAGTCCAGCGTGAAAAGGCGCAGCAGATGACCATGTAGCGCCGGATACATTGGGGGCGAAGAGAAATTTTCTCTTCGCCCCCGTTTTCTCTTTATGCACCTCCCGATATACAGCGCATTTTTGCCTTGCAATCTCTATTTTGATGATGTACAATATTATCTACGAAGTCAAAACGAAACAATAGATATTTGTGATAAGGGTGCGGCTGATTGGGGAGGACGAGAATGGACGAACCAATGAAAAACGAGATTCAGCTTTTTGAGGACCAGAAGATCCGCGTGGCGTGGGACGCAGAACGGGAGGAATGGTATTTTTCCATTGTGGACGTTGCCGGCGTGCTTACAGACAGCCCCGACTATAATACCGGGCGAAAATACTGGAACAAGCTGAAACAGCGGCTGAAAGACGAGGGCAATGAACTGGTGACGAATTGTCACCAGTTGAAAATGCGGGCGGCGGACGGTAAAAACCGCCTCACGGACGTTGCCGACACGGAGCAGCTTCTGCGCATCATCCAGTCCATTCCCTCCAAGAAAGCCGAGCCGTTCAAGGCGTGGCTGGCGATGGTCGGCCGGGAGCGCATTGAGGAGACCATCGACCCCGAGCAGGCGATCGACCGTGCGCTGGAAACCTATCTGAAAAAGGGCTATTCCGAGGGATGGGTACATCAGCGGCTGCTTGCCATCCGCATTCGCAACGAGCTGACGGACGAGTGGAAAAAGCGCGGCGGCAATGTCGCGGGTGTGGCAAGAAAAGCGTTGGAAGCCGAAACCGGCAAGCCTGTCGTTACCGCGCAGAACGCCGAGAGCTTCCGCCAACTCGTCACGGACATAGTAACGGACGCGGCACAGCTGCCGGAGCAGACGGAGGAGAACGCAAATGGGAAATGAACCGAAAAGCAACTACCGAGGAATCCTCGGCAGCTGGCGGCAGACGGAAAAATATCTCAAGGGTGAATGATCATGATTGAACGCTTTGACATTGCGGGGTATGCCCGCATTTCGGTCGATGAGGAGCTCGACCGCGACAATGTGTCGATCGAAAACCAGAAGTCCATCATCGAAGATTTTGTAACAACGCACTTTCCGAACAGCACATTGACGTTTTTTGAAGACCGCGACCGCTCCGGCTATACATTCGAGCAGCGCGAGGGGTATCAGGAGATGCGCCGGGGGCTGATGAGCCACAAGTACGACATTCTCATTGTCAAGGATTTCTCCCGCTTTTCCCGCCGCAACTCGCGCGGACTGGTAGAGCTGGAGGATCTGCGCGACGCGGGCGTGCGGATCATTTCGATTGGCGATAACATCGACTTCCCGAATGACGACGACTGGCTCAAAATCCAGTTCCAGTTCTTAATTAACGAAATGCCGGTCACGGACACGTCGAAAAAGGTGCGCAGCGTCGTGAAGCGGCGGCAGGAGGAAGGACGCTGGCTCTGCGCCGCGCCGTATGGCTATATCCTCAACAAGCGGCAGATCTTTGAGGTCGTGCCGACGGAAGCCGAGGTCATCCGGACGATTTTCAAGCTTTACTTAGACGGCTGGGGCTACAAGAAAATCGCCAATTATCTGACGGACAACAACGTGCCCACGCCGCGGATGTCCGAATGTGAGCGCCGCGCCGCCGCGGGAGAGCCTGTCCGCCGCAAGACGAAAGCAGCATGGGCGATCGTCACGGTGCAAGGCATTTTGGATAACGATTTTTATATCGGCACGCTGCGGCAGGGAAAATTCACGCGCGTAAAAATCAACGGCACGGACCGAAAGCTGGACGAGAGCGAGCACCGCGTCTTTGAGCACCACCATCAGGAGATCATCGACTACCGCACGTTTGCAACCGTGCGCTCTCTGCGCGAAAGCCGCTCGACGAACAACTACCGCGGGGTCAAGGTCAACGACAACGTGTACTCCGGCCTTCTCGTCTGCGGCGACTGCGGCAGTCCGATGTTCGCGATGAGCCGGAGCGATCTGGCGCCCGCCTATACCTGCGGAACGTATCACAGGCGTGGACTCAAGGGCTGCACGAGCCACCATATCCGCGCGGAAACGCTCGACGCACTGGTCAAGGACTATGTGCGGAAAGTCCGTGACAATTCCAGCACCATGCTCGAGCGGCTGAACGCTGATCTGGAGAAGGAACAGACCGACATTGCGGAGACGAAGCGCACGGAGGAAAATCTGGAAGCCTTACTGCTTGATAAGCAGGAGGAGCTGAAAGCCACGAAGCGCCAGCGCATCCGCGACATGATGAAGCACCCGGAGCAGGAAGCACTTTTGGACGAAACCTACGACGAGCTGGAAGCGGAGCTGACGCAGCGCATCGCGGGCATCCAGCACCAGATCGAATTTGCCAGCGACAAGCGCAACACCATCATCCGCATCAACCGCGTGGCGAAAACGGCAATAGATGTATTTCACGACATTCTGGAAAAGCCGTCACTTGACCGTAATGACCTGAATCTGATGATCGAAAAAATTCGGGTGTTTGAAGATCACATCGAGGTACAGCTCAAGGCGGACATCGACAGCCTGCTCAAGACCGGCGCGCTCCCGGAGGACGCCGTAAATTTTAATTGGGACACGGAAAATAGCGAATCCAAGCTTGTAGGGGCGGACGACTCTGTCCGCCTGCGGGTCGATGTGGGCATCAACCCCTACGAAACTGAAATTGTCCAAGGTGCGGCGCACCGAAAGGACAAGGTTTTCCGTGTCAGTGTTATCAGCAGCGGCGACCCGCTGGAGATTTATACGGAGAAGGACGGCGAGGTGATCTTTAAGAAATACTCGCCGATGGGCGATCTGGGGGAATTTGCGGGACAGATCTGTGAAGCGATTGGGAAGAACACCGGATATATCGCGGCGGTCTGCGACCGGGACGCGATCATTGCGGTGCATGGCGTGCAGAAGCGGGAGCTTCTGGACAAGCGCTGCTCGCAGGAGCTGGAGCAGCTCATGGAGCTGCGGCGCAGCTACCGCTATCAGGACGGTGATCTGCCCGTCCGGCCGACGGACGCATCCGACCGCTACCGCGTCGGCGCTGCGGCCCCCATTGTGACAGAGGGCGACTTGATGGGCTGCGTCCTGCTTCTGAGCGAGGACGGCGCGCCCGCGCTCGGCGAGGCGGAGCAGCGGCTCGTGCAGACCGTCGCGGGCTTTCTCGGACGGCAGATGGAGAGCTGAACAAGCAGGCAGGGATTCGGTTCCCTGCCTGTTTTTGCGGGTGGAGAAAAAACAGTAGCAAAGCGGCGGAAAATCTGTTATACTACTATGATATAAGGCGAAGTATAGGCCGAGAAAGGAACACCGAACATGGACTTTACCGGCTTTCTGGGAAATGACGCCGTCAAGGCGCGTCTGAGCGGCGCATTCGCCAGCGGACGCGTGGCGCACAGCTATCTGCTCTGCGGGCCTGCCGGTTCGGGCAAGCATACGCTCACGCGGATCTTATCGGCGGCAATGCAGTGCGAGGGGCGCAGCGGAAAGATCCCCTGCGGCGTCTGCTCCGGCTGCCGCAAGGCGCTTGAGGGTGTCCACCCGGATATCATCACCGTCGACGATCCCGACCACAAGGCCATGACCGTCGACCCCATCCGCGCAGCCAGAAGCGATATGTTCATCCGCCCGAACGAGGGAAAGCGCAAGATCTACATCATCCCGCGCGGGCAGGATATGAACGAATCCGCGCAGAACGCGCTGCTGAAGATTCTGGAGGAGCCGCCGGATTACGGCGTGTTCCTGATCCTGTCGACCAACGCGGAGCGGCTGCTGCCGACCATCCGCAGCCGCTGCGCGGAGCTGCAGCTCGGCCCGGTGGCGCAGGATGAGGCGCTGCCGTTTCTGCGGCAGAATGCACCGGACAAGCCTGACGGCGTTCTGCGCGCGGCCTATCTGCGCGCGGGCGGCTTTCTGGGTCAGGCGCTGACGCTTTTGCAGGATGCGGAGGACGAGCCGTTCGTCCGGCAGTTTGCCGCGGCCTATGCCGCGCATGACCGGATGGCGCTGCTGCGCGTGCTGCTGCCCATGGAAAAGGCGAAGCGGGAGCAGCTGCTTCCCGCGCTGCAGCAGCTGCGCGCGTGCATCTGCGGTGCGCTGACGCAAAGAGGCGGACTGGACACCGCGTCGGAAAGCGCCGCGCAGATCGTCGCCAGCCGCTCCGGCTCAGAGCTTTTGCAGGCGTCCGACAGCATTCAGGCTGCCATTGACGCGCTGGCCGCCAATGCGTCGGCAGGCGCGGTCACCGGCTATCTTGCGATGAGGCTGCGCTGAGCGCCGAATCTGAAATTTTACCTTGCCGCAGGCTCTGCGGCAGATTGGAGAGAACCATGCAAGAACAGACCCCCGATACCGTTCTGGAGCAGCAGCTCGCCGCCGCAGAACCGGAAGCCGCAGCGCAGCAGCCTGCGGCGGATACACAGCAGCCCGCGGAAGCCGCCGCGCCTGCAAAGGAGGAAGCGCCCGCCCAACCGGCGGAGCCTGCCGCCGTTACCGTGGTGGACATCCGCTTCCGCAATAACGCAAAATCCTATTATTTTGACCCTGCCGGACTGACGCTGCAGGCCGGTGCACACGTCATCATCGACACGGCGCGCGGAGACGAATTCGGCCTCTGCGCTGCCGGCAACCACCCGGTCAAGCCGCGTGAGCTGGTGCTGCCGCTGCGCAGGGTGCTGCGCGTAGCGACGCAGCAGGACGAGCGCGCGAACGCAGAGAACCAGGAAAAGGAAAAGAAGGCCTTTGAGATCTGCCAGCAGAAGATCGCCGCGCACGGGCTGGAAATGCAGCTTGTCTCGGCGGAATGTGCCTTTGACGGCAGCAAGCTTCTGTTTTTCTTCACGGCGGACGGCCGCGTCGATTTCCGCGAGCTGGTCAAGGATCTGGCCTCCGTCTTCCGCACGCGCATTGAGCTGCGGCAGATCGGCGTGCGCGACAAGGCCAAGATGGTCGGCGGACTCGGCGTATGCGGCAGGCCCTTCTGCTGCAAGGAATTCCTCGATGATTTCCAGCCGGTTTCCATCAAAATGGCCAAGACGCAGAACCTCAGCCTGAATCCGACGAAGATCTCCGGCACGTGCGGCAGGCTCATGTGCTGCCTGAAATACGAGCAGGAGGCCTATGAGGACCTCATCAAGACCGCGCCGAAGATGGAATCCTTTGTCGACACGCCCGACGGACGCGGGACGGTCGTCGAGGTCAATCTCCTGCGCCAGAGCGTCAGAGTCCGCATGGAAGACCACCCGGAGACGATCGGCAGCTATAAAAATACGGATATCTACATCCTGCGCAGCGGAAAGGCCCGCAAAAACGACCCGCCGATCCCGCGCGATTTTGCGCCCATTTCCTCCAAACCGCGTCCGGTGCAGAAGACGGAGGCGTTTTTCGAGGAGCTGCCGGAGGTCATCTATCCGGATGCCGTCGCCGTGATCGAGCCGGAAGCGCTGGACACAGCGGAGGCAGCCGGCGAAGAAGCCGGAAAGAGCGCGAATCGCCGCCGCCGGCGCGGCGGCCGCCGCACGAAGCCCGCAGGCGAACGCCCGCAGGAGACTGCCGCCCCGGAAAAACCCGCGCCCGCGCCAAAGGATCAGCCGCGCACCGACGCCCCCCGCAGGGAGCGCCCCAAGAAGGAGCGCCCGCCCCAGCAGGACAAGCCCGACCGCAAGCCCGCCCCGCAGAAGCAGGAGCGTCCGGAAAAAGCGGAAGCAGCCGACGGCCAATCCAAGCCCCGCCGCCGCAGACGCCGCAGCGGAGGCCCCAGAAAGCCGTCGGGCGAGGGCCAGCCGCCGAAAGCCGAATAACAGACAAGCCCCCGGCCAGCCGCTTTACAAGCGGACGGCCGGGGGTATTTTGGTTCTGCAGAGCCGGTTCAGCCCTGAAACGGCTCTGCGTAGGATGCGTAATAGGATACTGGTTCTCCGCCGATCAGAAGGTGCGAGGTATCGCCCATCATCTGGCAGCGGAAGTATGCAATGCCGGGCTGGCGCTCCTCCGTGTTCAGAACCGTTACGGACGTCGGGGCGAGGAACGCCCCGTGCAGCACGGCAAACGGGCTGACGTTCCACAGGTGGGACAGCAGAACAGCCGTGATGCCGAAATGACAGAAGCAGACGATGGTTTTTTCACAAGTCTCGCGGCAGGTATAATATCCGCCATGCCGGGTGTAGCCGTATGACGCGAGCAGCGCGTCCAGTCCGGCGGTCACGCGGTCGTATTCGGCCTTGACGTTCGTACCCTGTAAGAGCGGCGCGGCCTCCCAGCCGGTGGGCTGCAGCAGCTCCGGCTGCGCCGTCCAGTCGGCGGGCATCAGATCCCAGCAGAGGCGCGTTCCGCCGGCCCCGTCCGACACCTTGCCCAGAAATTCATGCAGCCAATCCATGATCTCTGCCGTCTTTCCATGCGCTTTGAGCGTAAAGGACGCAGTATCCCGCGCACGGCCAAGCGGGGAAACGTAGAAATCATCGACATGCCAGTCCTTTGTGCGGGCTGCCAACAGCTTTGCCTCGCGCCAGCCCTTTTCGGTGAGCGAATCGTGCTCGTAATCGGGTTCGCCGTGGCGGATGAAAATAAGACGCATAAAAAAACTCCTTTGTTATCCCCACAGGGCGGTCAGCATTGGGATGACCTGCTTTTTCCGGGACACAACGCCCGGCAGGAAGCAGGTGTGATCCTTGAGCTGGACACCGAAGGCCTGCGTGATGATATCCTCGTCGCCGAGATACAGAAGGTGCGTGCCCTCCAGCAGCACGTCCGTCAGCATGAGGATCATGAGCGTATAGCCGCGCTCCGCCATCGTCTTCTGCATGACGGCCAGGAACTCGTCCTTGCGCTGCATCATGCGCTCGGAGTCGACGCAGGTGATCTGGCTGACGCCGAAATCGTGATCGGCGATATGGAAATCCTTGAAATCCGTGAACAGCAGCGCGTCGGCGGGCTTGTCGTCAGAGATGGACGCAGAGAAGATGGTCTTGCCCAGCTCGTCGAGCGAGATATTGGCGATGCGCGCCATGCGGTCGGCCATGCGGCGGTCGACGGCGGTGGACGTCGGGGATTTGAACATGACCGTATCGGCGACGATGGCTGCCGCGATCAGACCGGCCAGCTTTGCGGGCGGCATGAGGCCGCGCTCCTGATACATTTCGGAGATGATCGTCGCAGTCGAGCCGACCGGCTCGTTCCGGAAGTAAATGGGGCCGCCGGTCTGGATATCGGCCAGCCGGTGGTGGTCGATGATCTCGACGATCTCCGCCTGTTCAAGACCTGGGACGGACTGCGCCGCCTCGTTATGATCGACCAGCACAACGCGCTTGCGGCGCGGTTTGATCAGATGATAGCGGGAGAGCGTGCCGACGACCTTGTCGTTTTCATCGAGGATCGGGTAGCTGCGGTGGCGGCTTTTGAGCACGACCTCGCGCACGTCGTCCACGAAATCGGTCAGGTGGAACGCCTCAAGATCCTCCGTGCGGCACACGCGCGCGACCTCAATGGCATAATAGACCATGCGGGCGGCCTTGTACGCGTCGAAGGGCGTGGCGATGATGCAGGTGTTTGTCTGCATCTGCCGCAGCTCCTCCGGCAGCTCGGCCTGGCACACGATCAGGCAGCTGACCTGCTGCTCGACAGCGCGGCGCGCCATTTCCGGCTGTTCGCCGACGATGACGATGGCGTCCGGGCCTTTAAAGAGCAGGTTTTCATTGTTCTGCGGCAGGGCGATGGACACCTCGCCGCTGATGGTGTCGGTCAGATAGCCGGACTCGTTCAGGATCTTTCCGTCCAGAACGCTCAGGAGATTAAAAACCGGGATCCTGTCGACGCGGGAATCGGAAAGCGTGCGCATATCATAGCTTGCGATCTCGCTGGGTGAGAGCATCCCGTACAGCTCGCCGTTTTCGTTCGTCACGGGGATAGCGGGGATGGATTTTGCCTTGTTGGTCTGCAAAGCCGCCCAGGCCCGGCTGACGGTGACCGCGCCGGACAGGGCCGGCGGCGTGTCATAGTCCAGATCGCGCACCTGCGTGCGCATGGTCTGGATGCGCACAGGCGGCTCGAAGCCGAAGCGGTCGAGCACGAGCCGCGTCTCATCGGAGATATGCCCCAGACGCGCGGGAACAAATTCCCGGTCGCCCAGCGCGTTTCGCAGCGCGGCATAGGCCATGGCGGAAACAATGGAATCGGTATCGGGATTGCGGTGGCCGGTGACATAGATGGGTTCCATGAGAAGCCTCCTTATGCGCGGGGAAACTCGATCCCCTGATGATGCAGAATGAAGCGGACGGGATAATAGCGGTCCAGATAGTGCCTGCAATACCATTCATAGGTTGCATCCGGCAGGTGCACCAGCTCCGGCGCCTGCGTGCGGAAGAGCTTGAAGGTCGTCTCGTCGCCGGAAAGCAGCGCCGCGATCAGCTCCATCTCGCCCTCCTGCTCCAGCCGGTACAGGCATTTGTCCATAATGGCCGCGCACGCCTGCTCATCCTCGCCTGCCAGCAGCTCCATATTGCCGAGCCAGGCAAGAAAATCGTCCAGCTTCAGCTCGGTGCGGGCCGCCGCGTGGGACAGCTTGGCAAATTCCGGCTCGGAGCGGCGCTTTAAAATGTCGATCAGATATGTCAGCAGAGCATCGTCCAGACACACGCTGTCGAGGAAAATTTCGAAGATATCGCGCGTTTCGGTCCTGACCGGCTCCTGCGGCGCTTCCTCCGCCGGCTCCTGCGGCTGGGAGGCTGCGGCAAGCTGCGCGATAGCCGTGTTCAGCTCAGCCGGGTCGAAGCTGTCATATTCCTCCTGCGGAATTACCGTCCCGTCAGCCTCGGCGCAGGCTTTGACGAAGGCGGGAATGCCCAGCTTCGTGATCTCGGCCTGCAATTGCAGCGCCTTTTTCAGATCCTCCTGCTCCGTGAGCACAATGCCCGCAGGCGCCTTGCGCGTGCCCTCGCAGATCTCGGATACGTATTGCAGATAGTAAGGAATGAGAGACATAAACGTCCTCCTGTTTTTTCTTTCAGTGTAGCACGGGGAACGGAAAATGTCAAAAGCTTGGTGCGCACTTCTGAAAAACAGCAAAAGATTTTTGTTTCCATGGAATACACAGCAAAACAGGAACACCGTTCGGCTGCTGCAAATTTTTGTTTGATGTGCTGAATTATTTTGTGGATTGACAGATGTTTTTATCAGAATTATAATATGACGTGAACAACCATTCACGTCATATTGAGGTGTTTTATGTATCGGAAGCTGGACGAAGCGGCGCTGGGCACGATTCTGGAGGCGGGCATTGCGGAATTTGCCCGCTGCGGCTTTCAGCCCGCGTCGGTCGCGTCGGTCGCGAAGAATGCGGGTGTAAGCGTCGGCGTGATTTATAAATACTTTGGAGACAAGGACGCGTTCTTCCTCGCCTGCGTGCGGCATTCGCTTGAGCTGCTGGACGCGACCTTGCAGGAGGCCGCCGCGGGCGGCGGGCCGCTGGAGGTGCGGATGCAGAGGCTCATTCTTGCACTCATCCGCCAGTCGCGCAGCCACGCGAGCTATAACGCGATGTACAACGAGATCACCTCCGGCAGCTGCCGGAAGTATGCCGGGGCGCTTGCCCGCGAGATCGAATCGCGCACGGCGGCGCTTTATACGCGCCTGTTTGACGGCGCGCAGCAGGGCGGCCAGCTTACAGAGCGGATCGAGCCGCAGCTGTTTGCGTTTTTCTTTGACAATCTGCTGATGATGCTGCAGTTTTCCTATAGCTGCGAATATTATCAGGAGCGGATGCGGATCTTCTGCGGCGAGGCCGCTTTGGAGGATACAAAAATGGCCGACAGGCTGACGCGCTTTTTGCTGGGCGCGATGAAAGGAGACGTATGCAGTATCTCATCGCTTACGACTTCGGAACGACCGGAGTCAAGACCTGCCTGTTCGGAGCCGAACAGGATATCCGGCTGATCGCGAGCGCATACGCGGGCTATAGGCTTTACATTCTGCCGGACGGCGGCGCGGAGCAGGACGCGGACGAATGGTGGGACGCCATGTGCCGCACGACGAAGGCCGTGTTCGAAAAGACCGACGTAACGCCTGCACAGGTGACCGGCATTTCGTTCTGCTCCCAGATGCAGGGCATGGTGCTCGTGGACGAGTATGGCCGCGCGCTGCGCCGCCCGATGAGCTATATGGATCAGCGGGCTTCGGCAGAATTCAAAGCCTGCCAGACGCACGGGCCGTGTGTTTCCGGCGTGAACATCGGGATGCTGCTGCGCTCTTTGCGCGCGACGCACGCCGCGTCCACAAGCGTCAAGGACCCGCTCTGGAAATACAAATGGGTGCAGGCGCACGAGCCGGAGATCTTCCAAAAAGCCCACAAATGGCTGGACGTGAAGGAATCTCTGATCGCGCGGGCGACCGGCGAATTTGTCATGACGCGCGACTCGGCCTATTCGACGTTCCTTTACGACACGCGGCCCGGTCATGAGGGCTGGAACGAAGGGCTTTGCCGGATGTACGGCGTCGAGACGCGCCATCTGGCGAAGATCATTGAATGCACCGACGTGGCGGGGCTTCTGACGGAGCAGGCTGCGCGGGAGCTGGGCCTCTGTCCCGGCACAAGGGTCTACGGAGGCGGCGGGGACGCGACGCTCATCGGCGTGGGCGCGGGCTGCACTGCCGTCGGCAGCACGCATATCTATTCCGGCACGTCCGGCTGGGTCGGAACGGTGATGGATCATCAGGCGGTCGATCTTTCGGCGATGATTGCGGGCATTGTCGGCGCAGAAAAAGGCAAATACAATTATTTCGCCGAAATGGAGACGGCAGGCAAGTGCTTCGAATGGGTCAAGGATCATCTGGTGCTCGACGAGGTCAATATCTATCTGGCCAAGACCGACGTGGCCGAGAGCCAGGAAAGCGTCTACGAGAGTTTGTATGATTATATGTCTGACACCGTTGCGCAGGTCGCGCCTGGCTCCGGCGGCGTGATCTTTACCCCGTGGCTGCACGGCAACCGCTGTCCGTTTGAAGACCCGGCAGCAGCCGGAATGTTCTTCAACATCCGGCTGGAGACGGGCAAGGCGCAGATGCTGCGGGCGGTTCTGGAGGGCATCTGCTTCCACCAGCGCTGGATGCTCGAATGCGAGGAACGGAAAACAAAGACGGCCCCGGTCATCCGGTTCGTCGGCGGCGGGGCGCTTTCAAAGGTGACGTGTCAGATGCTGGCCGACATTACAGGCCGGACGGTCGAGACAGTTGAAAACACGAAGGACGTCGGGGCTATCGGCGCGGCGATGCTGGCGGCGGTCGGAAGCGGGCTGTTTCCGGATCTGGCGCAGGCTGCCGCGCATGTGAAGGTCAACGGACACTATACGCCGGACGCCGCCCTGAAACCGGTTTACGACCGCAATTACCGCGTATTCCGGCAGCTGTACGCGTCGAATAAGAAGAATTTTGCACTGCTGAACAGACTGAAGGAGGGATAAGCAATGGACGATCAGGCTTTACGGACGTGTATCTGTGAAACGGGCCGCGAGCTGCTGGAAAACGGGCTTGTCGCCCGGACGTGGGGCAATGTTTCGGCCCGCGCGGACGGCGGACATTACCTCGTCACGCCCAGCGGCATGGACTACGGCAGCATCGCGCCGGAGGATATCGCGCTGTGCGATCTGGCGACCGGCAAATGGACCGGCCCGCGCAGGCCGTCCGGCGAACGGGCGGTGCACGCGCTCGCCTATTCGATGTTTGAGGACGTCAATTTTGTCATTCACACGCACCAGACCTACGCCTCGGCGCTGGGCCTGTGCGGATACAAGCCCGGCTGCTTTACCGGCGAGGAGCGGCAGCAGCTCGGCGGCGTGACCGTGGCAGGCTACGGCCTGCCGGGCACAAAGACGCTGCAAAGCGCGATGCGCGAGGCCATGTCGCGCGGGGCCAGAACGATTTTCATGGCGCACCACGGCGTTCTGATCTGCGCGCGCAGCCACGACGAAGCGCTTCACCGCGCGCAGCTGCTCGAACGGCTCTGCCGCCGCTGCTGGCAGGGTGTATTAGAGCAAGCTGCACCGGTCATGGAACAGAAGCGGCTGGATTCCGTGCTTGCCAAGGTTCGCCACGCACATCCGCTGGCCTGTGCCGCGCGGACGGACGCACTTCTGACTATGGCGGCGCTGAATCGGCCCATCCGCGCCCAGCTGGACGACATGGCGCAGATGATCGGCCCGGTGATCCCGGTCACGCAGAGCGCTGCGGCGGGTGAGATTTCCGCCGTGCTGGATAAGCGCTGCGCGGTGCTGGTCCCGGGCGTGGGCGCGGTCGTCTGCGGGAAGGACGAGGACGATACGCAGGCGCTGGCAGTTCTCGCGGACAAGGCTTCCGTCTGTGCGCTGCATACGGCGGCGCTCGGACAGCGCGCACAGCTTTCCCACGCGGATATTGCCCTGCAGCATTTGGTATATCAGCAGAAATACGCAAAGCAGAAGGGGGCAGGAAAATGACCGGAGAAAAAAAGAAAGAAATTTGGCGGGTTGTCAAATTTGTGCTGTTTTCGGCCTCGGCAGGCATCATCCAGATCGGACTGTTCACGCTGCTCAATGAGCTGTGTAAATGGAGCTACTGGCCGTGCTATCTGATCGCGCTGGTGGCGTCTGTGGTGTGGAACTTCACGCTCAACCGGAAATTCACGTTCAAAAGCGCCAACAATGTGCCGAAGGCCATGGCGCTGGTTTTGTGCTTCTACGCCGTGTTCACGCCGCTGTCGACCATCTTCGGCAACTGGCTGGTCGAAAGCTGCGGCTGGAACGAATATCTGGTCACCGTTATGAATATGCTTTTGAATTTTGTCACGGAATACCTGTTTGACACATTCGTCGTGTTCCGGGGCAGCATGGACACCAATGACCTTGCGAAAAAGGAGGAACAGAAATGAACAACTGCGGCATCAGCCGTTGGGACGATCCCAACGAGATCAATGCGAGGCTCAAGGCGCTGACCAGTCAGCCCATCTGGGAGGTCACGGACGAGTATTACAACAATGTGATCCTGAACTATTTTGACGAGAAGTGTAAAGCGTCCAAAGCCGTGTACGAGGAGTCCAAGGAGTATATCCCCGGCGGTGTCCAGCACAATCTGGCCTTCAACAAGCCGTTTCCCATGTGCATGGCGCGGGCCGACGGCGCGTACCTCTATGATAAGGACGGAAATCAGTATATCGACTTTTTACAGGCCGGCGGCCCGACGATCCTCGGCAGCAACTATCCCGTCATCCGGGAAAAGGTCATCGAGCTGCTGAATGAATGCGGCCCGGTGACAGGTCTGCTCCACGAATCCGAGCTTATGATCGCGAAAGAGATCAACAGGCATATGCCGAACGTTGAAATGTTCCGTATGCTCGGCAGCGGCACGGAGTCCGTCATGGCGGCGCTTCGCATCGCACGCATTGCCACGGGCAAAAAGCGCATCATCAAGGTCGGCGGTGCGTACCACGGCTGGTCCGACCAGATGGTCTACGGTCTGAAAATCCCCGGCAGCCGGGCACTTCTTGAATCGCACGGCATCCCCGGCGGCTGCTATGAGGCGACGGACGAGGTGCGGCCGAATGATCTGACCATGCTGGAGGATATGCTCAAGCGCAACGTGCTGCTCGGCGGCACAGCGGGCGTCATTGTCGAGCCGGTCGGCCCCGAGAGCGGCACGCGGCCCGTTGCGCACGATTATAACGCGGGCGTGCGGGCGCTGTGCGACAAATACGGCGCGCTGATGATCTTCGATGAGGTCGTCACGGGCTTCCGCGTCGCGCTTTCGGGCGCGCAGGGCTATTTCGGCGTCGTGCCGGATCTGACGGTCTTCGGCAAGATCGTCGCAGGCGGCTACCCGTCGGCGGGCGGCGTCGGCGGCAAGAAGGAATACGCGCAGCTCATGGCGGCCGGTCTTGCCACAGGCAAGCACCGGGCGTATGTCGGCGGCACGCTGGCGGCCAATCCTCTGTCCTGCCTCGCCGGGTACACGGCCATCCGTGAGATCGAGCGCACGAACGCCTGCGAGATCGCGGGAAAAATGGGCGACCGCCTGTGTGACGGCCTCAAGGGGCTGCTTGACCGGTACAGCCTGCCGTTCGTGGCCTATAACCAGGGCTCCATCGTACATCTCGAGTGCACGGGCGCGATGAGCTTTGATTTCTCGTCCATGTCGTTTGCAAAGTCCGCGGTCGGTCTGCTCAAGCACAAGGATATGATGTATGTCCGCAAGGATTCGATGGAGCGCATGGGCGCGGCCTATATGGCAAACGGCATCGTCACGCTGGCCGGCAGCCGCCTGTACACCTCCATGGCCGACACGCCGGAGATCATCGACGAGGCGCTGAACCGCTTTGAAGAGGTCTTCAGGCACGTCAGAAAGACCAACAAGGGCCTGCTGCCCTGACCTCCAAATATGCGAAAAGCCGCCTCCTGCTGTTACGGCAGGAGGCGGTGCTGTCATTTTCGTTTACATGCCGAAATACTCCCGGTTGGCGCGGGAATTGCGGATGGCGTACCAGACGAGCGAGGCCAGCACGGCGGCCAGGATCACCAGCGGCCACGGGTACGGGAGGAAGGGCGTTTTGCGCAGGTCGTTGAGCAGCATGCACACGCCGTAGCCCATGGTCATGACGGCCATGACCGCAAGCGGCGGCATCATATAGCCGATGTACATCTGCTCGTCCGCGCAGTCGGAGATTTTTTTCTCCTTCGGCACCAGCAGACCGTTTTTGAACAGCCGCTTCGTGACGGCAAGACGCAGGAACGTATACATACAGTACGCGCCGCTGGCTATCAGGATCAGGTCGAGAAATAATGTCATATCATTCATCCGTGTGTTCCTCCTGTTCGTTCTGCGCGTCCTGCTTCCACTCGCGCACGCTCCGGACTGCGGTGATCACCAGCAGAGCCGCGCCGATGATGGAAAACGCGATCGCTCCGCACAGCGCGATGATACGGTCACTGGACCAGACGCCGCTGGCGGCAAGACCCGGATAATCCCGTCCCATCTTGATGGCGAGATAGATCAGATATCCGCCGCAGAGCACATACATCAGCTTCCGCCGGTTGTCAAAGTCGTTTTTTCGTTCCGGCTTCTTTTCCGCAGACTTCTGCGGCGCGTCCGGCTTTTTTTCCAGCTCGTCCATATCGCGGCCTCCCATACGATCATATATATAATATATCATACACGATTGCGCAGAAAAAAGAAAGAGAAAAAATGGGCCTGTCGAAAAAAGCAGCGTGCGCCGCCGGCTTCCCTTGCGCACAAGGGGAGCCGATGCGGGCGCGTGCCGGGCGGCATTATTTGAGGCAGCTTCTGATGTGCTTTGCGATTTTCAGGATCTCACGCTCGGTGTTAAACGCGGAGAGGCTGAAGCGGACGGTCCCGGTTTCGAGCGTTCCTGCGGACTCGTGCGCAAGCGGCGCGCAGTGCAGGCCCGCGCGCACACAGATCCCCTCGGATGCAAGCCGCGCGGCAAGCGTCTCGCAGTCCGTCTGCGCCGCGCAGAGGCTGAGTGTCCCGCTCTGCGCCTCGCCTGTAAACAGACGAATACCCGGAATATCCTCCAACATGGATGCAAGCAGCCTTCTAAGGCGGATTTCGTGCGCAAGCAGGCGCTGCGGGGTCTGCTGCCGCACAAAGCGCAGCCCGGCGGCAAGGCCGCAGATGCCGCAGACGTTCTGCGTCCCGGCCTCCGCGTGATCCGGCAGCTCCGGCGGCATATCCGGCAGGCGCGAGGCGCTGCCGCTGCCGCCCTCCAGAAGCGTATCCGGCATACGGGCGCACAGGAGCAGCCCCGTGCCCTGCGGGCCGTAGAGCGCTTTATGGCCCGGCATACCGATAAAATCCGCGCCCAGCTCCGCAAGGCGCACGGGCAGCAGCCCCGCCGACTGCGACGCGTCGAGCACGAACGGAACGCCGCGCGCACGGCACAGGGCCGCAATTTCTTCGACAGGCAGGATATACCCGAACACGTTGGACACGTGCGTGCAGATCACGGCGCTTGTGCCCGGCGTGATGGCGCGGTCGAACGCGGAAATCGTATCCGCCGGGTCAAACAGCCGCCGTCCGGCGACGATGATCTCTGCGCCAAGATGGTGCAGCGGCCGCAGGACCGCGTTATGCTCAAAACCGGAAATAACCGCACGTCCGCCAGGCTTTACGAGCGTTTTGATCGCCAGATTCAGCGCGTGGGTGGCGTTCATGGTGAAGGCCACCTGCTCCGGGTTCTCCAGATGGTACAGCTCCGCCAGCTCTGTCCGGCAGTCGAAGGCAGCCTCCGCCGCACGCATGGCGGCGGGGTATCCGCCGCGGCCGGGAGAGCTCATGGTGGCCATGGCGTTCCGCATGGCGTCCGCCACAGTCCGGGGCTTCTGGAAGGTGGTGGCCGCGCTGTCAAAATAGATCACGGTCTCACCTCCCGGAACGTCCCCCGCTGAGTCAAGAATATCTGAACAGGGTCCAAAGATTCCCTGTGAAGGGCCGTCAGGGCAGCCGTCAGGTCGGAGTCCGCGATCTGCACGGCGTAGGCGCAGCCCCGGTCCGTCAGGTCCCGGGGGGCCCGGAAGATCCGGCTTCGGATCCCCGACCGGGCCAGCGCCCGCTGCATCCGCTGGGCATAGGTCACCGAGCGGGCGATAATCAAATAGTGCTCCACAGACACTCCTCCTCTCT
>OGGU01000328.1_pt1 | contig 40418 bp, 40 predicted proteins | sample 1571241 | NCBI WGS metagenome assembly OGGU01 (sample SAMEA2581934, study PRJEB24529) | metagenome | biome: Human gut stool | place: China | collected 2011
GGGCGACGTAATAGACCACGCACCAGTAGAGGAGATAGGCTTCAACAATGGCGCACAGTCCCCGGAAAATGATGTGCCCGGCGAAACCGGCGGCGTCGGCGGCCTTCACGCCGAGTTCCGCGCCCATGATGACGATGGCGATCTTGACGAACAGCTCGGGACGGCAGGCGTCCTTCAAAGATTCCGCAAGATTCGGCATAAAGTTACTGATCACGATGCCCATGACGAGGGCGAGGATGAGCCCCGCCTCGGTGCTCAGGCCCAGCGCCCACGGAATCCCCTGCGCCTTGAGCTGGGTGGGGTTGGCCGCGATGTAGGCGTTGGCGCCCAGCGTATAACAAATCATGGCGATAAAGAAGATGATGGTGAAGGACTTGACGAACTTCACCACGTCGTTCCCCATGAGCTTCACACAACAAGCCAGCGCGCCCGTCAGGATGGCATAGGTAGCGAACAGTGCGCCATAGCCGGGGAGAAGACCTTTGGTGGCGGGACGCCACGCGTCAAGCGGATCGCCCACCCACATGCCGATTTTGACGGCCCAGCCGAGCATGTCTATCCCGCTGAACTTGAGCAGGGCAAGGATAAAGATGACGCTTCCAAGCAACAAGGCTACGCGATCTTCATTCAACGGCTTTCTTACGGTTTCCATATTCCTCACTCCGAAATATGTTCTTAAGTAATGCGAAATGGTCCTAAAGCATGAGTCCAGCCCCCTCGACCGGGTGCACGCTGAAAAAGACGGAGGAAACGGTCCTCATTCACGGGAACGGATGCCGTTCTCGCGTCAAGCGTGTCCGGGAGCATGAAAGAGCCTCTTTCAGCCATATCCGATCTGGAGACTTACGAGAGGGAGCGCGGAGGAGCGAAGGGGAGTGGGAGCATCCCGTGAAAGTCGCACAGTTTGGGAAGAAAATCATTTTGCAGGCGGCAAAGATGGATTTTTCTGACGACGGGGGCGTAGAGAAGAAAACCAAGCAAGAGGGAAAGCAACGGAAGAAGAGGTTCTATGCCGCTTGTATTTGTATTGTAATTTAAACGCTTGTGCTCAGCAATACGCTGCGTTACGGCATATTCGCAGATTTCTTCGGATACGATGTTTTCTCTGTCTTCGAAGTAAAAGGTATTCTCTATTGCTGCATATTGCCATACACCACAGATCATTGTGAACACAAAAAGTGTGCACATGAATTTTTGTGTGACTGAAGGAATAGGCATACAACAGCTCTCTGGGTATTATTCGGATGGTATAGTGAATTTTTAAACTTGAAAATAGAACATGTCAATACGATTTGATATTATTTTATCAGACAGTATATTTCCATTGAAATAATACTGCATACTAGGCGAACCCCACAGCGTTTAAAAGGAAAAAGGAACAGGCCGCCAGAAGACCGGAAGCGGGAATGGTAAGGACCCAGGCAATGATGAGGTGCCCCGCGACCCCCCAGCGGACGGCGGTGAGGCGCTTGGTCGAGCCTACGCCGAAGATGCAGGCCGTGATCGTGTGCGTCGTGCTGATCGGCGCACCAAGGAGCGACGCGCCGGAGATGACCAGCGCGGCCGACGTTTCGCTGGCGAAGCCGTGAACGGGTTCCAGTTTGAAGATCTTATGCCCCATGGTTTTGACGATTTTCCAGCCGCCCATGGCAGTACCGAGCGCCATAAAGGCGGCACAGAGGCACTTGACCCAGAGGGGGACGGCTATCGTTTCGATTTCGTTGAAAATGAAGAGGGCAAGGGTGATCACCCCCATCGTTTTCTGGGCATCGTTCATACCGTGGCTGGTCGCCATGAACGCCGCCGAGAGCACCTGAAGCCGCGTGAAGGCCGTATTGAGCTTGTTCCGCGCGCACTTTGCGCACAGGAACATGATGAGGAACATGACCAGCAGCCCCATACCGAATCCAGCCAGAGGGGAGAGGACCAGCGGCAGCAGTATTTTGGTCAGGATGGAGCCCCCGTTGAGGGATGAAAAGCCGGCATAGGCCACGGCGGCCCCCATGAGCCCTCCTATCAGCGCATGGGAGGAAGAGGAGGGGATCCCGAAATGCCATGTGAACAGGTTCCAGCCTATCGCCCCGATCAGGGCCGCAAGCACCAGCGGCTGGCAGTTTGCGACAATATCGGGGTGGACAATGCCCGCTCCGAGCGTGTTGGCGACCTTTGTCCCTAAAAACGCCCCGATCAGGTTGAGGGTGGCTGCCATGATGACGGCAGTCCGAGGGCTCAGCACCTTGGTCGAAACCACGGTAGCGATGGCGTTGGCGCAGTCGTGAGCGCCGTTGGTGAAATCGAAGATCAACGCCACGATGATGATCAGAATAAGGAGGAAGGAAACGTCAAACATACTTCAGCGCAACCTCCTCAAGCGTGTCGGCGAGATCCGATACCGCATCGACCGTGCGCTCCATGCGGTCGTAGACCTGCCCCCAGAGGATGATCTCTCTGACGCGTTCAAAGGTTTCGATCTCGCTGTCCATCAACTCGGCAAGCCCGGTCGACTGGAACATTTCACAGTCGGACTTCCTGGATTTGAGCGTATGGATGTGCGCGGACACCTCTTTCTTCATGGAAATTTCATCCAGCATGGACTTCGTGTCCCGCAGCATCCCCCGGATCCTTTCCGTGATCATCTGAGCGGGAAAACGCTGGTACATGAACCCGGAAACAAAAAAACGGTTGGCAAGGTGCTGTATCTTATCCGCCACCCGCTCCTGGGCCATGTTGATCGCATGGATATCCTCACGATCGATGGGTGTGATGAACGTCTGGGAGAGATGCTGAGTGATGCTCCGATAGAGCCGATCCGCCTCTTCTTCCAACAGGTTGATCCGCTTCAGATGGCGCTCCGACGCTTCCGTGTTGTCCATGACGACGGCGAGCGCCTCCGACATCTCTTGCAGGAGGGCGTTCTGCTGTACCAGAAGCTCGAAAAAAGGGACGGTCTGAGGCAAAAAGCGTGCAAACATTCTTCTGTCCTAACGGTTGAGTATGGAAAAACAGGGACGGTGTACGTTCCTGAACAGCCGCTGAAAGTGGGCAGAATGTGAGGCGATGCCTGATAAAGAAAAAAGACCTTCACGGCATGACTGCCGTGAAGGTCTCACTTATCAAGCAAACACTTGATGGTAACGCCAGGCCGTAAAGCCATGCTGTTGACGCTACCGGGGTCTCAAGGACCCAGCTACTCCCCTTACACTTCTTCTAGAGGATAGAATACGGCATCTTTTATGTCAATGCTTTTTTCTTTTTTTCACAATGGCCTTATCCATAGAATCGTTCCTTTACGGCATACAACCGTAAGAAGAACGAGCTGTGAGAGACAATCCCTGCTCCTTTCCATTGAATAGATGCAGGATAAGCAGAAGGCTGTTGCACAAAGCCATCATGAAAAAGTCTGTGGAGATACGTCTTAGGAGTACACAAGCTGAAGCATGATGGACGTAGAAAATCAAGATACGGTAAAATGCACCTCGAATAGAGTCGTGGAAAAGGATTTTTCAGACAGCGTTGAATACAGAAAAAGCCCTCAACCATTCAGATCAAGGGCTTTTCGGATTTTATCGGATGTCTTGGAGTTTCCAAGTGGCGGAGAGGGTAGAATTCAGGTTTAATCACCCTAACTCATTGAACTTTATTTCTGCATGGCTATGTTCGTTGCACAGACCGTATCCATAAAGCGGAGGCTTGGCAAGCCTTCCCAACAGCACTGCGAGCTCAAAAAAAACTTCTGAGGAACATGAAGAGGAACACCCGAACACATCGGGTGCTCCTCGTTTTTCGTTTAATCCGATTCCTCACGGATGACTTCGAGTACGGCAATGGCAACAGCGATCCATGCAGACCAGCTCATATGTTCCTCCTTTGTTTTCCGAGACACAGCGGCATCCTCGTCAAAAGTCCAAGGCGGCACCGTCGCGGGCCGGGAAAGAAACAGCTGCCGTCTCGGGAAGGATGATGGTGTATGAGTACATCCGGCAGCAAATGCGGGAAGGGAGCCTCCTGCCCGGGAGCGTGCTCGATCTTCCGGCCATCAGCCACAAACTCGGCATCAGCAACACGCCTTTGCGAGATTCGCTCATTCGCCTTGAGGCGGAAGGCTACCTGACTATCTACCCCCGTAGCAAGGTGGTCATCAATACCCTGGAGGCGGAAGATTTCCCTTTCCTCTACGAGATCATGGGGGCCTTGGAGTACACCATCATCGCCGGGTCCATCGACCAGTACACCGAGGCCACCATAGCCAAGATGCGCCGCCTGAGTGGGGACATGAGGGAAGCGGTCATGAGCGGCGACATGGTTACCTATGATCGGCTTCACTATCTCTTTCACAGTGTTTTTTTGAAGTTTCCCCCAATATCTTCGCCGAGCGTATCCTCTCGCCCATCAAGAACCGCCTGTGGGATTTTCCTCGCAAAAATTTTGTGCGCGAATGGTATCTGGCCGCCGTGGAGGAACACTCCCTCATCATCGACGCTATTGAGGAACGCAATTACGAACGGCTGATGCACTGCGTCAACGAGCTGCATTGGGGGTACAAATACAACGAAAAATGCATCCGCAAGGAATAAAATCTAGACTAGGAAAACCGCGGCAGGGCTCCCCCATATCGGGCTGCCTTTCCTTGCCATATGGGAAAGGCGGCCTTCTTTGACCTTTGGGGAAGCTACGTTCGACACGAGAGGGAAAGAAGCATGGAGAGGGTGAAACATTGTCGGAAAAAGAAAAAGCCCTCATGACAATTGTCATAAGGGCTGAAAAGTGGTGCGAGGGCGGGACTCCATTTTTCTCGGCACCGCCTATTGCGTAACATATTTTAATGAATAAGGAAAAATTCCTAGTTGTGCTGGGCGGGTTCGGTTCCTTGATAGCACTTTGGCACACTGGAAATCAAGCGTAAGTTGTCGAGCATGTCGAAGTCAGAAGGTATGGCGAGGAGGTTCGCAACGTATAGATGGCTATTCCTGAAAAATGATTTGACAGCATCAGAACTGTAGAGCTATAGAGCACTAAACAGGGATGGTTGAATGTACACAGCAAAACATATCCAGTTTTCTGAGAAACACGCCGAGGCGTTACCGGCCTACTATCGTCTTCAGCAAACGATTATGGATAAGCTCGTCAATGGGGAATGGCAAGCCGGAAAGCAGCTTCCTTCTGAACGCCAATTTGCCCAGACCACGGGATTCAGTGTGGGAACGGTGCGTAAAGCTTTGGAAAATATGGTGCATCAGGGGTACCTCGTCCGTATTCAGGGAAAAGGAACCTATGTCACCAAGAGTATTATCGACAAGAATGCCGTCAAATATTATCGGCTGCGGCGGAATCTTTCCGAGCAGGATGTCTCGTTAAGCGTCGAACTCCTTTCCATGGAGGAAGTTCCCCGCCAGGCTGAGATGGATAGACGGTTTGCCGTCCCTGAAGATATCCCCTCCTTTTTGCGTATAGAACGTTTGTTCAGCGGAGAGCAGGGAGAAGAACGTTGCCCTGTCGCCTTGAGTACTTCCTACATCCCCCTTCCCTTTGGGGAGCCTTTGAAGAGGGCCATGAGTGGAGAGTTGGAAGATTTCTCCCTCTATCTTTTGATTGAAAAGTATTGCCGCCTCCCCGTGCTGAATAGCCGAGAACTCTTGGAGATCGAAATGATTGCAGAGCGGGAGTCGGAGATCATGGATTTGCCCGTGTCTGCCCCTGTCATTAGTTCTTTTATGGTTTCAACAAGCTATGACGACACCATCGTTGAGTTCCGCAAGAGCTTGATTCGGACGGAGCCCTTTGGCCTGATCCGGCTTCACAATTTCCGGGAATAGGTTCGGAAAAAGGGGATGCTCCCCTTTTTTACCCTAACAACTGCTCTATATAACCATAGCAGTATATCCTAAAGGAGGAGACGAGGAATGAAGCCTTATTTGACCGTAAGCGCAGATGTGTTGATCGTCGGAGGCGGCAGCGCTGGCGTCATGGCTGCCATCCGAGCGAAGCAGATGGATCCAAAACAGAAAGTTGTCGTGTTTGAAAAGGGGGATATGAAATATTCCGGCTGCATCGCGCGTGGTATGGACGCTATGAATATCGTTTCCATTCCAGGCACGGAAGAAACCCCGGAATTGTATGTCGAGACCAATGGCGAGGCTTGTCAGGGCATCATGGACGAACCTGTTAACTATGTCATGGCCCAGCGTACTTGGGCGGTGATGCAGGAGCTCATCGACTGGGGCGTATGTTTTCCCGTCGATGAAAAGGGCGAATATGACAAGTTGCAGATCCACAACAAGGGCAAATTCTGCATCACGATGAAGGAGCCCGAACTCAAGACCATTCTGGCGGCCAAGGCCCATGAGTATGGCGCGGAAGTGTACAACAGGATCATGACCCTGCGGCTGCTCAAGGATGGCGACCGGGTTTGCGGTGCCGTAGGGATCAACGTGCGCACAGGGGAAATCGTGGTCTGTAAAGCCAAGAGCGTGATCTTGTGCTCAGGCGGTACGGCACGGTTCGGTTTGCCGGAAAACGGCTACCTCTATGGCGTTTACGATTTCCCCGGGAATACCGGCGACGGCTATGTAATGGCCTACCGCGCCGGGGCGGAGCTTTCAGGCTTCGAGTATACGCTTGTTTACTACATCATTAAGGATATCAACGCCCCCCTGCTGTACATCACGCTCACTCGTGGGGCTCATTTGCTCAATGCCTTCGCACAGGAATTTCAAGAAAATCATCCGGGGATTCACCTCATGCACTCGGAGCATATGGCGCTGCGTGGCCCCATGCGGATCGACATGCGCCATTTGAGCGAGGAAAAGATCCGTGAAGTGGAGGAACTGCTTTTCTCCACGGAACGGCCCGTGCAGGAGCGCTTCTTTAAGGGCCGCGGCGTTGATTTCCGTACCGGAGAAATCGAGCTGTGGCCGACGGACTGTTACCTGTGCGGCGGGCACGGTCTGACGGGCATCCGGATCAACGAGCGCGGAGAGAGTTCCGTGCCGGGGCTGTATGCGGCGGGAGACGTTTCCCTGGTGGCCCGGGGACACTTGAGCGGAGCTTTCACCTATGGACAGATTACGGCGGAAAACGCCACGGAATACGCCCGTACGGTAGCCGACCCCGTCATTGACGACGAACAGGTCATGGACGTCATTCGGGATCGTGACGCCAAACTTGCCCAAACCGGCGGGCAGGTTCCCATTGAAGAGTTCGAATACAAGGTCCGCCGTCTGATCAACGACTATGTACGGCCTCCTAAGAATGAATACAAGCTCGACAGGGCACTGTGGTGGATGGACAGATTCCGTAGTGAACTGCGTACGGAGGTATGCATCAGGAATCAGCATGATCTGTTTAAGGCATATGAAGTGGAAAACATCATCCAATGTGCGGCCATGAGTGCCGTGGCCTCCAAGGAGCGGAAGGAAAGCCGGTGGGGATTGTGGCATATGCGCTCGGATTACCCCGTCAAGGATGATGCCCAGTGGCTGAAGCACATCGTGCTTACCCAGGGGGATTCTTTGGAAGATATTCGTGTTTCATACGTACCTGTCATCAAAATGGAGGAAACCGCATGAGCGCCGGCAATCTTCTTGAGGCGTTGACCGACAACCTCGTCGTGGACAAGACGAAATGTATTTTTTGTGGAAAGTGTGCGGAGACGTGCATACTCGACAATATTCGGATCAATCGCGCCCCTTGTTCCGCGGCCTGTCCTTTGGGCCTGAACATTCAGGGATATGTGCAGTTGGTGGCTCGCGGGAAGGATGATGAAGCCCGTGCCGTAATCGCTCAGGATTTGCCATTTGCCCAGCTGATTTGCCGCATTTGCGACCACCCCTGCGAACATGCCTGCAACCGCTGCAAGGTCGACGGGCAGGCCGTCAATATTAACGGCATCAAGCGTTATCTCTTTGCCGGAGAAAAGATGCTTCCGCTGGAGTGCGCCGAAGCGTCCGGCAAAACGGTGGCCGTGATCGGAGCGGGTCCGGCAGGGTTATTGGCGGCTCATGATCTGCGCAAGGCGGGGCATGCCGTAAGCGTGTATGAAGCGGAGGGTAAAGCCGGAGGGGTGTTACGGAATATCCTGCCCGTTTGGAAACTCCCCGACGCCGTGCTGGATGAGGCTGTCGGCATCATGGAACAGGCTGGCGTTGTCTTTCATTATGGCCAGCGTATCGTGGATCAGAAGGCATTGGATGATTTATTGCAACGTTATGATGCCGTAGTACTCGCTCTGGGAGCGGGAGGCGGACGCAAGGCGTCTATTGAAGGAGAAGAATTGCCGGGCGTGCTGTCGGCATTCCGATTTCTTATGGAAGTCCGTGCAGGGGGCGGTCAAAAGTTGTCCGGCCATGTCGTGGTGGTTGGCGGCGGATATGTGGCTCTCGACAGCGCGCAAGCGGCCATGCGTCAAGGCGCGGAAAGCGTTACCATCGTTTATCGCCGCACCATTGATGCATTCCGAGCCGATGCTGAAGATATTGCCAAGGCCAGGAAGCAGGGCATCAAATTTGCTTTTACCTGGGCACCCGTGAAAGTGGAGGGCAAAAACGGGAAACTGGCGTTGTCTTGCCGTCATGATCTGGAATTGCTGCCGCCGCAATGTCTGGACTACCCTGACTTTAAGGCCGACGAGATCCGCAGCATAGAGGCTGACAGCGTCATTATGGCCGTGGGGCAGGAACGGGACAGCCAGCTGACGCAGCTTGTGGGAGATGTCACCCTTGATCCCGTGACATTGCAGCTCGGAGACAAGGCTATCTTCGCCGCCGGCGACATGGAGCATGGGCCTTCGTCCGCCGTATACGCTATGGCTTCCGGACGTCGCGCAGCTACCTCGATCATCCGTCTCTTGGCTGGTCAGGACATGTTCTATGGCCGTCAGTACGCCGGTCCTTATGTAGACGACTTTACCGTTGATACCGGCAATGCCGTCGCTATCCCTCGTCAAACGGGCTTGGGCCACTTCTGCACGGGTACCGGAGATTTCACTGAAACGACGCAATATTTGACTGAGCAGGAGGCCCGGGACGAAGCATCGCGTTGCCTGTCCTGTGGCGGTCCCACTGGGCACTACAGGAACTGCTGGTTCTGTCTGCCTTGTGAAGTGGAATGTCCTCAACAGGCTCTGTACGTCAATATTCCCTATCTTCTTCGCTAACTCCAAAAGCCGATCTCGTTCGGCTGGCATGAAAAGGGGTATATCATGAAGAGTTTCTTTGGGTTGCTCTTGGCGGCGTTGTTGTTGGCAGGTACAGGTTCCGCGTCGGCGCAGTATCCCGACAAGGCTGTGACCTGTATAGTTCCTTTTGCTCCGGGCGGTGCGGCTGATGTTTCGGTTCGGATGGTCGCAGACTATCTGTCCAAAGAACTGGGGCAGCCCCTCGTCATCGTCAATAAGGGGGGAGGAAGCGGCATCCCCGGATTGAATTTTGGCCTGAAGGCTAAAAATGATGGATATACCGTCATTGGCGGAGCTATCGGCAATGCGCTGGTGGCCACCTATTTTCTCAAGGCTCCTGCCTACAATTTGGATGACATCATTTTTGTAGGAGCTTATATGCCGCAGGATCGCCTGCTCCTCACGCGTCCGGATAAGCCCTATAAGACGTGGAAGGAACTTGTGGATTACGCCAAAGCACATCCCGGCACCGTATCCGTGGGTTCCGGAGCCAGTCAGGAAGCTCTTGAAGTTCTTCACGCCGCGGCTATTCACGAGGGCATCAAGTTCAGGCTGGTCATGTATAAGAGTGGCGGACCAGCCACGGCTGACTTGATGGGCGGGCATATTGACGCGTGTGAGCTTGGCGTGGGGACCGCCGGTTATCAGGCGGCCCGCAAGGGAGACTTGCTTGTGCTGGCCAATTTGGGAACTTCGGAAGTCCCATACATTGCCGGCGTGCCCAAGCTGCGTGACATGGGATATCCCTTTGCAACCTCTTTGATGTACGGCTTTGCCTTCCCCAAGGGGACCCCAAAGGCCATTTGCGACAAGTGGGAACAGGCTATTGCCAACGTCCTGAAAAATCCTGAACTCCAGGACAAGATGAAGGCGGCGGGATTCATCCCGCAGTTCCTTTCCGGAAAGGATTATGATGCCTTTTCACGTCATTCCGTTGAATCCGTTCAAGAAATGCTGAAGTACAATGAGCAGGACAGCAACTAGTCAATAGTACCAATCATTCCCGGAGGGTTTTCCTCCGGGAATAAAGGGGGCCCTATGCTGATAGATCGCTTCATAGGATGTCTGTTCCTCTGTCTTTGCGCACTGTTGTGGTTTGTAATTATCCCACAGCAGATCTCAGGCGAAGAGCAGGCCATGTACCCGCGCCTGACAATCATCTTCCTTGCCATTCCAGCCCTGTTTATGGCTCTGCGTACCACAGGAAAAAATATTTCTTTGGAAGCAGTGGCCAAGGCGTTTTCCAATCCATCCGATTCCGTTTTCCCGCGTATCCTTTTTCTTATAGTGAGTTACGCCGTCTGTATCATGAGCACGGAGTACGTCGGATTTTTTGTGACTAATGCTGTATTTGGCATGATATACATATTTTTTTTCCTCGAGCGTGGTTTGATACGTATTGTACTGACGCCTCTTCTTTTGCTTGGAGTTATTTACGGGATAGTTGTCTTTTTTCTTAATTATCCTTTACCAAGCGGTATTCTTTTTTAGTACGCAACCGTATCGGAGAACACTATGCTTGAAGATATTATTGGGGCTCTGGATCTCGTTTTTGCTTGGGAAAATTTCTTTTGGGCCTTTATTGGAGTTTTGTGTGGCGCCATTATGGGGTCCATCCCCGGGTTGACGGACACTATGGCCATCGTCCTGCTCCTGCCCTTTACCTATTATCTCGGTCCGATTCCCGGAATCGCCATGCTCATGGGGCTTTCCAAGGGAGGAAATTTCGGCGGTTCTCTGCCCGCTATTTTATTCAATATTCCCGGTACGCCGCAGGCTATGTGCACTACCTTTGACGGGTACCCGCTCGCAAGACAAGGAAAGAGCGGAAAAGCCATGCAGACGGCTCTTTATTCCTCTGTATTGGCCGATGCTTTGTCCGATTTGGTGCTGATCTTCTTGGCTGCCCCCGTCGCGGCTATTGCCTTGCGCATCGGCCCGCCCGAATACAGTATGGTCGTGCTCTTCTCTTTGGTCGTTATTTCCGTAGCGGCCACTGCCGATCCTCTACGGGGCCTGCTTTCGACAGCCTTGGGGCTTTTTCTTGCCACAGTAGGCACCGATCCGGAATTTGGTACCATGCGGTTGACCTTCGGCATTGTCGATTTGGCCGACGGATTCAGCCTTATGCCCATGGTTATTGGGCTATTGGCCTTTTCGGAAGTGCTGTTGCAGGCGGAAAATTATTTCCGGCAGCGTTTGGCCCAGAGGAAAAGTGGGGAGCAGGAGGAAAAGATCATCATTAGCTCCAACCCGGACGACAACAGGGTTACAGCCAAAGAGTTCAAGACTTGCCTACCTACTATCGGACGTTCCACGTTCATCGGTAGCATCATAGGCATCGTTCCAGGCATCGGTACGACTGTCGGAGCCTATTTGAGTTATCTGTGGGCGCGTAAGAAGTCCAAGACGCCTGAACTGTTTGGCAAGGGAGCCTTAGAGGGGATTGCCGCTTCCGAGGCGGGCAATAACGCCGTCAACGGCCCTAATCTGGTCCCATTGGTGACGCTGGGGATTCCCGGTAACCTTGCGGCGGCTCTGATCATGGGAGGATTCATGATCAAGGGGTTGGTACCGGGCCCCCGTTTTATGGAAGATCATGCATCGCTGCTCTATGCTCTTTTTGCGGTGCTGCTGATTTCCAACTTTTTTACCTTGCTGATAGGTAGCGTTTTCATTCGCTATGTGCGCCGCCTGACGAACATACCTCGTTCAACTTTATATGCTTGTATTCTTGTTTTTAGTATTCTGGGAGCATATGTTTTCAATGGCAATATGTTTGATGTGTGGGTAATGTTCTGGTTTGGTATTATTGGATATCTACTGAATAAAATGTCTTTAAACCTCCCTACGCTCATTGTGGCTTTCTTCCTTGGACAGCTTTTGGAAGAAAAAATTCGGCAGACGCTGCTTATTTCAGGCAATGATTGGACTGTATTCTTTACGAGACCATTCGCATTATTTTTTATAGTGTTGACTATCCTGACATCGTATATTTATCTTTCAAAGATCAAAAAGGCTGCAAAGAATATATCTGATTAATTAAAATATATTATTTTACGAATAAACTCTCTGATGTAAAATGAATAGCAGAAAAGAAAGGATACCTGATTAGATTCGGGTATCCCTTCTTTTTGCCTTGGGTTCAGAACAAAAGCGCTGAATTTCCGTAACTGCACGTCGCCCGTACATCCGGCACAGGCATAGTACCTGTGCGGTTTTGGCTCGCAAACCGTATTCTGATGAATTCCGGTTTTCCCATGCGTATTCTGCCGTAGACGATGGTAAGACCCCAGCCCTGCCACTCGTAAATATTGTTAATCAATTGAAATTATTTTATTTATTCCAATAAATCTCTCTTTATTTTTGATTTTTAAATCATAATTTACTAAATCTTAATTTAATAAATTTAGATTTAGTATTTTTATATGAGAAGGCAACTTCCGCAAAAAATATTGTTCCTTAACAGGGACAAGGGTATCCGGGAAAACCGGATACCCTTTAGCGAGTTTTATTCGTCCATCTCATCCGCTATGACGGTCAGAATCGCAATCACCACCGGTATCCATTTCCCAAGACTCATATTTTTCCTTCCTATCTGGTTATGAAGCGAGACAAACGGCACTGGCGGGCAGTTCCACAGTCCCACTCGATATGTTTTCCGAGGCACAGCGGCATCCTCGGCAAAAGCCCAAGGCGGCACAGTCGGAAAGTGTCCGTCATGCCTTCCTCCTCAAAGCCCCTTCGAGCAGTTCGAACAGTGCCGGAGCAAGTTGTGGAAGCGTCTCGATGACGCGGCTGGTATGGGGCAGCAAGGTTGCGATGTTCGAACACATGATGCCGAGGCCGTAGCATTCAAAGCCCTTTTTCTGAGCCTGCTTGAACGCCTCCTGTGCGGCGGGGATGGAATCGGGTTCTCCGTCCGTGATGATCAGGATGATTTTCCTGTTCTCGCGGAGGAGACACAGTTGCTGCATGACCCACCAGAGAGATTCCGCCATCGGAGTCATCCCGTAGGCGATTTCGGGGAATCTGGCGGTGAGCTTTTCACCGTGCCGAAGGACGGGCACGACCGTTGCCCCGCGTTTCGCCGCATTTGCGCCGGGAAACGCCGTAATGCCCAGATTTACGCCCGATATGCCCTGAAGAGCCTTTCCCACGGCATAACACACGGCATTCGCGAACATGAGGCCGGAATCATTCATGGAACCGCTGCTGTCCAAGAGAATGTGAACCGCCGTATTCGGCGATTCCCTGAAACCGTTCCTCACGAATACCCTGGGATTCCCGACCGCCAGCCTGTAGCACAGCGAAGAGGAAAACCGTCCTCGTACCCCCGGCATGGTGGGCAGCCATTTTTGCGCCTGCATGAGTCCCTGAAGCCTGAAACCAAGTCCGGCAGTCTGGCGTTCGATCCGGCTGACTTGTCCGGGAGGAAGCTCCGCAAGTCGTTTCTTCCCCGTGACGGCTACCCTCAGTTGCTTCTGCCTGTCCTTGGGGCTGTCCAGTTCTATCCGTTCCGCCAGAGACTCGCCAAATCCCCTCGGAAGCTCATCGGAAGACAACGCCCCCACCGCTTTTTCCAGAGAATCCAACGAAGCATTTGAGGAAGCCACAGATTCATCCTGAGCCGCTCCTGAATCCTCTTTCTCCGGTTCCGTGATGGATTTTTGTTCAAGACTCCAGGCAAGGGTGGCCTGCTCCAGTTCCAGCGCATACCGGATGCATTCTTCGGTATCCTTGCAGGAATCCCTCACCCTACCGAGAATTTCATCCAACGCCTTTCGAAGTCCCGGATAATGGCGTTCCATCGTCTTCGCCACGGATTCCCTGCGGGGAATAATGGCGTTCACAGACCACGAACGCACCGTCAGCAAGATGGTGTTCAAAATGGAAAAGGCCGGGTTCGTATCCCCGGCCTTTTGTGTTCCAAAGAGTTTCTGAATCAGATGCCTGAAGTTTTCCCGACATCCCGGATACCGTGCCGAAAGGCGTTCTTCGATACGCCAATCTTCCAGTATGTTGAACAAATTATGCTGAAAAGGCGTTAAATTCGCCTTTCTCAGAGTCTCAAAATCCGTTTCCCGGATATGGGCAGATTCATGATCTGTGAATCCTCTTATCATTATTATCAATTCTGGTTCAAAATCCAACGGAAGCGCGGGCAAATGGATCGTTTTGCCGTCCGTGTAGGCTTCACTTCCGCCGATTTCAACTGTTACGCCGTACTGGTTTCCCAAAACGCTTGCCAGCAATGGCAGGCATTCCATGATATCCTTTTGTTTCAGCATGATGTCACCACAATCCTACATTGGGGAGATTGGCGTGGGGTACGGGAAAGACCTCCGGCAAGTCTTCACGCACAGGAATATCCTGCATGACCGGGGCCGTTACCGCATCAAGAACGCTGGCAGGGCCGTAGCCTTCGATAACCCTTTCGGCATGGGCAATGAGCGCATTCGGATCACGAAGCAGACAAACCACCCCTTGCAACATGACCAGATCGGCACCAGTGATGTTGCCCTTCTTGGGAATCTGGCTAAAAGCCATCTGGATGATGTCCACCACGGGACTCACATGCGGATTGATGAACGTCAGGCCGGACAATTTCTGCTGGAGGGTCCGCAGGGGGGACAACGCCTTGTGGGTCACTTCCGTTTTGCCCGCGTAGACGCGATTCCATGTCTCGTCCGCGGAACGGGCAATTTCTCCAAAAAGCGTTTTGGCGAGATTTTCCACCTCCTCGTTGAGGCCGGACTCGGCCACGGCTTCTGGGACGACATGCTCCATGAGCGGCGCAACCCGGTACAACTGCCAGGAGAATCCCATGCGGGAACGGACATACTCGGAACCCACCGTGGATTCCCTGATGATGCTGGCCCACTTCGTGTGTTTGTTGATCCAATTTTCAATAGACTGATCGTAATCGGCAAGGAACGCATCCTTTTCCTTCAGAAACTCATCCCGGATACCTATGAGTTCCTTGATGATGTCTCCCGCCTTGTCTTCAGGGATGGCCCAGCCGGACATGAATCGGATGCCGTGCCGATCCAGATAATTGAAGGCACGGGCTTTCAACGTGCTGAATATCTTGAGGCTATTGGGATCGGCTATACGCTTGGAACCCAGGGAGGCCAAATCTTCAGGGGGCAGTTCCGCGCCGCCGAAGTCTTCCAGCACCATCTTCTTGCGGGCCGACCAGAGACTGACGTTGAGATTCAGAGCAAGAAGATTGTCGAGAACCTTGATGTCAGAAAGAATGGGGGTATTCATGATAACTCTTTCAGTTGGTTAAAGGTGTTAGAGATTCAAGGTGGTAGCCCTCAGCGAGTTTTTGGAGGGAGCGTTCCAGCAGTTCCCTGACAGGATTTCCATCCATGCAGTCATCGGCAGAGATGGTCAGGCTTCGGCCTGTCCGTCCCGAGCTTCCCCGGAGAACTTCCAGCGCATGAGAAAAGGCTTCCCCACGCCAAAAGCGTGAAGAAGCCTCGTTTTTCAGAATAACCTGCGGAAGCTGAGGAAGCGTGTCGAGATAGCCGGGATCGGCTTCCATATGTCCGAGAATTGAGGCCAGCCATTGCTTCAGTATGATTGTCGGAGCCGTTTTTACTCCCCCAGATGGCAGTCCATCGGGAACATCCGCTGAAGAAGTTCATGCAACATGGCACGGGTGGGCCGGGACGCCCGAAAACCCAAGGCCCGATCCAGCGCGTAGGACAAAGGCTGGATGCCCTGATGCGCCAACGGCTGAAAACGCAGGGTCAAATTCGCCCAGCGGAGCAAGGTTCTCGTGGAGAGCGTCACCTCGATGGTATCCGTGTACGAATCGGAAGCCCCCATGAACTGTTTCCTGATTTCATTGGCGAAATCCACCATTTTGACGGCGATATGTTCAGGCAGGACCGGATGGAGCTTCACCAGCAAATCCTTTTCCACCACGGCATCCGGGTAATTGACCTCGCACAACATGAAACGATCAAGCCACGCGAGATTCATTCTGCCGGTTCCCTGATAAAGACCCGTATCGTCCCCTCCTCCATTGGTATTGCCCGTGCAGGCGATACGGAACATTTCATGCGGATGAATGACCTCTCCACCGTTTTCCGGCAGACACAAAGGCGCGCCCTCCAGAACACCGTTGAGCCCCACAGCAACCTCTGGTGAGAACAAATCCACTTCATTTATCAAGAAAAGACCTCCATAACGCATAGCCAAAGACAACGGGCCATATTCATACCGCATGGTTCCGTTATGCAGGGAAATGTGACCGCACAAGTCCGCAAACTCCAGACGCGCATGTCCCGTCACCTCAAGCACCGGATAGTTCAAGCGTGCGGCAAGCTGCTTGATAAGACTCGTCTTTCCCGAACCCGTTGGGCCGTAGAGGTACAACGGATCAAGTTTGTTCATGAACCAGACGGCGGCATCCCTTGCCGATTCGTGAAAGCTGTAGTGCGGGTCAATGGCGGGGGTATACAGGCAAGGATTCTGGAATCCCCATATGGTATTGCCAGTCGGCACACCGCTGAAAACAAGCCCGGCATCCATTTCGACGGGCGTGAGGGCTTCCAGTTCCTGAATGGTCTGTGATTCCATGACAATGCTCCTTTCAAAAGGTTTAAAAACAGAAAATCCCGGCCTTTCCGAAGAGAAGCCGGGATGTTTCCATGATTCATGCTGTGTGCTGTTTTTCTTAACAAGTCCAAGGATTAATGATGGGAACTCCCATTGGTTCAAAATCCTTACAATTTCTGGTTACAACAGACATTTTGTGGGTAAGCGCAGTTGCAGCAATAAGCGCATCTCGATCTGAACGAGGATCAGGGACATGCAATTCCGCGCAACGCATGGCAACATCCATGTCCACGTTCAGCATTCTTCCAGAGAAGGCGGGAATAACCTTTTTTATAAACCATTCCTGCAAAATATTGCCTTGAACCAAATCTCTGCGCTGTACGGAGAGAATACCCATTCGGATTTCCAAAACGGAAATAACCGACAGATACATGCACTGAGGTTCTATATTTCTGGCCCATTCGATGACACGCGGTTCAGCCCTGTGAGCCTTTCTCAATTCAGAAATAACATTAGTATCAACAAGATACATCATAATAAATCCACATTCGCAAATAAGGTCTTCTGTAAGGGGGTCGGCTCAAAATCAATCTCCGCGCTCTCTGGGCATCCTAACATGTCCGCCATATTGCGGTGCGTTGCTGTGATTTTTTGATATTCTTCTATAGTAAGGAGCACATGGGCCAAACGTCCCCTGTCTGTAATAAACACAGGGCCTTGCATAGCCAGACGTTTGGCTTTTCCGGCATCCTGATTGAACTCTCGGCTCGACATGGTGGTCATGGGACACCTCCTTTTGTAGAAACATATCTACATGCTGTTCGAGTTGTCAATCCCTTTTTTGCAACAACTCACAAGGACAGGGCATAGAGTCTCTCAAAGGGGTCCCCCAGCTTCTCGCATCGAGCTAAAAGCGTCCGGGCATCCTGTTCCCCAAGCAGCGTTTTGAGTTCCTTATTCAGTCGTTTTCGATCCAGCGTTACCCTCCCGTTCTGTGGAATCACCCGAAACGTGTATTTTCCCGTGTTGATCCATTCTCCCCTCACCGTATGGGAAAGCTGGTAGGCAACTTTTAAACGGGATTCCTGTTCGCCTATCTCCTCTTCAAGGGCTTTTTTCTGTGCTTTCATATTGATAAGCTGTGCGAGGGTACCCTCCCATTCAGGATGCGAGGAGCCTTTAAAGCGCGGGCAGTCTTCTTTCCAGAAACATGACGGACACAGGGGAGCTAGGCCCTGCGCCGTTTGAACCGCATTCAGATTCACTTTGGTTTCCCTGAGAGCATGCATGGTTTCCCAAAATTCTGAAGCCATATCCAAACATTGGGCAATATCCGTATCTTCAGGAAGAAACGGGCCAAAGGCTTTCGCATCGCACATGGACAGGCAGATAATCCATCCCTGTATGTCGCAAGCTGAAGCATCGGGAAGGGATACCCCAAGGCATTCGTTACAGATTTCAGGGAATGTCCTGTGGTGGAGGACTTCCCCGGTGTCCAGTACCAAGTTGAAAACCGGATGGTTCCAGTAGGCTTTGAGCAATGCCGTCTGCCCGCCGATCTGCATGGCGTAGCTCTCGGAAAGCGTTGTCGGCAGCCTTGCGGTGGATTTGGCCTCCAGAATCCGTACAGTTGGATGTGGCTGACCAGTCACCAGCGTGAAATCCAGATGTGCCTTGATGGGGACGTCTCCGTACATGATTTCGATTTCAAGCTGAAACAGAGGAGACAAGCCATATCCGACGAGAGCTTGATGGACACCCGTCTCAAACCAATGACCTCTGTGAAAGGGTATCCGGCGCTTGAGAGCCTCGTCAGTGCTCCTGTATTCAGGTGTGAAGAGCTTGGCAGCCAGTGCCGCCCTTGGACAGTCCAGCATCTTGGCAATGTCGGACAGTCCGACATACCGGGAACGGTCGCCAAGGTGGATCGTCGTTCGCTGCCTTGCGTCGCGTTCCAGTCCGCGGCAGAGGATTCCAAGCAGCCCTTCCGCTCCCGTATTTCTATTCGTTCCGTCCATTCGTTTCCCCCTGTGATAAAAGCCAAAATGGAAAGAGCCGCCCCATCAAGGACGGCCCTTTCCGCTATGCTGCATACTTCCACCAGATTTTTCGTTGCGGGTTCCAGTGAAACCCCGCTGCCGAGAGTTGTTCCTTCTTCGCCGCCGTGTTTCCTGTGGCGAGAACGCACTCCCGACCATCCTGTGCCGATACGATTTGATATGAAATTCCATCCAGATGAGGCAATTTTGAAAGTCCGCCTGACGCTCGATTTGAGGCGGGTGAAATCTTTTTTGCTTGTCCTGAATCATCCTGAGTCGTTTTGCCTCGCTGTGGGGCGTTTATGGGGGTTTTCTGCCTCTGAGGGCGGTTGGGCTTGTCTGAAACGAACTCTCCGTCCGTATCTTCCTCCGTTACGATGCCGAGCATGGCTGAAAGTGCATACCTGCGCATATAAGTCATGCTGATGCCTACCCCCTGGGGATCGGCCTTGGGCAGAGGAACCACCGCAAGGCTCGACTGCCATTGTCCAGACTCGGCATGGGTGAGTTTCGTGACCAACCCGAGATATCCCGGTTCGGCAGGAACCGGATACTGACAGAGCCAGATGCCGTTGGAAAGCAAGGCGTCACGGCACGAGTCCATGACGCTGTTGAGTGTGGCGTATCTGCTCTTGGTGAAAGGATTATTGGCATCCTTGATTGCCGGTTGGAGTTGGCGTTGAACATTGATGAGGGCCTTGGCGAGTTCTCCCACTTCCTGTGACGTGTATTCGGACATGACGTTCTCCTTCAAAAGCAAAGAGACTCCATCCCTTCAAAACGGGATGGAGTCTCAAAAAGGTAGTCTTTCAAAAGAGTAATATATACTTATAATTTAACGAATAGCATCGAATTGTCTCGAGACCTATGCTCCAGATTGCCATGGTCTGTCAGCTTCTACGACGGATAGTTATTCCATAATGCAGTTTCCAAACGTGCTCTTATGGGGAGATTTATCCAAATAGTTGCATAAGTATTCAGCGATGGCTTTCGCCAATATTGGCGGCACAGCATTTCCAACTTGCTGATATTGGGAATTCTTTGAACCGCAGAAAACAAAACTATCTGGGAATGTCTGCAAGCGTGCGGCCTCACGAATGCTCAATGCACGATGTAACACAGGGTGAATCCACATAGATTTGCGTACGTTTACCACCGTACCAGAAGGTTCATTATACATCAATCTGAGATAGATGGTATTTTGTGTACGTTTGGAGTCAGAGTAGCTTTTTTTCAACTCTTCAGGAAGGCTATGAAAATTTTGTCCCTGCTTAATCGCCCTAAATCTTTCAAGCGCAAGTTCAGTCGTTTCTGTAGATACGTGATTACACAAAATAACCGAATCGCGTAACGATAATCCTAATGCAGAAGTACCCGTCGGTGCCTCTCCAATAGAAACCCCCTTACTGCCTTCAGCAACATCCGTTGTTGTAACAATTTCCTCTAAATCCCATATCGCATCGCGGACAGTTCTAAATTCCCCTTCCTCAATCATCCCATTAGGCAATTCAACACAGTCTGCGATGCTTTTCTTTATACCCAGAATAATGTAACGCATACGCTTCTGGGGGACGCCGAAAGCGGCCGCTGATAATATACCTTTATCAATGGTATATCCATCGCATCCAGCCCCTAAAATTGAAATTATATAGTCTAAAATAGCCATTGATTGAACATGAGCGATTACCCCGTCATCAACAGAAAACCGCTTAACTGCGATAGCATGATCCTTGATTTCCTTTGCTTTGGAAAGCATACGCTGCAATGAAACAGATGGCTTTATTGCTTCGCAAAGTCCGTCAGTTATGTTGTTATCGAAATACTGCCGCAAGGCATTTCCTGTAATCCATCCTTGTTGGATGATATAGTTATCTCCTTCACAGGCAGTCAGCTTTTCGGCGAAAGCAATTAACCTGCGCTGATGCTTCAGCAAAGCTACCTTGAGTTTTTCCTTGTTGTTACGATTTTTGAAAAGTACATTCAGCGCAAGATAATCATTCTCGTCCCAAAGATATTTTGCAATTAAATTTGAATTCGATACAATATCAATTACGCCATCAAACACAAACTCTCCTTCAAGGAGCTGAATTTGTGAATCAGTGGTAACAAGACTATATTCTTGGATATCCGTTGCATCTTCCTCAGAAATATAAAAACGGTGAACTTCAGATTGAAGCATACTGACATTCTCCATCAGAAATGCCTTGGGATTCAGATGAAGAACTGTTTTTACATATTTCTTTACAAGCGAGTTATTAATATTTATTATATGATTTTTTTGGCGGTTAGCATTGGAAAACCCTTGACATGGCGGTCCGCCGATAACGATGTCTATCTCTCCAAGTTTTTTCTTTGTTTCATCTGATAGCGCATCACTGACATCGCTGTACATACAGCTTTTATCTATACTGTGATTGCGGAGATAGGTCTGCTGAGCATTGGGATTCATTTCAAATGCAGCTTTTACAGTAAAACGCCCAGTCTGAATGAATCCACAGCTGAGTCCGCCTGCTCCAGCAAATAAGTCAACTATACTATATTTTTTTATTGCCTGCTTACTCATAGTTTGAATCCATCCTCATATAGTCTTTCCAGTAATGCAATCAACTTTTTACTCTGCGCTGGTGTTGGCACTTTTGTCGGCAACTGACAGGCGATGCACAACGCTATATGTTCTTCAGAATTAATCATTCGTTTGCCTGCTGCAAAGTTCAATGCGTTGCGCCATTGGTCAGGACGAATTTCGATTACTCTCGTCATTGCATCGACATCCATTTCAATACGTCGATCAGCTTTCGCTTCTTTAACCACAGTTCGCATTGCATCCTGTCCAACTAAACAATCCTCAATCATGCTGGGCAACTTATATTCGATATCTAGGACACTATTCCAACAACCTTCACGTTTGCACCACTGTGTGACGTTTTCTACGCTACGCTTGGGGTCTGTCAATCGTTCATATACGCATTCAGACAATTCTATGAGTATATTCTGCACCACATCCGGAATGGCCTGTCGAGTCCAGATTCCCATCAAATCCAAGTATTTTTTAGGGAATTGTGTCTGTATCAGCTTATGCAAAATTGCAATCGTGTACGTTACAATGTTAGCTCGGTAGCCTTGCTGATACCACGGTTGATGTGGAACCATTTTTTCTGTGTATTTAAAAATTATACATAGCGCAATGGATTCTTGAAAATATTTGTCTCCGAAAAGCAATCCACCGTCCTTGTCCCAAGCATCGCTTATTTTTTGTGCAAATTCCGTGAAGTTGGTCTGTGCGCCCTTACTGACGATATGCGGCAACCCATCCCATGTGTTACGAACTTTTGCAAGATCGGTTTTAGTAATAAGCTGATTTTTTGGATTTTGCAGCAAAAATTTTTTCTTTTCACTGGGAGTCATCCGCATTTGCTTTTGAAGATATTGACCACGTGCCCTTTCATAGAACCATTTCGTTTCAAATTGTAATCCCCCAGTGCCCCTCGCACCTAGCCGAAGAGAACAACGCTCCATCTGAATATGAAATGGATGCGTGGAGAAAAAGTCCGCATCGCTAACCTTGTTCTGACTATTTGAAGAACGAGATATGTTCTGAACCAGTGTAGCGGCAACATCAATTGTGCTGTTAATCACAGTCAGTTTCATTTGAACAAAAATTGCGCTAAGGTTAGCTTTATCCTTATAAATATATCTTGCGCTTGAAAGTGACGCCGTTGTCTGGCCACCGTTAATGATTTGAAAATTTCGAGCCGACACAAGAAACAGACCATGTTCCGTATGCTCAAACTGTACATCCATTGCAGTTGCTGATATGCCATTGTTATAGGCAAAGAACCGTTCCGGCTGCTGTAAAATAGTGGTTCGTATCTTCTTGTTTACCGCAACTTTTGTAGAAAGAAAAGAACGGACATTACCTTCCAGCAGCGAGCTTCCATATTTATCATAGAGGTCTGCAAGCCCTGTTCCCGGAATGATGCAGAGATAACTTTTGAAATCATCGGCGACGACGTTGCTGGCTTCTAAGCAGGGGATACCATTTTCTGAATAATTCTTAAAGTTAATTTCAATGATATGCCCTCCAGTATCAGAACTACAAAGCTGAAACAGACGCTCAATATTAAAAATCTGGCACTCTGACGGAACTCCATCAATAATACTTGATTCAAGTATTTTGATAGTTGTACTGATACTTGCTGTTGTTAAAATCAACAGTTGGTACTTGCGGACCTCTTTTCTCTTTTCCCTCAGCAAATCTACCAAGTCAGAACATGGCCGGCTCATTTCAACATTTCGGTAAAGTTGAGTATTAAGAGCATCATCAATGAAATAAATCAATCGATTCTGCAATTGTCCAGCTTGCGTCTTGGAAAGTATACGTTCATCTGATATATCGTAATCAGCAATAGCTAGACTCATAGTTTTATCGAATTCATCGTAGGCATATCCGTCAACGCGCAGTTTTCGATTCTGCTTTCCAGTTCCTTCAAAATATGAAGAAGTGAAGTCCAAGAGATATTCGGATTCTTGTAAATAACGAGCAAATGAGCTGACAAAAGAGGCGCAAGATCCTTCACCGGTCGCTAACGCATCGGCTTTAATATCTTCAAGAAAATCTTTTCTGAATTCCTGCGCATCCATTTGTTTACTCTTTCTGCCAGCCCGCTAAAGATGGTAAATATAATTCGTAATGCAACGCTGATATCTGAGTTGGAACATTTACCTTTGTGAGTTTTGGGAAAGAGTTATCCACAAGGTATCCTTGTGTACTGGAACAGTAATATTTTTGCTCCGAATATTCCTGTAAGTCTATATAACCATACCTAGTTAGTTTTGCACGGAACAAATCAAGTGCTTCGGCATCATCAATTAAGGCTGAACGGATTCTCCGAACCACATCATTAAGTGAAAACGCTCCTGCCTTTTCCGGCGCAACCTTGTCAATCCGTTTGATGACCAACTCGCCCTCTTCCGCACAGTCAAGCTGCTCCAAAGAAGATATGGTGACACTGACCGCCGATACACCTACACTCTTGATTTCAAACCAACCGTCAGGGTAGATGAAATCTTGATCGGCACCATCTGCACCAGCCCATCCTTGTATTTCAGCTAAAACTGAGTCGGTCGAAGAGATACGCTGTTCCAAGAACAAAAGCTCGCCAAGTAACCCCTTGCGTCTATGTTCATCCATAAGACCGCTATGCTGTATTTCCAGCAACTTGCTCCATTGCTTATAGCGGCTGATAACCAACTTGAGAGCTTCCGCTTCGGTAGTAGCCGGACGAGAATGTTCAATTACATCACAACAAAGGATGATAAACACTCCTTGTTGCTCATTGCGAAGCAACTCAAAAGACAGCGTCCAGCGGTTGTCCGATTCACGTCTGCGCTTGTTGACTATCATTGACTTTGAGGAATCAATCGCGCCAATTTCCGTGTCACAGACAAGCAACAGCGTTCGCTTGCTGATAGATTGATAGCCAATATGCCACTCCAGTGGATGCTGTATATCAACTTGCAAAAATCCGCCGTCCATGTATTTAATGTTAGTCCATTTTTTCTCGAGGATTTCAGGGGTTATGTTCATTCATCTTCATCCTCATTAGCATCATAGTAATTTTTTAGTTCGACTATATTTACCATGTAATTAGCAATTTTTTCATCTCCGATTTCAGGAATGCCGATCCCCAATGCGAAAAGATAATCAGGAATCTCACATCCGACCTCTATTTGAGTTTTCGAATTGGCATGATCAACAGCGATAACATGGAGCATTAGAATCGGAGGACGCTTAATATGGAGGTAAGCGCTGTCGGGAATGTGCGTTTTACCGTTGCTTTCTCGAAATTTTTTCTCGGCTTCATTTCGTTGCTGATTCGTTAAGCCCACTTTGGTTGCGCCGCCAGCACCTACGCGGACTTTTGTTCCGCTGATGCTGATTTGCTCATTTGTTGCTTTTACAATACGATTTTCCGGCTTGATAGACAATGTATCATTACCGCAAATTAATTCGATATAATGATCCTTAACGGAACCTTCTGCTATGACAACATCCCAATCAGTCATTTCATTGCAGTTGCTGATAAAGTCCGCAAGAGCAACGCCTTGAAAAGACAGATGCCAGGGATGAGTTTTGAAGCCCCGAATCAGTTGCGCTACTTCATCCTTACTAACACCTTCCCAGAAATACTGAGTCCCTTCTCGTTTGGTTCTGCATCCGATTTCCGGCAATCTTTTTACAAACTCTCTGAAGGCATCCTCATTTAAATTCAAAGAAGGTGCATCAGCCCGCAGACGCGGAGTTTCGAGCAAGCGGCCTGATACTGTTATTGGACGCCGCACAGGGGTAGCCGACCGCATTTTATTTCTCGCGGTTACGATAAGTGAGGCAGGATCTTGGCGAACTTTCAGCCCAAATTCCATAGGCGTGAGATTAGCATCTTTCATTCTGATGATTTCTCGCTTCAATTCCTCAGCAGCTGCTGTTATGTAGCCATACCAGTCAATCGCCTCAACACTAATCCATATCTTGAAAAGATCATCGTATCCAGGCCGATAACCGAACCAGCGTCCCATTTGGAGGAGCGTGTCATACATCTGAGATTTTCGGTAAAAAAAACTTACGCATAATCCTTCAAGCGTAAGCCCTCTCGAAAGGCTATTGCCCCCAATCGCTATTACGCGAAGTCCATCTTTTTTGTGATTATAATAATCCAACCCGGTTGAACTACTCTTTTGATTCACCGAGCGAACGGTAATTGGAGCAACGCCAATAAAAAGATATTTAGACAAGAACCTATGCCAAAGCATGGGTCTGCCCTCTCCACCCGCTTTTTGTGATAGATTATGTTTAATCCATACGCTCTTTAGAAATGCAATGCTACTGATTTCATCACTTTTGTATTCGGGTAAGCAGGCATAATTTTGAAGGTCAGAGCGAACATCTTCAATCCATGTATGAACCAAATCGCTGATTTGATTTTGGACGTCTGTAAATCTGCTAACATGAATCATCATGGAACGATGTTCTTTTATATCTCCACGAATGTCACGAATACCGTTCGCAAGCAAGAAATATGCTATGGCTTCTCTCATGCTTGGCGGCAGTTCATCAACAACAAGATCTTTCTTATGGTTGAAGGGGAAAAAAGCATCCATTTCTTGAGGATATATTTCCTCAAGGGCTACTTCAAATTGTGCTTCTTCGCCAAAAATATTTTCTGCTCCTATGTAATTTGTCGGTGGTGCCAATGAATAAATGAAATCCCTCGGAAATAAATCATCATCTCGCATTTCATCGGTTGTTTCCGGATTAATGAAAATATTTGCGTATGGCGTTGCCGTAATCCCAAGGTACGATGCCTGCCGGAACAATTTCAACAGGCGTCGGATTGCATCATTGATTGCTGTCGGGTTTTCATCCTCTTTTTTTGTATTAACTGAGGCATTGTCAGCTTCATCGTCAATTAAAAGCATGGGAAGATTGATCGCTCCCCGGGCATCAAGATTATTGCTTTTCAGCCATTTAATGAGATTGTTGAGAATGCTCTTGTTTTTCTTAATAACAAAAAGAACAGTTGTATTTACACTATGTAACGACAAATTCAAGACGCGGAGGATATTCTTATCAAAATCCTTCATGACTGATGTAAATGTCGCTATTTGCTTCTCTTGCCCATATTTACCAACGCCAACCGGCACATTTTCAATCTCTTGTTTAGGGTCAAGGAGGTATTTACTCATTCTTCCGGAAAACTCAGCATCAAGACGTTCCTGTGTCTGCTGACGTAAGTTTTCCATCGTTCCAGCAAGAATAATGATAACCCGATAGCCAGTATCTGCCGCTTTATTGCTAATGGCAGTGTAGTTTGCCGTTTTACCAGATTGGACATCGCCCAGTACAAGACCGCGCCGCTGAAATGGAACATCACTTTTCGGGTCACCAAGATAATCGACAATCTCATCCGAAACGCGTCCGAGGTTGCCTGTTACACGAGGGTTCCAATGTTTCACTTCTTCTAAAAATTTTTTGTACCTGTTCCAAAAAAAGAAATCCAGTGACGTGCGCCGCGCGGAAAGCCACGGCAGATGCTGTTGCCTATCCTTTATTAAAACGCCCAAATCCATTTGTACGACGATATTTGCTTTAAGTTTACGCTTAATTTCTGTAAATTCTTCATCGGTAACCGGAGCAAAGGATTGTCTCAACGTATTCACTTCAGCATCGAACACCGCTTCAGTAGGAGGAACGTCAGGGTATTTTGTATTTATATATGTAGAAATTACGCCTTCCAGTAATTCGGCATTAGTTGCAGGCATTAGATGTTCCTCCTATAACTCGTATCTATTAATAATTTGTGGGTAGTGTACAAACGGTTCGGAAACAGCAAGTCTTGCCAGCAATTCAGTTTTTGCTACGTCATCATGAATTTGTGCAAGCAAATCTTGTAGTAGATTTTCAACAGTTTGTGCAGACGATTCCGTTTCATTCTCTACTGGTTTATCGGAATTCAAATCCAAATACAGCGAACTGAGAGGCAACCCGTTTTCAATAGCTTTTAATAGGTTTTCCACATTACGTTTGGCTTGTTGTGTTGATTCCTCAAATACCTCAACTAACGGATGATCCCGATTTATGGTGTAGTACGACCCACCCTGCTTTCCCTTAATCCGTTGCCATATATGAATGATTGAATCATGAGTTTCCTTCTTCCCTCGGAATACCCATGTTCTTTTGCTATGCTCGGCAAGCCTTTCAATAACGGAATCTAGATTATTCCGGACTTCTTCCGGCGGCATTGCGGTGGATTTTTTTATATCCAATGTCCACAGCCTGTCCAACTCATTCGGAATATCAATTTGAACACGAGCCAGCTTAGAAAGTTCGGCCTTCCTCATCATCCGAAACCATGTCCCCCAAACAAGCAACCGTTTATTGCGGTGCTTGGCGGTAAGGAAGGATTGCGTAAATCCCCTGACTTTTACGCAATCCTTCCTTACCGCCAAGCACCGCAATCTCATCACTGGTTAGGTTTGAAATATGGGGGAGAATGTATGGGCGAACTACAACCTTTGAGCCGTTGATGTTCATAATTTCATCAGACATCACTTGTGTATTCCGCTTCGAAAGGAATGGGTCAGCAGGGTCGACAGGTGCGTTATTCATCCGCAGGTGTATTTTTTTAATACCCGGCTCACCGCTGATATATCGGTGAAAAACCAAAGAAAGATGATTGCGGACATCATCCATCTTTTTCCCCATTGAACGGCTGAAATCCAACTCGCCTATTTTAAGTCTGTCGAGATTTTTCCAGACCACAAGGGTGCCGGATTGCAGTTTCCTTAATTCCTCAATTTGAGGAATGGCGTTGAATTCTTCTTCAGAATCAAGGATCATCAACGACCAATCATTGGCTCCTATTACATGGTCAATATCCCAGCAACGGGCTTCGATGTGACTACCTTGTTTGCTGGCGACGATCAATGTCCGGCATTGAGACAGTGACGCTGTTTTCAAACCCAAACCAAAACGGCCCAAGTCACTGGCGTCTCTTTTTTCATTAGGATTCTGGCTACCGTACCGCATTGCAATTTCAAGCGCATCAGCATTCATTCCATACCCATCATCCAGAATTGCTATATAGGAGTCCCCAACAGGAAAAAAGAAAATATCGATACATGAAGCTGATGCAGATATGCTGTTGTCAACTATGTCCGCAATCGCTGCTTCCAATGTGTAGCCGATGGCACGGGTAGATTCTATCAGAGTGGGCGCATAGGGAGAAAGGGTTTTTGTCTTCATGTTAGAACTCCTTTCGCAAAATTTATCTATAGTTCTTAAATTCGGATAAAACATTATTGAAGACAACTTTTGAGACGCAGTATTTTTTCAGTTTATCCATAGCCAAGCAACTCGGCCTGGCTTTGTTATTCTTCCAGCGATTTCAAGACGAGTGACTGTCTCGACAATTTTTGCCAAGTAATCGGCTACCGCTTCCGTGATGGTATAGTGGCCTTTGAAGCATAGTTTCATTCTTTAGGCAACAAGAGTTCCATCAGCTCCACTATTTCTGAGCCTAATGACTTGATTACAAGCCCAAGCTGATTTCCCTCTTTTATTTCCTTCAAGTCATTGATCAAAGAATTCAGCTTTGTTCTGTACATTTCAGTAATATTTTCTTCAGTAGCTTTTTTCTTCGGTACAGGTTTACCTTGTTCAATGCGTTTTTTTGTTTGATAAAATGACGCGTACTGCTTTTTCTTGTCAGGCTGTGCCGCAGAAGAAGCTTGCGCGTCCAGCGGTTATCTGTTCTCGCAGTCTTTTTGATCGTATCTGACAGCGTATTCAGCTTGAGGATTTCTGACACCGTGAACTCAGCCTTGCCGATGGCCTTGGCAAGGTCAATTTGTTTGATCTTGTCAGTATCGATGACCTTCTGAAGAGCTTCCGCTTCTTCCATAGCTGTCAGGGACTCTCTGGTCATATTCTCGGCAAGGGCTATCAGTGCAAAGTCCTTCTCGACTCTGACAGCAGGGATCGTTTGGTAATCCCCCCGAAAAAAAGTAGCATTTCAAAGTAGAATTTCCGAGAATGGCAACATGGAGATTTTACATGAAAAAGTCACAGTTCACCGACAGCCAGATTCTGGCAATCCTGAAACAGGCCGAAAACGGCGTCCCCGTTCCTGAACTTTGCCGTGAACACGGCATGAGCAGCGCCAGCTTTTACAAGTGGCGTTCCAAGTTTGGCGGAATGGATGCCTCACTGATGGCGCGTATGCGGGAGCTTGAACAGGAAAACGCCCGCCTGAAAAGAATGTACGCTGATGTGCAGCTCCGGCACGATGTTTTGCAGGAGGCGCTTGCAAAAAAGTGGTGAGGCCATCTCAACGCGTTGAGATGGCCAAGGACGTCGTGAACGCGCAAAAGCTCAACCTGCGGCAGGATTGCATGGCCTTCAAGGTCAGCCAGAGTTGTTTTTGCTATGAGCGCAAGCTGTCGAAGACAATGTCCGGATTACCAGTTTACTGCTTGGTTTGAGCCAAAGCCAGCGTAACTGGGGATTTGGTTTGTGCTTTTCATATCTGCGCAATGTTAAAGGTTACGGCTGGAACCATAAACGTGTGTACCGCATTTACTGCGAACTGGAGCTAAACTTACGGATAAAGCCCAAAAAGCGGATTAAACGTGACCTTCCAGCGCCGTTGTCAGTTCCAGAAGCAGTCAATCAGGTTTGGTCGATGGATTTTATGCATGATCAACTGCAAAATGGACGCTGCATCCGGCTTTTGAATGTAATTGACGATTTCAACCGCGAAGGGCCCGGTATGGAAATCGATTTTTCCTTGCCGTCCGAGCGTGTTATCCGCGCGCTTGAACAAATTATCGAGTGGCGTGGCTGCCCACAGGAAATACGCTGCGACAACGGCCCGGAGTACATCAGCGCCAAACTCCAGGCCTGGGCGCGGAAACGAAGTATCCGGCTCCGTTATATCCAGCCCGGCAAACCGCAACAGAACGGCTATGTTGAACGCTATAACCGCACAGTCCGTTATGACTGGTTGAATCAGTATTTGTTTGAAACCATAGATGAGATACGAGATTTTGGCACCAAGTGGCTCTGGACATATAACAATGAGCGTCCCAATATGGGCATCGGCGGGATTACCCCAGCCATGAAACTCAAACGGGCGGCATAGGCTCTACTTTAAACTGCTGCTAAAAATGGGGAGATTACCAAAATATTAACTGCAAAATTTAAGCCCGCTCTTTGCACATAGAAAAGAGCTGGACGGTTTCAGAAATAAATTTAATTACTAACTCACGTTCTTTTTGCGATAAAGGACGGATCAAATCAGCTATTGATTCGGCTTGGAGTAAAAAATCTTCTGAAGAATCACGCAAAAGATCAATGGCCGCACAATGAAATATCTTTGCGAACTGCTCTACACGATCCAACGTGATGGCAACTTTCCCACTCTCCATGCGCGAAATAGTTTCTTTTTCGACCGCAATTCGCTCTGCAATTTGAGCTTGGGTCAGCCCCATCTCTTTTCGTTTAATTGCAATATTTTCAGCAAGTTGCCGCGTCAAATGTCCTGTAGCCATGCAGACCAACCTTTCATCTAATTCTGTGTATGAAATGGTAAGTCTCTCAGGTTTTACCCTGTTAAAAAATGAGTTTGAAACTCAAAAAAAATTGATCTACAGTGCAACAAAGGCAGAGAAGACCGTACATGACGTCTCGGTGATCTTACTTGCAAAAATTAACTTTTAAGGAGGCTGATATGTCCTATAACTCTGAATCGTTGAATGAAAATGGTGGAGGAATGTGCATCTCGTGCAGAAATCCCCTTTAAGCACGACTATTTGTATAAAACTGTCCTAAAAAGGTGCAGAGAATTACCTCTGTGCTAGTCATGTCCCTTTAATTATTTTAACAAGTTTAGCTTGGAGGAGTTTATGCCTATTGTCGCCATAGGCCTCGCACTAATGTTTCTAGGTGGAATAATTGGAAAATACATTGCATCCTCAAGAGGACGAAGCGGGCTTATAGGTTTCTATACTGGATTTCTGGGCCCATTCAGCGTGCTTGGATTATTCTTCCTGATTCCTAAACCTCCCAAAAGTAGCCCCACTGAGCTTATTATCCCCGATGGATGGCTTGCCAAAAAAATTTCATGGGACGGGTATGATAAAGAAGCTCTCGTCAAACTTGAGGTAGAAACAAGCTCTACATGCAATCAATGTCCTATCTGTGGATCAAAATGCCCTACTGTCGATCAAAAGGAAGAAGAATTTAATAATATAAAACTGAATGACAGAATTTACAATATCGTCTGCAACGTACCTATTGTTAAATGCAATGAGCATGGAATCCACGCTGCAAAAACACCTTTTGATAAATAGATTGGAGAAGCTTATATGGGTTTAATTGTACTTCTTGCAGCACTAGTTGCATTGTTGGCGTGTATTGCCATGAACCCTGGTAAAGCTGTTATATCATTAATTATAGCAGCAGTTGTTGCTTTAGTGCTTTCCTTTCTAGGCCCATTTGCGTTTATTGCTGCCGCTATAGCTTTTTTTGCTTTTTATTTAAAAAACTGAATAAAGATGGTCTTCGCATCCCTGCCGGATACAAAGACCATCGCTGCTCTCAGTTCCAAGTTCGGTGCCCCACCACGCCAGGAAAAAGTAAACCGTGTTGGACAGACTGTACACCTTTTTTGAGCGCTTCCTTGGATTGAACTGATATATAATATATTTTGTCAATAGTATTCATTTTTCAATGAATCACTGAAGGCCTGCCTTCCATTATGGGAGGAGTAGGCCTTCTTTTTTGTCCAAAATAAATCCGCCAAGTTTTTCATCATATAATATGCCCAGTTTACCATAATCCTTCACGATAAAGACATGCACACAATAGAAATTTCCATCAAAATTTTTGTGTGTTTGTTCTAGGTCTGATTGTATTACTAAAAAGATAAATAAAAGATAACAAAGAAGAAAGATAACAACAAAGATAGACAAAAGAACAAAGAAACAACAAAAAAGAAAGATAAGAAAACATTAACCTCACACCACACAGGTGTGAGAGAGGTAAAAGCATAGCTCATCACGATCCACCACAGGTGGAGAGATGGAAAGATTAAAATCACAGAAAGATCACATTTATTTTTTACATATGCTCATGAGAATATGAAATTAAATAAAAGGAGTTCTCATGAAAAAAGAAATTACATTTGAAGATGTTTTTGATGGATTGCAAATCCTTCCTTCAAGAGACGACACTGAAGGTAAATTCATCGACATCTTGAGAAAGCAAAAAGAACTTATGGATTTTTCTTTAGCAGAACATAGCAAAGTCATGCAAATTCGTTTTGATCTTCATTACCCCTCTGATGGTTCTATTCTTCCTTATCCTGACCATATATCTGATTTCAGTTATAACCTTTCACGAAGGTTAAAGCGAATGGTCATAGCAACTCATCGAGTTGATCCTCTCTACCTTTGGGTTAGAGAGATTCATGACTCTTCTTTTCCACATTACCATTTTCTTCTTTGGATCAATGCAAACGCCATAAAGAATAGATTTACTATTTTTGATATAGCAAATGAAACATGGAAAAATACTTTAAAAACAAATGAAGAAGGTTTTGTTCATTATTGTTTAAACTCCAAAAGAGATCCTGAATACGACAATGGAATCATCATTGACAGAAACAAAGATGATTTTTCCTTGAAAAGAGATGCTGCATTCCGCTCTGGAAGCTATCTTTCAAAAACATATAGCAAAGATGATCTTGAGAAACATGCATGGCGTTATGGATATTCAAGGCTTTCTAGAGGCTAAAAAAAGGAGATAACTCATGTTTGGAGATGAAGTATTCTTTGATCAATTGCGTAAGGAACTGCCTCCAGTTTTTACAAGAGAATTTGCTTCTGAGAAGATTGGAAAAATATTTTCTGCGAAAAGCATGTCGAATGCTGATGCTCTTGGGACTGGTCCTGCTGTGAAAGTCAGAATTGGCAAGAAAATTGGATACGAAAGAGACTCATTTATCAGATGGCTACGAGGAAAAATGAAACATGATGCTCCTCATGTAAAAAAAGAAAACACTTTCCATTATATGCCTGATTCAACACCATTCAGAACGTTTTGATTTGGATTAGATGAATGGTGCTCTTTTTATCAACACTTTTACTGGAAAAGGAGTTTTCCATGCTTAAGATTTCCGATGTAATCAATGTCCAGGTTCTTCACCTTCCCAACGATAAGAATAGAAAGACTGCAATTGTGTCTGCAAGCCTTATGATGCCGGATGGAAGAGTCATAAATGATATTTCTTCCGCATCTCCTCGTTCTCCTTTTGGAAACGAAGATACTCTTGAAATCGCTAAAAACAAGGTTATAAACATGCTTAAACAAAAAGCTGAGCCTTATATCAAAAACCATCAAAAGTTCTCTCAAAATGGCTCTCAGGATGATAAAAGTAGATTCAAGGGAGGAGGAGACAAGCCTGCCAGCCGGAGTCAACTTTCCCTCATTCGCAACAAGGCCCAAGAACAGAGGAGAAATCCAGAAGAGCTTGCTTCTTCACGTTTTGGCAAACAGCTACAAGACCTCAAGGGATGGGAGGCTGATAGCCTGATTAAAGAACTTCTCACAAAGACACTCTAGCCCGACAACAGGGTATCCGAATGCCATCGGATACCCTGTTCTCAACTATCTACCAAATGCACCATATTGGCAGCACAGCCCATTTCGCGTATATTTCCAAAAACACTCTCATCTTACTTATATTTTTACAGAAACGGAATGCAAACGTGAAATACAAGCCTCCCTTTACCATTACTCCTGTCATCCTTCGACTCGTGAGTGAAATCAGCGAGCTTGTGGGTCATGTTCAAGCCCTTTCGGGTTCAACTTCTCCATTCCTGCGCAAGGAAAACCGGATTCGGACTATCCATGCCTCATTAGCCATTGAGAACAACACGCTCACTCTGGAGCAGGTCACAGCGGTTCTGAACGGAAAGCATGTATTGGGTCAACCTCGTGAAATTCAAGAAGTTCATAATGCTTTCATTGCATATGAACATCTGGAAACATGGAACCCTTCCTCGCAAAACGACATTCTTGCGGCCCATGCCATGTTGATGGCTGGCCTTGTGGATCATCCGGGACAGTTTCGAACCGGAGGCGTTGGTGTCTTTCAAGGTAGCCGTGTAGTGCATATGGCACCTCCAGCTCACTTGGTTCATGGACACATGACCAATCTCCTAGAGTGGCTCGCAATATCCAGCGATCATCCACTGATAGCAAGTTGCATCTTCCATTACGAGTTTGAGTTCATTCATCCTTTTGAAGATGGCAATGGGCGGATGGGCAGACTGTGGCAAACGCTCATATTGAGTCGCTGGAAACCGCTGTTTGCATTTTTGCCGGTCGAAACCGTTATTCGAGATCGTCAGGAAGGATACTATGCAGCCCTGTCTCAGGCAGACAGCGCGGGTGAATCCACCCCATTTGTGGAGTTCCTGCTGGACGCTTTACATGTGGCATTGAACGAAGCCGTTACCTCGAATGTGGAACACACCGATCCAGCTACCGATCCAGACACCGATCCAGTTAAAAAGCTTCTGCCTCTATTTCGGGAAAAACCTGAGCAGGGAATCGCAAGCCTCATGGAAAAACTGGGGCTCAGCCATAAGCCCACATTTCGCCGAAACTATCTGAATCCGGCTCTTACTCAAGGTTATTTGGAGCGTACCATTCCAGACAAGCCCAGCAGCCCGGCACAAAAATATCGGTTGACGGAAAAAGGTCGCCAACTGATACGCTGAACCTGTCATCGTCTTGAGTCATCGCCTATGCTTTGCCTTATCTTTTGGACTCCATCCTGCCTTATGAAAGGCTTATCCACACTCTCAAGTAAATTCTTACATCGGGTGGGTGCAAGTCACACTCTTCAAAAAATAAGCCACTACGTAAGCTCTCGTTTTTTGCACTCAGGAAATACGAAGAGGGATTTTTCGCAAAAATCACTGCAAAAAATCCCCCTCAGAGTTGAAAACTTCTCGAAAATACGAGTCTTATGCTCTGCCTACGCCCATGCGGTTCAAATACCATGCCCCCACAGGTCTTCCAGGGCCGTACTTCTCCGTCAGGGGTAGCACCTCCAACGCCCCATAATCGACCAGCCAGCTGATGGCGATATCGACCTTTTCAGCTCTGAATTTACTGCGCATGGCATCCTTGATTTCCTTATTCGTAACCTTAGCGGCCCGGTTAGCGGAACAGCACCATTCCGCGATTTTGAGAATACACAACTCCGTCTCCCGATCCGCGTCGAAAAGTACGCTCTCTTTTACATGCTCATACGCAACTCGTATGAAGCGAACCGCCATGCCCATCTCACGTTCGGAGATCAAACTTTCGGAAGGAACATCATTTTCGCACAGATGGAAAATCCCTGCGATCCTGAGTGCCTGCTGGGAAGCATTTAGAGTCACCTCTCTATCCATTTCTTGTTTAAATTCATTAAGAATTTTTGCAGCTCCCGTGCCAAGTCGAAGGTACTTGGTCGGTGGAGTGTTTCCCTGGGTATCCGGCTTGGACGCATTGAAGAGATTCATCAATTTCTGCCTGAGTTCATCCTTGATCCTTTCATCTATCGGCTTACCCATCCCTCTTTTCCTGTAAGGAGGAGCAGCATAAAGGATACTGCGGGCTGTGATGCCCATAGCTCGTTGAGTCTCAGCCATGACAGTCTTCCTGAAAAATTCAGGTTGAGTGAAGACTACCGCATTCACAAAAGGCTCTCTGACACACGAACCTTGGCGAGAGATCCTAAGCTCCGCGTGCCCTTCACCCGCCCAATATTTTGCAACCTGGCGGTATACATTTTCATTCCAAGAAACACCATCGGGATCGAAGAGATTGACGTATCCTTGCGACTCCATAGTTTTGGCGAATGCAGGTGCGGTAACATCATTTACGAAAATTTGTACAGGTTGAAGTTTATTCTCCTTGATCTGCTTCAACTCGCCAATAATCGTTTCCAGTCTACTGGTATCACCGGATATGATAGCTTCATCAAGAGCCTTTTGTTTTTCAGCTTCCAGCATCAATCGTTTGGCTTCAATCCCAATTTCTCTTTGTTTGAAATTTTTATTTTCTACTTGTTCATATTCTTGAAATATATCCAATAGAAGTTGCATAGCAGAACTTTTTCCTTCACCACTTGGTGCGCTGACACAAACAAAAATCCCAAGGATGTTATCCTGACCATTTTCATTAACGATATGATGATGACCACGGTCTGCACCAGCAATTCCCCCAATAATACTCAACAGAACAAAATCAGGATTAATATCATAGGAATTAGCAATATCAATAGTCCAGTTGTATAAATTATTAGGAAGTAAATTCATCATGAAAGATGCACTACTAACATGATGCCGTTGAATCATTTCACGAATTCGAACAAGTTCTCTTCTATTGTCAGGATAATATCCAAAAGGAGTTTGCAGGTCGTAATTCATTTAATTCTCCTTGTGGGGATGGAAAACCATCCCCACAATATGTTTAATCTAGGACAAATTTTTTCAAGATGATTTCATCTTCTCTAGAAATGACATGGACTGAATCTTCAGAATTAACCCCTAAAGCCTTACGAAGTGACAGGGGAAGATGCTTCGCCAAGATCACATCGTCGGAAGGAAATGGCTCGAAAAGCCCTAGTTCTAAACCTGTTGCATAAAGACGAAAGAACTGTTTCTCCGTAAGACGGAGTTGAGCACGGATGCAACCAAGGCCCAGCCCCTTTCCACCGAGTTCTCCGATCCGAAGGATGAGTTCCTCCTCCTCAGCCTTGGTCAGTCGGTGACGCCTTTTAGGTTTTTCCGTTTTTTCAGCGGACATTGTTCTCCCCCTATTCAAAAAAATAGCTACACGAAAAGTAAGAGAATAAAGACATACACGCCCTGTCAGAGAGGCAGACATGGTCAACCTCTTTTGCAGATATTAATTAATCTCTATTGGTTAAACCACTAAGCAGCCAGTTGCGATACCATACCAAAAAGCTTTTCTTTTCATACACAGCGTGTCGTCCGCGCCGGATGTAAGGTGGTCCATTAGTCTGTCCAAGGTTGGCAAGCGTGCCAACCGCCAAGCTACTACCGAGAAAGCGCGGAACATCCTTCCGGGCAAAAACCGGAGGGAGTGCTTCGGCTAGGCTCAACAGAATTTCATCAACAACATCCCGGCTCAAAAACAAAGAATTGGACATCACAGAAAACCTCCAAAAAAAATCGCTGCGAGGCAAATTGCCCTCACAGCGACTCTTTTAAAAAGATGTACATCAAAAAAATACAACAACACTCTTTACTTATTTTATTTTTAAATACAGCGTATTACAAAAATGCCACACTATTTGGAAGAGCCATGTACACGAATGGAGAGCGTCTCGATGCAGGCACATGCAAGCCGATACTCCCTATCCAGAGTATTATATTCTAAGACGTACCCCTCTTCCTTTCCAGACCGGAGTAGTTTTCTCCACTTCCCTAGTTCAGCTTGATATGGGGCTACCTGGCAATTTTCATCTAAATCATTAGGTACGGTCACACTTATTAAAGCGTTAATGACATCAGATAATTTCTTATTTGCTATATGAACACTATCCCAGATAAATAATCCAATAAAACGGCTCAGATATGATGTTTTCTTATGTTTTGTCTCTGCAATATCACATGCTACATTCGTTAATTCTTTTGAAAATATGTATTGAGTAGGATAAAAATATGCCTTTGCAACAATTAATGATTTTTTAATTTCATCCAATATATCTTTTATATCAAATTCATTACTCATATTAATACATATTTGCACATTAGGACACTCACCAATCTTTAAATATCTATTAAAATTTTTCTTTCCCTTTCTAGATATACCTGATTTGATTGACTTCAAAATTGAATCAAATCCCTCTTCTTTATTGATTTTATAATAAATATAAAAACTTTTTCCATCATCTTTTTCAAAATAACAATTTTGATTGTCTGAAACAAAATGGGTTCTGACAATATCATTTTTATTATATTTTTTAATAAAAGGTTCCACCAAACATATATCCTTATCTACTATTTGATAATCAGCTAGAGCATCACGAGTACCATACAACTCACTCGGCAAATACCCATATTTTAAGCATAAATCCAAAATAAAATTTAAACTACGTTCATTTATTGAAATTATTTTTTGCAAAACATTCTCATCTACATCATGATACAGTCTATACACGAATTCGGGGTTATCCACTAAAGAATTATTATAATAAGCAATAACATTATCAAAAAGAAAAGCAATATCATTAAAATATAGACAGTGTATCCCTCTGATATGATTCTCAATAGCTTCATTTTTATCAATAAACATCCCATTAATGAATATCATATCTCCAAAAAACTCTTCCACTATACGTTTAACTATATCCCAATAGCACCCACGCCATTTTTCATTATCAATAACACCATTTTTTAAATCCAGAAAAAATTTTCTATTTGTATATTGTAAATGTAAAAAATTAGTCTGATTAATACGTCGTATCTTCTCTTCGATATTGATATTTTTTTTATATTTTTCCATTGTTATTTCCATCTAATACTCTAATAGCTTTCCTTAATCCCTCTGGAGAGAGATGGCTATATCTTTGAGTCATCGAAAAATCAGCATGTCCCATTAATTCTTTTATTTCATACAAACCAATTCCAGCTTCAACAAGCCAAGAAGCAAAAGTATGACGTAATGTATGAAAGCAAACTTTAAGACGACTATCATTAATATTGTTATTGAACATTTCATCTGCAATTCTACGAAATGTATTTGATATTCTTCCCAGCTTATTTCCATTTTCATCAAGAAAGATAAAACCTGCCCCACCTACAGTCCTACGTTGGAGCAACATATCCTTAACTCTTTGTGTCATAAAGGCATAGCGGTTAGCACGCGCTTTAGGATCGCGGATCAACATCTGCTCTCGATTGAAATCACAATCTTCCCAACAAAGCGATGCTATTTCTCCAAAACGTAATCCACAGTCCAAACCTAATATGGCCATATCTCTGGAAATAGGACTCCGCTTTGCCAACACTTCCAAAAATTCTTCTGCCTCTCTTTTATTCAAATAGCGCTGGCGTCGATTGTCCTTTTTTGGAAGAATAACATGCTTAACGGGGCAAACACCTGTTACAATACCACTGCGAAAAGCCATATTCCAGACTTGTGACACCACAGCCAATGCATATTTAATGCTGGCAGGCGACTTTCCATCCGTTAACATATTACTTTTGATCTGCTCAAGAGCCGCTGCACCAAGTGAATCCAATGAAATAGAACCGATGACTGGTTTGATCCATTTTTTCCACAGGGCATCTTCAGCCACTTGACTCCCTTTTGCCTTATGCGCTTGTGCAGGCCAGTAGAATTTATCCCAATACTTTGAAAAAGAAATTTTTTCACCTGAAAGCCGTTCAGCTATCTCTTGGGCTTTGCGCCGTTTCTCTTCTTGCTTTCTTCGTTCTCGAAGAGACCGGGCACCCTCTCCAGTACGCTTTGCCTCTTTTAACCTTGCAAGTTCAATACGAGCTTTGGCAAGCGTCATTCCCTCAGATGCCCATCCCAATGCCTCTTGCTGTGTTTTCCCATCCACGGTGAACCGCAAAACGAAGTACCTGTCTGGCTTAACCCCGTGCTTTCTGGAAGGATGCTCCCGACAACGGATACCAGAATCAAGTTTTAACCATACAACTTTTTTATTTGCTGTTTCACTGCCCATTCCTGCTCTCCATCCAACATGTTTTTGGCTTGCCATTTATGCCATGTTTATGCCAGATTTTCAAATGAAGGGAAGTGAAGCAACGTGAGCAAATGTTACAGTATCACACTAAAAATAAAGGATAAAAAAATTTAAAAACTTTCATACAGATCAACATTTACGCCTATATGAATTGAATGGGGTTCAAGGGGTCGAAGGTTCAAATCCTTTCATCCCGACCAGCACATAAAAGAGAATTACCCCAAGGGAACCTACGAAAGTAGGTTCCCTTTTCTCATTGTATCCCCCCAAAAA
>OGGU01000334.1_pt1 | contig 39918 bp, 36 predicted proteins | sample 1571241 | NCBI WGS metagenome assembly OGGU01 (sample SAMEA2581934, study PRJEB24529) | metagenome | biome: Human gut stool | place: China | collected 2011
TCTGGAAAAGCAAGGAGGAGTTCCCCAATCCGTATAACTGGAGCGGCTACATCGTCGGGCAGATTTTGTCCAAGCCGGAGTATATGGGGCATACGGTGAATTTCCGTTCTCACAAGCAGTCCTACAAAGATAAAAATGCCGTAATAAATCCCAAGGAGGATTGGCTGATTTTCGAGAACACCCATGAGGCCATTGTGGATGCGGAAACATGGGAGCTGGCGCAGAAGCTGCGGAAAACACCACGGCGGCACGACACGCTGGGCGAGGCCAATCCCCTGACGGGACTTGTATTCTGTGCGGACTGCGGAGCCAAGATGATGAACCATCGCTCAAGAGGCGGCACGGAGAATAATCCCTATCCGTCGGACTTTTACGATTGCTCCACCTATACGCTGGCACATCAGAAACGCACCCACGCTTGTAGCGGACACTATATCCGCAGCAAGGTGCTGCGGGAGCTGATTCTGGAAACCATCCGGGCTGCCAGTACCTTTGCCATCTCCGACCGGGACGCTTTTCTGGAGAAGGTACGCTCCGCTTCCCAGCTGCGGCAGGCAGAAGCGGCCAAGGATGCCAAGCGGAAGCTGAGCAAGGACAAGAAACGCATTGCCGAACTGGACACCATCATCAAAAAGCTCTATGAGTCCTTCGCCGTCGGGCGCATCACCGGCGAACGCTTTGACAGCCTGCTGGCGGAATATGAGGCGGAGCAGAAAGCGCTGACGGCATCTGTATCTGAAATGGAAACGCAGATGTCAGCCTTTGCCGAGGACACCGACCGAGCCAAGCAGTTTCTGGAGCTGGCAAGGAAGTACACGGACTTCTCCGAGCTGACCACGCCCATGATCAACGAGTTTATTGAGAAAATCATCGTCCACGCCCCGGAGCGCATCGATGGCGACCGGGTGCAGGAGGTGGAAATTCACCTTCGTTTTATCGGGCAGTTTGAGTTACCCGCACCGGAGCTGACCGAGGAAGAAATCAAGCGGCAGGAGTTTTTGAAGAAAGAGCGCATTCGCAGCCGGGAGCGCTACCAGAAGTTGAAATCTGGGGAACGCACCGTGGGCGTTCCGGTTACGCTGACCTGCAAGTGCTGCGGGCAGGAATTTGCATCCAAGCGGACGAACACCCTGTTCTGCGGCCCCAACTGCCGTGCAAAATTCTACCGGCAGGAGGCGGCAGAGAGCCGCAGTCGGGCGTGTGCCTGCGAAAACTGCGGTAAGGTGTTTACCACAACAAGGTCAGACGTGAAATATTGCAGTGACGATTGTCGGTATGCAGCACAGATCAAGCGGCAGGGCGCACGGAAGAAAGCCTTGCGAGAAGCTAAGAACGAGGAAGAAGCGAAAACAGCATAAGATAAGACGCAAACGGCGACTTGCCCCAGGCCGGGCAGGCCGCCGTTTTTTGCGCAGAAATGGAGGAACAATGAATCTTTTTGAAATTGTCAAATACGGCGTAAGCTGCCGGGAGGCAGCGGAGCTGTACGGCGTGGAAGTTAACCGCTACGGCATGGCCCTCTGCCCGTTTCACAACGACCGACATCCCAGTTTGTATGTGGCAGACGATCATTACTATTGCTTCGCCTGCGGGGAGCACGGGGATGTGATCGACTTTGTGGGCAAGCTGTTTCAGCTTTCGCCCTATGATGCGGCGCGGAAGCTGATGGCAGATTTTCATCTCAGCCCGGACAAGCCGCCCAGCGCAGCAGCACTCCACGCAAAGCGCATCCGAACAGAAGCACAGCAGCTCATGGAAAACGAGCGGCTGTGCTTTTCTGTTCTGTCGGATTACGCCCGTGTGCTGCGGGATTGGAAGGTGCGGTATGCGCCGCAGTCGCCTGACGCGCCTGTTCACGCCCGGTTCGTGGAAGCCTGTCACAAGCTCGACCAGACCGAATACCACTTAGATATTCTGTGCGCAGGTGATTCCCCTGAACGTGCCGAAGTGATTCATCAGCAGATGGTGGACGGAAAGCTGGACAGGCTGCGAAGAAGATTAGACGAAATTCACAAGGAGGAATTTGAAGATGGATATGACACCGCAGACGTGGCCTGACTGGTACGATGGCAGACACATCAATGAGGTGCTGTTCTGCCAGCAGTTTTTGGACAAGCATCCCATGAAATGCGTGCGCGGGCGGCTGTTCACGGTAGACGGGCTGATTGAGGACGAGGGGCAGATCGGGAATCTCATTCTGGAGGAAATCTCCGGAGTTCTGACCTCCGGGCTGTCCAAAGTTGTGACAAATCTGCTTGCCAGCATCAAGCTGCAAGCGTATTCGCCGCCGCTGCCCATTGAAACCGACCGCATCCATGTTGCCAACGGAACGTACTTCATGGACGGCAGCTTTACCGCCGACAAGAGCTACTGCAACAACCGGCTGACGGTCGCCTACAACCCTGACGCACCCACGCCAAAACGCTGGCTGCAATTCCTGTCCGAGCTGCTGCAACCGGAGGACATTCCCACCTTGCAGGAGTTTCTCGGCTACTGTCTGCTGCCAACTACCAGGGGGCAGAAGATGCTCATGCTCATCGGCAAGGGCGGCGAGGGAAAGAGCCGTATCGGACTGGTCATGCGCTCCCTGCTGGGCGACAGCATGAATACCACCAGTATCCAGAAGGTGGAGAGCAACCGATTCAGTCGCGCAGACTTGGAAAACAAGCTCCTGATGGTGGACGACGATATGGATATGAGCGCCCTGCCCAAAACCAATTATATCAAGTCCATCGTGACCTCCGAGTGCAAGATGGACATGGAGCGCAAGGGCGTTCAGAGCTATCAGAGCCAGCTTTATGTCCGCTTTCTCTGCTTCGGCAACGGTGCGCTGACGGCCCTGCACGACAAGTCCGACGGCTTCTTTCGCCGCCAGATCGTGCTGACCACCAAAGACCGACCCGCAGGCAGAGCGGACGATCCGTTTTTGGTGGACAAGCTGCTGCGTGAAAAGGAGGGGATCTTCCTCTGGTGTCTGGAGGGTCTGCACCGGCTGATTGGAAACAACTATCAGTTCACAGTCAGCACCAAGGCCAGAGAGAATATGGAAACAGTCAAGCGCAGCAGCAACAATGTGATTGAGTTTCTGCAATCTGAGGGCTATATCCGCTTTCGGGCAGACAGCGAGGCCAGCTCCAAGGCGCTGTATGAGGCGTATCAGCGTTGGTGCGAGGACAATGCGCAAAAGCCCATGTCTGCCAACCGTCTCAGTTCCGAGCTTGCACAAAATGAGCGGCTTTACAATGTGGAGGCCACCAACAATGTTCATGTCGGCGGCAAGCGGGTGCGTGGTTTTGTGGGCATTGAAGTGGTCAATCCGCTGCCGTATTGAAAACGAGGAATGGACTTCAAAATTGCCGTACACGCCGTACACTCTGTACGGCTGTTTTTAACTTCATCCGCAAAATACGATTTTGCTTGTGTGTTTCGTGAAGCAATTCACGGCAGTGTGAAAAATTGACTGTTGAATCAACAGCTGGCACGCAAAACCGGCGTACAGAAGCGTACGGAAGCCGTTTTAGCCGTACACGGGCGGCTCAATTTTTCATCCCTGAAATCAATCCTTGTGAAATTCATGAAAATTTTCACCGCAAGCCGAATGCAATGCACCGCCCGGTGATTTACGGAAGTGAGAATCCACTGCACCGGAATGCGGTATATCCCACCGTTCCGCATGACCTCACGCAGAATGATGAAGCCGGTAGGGTGCTGTTGCGAACAGAGCATCACGAATGGAAATCTGAGCGGATTTGCGGCATGGCAGATTTTTCATCTCCCCACACACCAGCATCACCGATACGAAACTACACTACACGAAATAATGGAGGTAAATATTGAATGAAATCTAATCTGAGAAACGAAATCAAATCGTACATCGTCCGTCAGGGAATGACCATGCAGGAGGTGGTTGATCTGCTGCGGGACGAACACGGCTGGTCTGACAGCGTATCTAACCTGTCCAACAAGCTCCAGCGGGAGTCTTTGCGCTACACGGAGGCTGTCCAGCTTGCCGACGCGCTAGGGTACGAGATCATCTGGCAAAAACGAAGATAAGGAGGTTTTTCCACATGACGGATACGGAAAAGAAGCTGTTGCAGGCGCAGCACCGATTGGAGGAAGCACAGGCGCGGAATCGGGTCAAGGAGCGCAAAGCCAGAACGCGCAGACTCATTCAGGAGGGTGCAATTCTGGAAAAGGTGCTGCCGGAGGTGCGGACGATGGAGCTGCCTGCGCTGGAGGGGTATCTTTCACGGAAGCTGGGAAAAGAAATCTAAATTTCAGATGGGAGGTCTCCGGGAAACCGGGGGCCTTCCTCTTTTTTCTCCCGAAGGGCGCACTTACTCACCACCTGTAAAACAGGCGGTGGTATGCCTGCGGCATCGTGCGCTCTCCGAGGGGGATTTCGCTTTCTGCGGAAAGCGACAGACAATGCCACAGCATTTGCGGATGCTGCTGTCATCGTCTGCGCGATTGGGCAAATACCGTCGCTTCAACCGACGCTATTTTCCAACCGCCTGCGCAAACCTGCCACCGGCAGCTTTGCCGCAGAAATGGACAGGCGTTCAGCCCGTCCATTTTCTCTTTTACAAAAGAGAAACAGAAAAAAGAAAACGAGGTGAACGAACAATGGCAATTTACCATCTGGAAGCGAAGGTGGTCAGCCGGGGTGCGGGACGCTCCGCTGTGGCCGCCTCCGCTTATCTGAGCTGCTCCCGTCTCTACAACGATTACGACGGGATACAGCATGACTACACGAAAAAGCAGGGGCTTGTTTGGCAGGAAGTGTTTCTGCCGGAATATGCCCCGCAGGAATGGCAAGATCGTGAAAAGCTCTGGAACGCCGTGGAGGAAGTGGAGACAGCCAAAGACAGCCGTTTGGCACGGGAATTTGTCGTTGCCTTGCCCATAGAGCTGAACCGTGAGGAGCAGATTGAGTTGCTGCAAGAATTTATCCGGGAGCAGTTTGTGGCCGATGGAATGTGCGCCGACGCAGCCATCCACGACACCGACGGTCGCAACCCTCATGCCCACATTCTCTTGACGGTGCGCCCGTTGGATGAGCAGGGACACTGGCAGTACAAGACCGAGAAGGAATATCTCTGCATGAGAAACGGTGAGGAACGAGGTTTTACTGCCGCTGAGTTTAAGGCGGCACAGAACGAGCGATGGGAGAAACAATATCCCTACAAGGTCGGCAAAAAGAAGGTGTATATGGTTCCTTCCGAGGCCGATGCGCAGGGGCTTGCCCGTGCAGATAAGCACCCCAAAAGCACCCGCTACGGCAGACAGAATCCTATCTCCGAGCGCTGGAACAGTGAGGAGCAGCTTGCGGCATGGCGGGCGGTATGGGCAGATGTGTCCAACCGCTGTCTGGAACGCGCCGGGCACGAGGAACGCATTGACCACCGCAGCCATGCAGACCGAGGTTTGACCGAGCAGCCTACCATTCACGAGGGAGTGGTTGCCCGTGCATTGGAAAAGGAGGGTATCATCTCTGACCGCTGTGAAATCAACCGCCAGATCAAGGCTGACAATGCGTTGCTCCGGGAATTGAAAGCGACGGTCAAAAAGCTGATGCAGACAGTGAAGAACAGCGTTCCTGCCATAGCGGAGGCAATGGAAAAGTTGCGAGGCAGTATGCTGATTTTCAGTTATCAGCTTCGTCATATCGGCATTGGCAAGCACAACATCGGTAGGCGTGTCAAGGCAATCAAGCCAGAGTTAGAGCGATATACGGGCTTGGTGCAGCAGATCAAGGCGAAAAGCAAGGAATGTAAAAATCTGCTTGCGGAGAAAAAAGAAACGCCGTTTTATCAGATACCCAAGCTGCATGACCTTTCCCGCCGTATCGCAGAGCTGACTGAAGAATTGGAGGAACTGAATACCGAGAAAGAAATGCTGCTCCGTTCTCTGGACTGCGCCGATGATACCGGTATTTCTTCTGTAAAGAAGGATATTGCCGCAATGGAAAGTGCGCTGAAAAAACTGGAAGCGCAGGAGGCAAAGTATTCTGCTGAACTGGATGCCGCACTGAAGGAATACAGCGGATTGAAGGAACAGGCTTCAGAATTTGACGCCGGTGAGCTGATGGAGGCACGGCTTTCCATCCGTGGGGAAAAAGAACGCTCTGCGGTTACTCGTGTGCAGGACGCCTACGGCGAGAAATACGATTCGCTGATGATGTTTGACAGCAAGCGAGATGTTGCAAATCTGCTCCATGAGGAAGCGGAAGCACACTCCGTCCGGGAGCGCCTGCGACAGAAACAACAGACAAAGACGCAACGGCAAAGGAAACCCAAACACTACGAACAGGAACGGTGAATCCCGTTCCTGTTCAGTATTGTAAAACAGCATGGCGGCGTCCTCCCGTGGGCCGCCATGCCTTTAACTGCTGGGAATGACAGAAAGAAAGCAGCGGCCTTGATTTCTCAAAACCGCCACCAGTGAATATAAATTAAGCGTGAAAATGGGTCTGCCCAGCAGCGGTTTTTTTCTTTTCTGCCGCTGGGCAGATGTTTTTTCTTTAGATACATGATAAGAGGAATTTTTGAAGATTAAATGTGTTACTCCACTACGAACGGAATTCCATACTCCTTGGCAAAGGATTCAATATAGCTGTCTGCCGGACCGTAGATGGTGAGGTTGTCGCAACCGTAAAAATTTTCTTCGTCATCAATACTGGTTAGTGCATCTGTAAAGTGGAGTTCCATTAACCGGCAGCAGTTGGTAAATGTACCAATACCTACTAATTCCTGCACATTCTCGCCGAGAATGACTTGACGCAGGTTAGAGCAATCCCCAAAAGTCAGTCCTCTGAATATGGTTATACCCTCACAGATTACAAGTTCCACTGATTCATTGTTCGTAAATACTTGTTCTAATTCTTTTACGCTTTCCGGGATCAATACCGCACGCACAGGGTTATCGTTGGCAAAAACGTAATCATAGAAACCCGTAACCGGCTTGCCCTCAATCTCTTCAGGGATGACAACAACGGTATCGCTGCCCGTATAGCTTCTGATTTTGATACCATCATCCTCTACATCATAGGTGAAGTCTTCTGCCGGAGCGACTGCATGGTTGCGAAGCATTTCTTCGGTGATTGGGGAATTAGGGTCAACCTTGGTGTTCTGCGTCTTGTGATCTTCCTCTTCTGCGGTCACAGTGTTGTCCGTACTGCCGGTCGTGCCATCCGTGGTCTTGCCGCCGCAGGCCGTCATACCCAGCACCAGAACAAGTGCCAGAAACAGCGCTGGAAGCTTCTTATTCATTTTGCTCATGATATTTTCTCCTTTTTGGGATAAGTTTTAAAAAATCAGGAAACACCGCAAATAGGGCCAGAAAACGTTCGATCCAATTACATCTTCCGAAATTCTTGCACCTCCGTTCCAAAGTAACCGGATAAATAATAACGCCAGCTGAAAATAGTTTTGTCGGGATCATTCATTAAATATTCCCAGTATAGGCTCCAAATTACCCACGACGCTTCTTCCGATTCGTTGCGTTTGTTAATGCAGATTACGCACAACATGCATTAGATTTGCAACTTCCATATCCGCTCTCAGATACGCATCCGTCATAAGTGCAGGCAAATCTCTGTAGCACTGGTAAATGTACGGGGTGGAGAGTCCACATCAATACGCCGATTTCAAAAAATATGTCAATATTTTTCGCAGAGTTTGCCACTCTATGTGAGAGCCTGTCTGCTATATTCAAAAACATTATAGCATTTGGATGGGCAAAAATCAATATCAACTAATATTTTAATATTGTTGTTTAGTTTTTCACAGAATCATCAGCAAATTTATTTATCTTTACAATATGGGAAAAATACCCTTGACAAATCTCGTCTCAGAAAATGATCCTGCTCCAATACGCAAAGGAGCACCGTTTCCCGAATCCGACCTTTTTCGTGGACGATGGATATAGCGGTACTAACTTTGACCGTCCCGGCTTTCAAGCTATGCTTGCGGAGATCGAGGCGGGACGGGTGGCAGTCTGTATTACCAAAGACCTATCCAGACTGGGACGAAATTCTTCGCTGACCGGACTGTATATCAACTTCACGTTCCCGAAGTACAATGTTCGGTATATTGCCATCAACGACCACTTTGACACCATCGATCCCAACAGTACCGACAGCGATATTGCGGGCATCAAGAACTGGTTCAACGAGTTTTTCGCCAAAGACACCAGCCGCAAGATCCGTGCTGTCAATAAGGCAAAGGGCGAACGCGGCGTTCCTCTGACCGTCAATGTTCCATTCGGCTACCGTAAAGACCCGGAGGACAAGACAAAGTGGGTCGTGGATGAAGCGGCGGCATTGGTAGTCAAGCGCATTTTCAAGCTGTGCATGGAAGGGCGAGGCCCGATGCAGATTGCAAAGCTCTTGCAGGAGGAAAAGGTACTTAACCCCACCGCCTACAAGAAGCGCGAGGGCATCAAGACACCCAGCCCGGAAACCGCTGATCCGTACCATTGGAACACCAACACGGTCGTTCACATTCTGGAACGGCGGGAATACACGGGATGCACCGTCAATTTCAAGACCTACACCAACTCCATCTGGGACAAGAAACAGAGGGAAACGCCCGTTGAAAAGCAGGCAGTTTTCTACAACACCCACCCGTCGATCATTGAGCAGGAGGTCTTTGACAAGGTGCAGGAGATTCGCCAACAGCGTCACCGCAGGACAAAGACGGGCAAGAGCAGCCTGTTTTCCGGCATGGTTTACTGTGCCGACTGCGGAGCGAAAATGCGGTACTGCACTACCAATTACTTTGAGAAGCGGCAGGATCACTTTGTATGCGTCAACTACCGAAGCAATACAGGAAGCTGTTCGGCACACTTCATCCGAGCCGTTGTTCTGGAAGATTTGGTCTGGATGCACATGAAAGCGGTCATCTTCTATGTGACACGGTATGAGAAGCACTTCCGGGCAGTTATGGAACACAAGCTCCTGCTGTCCAGTGAAGAAAAAATCTGCGCAAGCATCAAGCGTCTGGAACAGGCGCAGCGGCGCATGGGAGAACTTGACCGCCTGTTTATCCGCATTTATGAGGACAATGTGGCAGGACGCATCAACGATGAACGGTTTTCCATGATGAGCAGAAGCTATGAAACCGAACAGGAGCAGCTTAAAGTGGAAATCCAGACCTTGCAGCAGGATATTGAAGTACAGGAACGACAGATTGAAAATTTGGAGCAGTTTATCCAGAGGGTACACAAATACGAGGATTTAGACGAGCTTACCCCGTATGCGCTGCGGGAGCTTGTCAAGGCAATCTACATTGAAGCCCCGGACAAGTCCAGCGGCAAGCGGCATCAGGGCATCCGCATTTCCTATGACCTTGTGGGCTTTATCCCTGTGGAAGAACTGCTGAAACAGGAAACGGCGTGACCGAAGCCACGCCGTTCCTGAGAAAATACGATATTACTTTCTTATGACCCCCGACCATTGCAGCAGAGGAGCTTTTTATTGAAGAAATTAAGCCTTGCCGGCGCAGCCGAGGACGTCGACGAGCTTGTGGCGGACGAGCTCCTTGATGTTGGCGCGTGCGGGCTTGAGATACTCGCGCGGGTCGAACTTGTCGGGATGTTCGTTGAAGAACTGACGGATGGTGCCGGTCATGGCCAGACGCAGGTCGGAGTCGATGTTGATCTTGCAGACGGAGAGCTTTGCAGCCTCACGCAGCTGATCCTCGGGAACGCCGATGGCGTTGGGCATCTTGCCGCCGTTGTCGTTGATCATCTTGACATAGTCCTGCGGGACGGAGGACGAGCCGTGCAGCACGATCGGGAAGCCGGGCAGACGCTTGGAAACTTCCTTCAGAACGTCGAAGCGGAGGGGAGGCGGGACGAGAATGCCCTGCTCGTTGCGGGTGCACTGCTCGGGCTTGAACTTGTATGCGCCGTGGCTGGTGCCGATGGCGATGGCCAGAGAGTCGCAGCCGGTCTTGGAGACGAACTCTTCGACCTCTTCCGGACGGGTGTAGGAAGCCTCGTGTACGGCGACCTTCACTTCGTCCTCAATGCCGGCCAGCGTGCCGAGCTCGGCCTCGACGACGACGCCGTGGTCATGTGCGTACTCAACGACCTTCTTGGTGATCTCGATGTTCTCAGCGAACGGCTTGGAGGAGGCGTCGATCATAACGGAGGTGAAGCCGCCGTCGATGCAGGCCTTGCAGGTCTCGAAGTCGGGGCCGTGGTCCAGATGCAGAACGATGGGGATATCGGGGCAGCAAATTACGGCAGCCTCGACCAGCTTGACCAGATAGTTGTGGTTCGCGTAGGCGCGGGCACCCTTGGAAACCTGGAGGATAACGGGAGCGTGCTCTTCCTGGCAGGCCTCAGTGATGCCCTGAACGATTTCCATGTTGTTGACGTTGAAAGCACCGATGGCGTAGCCGCCGTCATAAGCTTTCTTGAACATTTCGGTAGAAGTAACCAGAGGCATAATGACATCTCCTTAGTTTATTCATATTCCACGAAGAATTCTAGCAAATTTCAGTTATTTTTGCAATAGACGAATTTACAATTTCCGCGTGATGTGATATATTTTGTTTTGTTCAACATACTCTAATACGCATATGGAGGTAATTTATTATGTCTGAAGCTTTGAAGGGCGCTCTGATCATCGGCCAGTCCGGCGGACCGTCCTCTGTCATCAACTCCAGCGCCTACGGCTGCATCCGCACCGCGCTCGACGCAGACTGCATCACAAAGGTCTACGGCGCGTACCACGGCATCAAGGGCGTTCTGAACGACGAGCTGCTGTGCATGGACGAGGAAGACCGCGCCGAGCTTGACCGTCTTCCCTACACCCCGTCCTCCGCGCTCGGCTCCTGCCGCTACAAGATCAAGGACCCGGACGAGGACGACACCGATTACAAGCGCATTCTTGAGATCTTCAAGAAGTACGATGTCCGCTATTTCTGCTACAACGGCGGAAACGACTCCATGGACACCTGCAACAAGATCTCCAAGTATATGAAGAAGGTCGGCTACGAGTGCCGCGTCATGGGCATCCCCAAGACCATCGACAATGACCTGTTCGGCACCGACCACTGCCCCGGCTACGCTTCCGCCGCCAAGTATATCGCCACGTCCATCATGGAAGTCTCCCGCGACGCGCACGTCTATGACACCGGCATGATCACCATCATCGAGTGCATGGGCCGTCACGCGGGCTGGCTGACCGCCGCTGCCGCGCTTGCCAACGAGGCAGAGCCCTGCTGCGACTTCATCTACCTGCCCGAGGTCGACTTCGACATGGACAAGTTCGTCGCCGACGTTTCCAAGCGCTACGAGGAAAAGAAGAACTGCATCGTCGCCGTCTCCGAGGGCGTGCACTATGCCGACGGCCGCTTCGTCTCCGAGGCGAAGACCGCCGCGACCGACGGCTTCGGCCATGCCCAGCTGGGCGGTCTGGCTGCAACGCTGGCCGGCATCATGAAAGAGCGCACCGGTGCGAAGGTCCGCGGCATCGAACTCAGCCTGCTGCAGCGCTGCGCGGCGCACTGCGCCTCCGGCACCGACATTGAAGAAGCGTTCATGTCCGGCAAGACTGCTGTCGAGCAGATGGTCGCCGGTCAGACGGACAAGATGGTCGGCTTTGAGTGCGACCGCACGAACGGCTACACCTGCAAGGCCAAGCTGTTCAATTTGTCCGACGTCGCCAACTTCGAGAAGAAGTTCCCGGCCGAGTGGATCACCCCGGAGGGCAACAACGTGACGGAAGACTTCATCAAGTACGCCATGCCGCTGATCCAGGGCGAGACGAAGCTCGAAAAGGAAAACGGCCTGCCCCGCTTCGCAAGACTGAAAAAGGTCTTCGCAAAATAAGCAAGCAAACCCACACGCCGCCGCGCCCCATCCGGAGCGCGGCGGCTTTTTGCGCCTGCTTCCTGTTTCTTAAGAAATATTTATTGTTTTTCGATAAATTTTCATTGACAAACGATTTTCTCTGTGGTAGCCTATAGCCACAGGAAGGGAGTGTGCTTCATATGAACTGGTCAAAGGATCGCTCCATCGCGCTCTCGCGCGGGTGCGTGGTGCTGTTCATGATTCTGCTGGCGGCGCTCGATATCGGATGCTATTGGGCAGTCCGGTGGTTTATTGGGCTGCGCTTCATGCCTTGGCAGTCCGGTGTTCTGATGATGGTTACGATCTATCTTTGCAGCGGCTTCGGCTGGGTGCTGCTCGTAAGGCTCTGGCAGCTGCTGGACAATATCCGCCTGCAGCTCGTCTTCGACCTGCGGAATGTAAAGCTCCTGCGGCAGGTCAGCTGGTGCTGCGTCGGGGCGGGAGCTGTGTGCCTCGTCAGCTGCCTGTATTATCTGCCGTTCATCGCGGTCGCTATCGCGGCGGGCTTCATGGCGCTGATCGTGCGCATCGTCAAGAATATTTTCCAGCAGGCCATCGACATGAAGGCCGAGCTTGACCTCACGATCTAGGAGGGCGCGGCATGGAAATTCTCGTAAATCTGGACGTGATGATGGCGAAGCGCAAAATTTCCGCCGGAGAGCTGGCCGAGCGCGTCGGCATCACGCCCGCGAATCTGTCCATTCTCAAAAACAACAAAGCCAAGGCCATCCGCTTTTCCACGCTCATGGCCCTGTGCCATGAACTCCGCTGCCAGCCGGGCGACCTGCTGGAATTTGTGGACGATCAACAGGAGGTTCCCGATGGAAGACCATAAAATCAACGAATTCCCCCGCCCGCCGGAAGCATCCGATTGGGCGCAGGACGCGCTCGTGCCGAAAAAGCCGCCGTTTTCCGCAAACCGGAGAGAGCAGCTGCTGGCGTTCGGACTGTATGTGCTGGCATATCTCTATCTGGGCTATCAATGGTGGGCACTGCCGCTGTTCACCGCCGGATTTATCGCGGCGGCGGAGTATCTGTTCCGGGAGCAGAAGCGTTCCTGGGAAAGCTGGGTCTGGCTTGGCTGCGTGCTGCTTGTGACCGGCTGCATCGCCTGGCGTGGGCTGCACCCGTACCAGTACGATTCGCGCTATCCCGAGCTTGTCAACCATGAATATATCCTTTCGGAAAAACTGCTGCTGTTCATCCTGCATATCTTCGCCGTCTATTGGCTCATGAGCCGTTCCGGGCGGCTGACCGGCGGCGAAAGCGGCCATCTGCTGCCGCTCGACGCGCTGTATGCGTTTGTGATCATCCCATTCAAAAATTTCTTCCTGCGCATCCGCTGCGTGCTGTTCGCGCTGAAGCCCAAAAAGGAGCGGAAGGTCAACGCCGGAGCCGTCGCAGCCGCCGTGCTGGCCGCATTCGTCGTGCTGGTGCTGCTCGTCATGGCCATGACGCAGCTGTCCGCGGCAGACGACACGTTCAGCAGCCTTTTGGAGGGCCTGCGCGACGCGCTGACACTCGATCTCGATCAAGTGTGGTTCTTCCGCTTCCTCCTCAGCCTTCCTGTCGGGGCCTATGTCTTCGGCCTGCTCGCGGGCCTTGGCCGCGAAACGCCGGAGGCGATGCGCGGACGCGGCACGTCCGCAGAAACCGCTCTGCCAAAGCTGCGCGTCGTGCCGGAGGCCGTCTGGCTCGCAGCGCTGGGCGTGTTCAGCGCGCTCTATCTCGCGTTTTTCTTCGTGCAGGGCCGTTATCTGTTCGGCGCGTTCACGCGGACGCTCCCGGAGAGCTTCACCGTCGCGGAGTACGCCCGCCAGGGCTTCTTCGAGCTCTGCCGCGTCATGGCGATCAACTTCACCCTCTTCTGGCTCGTCTCGCGCACCGCCCGGCGGGAAAGCCGTCCCGTGCGCTGGATGACGGCGGCGCTTCTGATCGAGAGTATGCTCTTCGCCGTCGTCGCCCTGTCCAAGCTCGTGCTCTATATCGACTGCTTCGGCTTCACGCCCAAGCGCCTGCAAAGCACCTGGCTCGTGTGCGTTCTCCTGTTCGGCAGCGCCTGCGCGCTTTATACCCACCTGACGGGCAAAAAGTCCATGCGCGTCTGGATGATCTTCGGCGCCGTCACGCTTTCCCTGCTGTGCATCTGGTAAATTGTCGGGTATCCGCGGATTTTGTACGCAAAAAATCCGCGGATACCCCCTTGACAGCACCGACTGCCTGTGCTATTATAATAAAGATCTTTAGAAAGCACTATATCGCGGGATAGAGCAGTTCGGTAGCTCGTCGGGCTCATAACCCTTAGAGTTAGCGTCCAGCTTTCAGGAGCAAAAAGTCAACATCGCGGGATAGAGCAGTTCGGTAGCTCGTCGGGCTCATAACCCGGAGGTCGGGGGTTCAAATCCCTCTCCCGCAACCATAAATCGCCGTATTTCGTGAGAAATGCGGCGATTTCTCTATCTTTTTGTTCGAATTTTGCCGTTTTGCTCATTTGCAATTCATGCTCCCCGTGGAGTCTTTGCTCTGATTCGCTGAACATAGCTTCCATATTAAAGTGCTTCAGAAGTTCTGATTGGAATGCTTCCGCTTGACAGCTTTACGCGCTATTTGCAATAAAGTATGCAATAGCGCGTTCTTTCGTTTCATGCCGTGTGGTTTCGCCGCTGCGGAAAGGTCGGCAAAACAACATCTGCAAACTTGGCGCGAGGGGCAGCGCCGTTTAATCTCGGCGCTGCTTCCATCTGACCCATGTTAAGATAATTGCTCATCATGCCGATGGCCTCGCGCCCGATATCTTCGTTTTTGTGAAGATATTTGCGCGTTGTTTCAATCGACGAATGCCCCAGAATTCCCTGCACGATGTTGAGCGGCACCTTGTCTTCCACCAGCCGCGTCGCCAGCGTGTGCCGCAGCGCGTGGGGATTGACCTTGCGGATCTCGCAGCGTTTGGAAACCGCGGCCAGCCGGATCTCAAAGCTCTTGGGATCGAGATGCGTCCCGGCCTTGGACGGGAACAGCAGCCCGTCCGGGTTCGGCCAAGTGGAATTTGCCAGCGTGAACAGATGCCGGATCAGAAGCTCGCACAGGCCGTCAGAGATCGCGATCTCGCGGTTCGACGTGCTTGTCTTCGGCGTGTTCTGAACGATAAGGTGCGTTTTCTTCTTCTGATCGTAATTCAGAATCTCAATGTTTGGATTCTCTGGAGAAACAGCCGCTGTTGGAACACGGATCAGATTTTTCGTGACCGAAAGCGTTTGCTTCTCCAAATCCAGATCGGAAATTTTCAGCGCCAGCACCTCGCCGACGCGGAATCCGACGAACAGGGTCGTCAGAATCGCAACGCGCTGTGTTTCCCGCATGACCTCCTCGATGAAGACCTGCATTTCCGACGGACTCAGGACGCGCATTTCCGGTGTTATGACCGTCGGTCTAGCTGTGTCAATCGTTGGATTGCAGGGCATCCGGTACTTCCTCATGGCGTATGCGAAGAAATCCTTGAGCAGCATATGCTGATTCTGAATGGTCTTAGCGGATAGACCACCTTTACGCCCATCTGCGCGGCTACCGTTTTTCTGCTTCCGCTGATAGTAGTCCTGCACAACATCCTGCGTGATCTGATAGAGCGGCAGGTTTCCAAAGGCTTCGGCAAAGTGGATCCGGTAAGTATCCAGATAGCTTGCATAGGTGGATGGCTTTCTGGCAGGCGGCGATTTGTAAAGCTCAAGCCATTTAAGGAAGGCTTCTGAGAACAGTATCTCCGACTCGATAGGGTGGCCGAGTTTGGCCCGGAGTTCTTCAAGACGGGCGGATTCCGCTGCCTGTGTTTCTTCCTCCGCCTTGATACGCGCCTGTTCTTCTTCCCATTGTGCGCGGCGCTCTTTGCAGATCGTCTTGGTACGGCCCTTAAATGCTTTGCGGTATGGACTGCCATCCTCTTTTCGGCCGTATGTAACCTGATAGACCCATGATTTATCCTTTTGCTGATAGAAGCTGCCTTCTCCGTTTGAACGACGTGCCATGCTATCAACCTCCAATTTCTTTATAATATTTGGAGATTTGACGTTAATTCATAATCGTATGCGAGGACTTCATCCACTCATAAAACGGTTCTTTTGGAACGCGAAAAGAATTGCCGATACGAATGACCGGAAATGATTTGCTGTGGATCAGATTGTACGCAGCGTTGATGCTGATGTTCAGGATCTGCTTGATATCCCGTACAGTCAAGGTTTCATTTTCTCTCTTTTCCATAGTGGAATCCTCCTCATACGAAGTAAAATATGAACTTTTCAAGGTGCAGAAGCTGACTCGTATAGCTATTGTACGACAGCTCTGCGGACAATGCAATGCCGCCGCAGGTATCGCGGCGGCATTATTTTGAAAGATGTTTCTCTTTTCGTCTTCCTACCGCCGAAGAATACCGTCAGCGAAAGCGTACAGATTTGCGAGTTCCTCCACAGCCTGTTGTCTGAGCCGCTGCACGGTTCTTGGCGTCGAGCCCATGCCGTCCGCAATTTCGCCCCAGGACTGCTGCTCGAAATAATACCTACGAATCACGTCCCGCTGCCGTCCGTCCAGAAACCCTATGTAATGCGAAAGCCGATCCTGCTCATGGCAGAGATCGGCGTATTTGGAGATCAGTTCTTCGACGCTTTCTCCATTGAGCTGCGCGGCAGCGCGCTGATAGGACATTGCAATTTCAGGGACGCTTTTGGGATAGGCATTCGTACCGGCATTGTCTGCGTCCCGCTTTTGAAACGTCATGACCTCAATCATTTCCGTCGGCGTAACATGGCTGGCATACTGTATTTCGTACTGAAGCAGTTCTATCTGCCGCATCATTTTCTGATAGTTTTCCAGCCGATCCAGCACTTCGTTCAGGTATTTGTTGTCCATTTGTTATCCCTCCTAAACCAAAATGCTGCCCGCCGGGTATGCGGCAGCATACAAAAAACAGATGCTGCAGCCGAGCACTGCAACATCTGTTTTCTATTTTTCTATTGTAAGGATAACACAGATACCTGCGACAAATCAAGTGCCGAGCGTGCGCGATTTTAGGCGATTGTGCGACAGAAGTGCGACATTAACTGCGTAATGCCTACGCAAACTTCCGTCAACGTTTATACGTAAAGCACATCCGACGTAGCACGAAGCGTTTCAATGTAAGTGCCATTGCTATCATATACGTCTACAACAAATGTGACTTTGTAATAATACCCGGATTCCACAAAGCGATTTCTCGTGATTGTAAACGCGCTGGTTGCTCCGTTATATCCGGGGCCGTTATAATCCCAGGACTTCTCAATAGACCAGTATTTTTGATCAGAACTCTTGCACAAAGCCAAGGATGCATCTATTGTGCCGCTTCGATATTTGGAATATAAGGAAATTGTGCCTTTGCATTCAGCATAGTTCGAGCTTGAAACCACCAAAGACGCAGAACACAGAGAAGATGTATCATACCGCAGAGGGGTATAATCAGCGGCTCCCGCCATGGCAAAAAAGCTGGGAATGACAAGGCAAAAAACAAGCACTAACGCAATACTTCTTAACGTTCTTTTTTTCATTTTAAACTCCATTTCTGAGATGATTTTTACGCTTACGCGTGAATAATACGCTCTGCCACACTTTGCAGTACATCAAGAGAGATATTCTCGCCATAAACAACAAACATCAAATTTGACGTGTCCTCTAGCCAGTAAATTTGATAAAAATTGTCTTTATGAACAATCGATACTCCTTGACCATTCAGATTTTCTTCACGCACCTCGGCATCTTCTGTGTCAATTGTAACTGTGGACACACTGGCCTCACTAATGTAATATATCGCCACTTCAAATTCCTCGCTGCGGCTGTTCTGGAAGTGATAAATACATGATGCTTCACTTTCTTCGCCAGTAGTGAGGATAAAATCCGCTGGAGCTGCATTTAATACACGTGCTTTATTATCTTCGGCGGGTATATCTAAATTGTTTTGTCCCACAAGTAATTCATAAGATGTCCCAAAATCGAATGTCTCAACAAGATAATTAAGCGTTTTTACCCGAACTGTTTCCGATGCAGCAAAGACACCAACAAACATAAAAAGTGGTATCAGTATCCACAAGGCGACTCGATTCAGCGTTCGCAGTGTTTTCTTTGTAGCTTTTTGAATTCGGGCTTTTCGATAACTCTTTTCAATCGTATGCAGGCAGCGCTTGCTCAAACTTTCAGGAACGGCTGCGTTCGGATCTGCAAGAAGCTCCTCATTTTTCTGCATCAGCTCTTTGCCATTTGCCTCCGCCACTCTGTTCATAAGCAGCGCGAAAAAGGCATCTTCGTATTGCTCATACAGTCGTTCATCTTCATTCATGATTTTTACCTCCTTCCCGGAGCTTTTCTACAAATGCACGTCTGGCCCGGGTCAATTTCATTCTAACGCTGGAAGGCTTACAACCGAGCATTTGCGCAAGTTCTGCGTCCGATAGGTCCATCAGATATTTTCCGTACAACAGCTGCTTCTCTTCTTCCCGCATTTTCTGAAAGGCGGTCAGCAGTTCTTCCTGCCGTTCTTTTTCCAAGTACCTTACCTCGGCTCCGGGGATATGAGCCTGTGGAAAATCCTCTGTTAAGTCATCCAACGGGATGCAGCGAGCGGTTTCCTTTTGATCTCGTTTTATTGTGTTGATCGCGGTATTGCGAACCGCTGCTGCAATATAGTTTATTTGTGCATAAGGTGGTAACCGCTGAAGCGTTGCTTCATTCTTCAGCAAGGAGAGTACTGCTGTCTGTACGATATCCTCCTGCTGCACCGAAACCTCCGAGTATTTTCCAGCGATATAATACATGAGGCGTTCGTGCTTTCGATATATGTCTTCCATGAAGCATGGTTTCTCTTTTTTCTTGCTCATGTTTGGTTCTCCTGAACGTTCATATACTAAGACACGGAACGTGCCGTTTTGCAACAAAAAATTTTGCGGGTATATTGTCACATCAAGCTAACATCTTTGCGACATTAGTTTTACTATAATAAAATTAATTTTTCAATACAATACTATTGCACATTTTGATTTTAGAATAAGTATAATGTCAAAAACTGCGAAAGAAGGTGTGAGCTTGACGAAATTTGGTGAAATACTGATGCAGCTTCGTCAAGAGAAGCATCTTTCGCAAGCCGAACTGGGACATATCATCTATGTTTCCGGCGGAACGATTTCGAATTATGAAAAAGGCGTTCACTATCCGGATGTTGAAAAGCTGGTCAGGCTGGCAGACTACTTTAACGTTTCTATCGATTATCTTCTGGGACGATCTACCTCGAAGCTCTCGCCCGATGTGTTTGCGCAGACAGTTTCGGATGACACAACTGTTGGTGATGTCGTTCAGTCCCTTCAACGCTTGTCTCCTGCCAGAAAGCGTGCAGCCTGCACGATGGTTGCAGATATGGAGGTAGCGTCTATGATTCACATTGCCGGAAAGAGGGAGCGAGCTTGATCCCGTTTTGCATTCTTGTAATCGAAGACGATGACGACCGCGAATTTATGGCTGCGCTGTTTATCCAATATCAGCGGCTTCTTTACAAAGAGATCCATGACATTCTGAAGAACCCATGGAATACGGAAGATGTCCTGCAGGCCACGTTGGTCAAGCTGATCGATAAACTCCCGGAACTCCGAAACAAGGAACAGCCGCAGCTGATCGGGTATATCAGCGTGACCGCACGAAATTCGGCCTATAATTTCTTACGCTCACAAAAGAAAATCGCTCCATTCTCTTTTGAGGAATATATGCAGCAATCCGAGCCAATCGCCGAGCATCGGCAAATGGAAGACCTCCTGATCTCAAAAGAGGAGATCGATGAATTGGTGCGGCGCAGGCCGCAGCTTGATGCCAAAAGCAAGTATCTGTTAGAAGGAAAATACATACTCGGCGAAAGCGATGAGGTCATGGCCGAGGAACTATCCATAAAACCCGCCAGTGTCCGAATGGCACTGACGCGGGCAAGACAATGTGCATATCAGCTTCTTACGAAAGAGCAAACCCCGAGTCGTTCATGATGAACGGTTCGGGGTTTGTTGCATTTGGTCGGCTTTTGTGTCTGATATTTTGGGGATGAATTGTCCCTGAGCGCAGAATGGTCTGCATTGTCTACCTGCACAGAAAAACAGATTTTTCTTGTATAAACTGACAAATTGACTTCACATGAAAAACGTGCTACTCTGGCATTAGGCAAACGGTTGCACGAATAAAACTGTTGTATTCAGTTTCATTTTATCGTCGAAAGCAAATGTGCTCGATATTTCATTGCTTTTATCGCTGCTTTTTCGCGAAAATTCAAGAAATATCGGTAAACCGTTTGCATGGAGGTGCAGGATGGCAGCAACGATCAAGGATGTGGCGCGGCTGGCGGGTGTTTCGCCGTCGACGGTTTCGCGCGTGCTCAATCAGAAGGGCGTCATTTCGGACGAGACGAAGCAGAAGATCGCGTCTGCGATGGAGCAGCTCAAATACGTTCCCAACGACATTGCGCGCAGCTTTGCCAACGGCTCGGCGCACGCGATCTCGCTGGTCATCGATATCTCGGACGGCACGGCCTACGCCAACAATTTCTTCAACAACACCGTCTTCGGCATCGAGACTGCCGCACACCAGAACGACTATAACCTCATCATCACGAACGGCGCGGCGGCGTTCGGCGGCATTTCCTCCGTTGAGCGGCTGATTGCCGGGAAGAAGGTCGACGGCGTGGTGCTGCCGATCTCGCTCGTGACGGGCGAGCTGCTGCGCAGGATCGAAGACCTGAGCGTGCCGTGCGTGATCCTCGGCCGCTCGGAGGAGGTCGGCGCGGAGGCCAACTGGGTCGATATCAACAACGTGCAGGCTGGCCGCAGGGCCGTCAGGCTCCTGCTGGAGCGCGGATATAAAAAGATCGCCTTCCTTTCGGACGGCGACGGGGAGGTTTTCAATCAGGATCGCATCGCGGGCTACCGCCGCGAGCTTGCCGCGCATCATCTATCTGTTCCCGACGGCTTCATTCTCCACGGTCTGCCGACGGTCGGGAGCGGCATGGACTGCGTCCGTGCGCTCCTGCAGGGCGATGACGCGCCTGACGCCGTTATTTGCAGCGACGACCGGCTGGCGCTCGGTGCGCTGCGGGCCGCGCATCAGTTGGGGCTGCGGGTACCGGAGCAGTTCGGCATCATCAGCTGCGACAACACGCCGCTGACGGAGCTGGCTGAGACGCCCATCACGAGCGTGGATGTTGACACGTTCGCGCTCGGCGTGCAGGCGGCGCAGATCCTGATCGAGCAGATCGAAGACCCGCAGACCAGCCTGCGGCAGATCCTGCTGTCGACGAAGCTCATTGAGCGCGCTTCGACAATGCGGGAAACACGAGAAGAAACGGAGGCGATCCACATTTGAATCAGGCGGCCATCATCCACCGGCCCACCTCGGACTACATCTACCCAAGCTCACGCAACACGCTGGAACTCCAGCTCATCACGGCGCGGGCAGATGCGGACGAGGTCGAGCTCTGGTACTGGATGCGCTATGAGACGGATCCGGCGAAGATCCGGCGGCAGCGGCTGCACGTGTCCTTACAGGACGCGCTGCACGACTACTACCGCACGACGGTCTGCACCGGCCAGATCGCGGCGTACACCCGGTACTGCTTCCACCTGAAAGCCGGGACGGACGAGCTGTGGCTCGGCGCGAACGGCCTGCAGGACACGGAGCCACACATGAACGGGAACTTCTTCGAATTCCTCTGGCCGAACCCGACGGACGGCTTTTCCGCGCCCGCGTGGCGGAGCCGGCAGGTGTACTATCAGATCTTCCCGGAGCGGTTCAAGAACGGAGATTCCTCCCGCACCCCGCCGGGCGCAGAAGCTTGGGGCTCTGCACCGACGCGGGAGAATTTCATGGGCGGCGATCTGGCGGGCATTGCGCAGCAGCTCGACTACATCCAGTCGCTCGGCGCGACGTGTCTGTATCTGACGCCCATCTTCCGCGCACCGTCGAACCACAAGTACGACACAGTCGATTATTTCGAGATCGACCCGGCCTTCGGCACGAGGGACGATCTGCGGCGGCTGGTCGACGGTGTCCACGCGCGCGGGATGCGCATCATCCTCGACGGCGTGTTCAACCACTGCGGCTACTGGTGGGACAAATTTCAGGACGTTGTCAAAAACGGCAAAGCGTCGCCGTATCGCAGCTGGTTCTTCATCCACAGCTATCCCGTCGACGCGGAGCGGCAGAATTACGACTGCGTCGGGCATTACAAATGGATGCCGAAGCTGAACCTTGCAAACCCGGACGCGCGGGACTATTTCCTCTCCGTTGGCCGGTACTGGTTGGAGGAATTCGGCATCGACGGCTGGCGGCTGGATGTGGCGGATGAGCTGCCGACCGCGTTTCTGGAAGCCTTCGCCGCAGCGATGCGCGCATATAAGCCCGACTGCATCCTGCTGGGCGAAACATGGGGCGACGCCGGGCGGCTCGTAAGCGCGAACCGGCTGGACAGCGCGATGAATTACCTCTTCCGCGACGCAGCGGCCGCGTGGCTGGCAAAGGATGCGCTTTCCGCGTCGGAATTCGGCTGCCGTCTCAACCGGGCGCTGGCCCTGTACCCCAATGAAACGAATCTGCGGATGTACAATCTGCTGGACAGCCACGACACGGCGCGCTTCCTCTATGAAGCGAGCGGCGACAAGGCAAGGCTTCGGCTGGCCGCAGCGCTGCAAATGACGTTCCCCGGCTCCCCGGCGATCTTCTACGGCGACGAGATCGGGCTGAGCGGCCCGAACGACCCCGGCTGCCGCATGGCGATGCAGTGGGATGCAGAACAGCAGGACACGCGGCTGCTGCGCTGGTACCGGCGGCTCATTTCTCTGCGGCTCGCATCCGATTCTCTGACGGACGGCGATTTCCATACCGTACTGGCCGACGACGCGGCGAACGTATACGCCTTTTCGCGCACCGTGCCCGGCGAGCAGACGCTCGTCGTCCTGCACGCAGGAACGGCACACTGGCGCGGGCAGTTCCCGATCCCGGACTGGGCACGGGAATTTGCCGCATGGACGCTCTGCTGCCAGACGGGCGGCATGACAGAGGATGACCCGTTCCACCCCACGATCCTGACGGACGATCCGGGACGCTTTGAAGCGGAGCTTCCCGCAAGATCCGTTAAGATAATCCGATTCATCAACAAAAAATTAAAGGAGAAGGTGCAATCATGAAACAGACAAGTATCAAAAAAATGCTGGCGCTCTTCCTGATCGCAGCAGTGATGTTAGCGGCATTCACTGCATGCGCCGAAAAAGCGCCAGACACTGCCCAAACCCAGCAGCCCGCAAGCGACGCGGCCGTTCCCGCCGATGACAAGGCAGCAGAAACGTCCACAGCCACGCCCGAAGAACCCGTTACGATCAACTTCTGGCATCACTACAGCGCGCAGTCCGCAGAGAATGAGACTCTGATGAATGTGCTGATCCCCAAATTCGAGGAAGAAAACCCCGGCTACAAGGTCAACGCCGTCTCGCACGAGTGGGCCGACCTGCACGACAAGATCCTTGTCAGCGCAAGCTCGAACACCCTGCCCGATGTGGCGCGTCTGGACATCGCATGGGTCCCGGAGTTCCAGAAAATGAACATTCTTGTCCCGCTGGATCAGCAGATGGGTGATTTTAATGATGTGGCAGGCCAGCTTCTTCCCAGCGCCATGAGCACTGCCGTGGTCAAGGGCAGCTATTACGCGCTGGCACTCAACACGAACACGAAGATCCTGTTCTACAACGCCGACGCGCTCGCGGAGGCCGGGATCGAAGTGCCCAAGACGATGGATGAGATGTTCGCCGCGATCCACGCCCTGTCCGGTACGAATGCAAACGGCCAGCAGGTCTGGGGTCTGAACGAGCCCGCGCTTGCAGGCTGGAACGTCCTGCCTTATATCTGGAGCAACGGCGGCAATATCACGGACGACGCCTGCACCACGGCCACAGGCTATGTCAACAGCCCCGAAACAGCCGCAGCCGTGCAGAAGCTGGTCGACCTGTATGCGAACGGCGAATTCACCGGCTTTAACAGCGGCGATATCCCCATGACCGACGGCTTTGGCACCGGCCGGTACATAATGCTGCTCGAAGGCCCGTGGAAGACCGCGGAGCTGGCCGGCGCATATCCCAACTTCAACTACGGCACGAGTGAGGTTCCCGCTGGTTCTGCCGGTTCGATCTCCGTGCTGGGCGGCGAAGACATCGCCATGTTCAACACCGCCAATAAAGAAGGCGCGTGGAAGTTCATGAAGTTCATGACCAGCGAATACGCGCAGGAGGAGATGGCCAAGTGCGGCCAGATCCCCGTCAACATGACGGCGCTGGACAGCCAGACCGTAAAGGATGCGTCGTTTGCGCCGTTCCTGGAGGCCATCACGACGGCAAAGGCCCGTCCGACTGTCGCTTCCTGGTCCGAGATCGACAACGCGCTGACCGTCGCCATGACCGACATGATCGTCAACGGCGCAGACGTGCAGCAGACGCTCGACCAGCTGGCTGTGACGATCGACGGATTGCTTGCCGAATAAACACAGTATATCAGACAGACGAACCAAACGCAACTTTTTTCAAAGCAGGCTTCGGCCTGCTTTGAAAATCTGGCAAATCGGAGGCAGCCGTGCGGCTGCCTGAGTAACCGCTGAATCAATCGTCTGCGGTTGTCAGCGGATCTTTTGGCCCAACTGTGCAGTTTGAAAAACTTGAAATACATACAGTATTCCTGCGTTTTTAAACTTTCATTTGGGTCAAAATCTCTCGCCGACAACTCTTGCCGATTGAATCATCGGTTACTTGAAAGGATCTGCTCTATGGAACTGAAATCAAAACGCGACCGTCTTCAGGTCGGCCTTCTGCTGCTTCCGGGGCTTCTGGTCTTCGCATTGTTCACGATCTACCCCATCGTCAAGCTCCTGCACATGAGCTTTCTGCAATGGGATCTCGGCTCGATGCTGCACCAGAAGTTCATCGGGCTGCAAAACTATATCGACGTGCTCTCCGACGAGACGTTCCGGATCGCGTTTGCAAATACGCTCCTCTACACGCTCGTGACCGTGCCGGGGCAGATGATCCTGGGGCTTCTGGCCGCGGTGCTCATCAATGCCATTCCGCGCTTCCGCGTCACGTTCCGCGTGATCTATTACATCCCGGTCATTACCTCGTGGGTCATCGTCTCGCTCATCTTCCGGTACATTTTCAACACCGAGGGGATGCTCAACTATGTGCTCACGAACGTGCTGCACCTGACGGCGTCCAACATCCGCTGGCTCGACAGCCGCTGGGGCGGTCTGACGGTGGCGATGATGCTCGGCATCTGGAAGGGCGTCGGATGGAATCTGGTCGTATTTCTGGCCGCGCTGCAAAGCGTTCCGCAGGAGTTGTATGAATCGGCCGGGATCGATGGCTGCGGCGCGTTTCAGAAGTTCTTCTATGTGACGCTGCCCAGTATCAAGCCCACGATCCTTTTCGCTCTCGTCATGCTGACCATCGGCGGCTTCAACGTCTTTACGTCCATCAAGATGATCACCGGCGGCAAGCCGATGCACCAGACGGAGACGGTTCTCACGTGGATGTATTACAAGGCGTTCAACACCGGCTCGTTCGGCTACGCGGCCGCGCTGTCGTTCGTCGTCGCCGTGACGCTCATTTTCCTCGCCGTTCTGCAATTCAGGGCCATGAAGCAGAAGGACGCGGCCAATTCGTAGGAGGGACTGCCATGCATACACTCAAAAAACGGGAGCTCCCGTCCAACATTCTGCGGTATGTGCTTCTGCTGCTTGGCGGTGCGGTGTCGGTCATGCCGATGATCTATATGATCAGCACGTCCTTAAAGCCGAACGGCGCGCTCTATGAGTTCCCGCCGAAGTTCTTCCCCGCGCTGGACACCATCACACTTGAAAACTATGTGTACATCTTCAGCCAGGAAAAGTTCTACATCAATTTCCTCAACAGCGTGATCGTCGCCGTGCTGACTGTCGTGATCGCGGCTTTCGTCTCGTCGGCGCTGGCATTCTGCCTCGCGCGCTTCCGCTTCCCCGGTAGAAAGGCGCTCTTCGCGCTCGTCATCGGCACGATGATCATCCCCGGCACGACGCTCATCATCACGCAGTATCAGCTCGCCTCGTTCTTCAAGCTCACGAACAAGCTGTTGGGGCTGGTGCCGTTCTATGTGGCGTGGGTCATTCCGTTCTCCACGTTTATGATCAAGGGCTACATTGAGAGCATTCCAAGGGAGTTTGACGAGGCCGTCTACATGGACGGCGGCAGCGTATTCACTGTGTTTTTCAAGGTCATCTGCCCGCTGGCAAGCCCGGCCATCGCGTCCGTCAGCATTTTTAACTTCCTGACGGCGTGGGAGGAATTCCCGTGGGCGCTGACCGTCCTGAACGACACGCAGAAGCGCACGCTGCCAATCGCCATCTCAGGCTTTTTCGGCCAGCACCAGTTTACGCAGTGGGGCTACGTCTTCGCCATGTCCGTGGCGAGTCTGCTGCCCGTGCTCATCATCTTCATCTGCTGCCAGAAATATTTCGTTTCCGGTTTGCAGACCGGCGGTATCAAAGGATAACAAATTCAATTCAGATCATGTAAAGGAGGCATTTTCATGTTAACGACAAAGAAAACGTTCCAAACGAAGTTCCTCTCCACACTTCTGATTCTTGCACTTGTTTCAACTATGATCCTCGCGCCGACAGCCCTGGCTGCTGGCTTTGGAGGTTCTTCAATCACAACCGCCGTTGCCGATTCCGGTGTGAGAAACTTCACACCGACTGAAGCGGCAAACGATACCGAAATTCAGGCGATGACGGACAACAGTTCCGTCCTGAATGAAAGCGACATTATCTACATGATTCTAACGGACCGTTTCTATGATGCAGACCCGACAAATAACGGTACGCTGAATCAGGAGTATCGCCCCGGACAGCTCAAATACACACAGGGCGGTGACTGGAAGGGTATCACGCAGAAGCTGGACTACATTAAAAATCTGGGTGTAACGGCGATCTGGATCTCGCCGCCTTCTCAGAATGAACTTCTGAGCAGAGACGGCGAAGAATCCGGTTATCACGGTTATTTCACGCACGATTACAATTCTGCTGATCCTCACTTCGGCACGAAGCAGGATTTGATCGATCTTGTTTCCGCAGCCCATAGCAAAGGACTCAAAGTAATTCTGGACGTTGTTCCGAATCATACGGCAGACTATTTTAACGGTGCAAGCTCCACCTATAGCTCGGCCAGCTATCAGCCGGCTGCCCCATTCAACAATCCTGACTGGTATCATCACTATGGTGATATTACAGACTGGAACAATGAATATCAGGTTTTGAATTACGACCTCGGAGGTCTGGATGATCTGAACCAGGATAATGCCGATGCCCGGCAGGCCATCAAGGATGCATATAAAAACTGGATCACCTTGACTGGCGCTGATGGCATCCGCGTCGATGCCGCACGTTCGATGCCGAAAAATTTTCTGCAGGAGTTTGAATCCTACGTCGGTGTTCCCTCTTTTGGCGAGATCTTCGTCGGTGATGTCGACTATGTGAGTGCATTCTCCAATTATGAATGGGGCGTGCTTGACTTCCCGCTTTTCTTCCAAGCCCGTGAAGTCTTTGCGCACGATGCCAGCTTTACAACCGTTAAAGCGATTTTTGATCAGGATTACAAATATGCAAACGTAAACCATCTCATTACGTTTATCGACAATCATGACCGTGATCGCTTCCTGTGCCTTGCCGACGATAACTATCAGAAGCTCAGACTGGCACTGACCTTTATTTTCACTGTCCGCGGTATCCCCGATGTATACTACGGAACTGAGCAGAACTGCTATGGCGGCGGTGTTCCCACGGAGTGGGCAGGTATCGCAAATAAGGAAAATCGCGAAGTCATGCCGAGCTTCTCGGAAGATGGAATCACTTACAAGTACATCCAGCGGCTTACTGAACTGCGGAAAACCTATTCTTGCCTGCAGACCGGTGTGCAGCGAGAAATGTGGTCGGAAGACAATATCTACGCCTACTCCCGCAGAGATGATACGACCGGACAGGAAGTAATTGTGATCTTCAATAACGGGACGAGCAATGAAACCCGTCAGATTCCGATCCGTGCAGAAAGCAGCCTTACAATTGGCACGACGCTTACCAACCTGCTGGACACTTCCGTGACTGCGCAGATCACAAGCGGCAGCGTAACGAGCAAAATGCTCAATATTACGCTGCCTGCGAAAACGGCCTATGTATTTACATCCGGCACGGTTGCAGAATACACGCCGATGGAGCGCACTGTCACAACGATTCGCGTCCATTATGACGTAGGCCTCGGAAACACCATGTATCTGCGCGGCGATGAATACCCGCTGAAGTGGGATCTCGGCCGCAGTATGCTGAATGTTTCGTCTGATTGCTGGGTTTATGAAACGGAACGCATTCCCGCTGGCGAGACGTTCGAATTTAAGCCTCTGATCAACAACGAAACATGGTCCAGCGGCCTGAACTTTACCGGAACAGGCGGCACCACAATCGATATTTATCCGACATTCTAAACATTCAGTTGCAACAACGGCGGGTGGCGCAGTTTGTACTGCCCACCCGCCATTTTCGTCGAAAGGAGCGTTTTATGAAACGATGCAGTGGTGTATTGCTGCCCATCTTCAGTTTGCCATCCCCATATGGCATTGGTACACTCGGTAAGGCCGCCTATGATTGGATCGATTTTCTGCATGAAGCGGGGCAGCAGCTGTGGCAGGTATTGCCGATTGGCCCGACCAGCTTTGGCGACAGCCCATATCAAAGCTTTTCAGCATTTGCCGGAAATCCATACTTTATTGACCTCGAACAGCTCTGCGAAGACGGACTGCTTCAAAGAGAAGAATGTGCGCCGCTGGCGGACCAAGCTGACGGTGCGGCAATCGATTACGCAAAGCAGTACCAATATCGGTATGCGATTTTGAAAAAAGCATATTCTCGTTTTGACAATCCCAACGAAATCATCCGTTTCCGCAAAGCGCATAACTGGGCAGACGATTATGCTCTGTTTATGGCACTCAAGGATAGCTATAACGGTCGCGCGTGGACGCAGTGGCCAAGCGCTATACGAAAGAGAGAACGCCATGTATTAGAGAAAGCCCGGCAGGAATTACAGTCCGAGGTTGATTTTTACGTGTTTCTTCAGTTGTTATTTTATACGCAATGGAAAAAACTTGCCGCTTATGCAAGGGCGCACAACGTAAAAATCATAGGCGATATCCCCATTTATGTTGCACTTGATTCTGCGGATGCATGGGCAAATCCGGAACTGTTTCTGCTTGATGAAGAAGACCGCCCGGTTTTAGTTGCCGGATGTCCGCCAGACGCCTTTACCGCAGACGGCCAGCTTTGGGGAAATCCATTGTATCGATGGGATCTGATGCAGGAGACTGGCTTCCAGTGGTGGAAGGAACGGCTGAGCGGTTCATTTGAGCTATACGATTGTCTCAGAATCGATCATTTTCGCGGGTTTGAAAGCTACTACGCGATTCCCTATGGTGATAAAACTGCTCGAAACGGAGTATGGCAGAAGGGGCCTGGGAAAGCGTTCGTTGATTCCATCAAGGAAGCCTTTCCAGATATTCCAATTATCGCAGAAGACCTTGGATATCTGACGCCTGAAGTTCGGGAGCTGCTGGAATACAGTGGTTTCCCCGGTATGAAGATCCTGCAGTTTGCCTTTGATGCACGTGAAAAGAGCGACTATATTCCGTTCAAATATCCTAAGAACTGTGTTGTGTATACCGGGACACACGATAATGATACAATCCTCGGCTGGCTGCGCAGCGCACCGCCCACATCTGTCCGGTATGCAAAATCCTATCTGCTGTGCGAAACAGCCGCTGATGAGACCTGTGTAGACTTTTTTGTTTCCGCAGCACTTTCCTGCGCGGCAGACTGGGCCGTGATCCCCATACAGGATTGGCTCCGCCTTGGACATGAAGCACGGATCAATACACCGTCTACGCTCGGCGGCAATTGGGTCTGGCGGCTCAGGCCCGGCATCTGCACAAAAGCGCTCGCCAAAGAAATGAAACGAAAAACGGAACTCTACGAACGAAATTCGGTCATTGAACCGTAAACAAGGAGGATATTTCATATGCAAACAGTTGATGAATCCACGATGGATGACGTTATAACAACGATCGATTTTGCAACGCTCTTTTCGCAAGAAGAGCTTAAGGCAAAACGTGCAGAAGAAAAAGACAGAAGGAAGAAAAATAGGATTTTATCAGTTGAAAACTCACATTTTCTTATTTATTTTATATGTCTCTTGATTTCTATTGTTTTGATTGCAGCATATTTATTTTTACCGTGTGCTGAAACATCAAAATGGCTTGCTGTCCTGATGTCCCTTGGCGCGAGTGGATTTGGCGCAGCTCTTTTGGCTTTCTTTATTGACCGTTCTGATACAGACGCGCAGGACAAGGCTGCCGTAGATGCTTACAACAACAGTGTCGCATACATTTATGACACGTTGTGGACAGTATTTGGAAACCGCTCATATCAATATATGAAAAAATAGATAAGAATAATGGCCAGCAGATTGCTGCCCAACAAAGTGCAGAAAAATTTATTAACCAGTTTAACCTTGCAATGAAAGCGATTGATTCTTTTAGGTTAAATTACGCTGCTGCAATGAGCGATGAGGTATCCAGCGATTACAGTCTTTTGAAAAGTCAATTGGTTCAATTCACCGCAACATTAAGTCATCCTGTAAACGTCGATCATTTGATTGATGCCTTGGACGGAACACGCATCTGGCTTCGAAGGTGGTATTCCACCGAGAGACTCAAAAAGCATTTTCGCTTTATTTGATGCCGGCTACCAAAGCATCCACACTGCGCTGTGATCGAATTGTCTGACGATGCAAGCAAGAGGACGTGCCGCAAATTCTTTCCGCGGCACGTCCTTATTAAAAATACAAGAAAATCCAGAACATAAAATCCACCCAACGCATTAAAAACGCGAAAGTTTTCGACAACATTCCCCACAAAATGTGATATAATTCATATACTACTATGGATGTGAGGGCCAACTGTTTTGAAAGAAATAGATACGAAACAGAAGTTTATTCTTCAAAAATGTGATGACTATGTTCAGAGCGCAAATACTCTGTTTCATTTCATGCAGCGGCACGAATATCTTTCTGCGCTTTTGAAGCGGCGTGCGTTAGTTCCCCGTTACTGTCAGGAGAACATTGCATATCTCAATTTAGAAATAGGCGGCCATCCATTTGACGAGATTTATGTGCTCCAGAAATGCTTTTGTGATATTCCATTTCACAAACTCACGGAGGCTTTCGAGATAAACAGCGACGAAGACGCTCTGCAAACTTTTGACACGGCCGATCGTCTTGCATTTGAACGTTCGAATACGCATCCAGCATACTATGGCGGTTATGCCATCGCCCTGTCCAAGCAGTGGGGCGAATCACATGGCTTGCAGCCCGTCCAGTACGCGAACGGGATGTCCGATTTTATAAATTCACTTTCCGAGGTCATCAATTCAGCATACGAAGCAGATGACCTGCCAGACCTATATGCAAACGACATTTTACGGCGTTTGTCGTTTATAAAACCTCTCCGCGGACTCATGCGCAGGCGTTTTAGGGACACTTGGATCAATGTGCAGAAGAATTTCCACGATGAACGCGAGTGGAGGTTTGTTCCACCGCAGAGCGCATTGGACGCGCTTCAGTTTGACAGTGTGATTGCAAACCCGACAAAGCTGCGCATGATGGAGGGTTTGGATGGCCTCAACAGATATCTTGAACGTGAAGCGGCGCGTCCTGCGTGGCTGGAGTTCTCATTCGATGATATTCGATATTTGATCGTCCCCACGATTCAGGCTCGAATCGAACTGATTAAAGAGATTCTGGCGCTTCCTTCGGATGGTTTTTCCTCCAGCGAATCAGAGAACATTGGCAAAAGCGTGCTGATCAGCAAAATACTTGTACTGGACGAAATCAGAAAGGACTGGTAGCTATGGGCCGAAATAGACTGAAAGATATTTTCTCCACCAATCCTCCTCTTCCAGAAATCAAACTGCTCTTTCAGAATGCAGAAGCGGAGACACAGTTTGAGAAGGCAATGTATCTTGCATGGGATGAAGGGCATCCTGTAAACGTAGAAGGGGTAAACGGAATTATTGCCTATGATTCCAGTACTTCTCGAAAGATGCCGTTTCTATTTGAAGATAATCTCGAGGGCTTCATGGTTGGGCCAAGCAGCGAAACGCGGGCTTTCGATATTACCACGCCAAAAGGCAGGAAGAACGTCTCGTTGGGATGCTTCACCTCTCCGAAAAAAACGACTCTTCGGACGAGCAAGGATTCTATTATATTTCAGGAATTTACATTCAGCAGCACAGGCGAACGTACTTACAACGCAAAAATTCAGAAAGAACGTGCTCAGTCAGTCTCACAGCTATCCGATAGCTACTGCATAGCGATTGGCCTTTTGGATCATTTTATGCCAGACAAAGATGTCGAAAGCGCTGCGGATGCAGAACATCTGCAAGGCATAAAAAAAGCCTTGCGCTTCACATATCGTTTTTATATGCAGCTGTGTGCATTAGAAAAAGTACTGCAAAGGGTCATTAAGCCAACTGACATTGAAGCAAGCATTGACGAGATGGCAAAAGTCAATGAACTGTATCTCCTTTTGGTACAAAAAATTCCGCTCCACTTCGATGGACAGATTAACGTCACAGAAAATAACAGCGTGAACCTTATCAGTAACCCCGGCGCAACAATCGAAGTTGGGAAAGAACTTCTCATTACGTTCTACCGCGAGCAAGACATTTCTTTCTGCGGCATATCTGTTCACTTATATTTCGTGAATATTCTAAAACACGCGATAATTAAAAAAATCATTGATGAGGGTGAACAGAAGCGATTGATATACGGGGAAACGGACAGCAACCCCATGCAGTTGTTTTTTACCGCATTCCTTTCAGAGCAGGAAGCTGCCGAAGAACACGCAAATGCAAATAATAAGGAGGTGGAATATACGAAAGCCCGTACGGCAGCGGATTACTTTCATATGACAGATGACTCGTTCAATCCATAATCGCATGGAATGAACCTTGAGAATATCAATTTTCGGCCGACACAAGGTAAAGCAGAAATAATTTTCCGTCGAGTGTTGCATTTGGTCGGATAAATGGTCTTAGTATATGAATCCATTTTAAATCTTTCTTAAAGTGGCCACTTTATAAAGATAGGTAGTAGCTAATCATTTATGGACGAATAGAAAGGAGTAACGAATGAAATTCCGGAAACTTTTGTGCTGCGCCATTGCGGTTATTCTCGTTTTGACCATCATGATCCCCACGGTTTTCGCTGCAACGAAATGTACAGTAACCCAAAACGTCATGTTCCGTCAGGGGCCCGGAACGAACTACCCTGCCTATGGGACGCTTGTCACTGGTGAACTCTTTTATAAGGAAACCAGCCGCAATCTTTGGGCATACGGATATCCGGGCGAAAATACCGCCGTTTATCGGGAGTTTGGCCATCTCAACGGTTACGTTGCCGAAACATATCTTTCCTGGTAAATACTATTCCTAATTCCTTTCGCCATCTCAGCAGCAAAAAGCTGCTGAGATGGCAGTTTATAAGGAGGTCATCGGTGAAAAAAAGGCTCATTATCGCTTCGCTGCTTGTGTCACTTTTTATTGCTTCGCTTTCCGGGTGTCATACAGAAAAAGCGAAAAACACGCAACCCAAATATGGTTCTCATTCTGTGACAGCCCAAGCTGAAACCGACACGCCGGAAGCATCCGCGTCATCGGCACCGGCATCTACAGCATGGGCAGGCGTTGGCCAACAGTATAAACTTTCGGCTGTACAGATTCCAGAAGATACAGAACAGGTTCTTCTCGTGGACGGCAGTGTATTTCCTGTCACAGCCCATCTTGATGATGCACAGCATATGCAGTACGAAATCATGCAAGACGCGCAAAGCGTTTACTCCGCAACCGGTGTTGTGATGGATTACGTCAGCGCAGAAAATGGGGTATGGATAGCAGAATGGTATGCCGATCCGGATGCTACAACGCTGCGTCTGATTGCCCCGGATGGAACAAATCTCAACACCATTGATGTTGCTTCCAGTAGTTCCTCAGAATGGCAGGTCTATACGGTCGACTATCTGGATGGCTTGCTTTACCTCCTGCGTCGGTATGCGGGCGGCAGTCCAACCATGGATCTGCTGAAGCCAGACGGGTCAGATTGCGGCCAGATTTCGCTTCCCGCCGCATATGGCTATGCCGTCCCTGGCAGCGATGACGTGATGTACTATGTTCAGAAAACTGACAGCGGAAATCTTGTATATCAGTTGGATGCAGAAAATAAAACTGCGAATCCGCTGTTCCCGGTCGGAAACGGTTCCGTTTTTTCCGGAACAGATGAATACCCGCTGCTGCTGAACACCAAAGAGGGAATTTACGGACTCTCATCGGATGGCGAGCAAGCACCGATCCTCATCTTTTCTGAATGCAAAATATTTCTGGGTATAGCAAAATCTCTGCTGGTGCTTCCAAACGGTGTGTTTTTTTATCTGACCGAGACCGGCGCAAATCTGCTCCTGCCCTGTGATGATAGTTCCGATGCAGCCAAGCAGGAGCTGACAATCGCCGCGATCGGTTCAACACCAGATTTGAGCGTAATGGCCGAGCGATTTAATGCCCAAAGCGAAGAATATACTGTCAGAATCATTGACTATACCAATGATGGCGACTTCTCTGACCGCGAAGCTAAAACGCGGTTGACAACGGAGCTCATCAGCGGGAGGCTTCCGGATATGCTTTGCTTCTCTGCGCTTTCCCCCTTCCCTTATATCAGCAAAGGCCTGCTCATGGATCTGACACCATTATTTGCAGAAGATCCAGAGCTTGCTTTGGACGATTTGGTGATCGCCAATGCTTTGACCGCGCAGGGCAGTATGTATGTTGCCAGTGGTGAATTCTTCTTTGAAACGCTGGTTGGACTGCCATCGAGATTTGGAAATCAATATGGCTGGACATTACAGGACTATTTGCAAATAGAGTCAGCCGTCTCAGATGATATTCAAACGATCTACAACATGACCAAAGAGGGCTTTCTGAAAGAGATAGCGGCACGCTACATACGGACGGCTGTGGATTGGGAGAATGGACGCTGCTATTTCGACTGCGACGACTTTATCGAAATTCTGCAAGCAAGTGCCCGAATTCGCGAAAACCCCGAAAGCGCCAGCGGCATCAGCTTTGCCTACGGCCCATCAGAAGTTGGAAAAGGAAAATGGGTCGCTGCGCTAAGCTGGGTAAATACAGTCTGGAAGTTGGCCTATGAAGAAAAAATGGCTGGATGCGCATTGAGCTTTATCGGTTGGCCAACAATTGATGGCAGCTGCGGCCCTGATATCATCTTAACCGACCCGGTTGGAATTGTCGCACAGAGCGAACACACGGACGGAAGCTGGACATTTATCAAATACATGATTCAGAACACAGAAGAATCCGATCAGAACGGTCTGCCTGTCTACAGGCCGCTGCTGGAAACCATGTGCGAAGCCGCAAAGGAAGATTCGGCGCTGCCCGTCAAGTTCCGGGATACAGATCAGGAAACCTTGTTTAAGCTGCTTGATGCAGCAGAAAATATTGCAATGTATGACGAGCAAGTTCTCTCTATTATCATGGACGAGAGCAGCGCATTCCTAAATGGCGGCAAAGGTGCAACGGAAACGGCAAAAGCCATTCAGTCCCGCGTGAGTTTATATTTAGCGGAGCAGCAATAGCGCATACTTACAACCAATTTGATACTCCAACAGATTCAATAAAAGCGGGATGTATTTATTGATGGGAACGCTTGCAATTTCGCAAAAATCCGTAATTTCATCAAAGCACTTGAAAAGCTTAGTGCATTCTATTATGCTTCAATTATGATTCATTGGGTAGTACAAGATCATATATTGCATAATATGCCATTATTGAAATATATTAGTATTGGCACTGATAATCTTCGCGGAGTAAGCTGCTTTAGATGGCTAAACAAATGTAAGAGGTAATGCAAATATGGACTTTATTCAACCCAATAAGCGTATGATTAACTGGGGCGCTATCTTGAGCGGAATATGTTTAATTGCTATTTGCTTTAGTATAGCACTTTGCTCTTTAAATGATTCATCGCAAACAGAGGGGCAAATAACCGCTATGCGGTATCAAGAGAACGCTGTTGTTGCAAATGAACTCTTGACGCAAGCGTTTGAACGAGACTCAAATGGCGCAATTATTTTTCCTGAAGACTACGCTGGCGCTTATATTGATGGTGAGAATTTGGTTTTGCTTCTCACAAATACCGATAGTAAAACGGTTGAGAAATATCGGACATGGACCGACGAATATGCACCGTTTCTTGTTTTCAAAAAAGCCGAATATTCTTATAATCAACTCAGGGCACAGCTCCAGCCAATTGTTCAGCACTTAACTCTGAGTGGTTATACAGTGACATCATACTCTGTGTCCGAAACGGTAAACGCAGTTTTGATTGGACTATCAGAATGTACCGATGCTGAATCCATCAAGCTGGAAGATAATTTGTGTAAGATGTTTGGCGTCCGAGTAGTTATTTCCGAACAAGCCCATACCATTGAACTTACAGAAGAATGCACATCAACAGAATTTCACTAATTCGTTTTTTATTTACGACACAGGAGGTTCATATGAAATACAACAACGTAAAAAAACAATCATCCATCTTCTGTCTATTATCATGGCAATTTCGGCGGTCGTGGCATCGTCATTATTAGTATCTGCACAAAGCGCCGCTACGATTGAAAACAACTATGCAAGGTTGATGCAACTGCAGGCAAATGCTGTTGCTGCGAATGAATGTCTAAACGAGTCTTTTGGACACGATGCTATTGGCAACATTACTTTCCCAGATGATTTTGCTGGTGCCCGAATTGAGGAGGACAAACTTGTGCTCTCCCTTACTGATACCACTGCTGAAAACAAGGCAAAATACATCAGATGGGCAGGTGATTATGCGGACTACCTCTTGTTTGAAAACGTAGAGTACTCATATAACCAGTTAATGAATGCTGCTATTGATGTGACAAATACACTTAAGGAAAGTGGATACCAAATTACGCAATACTATGTATCCGAAATAAACAACGAGGTTGTTCTTGGCATGGATCTTAATAGCGAACTTTGCCAAAACGGTGTCTCGCAAATTAATCGACCAGAAGCATTGGCGGCATCTTTATCTAAAGAATATAACGTTCCCATCAGAATGGAAAATATTGCTCCTTCCAATACAGCTGCGTCAAATTCTATTGCAACACTTCGCGGTGGTGCAAAAATTGTAAATATAACTTCCAATAGTGAGATAACACTAAGTTGCTGTGGTTATTATGCTGGTTCAGATGCTATTCTCTCTTGCGGTCATGGGGGACACTATAATGACACAATTAATTATGCCGCAAGTGCTGGGAGCACAATAGGGACTGTCAATTACCATAACTACTATAGCGGTTGTACTGGCGATTTTGAAATTATTAAAGTAACGAATACGGATACGTTTAGTACCAGCAATAGTATCGCCAATACATATACCATTAATGGAACTCTTTCATCTCCGCCTGTTAACACCATCCTGAAGTATTATAGCCGTAATTCATCCAGCTTTGGCTACGGTACTGTTAGCAACAGAGATATAACAGTCTCAGCAGGAACGGATAAAATTGAAGTTAATGGATTGACATCTCTTGAAGTCAGTTATGGCAGCTGCATTCCTGGGGATAGTGGCGGTCCGTTCTTCCAGGAAACATCTTCCGATGTAAATTATTGTGGCGTTCTTCATGGATATGGAACAGATAATCCAGGGTATCTACGTGTATATTTCACACCGTACACATATATTTCTGGCACAGGTTTTTCGGTTAGAACGCGTTAAGTATAGAATTGATAGAAAACAGTTTACATGGATATTCGCGCGCATCTCAATGGCATCCTGTGGCTTGCGCGCAGCGGCGCGCGCTGGAGCGATCTTCCGGCGAGATTCGGCCCACATCAGACTGTGTACAGCTGCTTCTGCCGTTGGCGGGATGATGGAACCTTGAAAAAGATCTTCGAGCTCTGCGCGGCCCCGGGCACTGACGCGGAGCTGAGCATGGATTCAACGTCGATCAAAGCATCCGTGCAGGCAGGTCGTGGAATAAGAAAGAGAGCAAAAGTCAGACATCAAGCAGCATCGGCAAAACACGATGAGGCCTGAACACGAAAATTCATGCCATTGTCGGAAAAGGCCTGCGACCTGCGGCTTTTTTGCTGCCTGCCGGAAATGTAGATGATTGCACGGAGGCAGTTTCTCTGCTGAAACTGCTTCCAGACCTGAAGGACTGCGATATTCTTGCCGATAAAGCCTATGGCACAAAAGAGATCCGAACCTATCTGCATGAACAGTCCGCCCGCTATACGATCCCGCCGAAAGTGAACACAAAGCGGCCATGGCCATTTGATAAAGAGACGTATAAACGGCGGAATGTAATAGAGCGTTTCTTCAATCGCCTCAAGGAATTTCGCCGTGCTGAGACACGCTATGACAAGCGTGACGACTCCTTCCTCGCTTTTGTTATGGTCGCCGCGATCTGTGTCGCTTTCAGCATTTTGCACATCTAAGCGCTGTTTTCAGATACACCCTAGGATAGCGGCCAAGTCGATATCTTCGACTTCGTTCAAATTACAATATTATAAATCTGGTGCAATTAAACAGCCCCGGCTCGGAATACCGAGCCGGGGCTGCCGTATGTCCATCAGAAATCCATGTCAAGCCGCTTTCCGAAATCGCAGGCCGGTTGCCCGCACGGACAGCTCCTGCGATAAAAGGCGCAGCGTTTCAAATTCGTCGTCGAGACCGTCAAGCTCCCGGCGAAGAATTTCTTCGTAGTGCTGCTTTTTCTGCTCCAGCGTGGCAATTTTGTTCACCCACCGCTCCATAACGCTGGGGCTGCGGCTGCCGCTTTGGATAAGATAGTCGGCCCTTTCCTGATACAGCGCGATCTCCTTTTTGACCGCGGAATAAAATTCCTCTGTCATTTTGTCGCGCTGCTTCGCGTCGTCAATGATATAAAAGCTGTTAACGCTGAGCGTGTTGTCGTTCTGATTCATCGCGCTGAGCTGCTCAATGAACGTCTCAAACGTATCCACTTTCTCCATATGCTGCCGCGGAATGAAATACAGGTGCCCCGTTGAGCTGACCTTGGTGGCCTCCAGCATCCGCAGATAGCTCAGGCAGATCGTCTCGATCTGTCTGCGGTTCGCGCAGACCTGATAAAGCTCAAACAGCTCCTCTGCCCGGCGGCAATAGTTCAGGGGATCAATGTCGGCGTCGAAGCCAATATTGTCATACCCAAATCGATTATCGCGCCGATCGTAAAAAATATTTGCCAGCTTTTCATACTGATTTGTTCGCTGGTTGAGCGTTTCCTTGACCAGCTCGCGGGAATAGACGTCCTCGGTGTGCGCGTTGTCACGGCAGTAGACCGCGTAGATATGATGCGCACCGGGGCTTTTTACCGTGATCCGATCCTTGATATCGCCCGTCGCGGAGCGAAACGCATCCGACACGGAAATTCGCTTGCTGCTGGAATACGGGATGTTCAGATCCTCGCAGAGCTGCGCCAGCGCCTCCTTCTCCACCAGAATGTTGGCAAGCGAGAAATAGAGAAATTTGCCCAGCACGGAGGTCTTGTCGCCGTTGGCTGCGCCAAGGATGTCCTGAAAACTCGTAATATTTGTCATACGCAATTCCTTTCTTTAAGCCGTCTTTCGTTTTGTCCAGTCCAGCAGATAATCGTCCACGCCCTTAAATCGCGGGTTCCATGTACATTGATAGTACCGGATACCCGGGATCGACTGCACCTCGCGGCGCAGGGTGGTGATTGCCTGCCGGACCTGCGGATTCGTAAACTGATCCATGTCCATCGCCTCCATGACCT
>OGGU01000350.1_pt1 | contig 38480 bp, 31 predicted proteins | sample 1571241 | NCBI WGS metagenome assembly OGGU01 (sample SAMEA2581934, study PRJEB24529) | metagenome | biome: Human gut stool | place: China | collected 2011
CATGAAGGACGGCATGGGGGCGGAATATGAACAAGCCCTGGAAAGCGCCAATTCCAAACTTGACCAATACGCCGACGCCCTGACTGCCGCCGGCTCCCGGATGAAAGCCGCCTTCAACGACAACCCGGGATTGACCGGGTTTATTGACGAAGTCACCAACGCCGTGCTGACCTCCGAGGAATTCAGGAAGAAGCTGGAACAGGTGGATGACGTCTTTGAAGTCCTCAACAACAAAATGTCTGATTTGGATCTCGGGGCGAAATGGGGAGATGACCTTGACGAAAACCTTCAACAAATCATTGACGGCTACAACAAGGAAATGGATGCCGCCGACAAGGCCGCGGAAAAGGCGGAAGCCGCGGAGGCCCGGAAGCAGCAGGCCGCCGCCGCCACGGTGGAACGGCTGGAAGCCAACAACCGCCGCGCCACTGCCACCTATGAGGAACTGCAGGCCGAACTGGAATCCTACATTGCCAAACTGGAAGAAGCCCGGAAGGCCGGGGACAACGTAGCCCAGGCGGACGCCCTGAAGAATATCCAGGATCTGGGACGGCGCATCAAGACGGCCGGGGATGCCGGACAACTCACTTCCACGCAGGTCAAGGGGCTGGCGGGGCAGATTACCCTTGCGGCAACGCGCATCCTGGGCATGTCCAGCTCGCTCCGCGGGGCGATCCCGTTCATTCATTTATTCGGAACCACCGTCAAAACGGCGATGGCCTCCGACGGGATCTGTAGCAGTGTTCCCTGAGCGCCCAGTAGGGGACATTCAACCGCAGAAGTGCTCTGGTGCACCACTGCACCGCCCTGACGTGTCATTGCGAGGAGGCCAACGGCCGACGTGGCAATCTCGGGAAGGCACTCACGATTTCGCCGATCGCTTTCCCACAATTCAGTCGGGTGCTGCGAGATTGTCACGTCGCTTCGCTCCTCGCAATGACAAAAGGTGCTTGCCATTTTAACGGCGGCCAGTACGGGCTGTAGGTGCGCCGCCGGGAGCGGCATGCCGCTCCCCTACAACGCACATTATATTGGAATCGTAAAATAGAACGTGTTGATGCCGCCGCTGCTCTCGGCCCAGATGCGGCCGCGGTGCGCCTCGGCGATGCGGGCGGCGATGGCAAGGCCCAGCCCGTAGCTGTGGTTCATGGCGCGGACGTGGTCGACGCGGTAAAAGCGCTTGAAGATATCGCGGCACTCCTGCGGAGTGAGCGGCGCGCCGGGATCGGCAACAGACAGCACGCAGTGCCGCCCGCCCTGCCGCGCAAGCGTCAGCAGCACCCAGCCGCCCGGCTGGGCGTATTTGCGGGCGTTGTCCAGCAGGATCTCCACGACCTGCCGCAGCTGTGCGGCATTGCCGCGCACACGGATACCGTCCTCCACGCGGGCCGTCAGCGTGTGCCCGGCCTCGAACAGCACCGGCTCGAACGGCAGCAGAGCCTCGTTCACGAGGGCGCTCAGGTCCAGCTCCGTCTGCGCATCCTGCGCGCGCCCGGCATCCACGCGGGCCAGCTCCAGCAGGCTCTCCACAAGGCCGCGCATCTGCTGCGACATCGTGAGGATGCTCCCGGCAAAGCGGGAGCGGGCCGGGGCGTCGTAGCCCGGCGCCTGCAGCAGCTCCGCATTCGTCAGGATGACGGTCAGGGGCGTTTTCAGCTCATGGGAGGCGTCCGCCACGAACTGCCGCTGCTGGTCCCACGCCCTGGCAACGGGCCGCACCAGCCAGCGTGCCAGCAGCAGGCTCATGACGAAGAACACCGCAAGAGCCGCCGCGCTCGCAATGGCAAGCGTGCGGATGAGGCTGTGCAGCGTCGTCGTCTCGGCTGAGGTATCGGCAAAAACGACGCGCCAGCTCGTGCGCGTGACGACGCGGGAGAACCGCAGGCCATAATCCGGCACCTCACCGATGTCGTCCTCGGAATTCACGGCGATGTCGATGAGCTTCTGCAGCTTTTCGCGGTCGCTCAGGTCAAAATAGCCGCCGCGCGTCGTGATGATGTCGCCGCGCGCATTGATCTCCAGCGCGAAATACGGCACGCGCGTGCCGTCGTCCAAACCGGGGCTGGAGGCCGTCTGCCAGTTGTTTGCCAGCGCCTCGAGCGTGCGCAGGCTCTCGGCCTCAAGGCTCTGCTGCGTAAAATGCAGCACAAGGCCGAACGTGACGCCCAGCATCACGGTCAGCAGGGCCATGAGGATGCACACGAGCTTGACGCGGAGCTTCCGGATCATGCCTCCGCCACCTCCAGATGATAGCCCAGCCGCCGCACGGCCTCAATGCGCACGTTCGAGCCGATGGCCGCAAGCTTTTTGCGCAGGAAGCCGACGTAGACCTCCACATGGTTCTCCACTGCGTTCGAGTCAAAGCCCCAGACCTTCGACAAAATGGCCTCCTTGGACACATTCTGCCCCTTTGTCTGCAAAAGATACCGCATCACGTCGAATTCCCGCGCGGACAGCCGCAGCTGCCGCTGCCCGCAGATCAGCGTTCCGGACGCCAGGTCGAGCGTCGTGTTGCCGAACGAGAGCGCGTTGACCTCCGCACCCTGCCGCCGGAGCAGCGCACCGACGCAGGCCAGCAGCTCCCGCGCGTCAAAGGGCTTCGTGAGATAATAATCCGCGCCCGCGTTCAGCCCCTCGATGCGGTCTTCGAGCGACGACTTTGCCGTCAGCATCAGGATCGGCGTTCCGCAGCGCTTCGCGCGCACCTGCCGCGCGACCTGATAGCCGTCCATGCCCGGCATCATCACGTCGAGAATGAGCAGATCATATACGCCCGTCTCGGCATATTCCGCCCCCGTCTCGCCGTCATGCACCGCCTCGACGGAAAATCCCTTCCCCTCCAGCATGGCCCGGAGAGAGTCCGCAAGCAGGATCTCGTCTTCAATGATCAGAATTTTCATATCATAATACCTCAGGTTCAAATCGCCGGAAAATGGTATGGCGGCATCCAAAGGGAAGCCTTGTGTGCGTCCTATCCCTATCAACTATATTCGTTTTTTTACCGCTTTTCAAGGAAAACCGCAGAAAAATTGTCTCCCGGCCAAACGGCCGGGAGACAGGAAAGATGTATGCTTATGCCTTTTCGCTCTGCGAAGCGGTTCAGGATGGCTGCTTCATAATAGCTGCCGGAGGCAACGTCGGTGAACGCGGCCTTCTCAGTCACTTCGGGGCTGCCCGCAAGACGGTAGAGCGTCGCGACGACCATGGCGCGGGTCATGGGCCTGTCCGGAGAGAAGGTATTTCTGCCGGTTCCGGTCATCAGTCCCTCATCCGTGCAGAACAGAACGTCCTGCTGGCAGACCGCCTCGGCCTTGACATCCGCGAAGCCGGAAGCGGCCAGCAGCGCGCACAGCAGGAGCAGCAGCGCGCCCCGTGTCAGAAGCCGTTTCATGACGCGCCCTTCAGCGTGGAATTGGCGAGCATGGCCCGCGCGTCCTCCGCAGTTAAGTCGTAATTCCAGAGCAGCCTGAACATTTCCTGCGTCTTTTCCACCATATCATAGGCATAATACTGCGGATACAGCAGATTTCCCAGCCACCATACGCCCAGCAGCATATTAAGACTCGGGGGATTGGAAAGCCAGTTGTAGGGCATGGATGGAATCTCGTAATACCGTCCGGCTTCGATCGCGCGCAGCGGCTGCCACGCCTCGTCGTCTGCCGCAGTCGAGTAAGTGCTGCCTGCTGTAAATAAAATCACGTCTGGGTCAAAGCGGTAGAGCTGTTCGAGATTGATGGGATTGCCGCCGCCCTTATTGCTGACGTCTTCAACCACAGCAGCGTTTTCAATGCCCATGAGGTCGAGTACCTGCGCCTGAATGGAGCCTTTCGCGTTTGTATTGAGGCCGGACGAGCCGGAGGTGTACAGGACGGAAATGCGCTCGGAATCCTGAATTTTCGCGGCGTTTTCCTCCGCCAGCGAGACAGTCTCGTCGACGAACGCCGCCAGTTCTTCGCCGCGCGCCTCCTTGCCGCTCAGGATTTTTCCGAGCGTCCGGTATGCCTCGGCCATATGCGGAAGATCTGCCTCGATGAAGATCACGGGCATCCCGATCTGCCTTTGCAGCGCGTCCAGATCGGCGGCCATGTTGTCCTTTTTGTCGCCCAGATCAATCACGACCTGCGCGCCGGAGGTCAGAATGGATTCCAGATTCAGCGTCGACTTGCTGCCGTACATCTGGCCGGTCGTCGGCAGATCGATCAGGCGCGGGTCGAGATATTTGTACTGGCTGGACGACGGCGTTGCGTTGATGGTCGTCATATATTCGGGCGCGATGGTCGCCAGAAACATCGACGCGACCGCGCCGCTGGGGGCCACGCGCGTGAGCGTTTCAGGGATTTCAACGGTTCTGCCGAGAGAGTCTGTGAACGCGACCGTTGGCTCAGACGGAGTCGGTGCCCGTCCGGCGGCACAGCCGGACAGGCTTCCGCACAAAAGCGCCAGCGCCAGCAGAAGGACAAATAATTTCTTATATCGCATGGTTATTCTCCAAAGAAAACAGCGTTCGGGAAAACAAAGCCGAAAGGCTTCCTTTCTGCTTGCATTATACCAGCAGCCGGACGCGATTGCAATAGAGTGTTTCACTATTTCAAACAAAAAGCGGCGCTTTTCCGCATGGTCGAACGCACAGGACCCCGCCGGGCGGCAGTGCCCGGCGGGGTCTTGTGGCTGTGCGGCGCGGATGCAGAAGGGAGATGCCAGAAAGGATGACGAGGAATTGGAACGAACAAGGTCTGCAAGCGTCCGCACAGTCCGCTGTCCGTTTCAGCACTGCCATCATACCATCGTCCGGACTGCAATGCAAGCTGATATTTCGACAATAATGAATATGGATACGACAATATCGAAAGAATGCGGAGATTGAAGATCATGGAAAGCAGGAACGCTTCGGCTCTTTAAAATAAAAAAGACACTTGCGAACGCTTGTTTGCCATGCTATAATGAAAATCAGGACTGTCTTCCGGGAAATGAACTACAGAGAGGAATGAGAGCCATTTATGAAGGATATCCTGCCTTATCTGAAGCCGTACCGCAGGCGCATTGCGCTGGCGATGCTGCTGGTCGCGGCGGCGACGGTGTGCGATCTGCTGCTGCCGACGATCATGAACGACATTTTGAATAACGGCGTCCGGCAGTCGGACTTTGCGTATATCGTGCGCTGCTGCGCGTGGATGCTGGCCGTTGCGGCGGCTGGCCTTGCCGCGCTTCTGGCCGGGCGGAAGATCAGCTGCGACGTGGTCGCGGGCTTCAACGCCGACCTGCGCACGGACGTGTTTTCCCTCGTCAACAATATGACGTTCGAGGAATTCAACGCCATCGGCGCTGCCGCGCTCCTGTCCCGGTCGACCTACGATATCGGAACGGTCTCCTGGGTCGCGTCGATGATCTCCGGCAGTCTCATTACGATTCCGGTGCTGTTTTTCGGCGGCGTCATTCTGTCGCTGCGCAAGGACGTGATGATGAGCCTGATCCTGCTGCTGTTCGTCCCGGCGATCTTTCTGATCGTCCGGCCCATCAGCAAACGGATCGGCCCCCTGCACGAAACGTCCGACAAGTACATCGACATTCAGAACGACGTCATGCGCGAGCGCCTGCACGGCATCCGCGTCATCCGCGCATTTAATAAGGAAGCAAGCCTGCAGCAGAAGATCGCCGACGCGACGCACGTCATGGCCGAGAACATCATCAACGCCAACGTGCAGATGGGACTTCTGAGTCCGGCAGCCGTGCTGCTCGTGAATCTCGCAGGCGTGGCGATCATATGGCTCGGCGGCTGGCGTATGGAGACAGGCAGCCACGCCATCTCCGGCGGCGATATCTTTGCCATCATCCAGTATCTGGCGCTTGTCGCCAACGGCGTTCTGATGGGCGGCTTCGCGATGGTCATGCTGCCGCACGCAAAGGTCGCGGCTGATCGCATCGGCGAGATCTTTCACGCCACAGGAATGCAGGAGACAGCCAAAGGCGCGGAGCACACGTTCAGGGGCGAAATCGCCCTCGACCATGTGACCTTCCGCTATGAGGGCGCGTCGGAGGCCGCCGTGCAGAATGTCAGTATGCACATTCTGCCGGGGCAGAAGATCGCCGTCATCGGCGGCACGGGCAGCGGCAAAAGTACGCTCGTGCAGCTGCTGCTGTCCTTCCGTCTGCCGACCGAAGGACAGATCCTCTTCGACGGCGTCAGCGCTTCGCAGATCGACCGGGGCGTGATCCGGAAGAACATCAGCTGTGTCCTGCAAAAGACCGCCGTGTATTCCGGCACCATCCGGCACAACATCGAGATGGGCCGTCCCGGTGCGGAGGAAGCGGACATTCTCGAAGCCGCCGATATCGCGCAGCTCACGCCCTTCCTCAACTCCCTGCCCGAGCATCTGGAGCATCCGCTCCAGCAGTCCGGCAAGAACCTCTCCGGCGGCCAGAAGCAGCGCCTGTGCATCGCGCGCGCCATTTTAAAGGACGCGCCGATCTATGTCTTTGACGACAGCTTCTCCGCGCTCGACTTTTTGACGGAGGCGAATCTGCGGCGGAGCCTCAACGAGAAAATTCAGGGCAAGACCCAGATCGCCATCACCCAGCGCATCACCTCGGCCATGAACGCGGATCACATCTTCGTCATGGATCGCGGCCGGCTGGTCGACCACGGCGTTCATGCGGAGCTCTTGTCCCGCTGCAAGATCTATCAGGAGATCTATGCCTCGCAGACCGGAGGTGACGCGAAGTGAAGCAGGAACAGAAAACCCACGTTTCCGCCGACGCGCTCATCCAGCTGCTGAAGGGCGCGAAGGCCATCCGCTGGCAGCTTGCGCTCGGCGTCGTCATGAGCCTGGCGCTCGTTGTGTGCGCGCTGATCATCCCGACGCAGATGGGCGCGCTGGTGCAGATCCTGATCGATTATTTTGACGCGCCGGAGACGGGCGCGTCCGTGCTGGCGCAGCTCGCGCCGGGGCTTCTGGCGCTGGCCGGTGTGTATCTCCTGCGCGCCGCCATCAGCTACGGCAAAATGCAGCTGCTCAACCGCGCCGTCAGCCGGTATTTTACCTGCAATCTGCGCATCCAGATCTCCGACAAAATCCAGCGCCTGCCCGTCAGCTTTGTCGATCACACGCCCGTCGGCGATATTCTCTCGCGCATGACGGAGGACGTGTCCCGGATCGGCGGCTCCCTGCATACCGTGCTCGATACCATCACGGGCGGCTTTTTGCAGATCCTGGCCATCGCGGTCGTGATGTTTTTGCAGAACTGGCAGCTTTCGCTGGCCGTGATCGTGTTCATGCCGGTCTCCATCTGGCTGTCGGCCAAGATCGCGGGCCGCTCGGAAACGTATTTCCATCAGATGTTCAAGCAGTCCGGCGAGCTGTACTCCGTCGTGGAGGAAGCCTACACGAACTACGCGACGACAAAGGCCTATAACCTCGAGGAGCACTGCGCCGAGCGCCACGCGCAGATCAACGATGCGCGCCGCGTCTCCGAGGCGAAGGCGACGTATCTCTCTGCCATCGTCCAGCCGGTCATTGCCGCGTCCAATTCGCTGGCGTATATCGCCATCAACCTGCTGGGCGGCTGGCTCATCGTGCGGCAGGGCGTTCCGGTGGGCGTGATCGTGACGCTGGTGCTGTTCGCGCGGCAGTTTTCCGAGCCGCTTGAGCAGATCTCCAACGGCCTGAGCACGCTGCAGCAGGCCAAGGCGGCTGCCCGGCGCGTCGTCGATCTGCTGGAGCTGCCGGAGGAAGCGCCGATCGAACAGGAGCTTCCCGCAGGCGGAGACGGCAGCGTAGAGTTCCGCCACGTGGACTTCTCCTACGAGCCGGACACCGAGCTCATTCAGGATCTGAACCTGCACGTGGAAAAGGGCCAGCACGTTGCCATCGTCGGCCCGACCGGCGCGGGCAAGACAACAATTGTAAATCTGCTCATGCGCTTCTACGACGTCGATTCCGGCAGTATTCTGCTGAGCGGGCACGATATCGCGGACTATTCCCGCGCCTCCACGCGCGACCGCTTCGGCATGGTCCTGCAGGACACGTGGCTCTTCGGCGGCACGATCGCTGAAAACGTGGCCTTCGGCAAGCCGGACGCGACGCGCGAGGAGATCATCCGCGCCTGCGACGAGGCGTACTGTGACCACTTTATCCGCACGCTTCCACAGGGCTACGATACGGTCATCGGCAGCGATACCTCGTCCATCTCCTCCGGCCAGAAGCAGCTGCTGACCATCGCGCGCGCTCTGCTTGCGCAGCGGGAGCTGCTGATCCTCGACGAGGCGACGTCCAATGTCGACACGCGCACGGAGCTTCTCATCCAGAAGGCCATGGACCGCCTTATGCGCGGCAGGACGTGCTTCATCATCGCCCACCGCCTGTCCACGATCGTCGACGCCGACCTCATTCTGGTCCTGCGCGACGGCCGCATCGTCGAGCAGGGCAAGCACCGCGACCTGCTGGAGAAAAAGGGCTTCTATTACGAAATCTATAAAAGTCAGTACGATATTGCGTAAAAACAACGAGGCTGCCGCAGATAAAAAAATCTGCGGCAGCCTCGTTCTGTTGAACGGCTGCTTCTCCGGGAGGCACTGACACGGGATTTTATGATGTGAAAATTGACAATCTGACTGCCATTTGGTATGATAAATTTAGAGATATTTTGGAAATGAGGCAATTACATGGAGCCACTGGGAATTCTGAGTCTGGATCGAAAAAAGTATACACAGGCGATGGCGGAAAATCTTCCGGCGCTGCGCGCACGGCTCGGCCTGTCGCAGACGCAGCTGGCGGACTGCATCGGCGTTACGCGGCAGACGATCTCCTCGATTGAAAATCAGTCGCGGGAGCTGAGCTGGACGAATTTCCTGTCTCTGCTGTTCCTGTTCCTGCAAAACGCGCAGACCGCAAAGCTTCTGCCTGTGATGGGGATCTATACGGACGAGCTGGCGCGTATTTTTTCCTTTACTGACCTGAATCAATTCAGGCAATAACGGTTGATGGGAGACGCAGATATGGAGATCATCATACGCATCTATGACCGGGAGCGGCTGCTTGAGGCGAAGCTCCAATCAGGCGAAACGTGCACGATCGGAAAAGCTGCGGGCTGCACCATCCAGCTTGCCGCTGCCTGTCTTGGAAAAAAGACGATCACGGTCAAAACGGACGCGGATAGCTGGTCCGTGGCCGGCGCCGGGTTCCGGCAGGAGAAGCTCCCGTATGAAAAATCGCTCGTTCTGGATCCGGACGCGCATCTCGCGCTTACGGCGTACCCGTGCCGCACAAAGGCCGCCGTTCCGGTGCCGCTGACCGGGACGGAACGGCTCACGATCGGCCGGAACGCGGACTGCGATATCCAGATCGCGGATCAGCAGATCTCCGGAAAGCATACTGCGCTGTTCTATCAGGATGGCCGGTGGCGCTTTCAGGATCTCAAAAGCCGGAACGGCACCTATTTGAATATGCGCCTTGCCGGAAGCGGCGTGCTTGCCGACGGGGATGTGCTCTCGATTGGCTTCTGCCAGCTCCGCGTCAGCGGGGACCGGCTCTTCGTGTGGAGCAGCAAGGCTGTGCGCGTGAAGCCGGCCGCTGCGCCCGAAAAGCGGACGGCGGTGTCGCCGGATGATCCGTATCCGTTCTGCTTTAAGCCGTCGCCGCGCCTGCTGGAGGAAACGCCCTGCAAAACGCTGGAGCTACAGGCGCCGCCGACGATCGGCGGAAAGCCGAATGTCAGCTGGCTGAATATCCTGCTTGCGCCGCTGCTCAGCGTGATCGTGATGGTCGCGGTGTGCCTTCTGGCCACCAATGTGATGACCATGCTGTATTTCAGCGTCCCCACGACCATCATCGGCGTGGTGGTATCGATCCTCCGCTACCGGGGTGAAAAGAAAAAGTACCGTTCCCAGCAGCAGCTGCGGCTGGATACATACAGCACGTATCTGCAGGAGCAGGTCCGTGAGCTGGAGGCGCTTCGCAGCGAACAGCAGACCGTTCTTGCACATATGTCCCCGTCGACGGATGTGTGCATCCGAAGAGCGGCGGCGGTCGACCGGGAGCTGTGGGGGCGGCTCTCCCGCGACGAGGATTTTCTTTCCCTGCGCGTTGGCAGCGGAACGCTCCCGGCAAGCTTCTCGGTTCAGGCACCGAAGCAGATGCTGCGGCTGGAAAGCGACGTCCTCGCGGAGCAGCCGACGCAGATCGCGGAGCGGTTCGCCATGGTTCCGGACTGCCCGATCTGCGTTCCGCTGGGTGCGCATCTGTCCTGCGGCGTTGTGGGAAAGCGCGCGCGCTGCGTCGCGCTTGGGAAAAACCTGATCGTGCAGGCCGCGGCCCATCACAGCTACTGCGATCTGCGGATCGTCGTGCTCTGCGAGCAGGAGGAGACTGCGCAGTGGGAATTCTGCCGCTGGCTGCCGCATTGCTGGGACGAGGGGCATACGGCGCGCCTGATCGCAAACACGCCCGAAACGATCCGCGCACTGCTTGAACGGCTCGAGCCGGTCTTCTCGGCGCGGGCCGCTGCCGGACAGAACGCCGGGCTCGGCGCAGCGCCGCGTGCAAAGCCGTGGTACCTGTTCGTGTGCGCAGCGCCGGAGACGGTCACGCAGCACGCGTTTATGAAATTTCTGACGGCAAACCGCCGGGAGCTTGGCATCAGCGTGCTGTACCTGTTTGACCGGATCGATCTGCTCCCGGAGGAATGCCACGATATTCTGGACTGCAGGGAAGCAGTGGGCGTGCTGTTTGAGCGCAGGCACGCGTCCCGGAAGCAGCCGTTCCAGCCGGAGCAGGTGCCGCAGGCCCGGTACGAGCAGTTCGCACGCAGCATGGCACCGCTCCGCATGGAGGCGAAGGGCGCTCCGGCGCTGCCGCGCTCGGTGTCGTTCCTGCAGGGCTATCACGTTTCGCGGCCCTCGGAGCTGGCACTGGATAAAAACTGGGCAAACGCAGAGCCGGAGCGCAGCATGGCGGTCCCGATCGGCGTTCGCGGCGACGGCACGCCGTTCCTGTTCGATATTCATGAAAAGCGGCACGGGCCGCACGGCCTTGTCGCGGGCACGACCGGCTCCGGCAAGTCCGAAATGGTGCAGTCCTGGATCCTGTCGATGGCAGTCCGCTTCCCACCGGATGTGGTCAGCTTCGTGCTGATCGACTTTAAGGGCACCGGCCTGCTGCTCCCGTTCCAGAATCTGCCGCATCTTGCCGGACGCATATCCGATCTGGATACGAGCATCGGCCGGAACCTCATCGCGCTCGAATACGAGCTGACGCGGCGCAAGGAGCTGCTCGACCGCTGGAAGGTCAGCAATATCTCCGATTACAGACGGCTGCTGCGCGAGGGCAAGGCGGATGAGCAGCTGGGATATCTGTTTATCGTGATCGACGAGTTCGCGGAATTCAAGAACCGGTTCCCGGAATTCATGCAGGCGGTCAATCGCGTGTTCGCGGTTGGCCGGACGCTGGGTGTCCATATGATCCTTCTGACGCAGAAGCCCGCCGGTGTTGTAGACGATAAAATGAACGCGAATACGCGCTTCCGCTGGTGTTTGAAGGTGGCAAACGCCGCAGACAGCCGGGAGATGCTGCACCATACCGACGCGGCGCAGATCACAACGCCGGGCCGCGCCTACGTGCAGGTAGGCGAGGACGAGGTCTATGAGCAGATCCAGTCCTATTGGAGCGGCGCACCCTATCAGCCGTTCCGCGAGGCTGCGGGGCAGACGGGCGGACAGACGGCTGTGGTGGACCTGTACGGGAACCGCCATTGCTACGAACCGGAAAAAACAACGGGATACCGCTCCGAACGAAAGGAGATCAATGCGGTCGTGGACTATCTGGACCGCTATTGCCGGGAGCGCGGCGTGGAAAAGGCGCGGCAGCTCTGGACGGCAAAGCTGCCCGAGCAGCTGCGTCTGCGCGACGTCGTCTGCGCGGCATTCGACGGCGCGCATTGGGAAACGCAGCAGCAGGGCCTGCGGGCCGTCATCGGCCTTCTGGACGATCCTGCGGCGCAGTCGCAGCGCCCGATGTCGCTGAACTTCTCGGAATCCGGAAGCTATGCAGTCTACGGTGCGCCTGCGACCGGGAAAACGACGCTGCTGCAATCGGCGGTCATGTCCCTTTCCCTCTGCTATTCTCCGGAGCAGGTGCACCTCTATCTGATGGACTTCGGCGGCGGGAGCCTCCGGCTGTTCCGGGAGCTGCCGCACGTCGGCGGCATCGTGGACGGAGACGACGCGCAGAAGCAGAGCAAGCTGACGACCATGCTCATCGACACGCTGGACCGCCGGAAGAAGCTGCTTGCCGGACAGGGCCTCATCAGCATAGACGCTTACCGGGAAGCCACCGGCGAGCAGCTGCCATGGATCGTGCTTCTGCTGGATCACGTTGCGCCTGCGCTGGAGCTGTACCCGGATATCGACGGCTTTTTGCAGACGCTCGTGCGGGACGGCGCGGCCTGCGGGATGTATCTGCTGGTCAGCGCTGGCGCGGTGAACGCGCTGCCGTACCGGATCAGCCAGCACATCAAGGCGGCTGTCTGCCTGCGGATGACGGACCGCGGCGATTACGCGCAGATCGTCGGCAAAACGAACGGTCTGGAGCCGGAAAATCTGGCCGGACGCGGTCTGGTCAGAAGCACTCCGCCGCTGGAATTCCAGACGGCGCTTCCCGCAGCGGGAAAACGGGAGATCGACCGCGTCAATGAGATCCGGCGGCTTGCCGGGCTGATGCGCGGGGCATGGACAGGCGCCTGCCCGCCGCCGATCCCGGTGCTGCCGGAGGTCGTGGACTGGCGGGAATATCCGTCGGAGCAGATCCTCTGCGGTCTTACGGAGCAGTCCGTGCAGCCGTGCTTCGCCGCGCTTGCGCAGGAGCAGTTTCTGCTGATCTCCTGCGCGCAGAACGGAAGCAGTACCGTTCAGGCCATTTTTGCGCAGGCCGCAGAAAAGCTTGCGCCTGCGAAACACATTGTATTTCACGGCGCGCAGGCGCAGGCTGCGGCGGCGTTTGACGGTGAGATCGCCGCGCTGATGCCGGAGATGCAGAAAAGAAAGGACGCGAGCGCTGGGAGCACGGACTGGCCGTGGATCCTGATCTGCATCGACGATCTGAAGCGCTGCATCGATTCGATCAACGACCAGACGCTGCGCAGGCTTGCAAGCATTCTGGTCCTTGGCAAGGGCCTGCGCGTTGCGGTAATCGTAAGCGGAAACGCGGCGGACATTACAAAGCTGTCCGCTTCGGGCGAGCGCTTCACCATGGAAATGACCGGAAAAACGACCCTTCTGCTTGGCGGAAGCGCGCAGGCGCATATGTTTGCCCGGACCGATCTGGCGTACAGCGCCGCGTCACAGGATGCAGGCGCCGGCATGGGCTATCTGGTTCAGGATGGCCATGCGGTCAAGCTGAAGGCAGTACAAAAATAGAGGAGATAGAGGAGGCAGAGAAAATGGAGCGGAGCAGGCTCTCAATCAGAGCGCTGGTCGTGCTGGCGTCCGAATTGGGCGCGGAGCATCTTTTTGGCGTGCGCGACCCGTTTATGATGATGGATCACGAGGAGATCCGGGCGGCGTATGAAGTCTGCCTGGAGGAGCTGGAGCAGAGCGGCGCGATCACGCGGCAATTTGAAGGCGCGGCGATCGTGCGCGGCGATCTGCGGCGGCTCATTGAAATCTGTGCGGAATGCGACTTGTATCTGACTGTCGATGCGGTCAACTGCGGACAGGCGGAGCCGTCCGTCGTATTGTACCGGCAGGGGAGCTGCTGGGCGCAGCTGACAAAGGATGGCGAGCTGGCAAGCCTGACCGGAGCCGCGGACGGGGAAATAGAAGAGCTGGCGCTTGCAAGGCTGATGGAGTGCTGCAAAGCGCAGGAAGCACCTGAGGCGCAGACGCACTGGAGCCTTACAAACGAGCTGCTGCAGCACTGTCTGAAGGACACAGACGCAGGCCGGGCAGAGCTGCTGGCAGCCGGAATGCCGGAGGACGCGGCGGCGCTTCTGCTTGCCGGTCTGGAACGGCGGTGCGGCTATTGCTGCGTGAACACGGTCCATTTGCAGACGCGAACGCTGGAAAGCCTTTGTCTTGTGTACGATTCCGATATGCTGCTCCGGCTGGAGCCCGGCGAGGAGGAGACGGAGGACTGGATCGTCCGCAGGAGCACGCCGGAGCAGATCCGGCGCACGCTGCGTGCGCTGGTACGGGAGGGCGCGCCGCAATGAAGGCCTGTCAGAATGTGATCGTGACCCTGACCATCGGAGACGAGCAGCTGGATGTGGAGCTTCCGGCGTTCCTGCCGGTCGCGGAGGTGAATGCGCGTGTTCTGGAAATGCTCCGCGCCCTGTATCCGCAGGTTTACGGCAGCTGCACCGCGATCCGCCTGTACGACCAGGGAGCGCCCATTGCGGAGTCCAGAACGCTTGCGTCCTGCGGGATCTGGGACGGCGCAAGCCTGCAGGGCCGCGCTGTGTTGGAGTAATTTGCTGTTTTTAACAAATTGCAGCGCCAGTTTTTGTATATTACAACGTATTTGAATTAACATATTGACAAATTATTTTACATAGTGTAAGATAGAACCATCCTGAAACACACCCTTGGAAAGGAGCTTCAGAAATGAGCCTGATCCGCATAGATTATGAAAATGCGCGTGCGCAGGCAAGACAGCTTGAACAGAGCGAGCAGCAATGCAGTCAGATCGCGCAGAGCATTCAGGCGCTCCGGCAGCAGCTTGCCGGCGTGTGGGCCGGAGAAGCCGCCGATACATACGATCAGGCAGCCGAGCGCCGGCTGCGCGAGATCCGAAAGATCCAGGATGAGCTGTCGCGTCTTGCGCACACGATCCGCAAGGCCGCAGATGAGTTTGAAGCCGCAGAAGCACGAACAAAGGCGTCCATGTCCGCGTCAGGCGGGACGGGTTCCGGCGGAGGCGGCGAATGGTAAGGAGGTTGTGCCGGTGCAGATCAAAATTGAATCCGCAGTCGTCCAGCAGGCGCAGGCACGGCTGAGACAGCAGTCGGGCGCGATGCGCGCGGTCGCCGTGAATGTTTCCAGCGTTCTGAACGGACTGGATATGCAGATCGCGGCGACGCAGCAGATCAGACAGTCGCTGGAGGCGCTTTCCCGCAGATGCACGACAGAGCAGACCCAGCTGGAGGCAATGACGCAGATGCTGCTTGCCGCAAGCGACCGCTTCACGCAGACGGACCAGAAGCTCGGCCGCAGAGCAAGAGGGCTTGGCGAAGCCGCCGACGCCATTGGCGCGGGCCTCGCGGCCACAACGCTGCCGGCTGTCGCGCTGCGGGGGATCGACAGACAGAAATGCGCGGACGAGCTGGGAAAGACGTTTGGCCTTCGGACCTCCGAAACCCTGTGCGACGGCGTCAAGCAGGCAGTGGTCAGCAAAAAGAAGGGGTGGTTCTCCAAGCTCAAGGACGATGTTTCGGACTTTGGCAGCGCGGTCAAAACCTCTGTTTCGAACGTCGTCAGCGCGGCAAAGAAAAGCTATCAGAATCACGGGACCATGTATGATGTCGTGGAATACGGCAAGGGCGCGGTCAAGATCGGCAAGAGTATTGTCAAAATCGCCGGAGCAGTTGCCGCGTGCAGCACCGTTGCGGGAATTCCGGTTGCACTCTGTATCATTACCAGCGCAGGAAACGATATTGCAAGCGCAGGCGCGGATATAGTCCATGTTGCGCGTGATGAGTACGACGAGGTGGGGAAAACAAATTACCTGAAGGATCTGCTGAAGAAGAATGGCGGAGAGCTGGGCGAAATGCTCGGAAACAAGAAAGCCGGTGAGAAATTCGGCGAGCTGGCCTATACGGGACTGGATATGGTGTCGCTCCTGAAAGGCACGGAGAAAATGCTCAAGTCGTTCGGAAAGCTCAATACGGATCTGACGGGCAAGACCGGATATTCCTTTGTGTGGGGCCAAACCTCGTTTGAAGACGTCATCGGGAATGAGTTCAAATGGTACAAGCCGGATGAATGGCTCCGGAGTAAGTTCATGGACGCTGATTCGACGGCAAATTTCGTGATCGAAGCGGCGAAAAATGTGAAGTCTTTCTATAAGCAAAGCAAAAAATATGTGGATGAGATGCTGGAATTTGCGTTCCGGTAAACACCAGTAAGGGAGGATATGTATTATGTATAAGGATCTGCTTCCGATCGGAAGCGTGGTCGCTCTGCAGGGCGCCACACGGAAATTGCTCATTATCGGCACAATCGTTCATGACGAGCAGACAAACACCACGTATGACTACATTGGCGAACCGTTCCCGGAGGGGTATATCGATGCGGAAACGATGTTTCTGTTCCAGCATGAGGATATTGATTCGGTTCATTTTCTGGGCTACATCAACGCAGAGGTGCAGAGCTATCAGGCAAGCGTGAGAGAAGAGCTGGAGAAAAACGCAGAAAAAGCAGACAGCTGAATTTGAAGTTTAAAATTTATAAAATATAAATAGGAGGAAATGATCATGGCATTGATTCAGGTAACACCCGAGGTATTGAATTCCAAGGCGACAGAGGTCCGCAATCTCCGCAGTCAGCACGACGACACGATGGCGCGGCTGCGCTCGCTGATCCTTGCGCTGAACGAGACCTGGAAGGGCGAGGCACAGGCTGCGTTCGTCGCAAAGTTTGAGAGTATGCAGAGCAGCTTCACAAGCTTCTCTGAAATGCTGGAGGGCTACGCAACGCTGATGGATACGGCGGCCCGCGAGCTGCAGAACACGGATCAGGGCCTGAAGGCGACCATGCAGAGCAGCTTCAACTAAGACAGAATTACAAAGGGGCAGTGCTTCCACGCTGCCCCTTTTGTCTGCGTTATAGATATTTGGAAAAAATGGAGAAAAGTATGAAAAGAATAAAGATGATGTGTTTTCTGATGGCACTGCTCGGCTTGCTGAGCGCCTGTTCCGCGCATTCCGTTGACGCTGAGGAGCAGTCCGCGCCGACGTGGCAGTCCCGGTACGATCTGGGCGTGCGCTATCTGTCGGACGGAAGGTATGAAGAGGCGATTCTGGCCTTTACCGCAGCCATCGAGATCGACCCGAAGAACGCGCAGGCGTATGAGCAGCGAGGCGACGCGTACTGGGAGCTGGCGCAGAGCGCGCAGGGCAGCGAACAGACGGATGCATACCGCAGCGCTGCGGAGGATTACGAATCGGCAATGCAGTGGGGGAGCGAGACGGACGAGCTGTACCGCCGCGCGGCGGATGCGTACTACGGTGCGCAGGACTATGAAAAGGCGGAGTCCTATTATGAAAAGCTGCTCGAAAAGGACGAGGATGTGCTTGCGCGTCTGATCGAATGCAGCCAGGCGCTTGGAACCGGGAAGAAGCTTGCGAAGCGGCTGCAGGCGCGTTATCTCGAGACGGGTGAAGAACGATATTTGCAGGCGCTCTGCGAGCTTTGGCCGCAGGAGGCGCTGCGCGCCTATGCCGCGCTTCTCGGCACAGACGGCACGATGGGCTTTGCGCTTGCCGATCTGGACGAAGACGGCACGCCGGAGCTGATCTGCGGCGAAATTGATACGAAGGGGCAGTCTGAGCAGATCGCGCTGACCGATTATACGCTCTATACATGGAAAAACGATCAGGTGATGGAGCTGTACAACGGCTTTGTCGATACCTGGATCAATCCCGATGTCCGCGTCACCACGGCGGGGGCCATTGTCAATGAGGGCCACGGCACGTCTGCCGGTTACGAGCTGCAGTATGTCCGCTGGGACGGCGTGCAGATCGAGCATCATGATTTCTGGAGCTACGCGAAAACCGAGGATGTGTCCGGTGAGCGGGTATGCTACCTCGATGATGTGGAGGTTTCCGAGGCTGTTTTCGACGAACGCCTTGCAGCCTGCACAGCTGACGACGAATACGTGCTGCACTTCCTAGCCAACACCCCGGAGAATTGCAGAAAGTACCTGCGCGATTCCATACAGGCCAGCCGGCAGCCGGAACAGCCGCAGCTGAACGAGCAGGAGCTTCTGGCGCTTTTGCAGGAGAATCTGGCATGGCTGAACGAGGTGGAGGATGACAGGTTTTTTATTGAGTGTCAGGGGGGGTATATGGCGATCGTTTCCTATGAAAACGGCCAGTACGGAAGAATCAAGCGCCTTGTGCCGTCTCCGGCGACCACCTCGGAGCTTGAGAGTACACTCGCAGAAGACGAAGCCATCGATCCGGCGTATCGCTCCTTTTCACTGATTACAAATTATTCCAGCAAAGAACAGATACTGAACCTTCTGCGCCAATACATGGATGTTGACAGTCTGGGTATTATGCAAAGCCCTTATGCGACGGTTTCGGATACATTGGACGAAAATGTTATGGAATTTAACCGCGGGCTTTATCTGGTTCGCGGCGGGCGCGGATACGGCGTATATGATTACGATCCGCAGACGCTGCGGATCGTCAGTTCCGACGAAACGGCCTGCGAGGCGGAATGTGACCTGCTGTACTTTGAGCAGTTTGATTCTGTCCAGACCATTTCGTTTGAAAAGCGGAACGGCCGGTGGATCATCGTGCATGTGGGGAAAGCCGGGAGCAGCGCAGACCCCTATACCATCACCGCAGAAACCAGAGCGGACCGCAGCCTCTATCCCCGCCCGGAGCGCACGCTGCAGCAGGGCAGCCAGGGAGAGGACGTCAAATATGTACAGGCTATGTTGGTTGTCATGAACTATGATGGCGTGGTTGTCGACGGCGATTTCGGCCCGGTCACAGCGGATGCCGTCATGCGCTGGCAGAAAAACCACGGCTATACACAGGACGGCGTCGTCGATGCCGACACGCTGCAGCAGCTTGAGGCTGCCGAGACAGAATGGCTGCTCCGGGAATAAAGCGGAGCGATGTTGTGGTGACGGCTGGAGAATGGGGCGGAAAATCACAGTTACGGCACAAATGGTGCAAGCTTAAATGACGATCTACTTCGCGTCAGAGGTAGCTTCCAAATCGAGAATACATGTATGTCGGACAGAAAATGTGAAACGCGCAGCGGAAAGTTTTATGTGCTTGGTGATGCTTCATCACTGCATGCCGCGCCGCATGGACAGTGAATATGATAAAAGGAGAAATGGAAATGAAACAGTTCACTTGTGTTTTTTTAACAATAATTCTTCTGCTGACGCTTGCTGCGTGTCAAAAAGCACCGGAAGCTGACCCGGCGGACGAAGCACCCGACTGGCAGGCCCAATATGACCTCGGCGTGCGCTATTTGTCCGAGGGGAACTATGAGGAGGCCATTCTGGCCTTTGAAGCCGCGATTGAAATTGACCCCAGGAATGCGGACGCGTATCTCAAGCTGGCGCAGGTCTGCGAACAGCGGGAGGATTATGCGAAAACGCTCCAGACGCTGGAGGCTGGTCTGGAACAGACGGACGACCAGCGCCTGCGGGAGTACATATGGCAGGTCAAGGTCAGCCTGCTGGAAAAGCCGGGCGCGATAGAGGGGACTGCGCTCAATGGCACGGCGGAGGAAGTGGTGTATGACCCTTCGCTGGATGACCCTTACTGCGAAGTCGTGCCGGAGGGATATACGCGGAGCGTGCTTCTTGCGCTGGATGACGTGACGCCGGCTGTGTTCCGGTTCGTGCGGTCAGAGTTCACGCTGCACCGCTACTGCGTGCTGCCGGATGGGCAGATCGAGGACACCGCGTATCAAATGGAGCTGGGACTGGACTATTGCAGCTGCGCGGAGCTGATGCTGTATTACAATGAACGTATGGGCGCCTATTGCTGCGCGTATCTGAACGACATTTCGCTGGCGTATACGGGAATAAACGGGTACTATGCAACGACATACATACTGGATGATACCGGGGCAAGGCTGTACCGGCGCTGGGATCAGGTCTGGCTCGAATGGGACGATGAAAAGCACAGAAATGCTGTTTCCGATATGAGCAGTGCGGGGTGGCCCTATCTGAAGGAGGAGATCATGAATCGGGAAACGCTGCCGTATACCTACTGGATGTTCAAATGCGAATCGTGGATCTCCGGCGGCGAAAGCGCGGCAGAGTGGCGCTACAGCCGCCGCTACTGGACCGCGGAGGAGCTGGAAGCTTACGAAAAAGAGATACGCGGCGAACCGCGCACGCCGGATTTTTCAAAGAAAACCGCAGCACAGCCATCTGACGCAGCGGACGACGCAAACACCAAAGCCTTGCTGGCCTATATCGATACGCTGCCATATGACACCATTGCCGACAGTGCGCGGAAGCTTGTAGATGCATACGCAGATATGCTGAACAGCACCGATTCGGGCGAGGGAATTTTCTATCCGGACGAAACAGATGCCAACCGCTTCTGGACGGCAATTTATAACTACGAAATCAATCAGAGGGGATACCTTGATGCCGATGACGTCAATTATTGGATGTACAAAGGTTACCGGATGGATAGCCGTCAAAATGTGCAGGATGTTGCAAATGCGATGTATGGACATATCGTAGAGCTGCCGCCGCGTGATTATGTGTCTAGCTATTGTCCGAAGGACAGTGATACATGCTATTATTTCGGCATAGGCGACCGCGGCGCGGTACAGGTGGCGCTGGACGGCTTCGAACGCTCGGAGGATGGCAGCGCCGTGCTCAAGCTGTCCTATTCTTACCCCATGGATGGCCTATACATGACCGCGCTGGCAAAGCTGCGGGTCAACCCGAATGTAAATCTCGACGGCGAGATCCCGTTTTATTACATGATAGAATCCGTGGAGATCCGGTACGCGTGATCCTGCGCGGACGAGAAAACTGGTATAAACAGGAGAATCAACATGAAACGCTTCTTTTGCATCCTTCTGGCAGCGCTGTTGCTGCTGACGCTTGCCGCGTGCGCAAAGACACCGGCAGCCGAATTGACGACCGAACCGGCGGACGAAGCGCCCGACTGGCAGACGAAATACGACCTCGGCGTGCGCTATCTGTCCGAGGGGAACTATGAGGAGGCCATCATCGCATTCACTGCGGCGATTGAAATCGAACCTAAACGCCCTGAAGCATATAAGCAATTGGCAGAAGTGTATTATGCACTTGGAGAAGATGAGAAGGCAGAAAACATTTTGCGGCAAGGCTATGAAGAAACAGGCGACAATAGCTTGAAGCTGGAAGAGCCTGAAGATGAATTGACACAAGATGAACGGACTATGGCAAATGACCTGTTGGAGAGCCTTGCAAACCATGATATGGAACATTCCCACAGCATTCTTTCAAGTGAAGAATTTATATCGCTTATTATGCGAATCGGAATCGCTGGGGATTTTTCGGGAAATCTTGAGTATCCAATCTTGTATATGACGCTTGGCTCTCCGGATAACGGTATGATCATCATCTATGAAGCAAATCAGGACTTTCCAGTAATCGAGTGCATCTTTGGAAAATGGAAAGACATTGTGCACACCACAAGCGGAGGCGCTTTATATTATCCACAAGGCGATTGTGTTTACTATGAAAATTTGCCTGCTCGAAGCCTCTATATGTTTGCCTTTGCACAGCTTGAAGACGGACTTCCGGACGGCCCTTGTGAACAAAGTATGGTTCAATTCTCCGGAACAGAATTATCTTCAATTATTACAGTATCCGGCGAGACAACAAAAGGTTTGTGGAACGGCACAGTTACTACACGGGAGCGACAGTTTCAGACTGATATGTATGTAGATGAAACTAGTGAGTCTGAATTTGTAGATGGGCGTCCTACGATTCTCGGATATAGCGGAGCAGGATCAGACGAGATTCCTTGCTATAGCCGTAATGCGAAAACGGGAGAATTACTTACGGCATCTTCACCAGGTGCGCTTAAATACTTCATCGAGAATACGCTGCCAGTTCCTTACCACGCCACGGCTCAAGGTAGTGCGGGTGAAGAAGATCCTTATGAGTTTGCGGCAAACGCAATGCGGTTGTCCGTCTTATTGCCGTATGTTTGGGGAGAACGCTAAATGGATATCAGTACGGACAGAACGGCGGACTGCTTGCATACAGAATATATGAATATGATGCTGTGGGAAACGTCGTTTGGGAAGAAACCTATAATCAGAATGATGAGCTGATAGAGTATTCTCTATATGAATTTGAGGCTGTTGGTGAAACAAGAAGATATGTGTACAACCTTGATGATGGCAGTCTGAATTATTTCACCGACGAGGACGGTGATGAAGCGTATTTGACAAGACGGGTTCGATAGGGTATGGTTCCGGGAAACGGCTGGATTTTATCTGGCGTAAGAGCGCACGATGGAACACAGCGGTTTGCTTTTGCGAAGACAACTGAAAAAAGAAACGGAGAACAAACTATGTCTACATATGAGATCGGCTCCATTGTGTTTGACAAATGGAAAATCTGCCGGGAGCTGGGGCAGGGGAGCTATGGGACGGTCTATGAGATCCAGCGGGAGGACTTCGGCGGCGTTTACAAAGCCGCGCTGAAGGTCATTACCGTCCCGCAGAGCAGGACGGAGCTGCAGAGCGTGCTGGACGAGGGCATGACGCCGCCGCAGGCAAAGCAGTATTTTTACAGCGTCGTGGAGGACATCGGCCGCGAGTGCGCCATCATGTCAAGGCTCAAAGGCACCGGCAATATTGTCAGCTATGAGGATCACGCCGTCCTCCGGCACCCCGACGGCATCGGCTGGGACATTCTCATCCGCATGGAGCTGCTGCATCCGCTGCTGCCGTATGTCTACGAGCACCCGATGGCGCGGCGGGACATTATCAGGCTCGGTATCGATATCTGCAAGGCGCTGGAGCTTTGCCAGCGGTACAATATCATCCACCGCGATATCAAGCCGGAAAACATTTTTATTTCCGACAACGGGGATTATAAGCTCGGCGATTTCGGCATCGCGCGGACGATCGAACGCACGACCTCCGGCCTGTCCAAGAAGGGCACGTATAGTTACATGGCCCCGGAGGTCTACATTGGAAAGAAATATGGCTTCAGCGTCGACACGTATTCGCTCGGACTGGTGCTGTACCGGATGCTGAACAAGAATCGCGGCCCGTTCCTCCCGCAGCCGCCAGAGGCAATTACCTATGACAACCGTGAGCAGGCGCTGGCCAGACGCGTGTCCGGCGAACCTCTGCCAAGACCATTTTACGGCGAAGGCCGCCTCGGCGAGATCGTCCTGAAGGCCTGCGCGTTTGACCCGAAGGACCGCTATTCCAGCCCCCAGCAGCTTCGGCAGGAGCTGGAAGCGATCTCCTACGAGGCGCAGGACGCGGCGCTCATCTATCCGAACGGCGACGAGCTGCAGATCGACCCGAGCCGCTACGCGTCGGGGAAGTCCTCCGGCGCGGCGGGAACTGCGGGCAAAACGAATGCGGTGTTTTCTGACCGGCCGCAGCGCACATCCGGCACAAACAGAACACAGGGCGTCTTCGACGCCTCCGGCGGGGGCAGTCCGGCTCCCGTGCGGAAGGAAAAAAAGAAAGCCCACCGGGGGCTTGTCTGGGTGCTGGTGCTTGTCGCCGGTGCAGCGATCGCGGCGGGCAGTCTGCTGCTTTTGCACACGCGGCAGGAAAAGCAGGCGCAGCTTGCCGCCGCGCAGCAGGCACAGGTACAGGAGCAGCAGAATCAGTACGAGGCTCTGATGGAGCGGGGAACGCAGCTGTGCGAAACGGATCCGGAGCAGGCGCTGGGATGCTTCGAGCAGGCGCAGGCGCTCTACCCGGAGGAGTCTGCACCTTATATTTCCTACGCCTACGCGCTCTACTGCGCGCAGGACTATGAACGCTGCATTTCCTATATCGAGGACGAGCTGGGGCTTGGAAAGGCCTACGATATCGAGGCGCAGAGCCAGCTGAGCGAAATTCTGGGCGCGGCGTATTTTGAATGCGATGACTATGCCGCCGCGGCCTCGTTCTTCCGGCTGAGCACCGCCGGAGGCGATATCACCGTCAATGCCCAGCGCGATTACGCGGTTTCCCTCGGACGGCTGGGCGATATCGATGCGGCGGGCGAGATCCTGTCGCAGATGTACGCGGCAGGCGCAAGCGGCGACGTGACTGACTACGTACAGGCGGAGATCGACTACGCGAAAAAGGAATATCTGGACGCGGAAAGCGGCTTTCAGGCGGTGCTGAATCAGACGCAGGATATCGCGCTGCAAAAGCGGGCGCTGCGCTCCTTGGCGGAGGTCTACCGCGATTGCGCGGCGCTGGTCCGGACGGGAAGCTCCCCGATCGGAAACCCCGCGACAAAGGCCGTCGAGGTTCTGGCGAACGGGATCGAAACCTACGGCCTGCGCTATGACTCGACGATCTGGGAGATGCTGGCGCTGGCCTATTTCGAGGCGTACCACACCGACCCCTCCGTTCCGCAGAGCTACCTGCGCAAGGCCGGGGAGTGCTTCAACCGCGTGCTGGAGCTTGGCGTGACGAAAAGCTATCTCTACAGCAACCTGTATACGATCTATTATGAATTACAGGAATACGATCTGGCGGAGCAGACGCTGGACGCCTATGCCGCGCAGTATCCGAAGGATTATGAACCCTACGCGTTCCGCGCCATGCTGTATATCACGCTGGAAAACCGGAAGGAACAGTCCGCGCGCGACTATTCCGCCGCCGTCGAGGCCTACGAGACAGCCGGGCAGCTGCTGCGCAGCGACGACGACGCGACATACTATCAGCAGCTGCAAAGTCTGATCCAGCAGCTGCAGAAGGAAGGATGGATCAACGGATGAAATACAGCTATGCCGCCGTCTGCGCGACAGGGCGGGTGCGAACGGAAAATCAGGATCGGATCTATCTGAACGGCACGATCTGCGGCGGCGGGTACGCGCAGACGGACGGAACCGGGAGAAAGCAGGGCCTCTTCGCCGTGGCAGACGGAATGGGCGGGCAGGCGCAGGGGGCGCAGGCCGCGCAGGCCGCGCTGGAGGCGCTTCCGCCGAAAAAATGCTGGTCGCCGGAGGCGGTTTTGCAGGCGTATGACGCGGGAAACCGCGCCATCTGCGACCAGATCGGGAAAATCGGAAAGCGCTCCGGCGCGACACTGACGACGCTGCTTCTCGCAGACGGCGAGGCGTATGCCGCCAATATCGGCGACAGCCGGTGCTATCTGTACCGGGACGGCTGCCTGTCGCGGCTGAGCGAGGACCATACGGCGGTGCAGCGCCTGATCGCGCTCGGCATCATCGAGCCTGCGGAGGCGAAAACCCATCCGGAGCGCCACCGGCTGACGCAGCACCTCGGAATTTTCCCGGACGAGCTGATCATACAGCCGCATACGGTCCAGCTTCCCGTGAGGCCCGGCGACCGCTTCCTGCTCTGCAGCGACGGACTGACCGATATGCTGGAGGAGGAAGACCTCAGCGCGCTCCTGCGCAGTCAGACAGCAGCGCCGGCCTGCGCCGCCGCACTGTACCAGCTGGCGATGCAGCGCGGCGGGAAGGACAATATTTCCGTGCTTCTCGTGGGGATCGACCGCTGAAGCTGCCCAAAACGCACAGAACGCCGCGCCCGGCCGGGCGCGGCGTTTATGCGCTTATATCAGGAAAAACTCCAGTACCAGCACGACCGCGCAGCAGCCGACGGCGACCTGAAGCAGATTTGCGCCGAGCCATGCGGCGGTGATGCCCAGCACCAGCGCGGCAAGGCCCGCGATGGGGGAGCTTGTGGCGTTTACAATGGACGGGAAGGTCATGACGGCCAGCGTCACATACGGCACGTAGAACAAAAACGAGCGCAGGAAGCGGCTTTTGATGGGCCTGCGGATGAGCGTCAGCGGCAGCTCCCGGATGAGGAACGACACGGCGGCGCAGACCAGAATATACAGATAAGTTTTACCGTTCATCCTGACTTCCCTCCTTCTGCTCCGGCGCGTCCTTCACCGGGAAGAGCAGCGCCGCTGCCGACGCAATTAAAATCGTCAGCAAAATCGTCCGCGTGCCCTCGGACAGCGTCTTGACGTATGGCAGAACGGTGCACAGCCAGCTTGCCGCGAAGCTCACCGCCACACAGCCGAGCACGACCGGGTTTTTCTTCGACGGCGGAATGATGATCGCCAAAAACATCCCGAACAGCGCGACGGAAAGCGCGCTGACCAGACGCGCGGGCAGGATGCTCCCGGCCGTGACGCCCAGCGCCGTGCCGATGGCCCAGCCGGGGATGGCAGGCAGAAACGCGCCGTAGGAATAGAACGGGTCGAGATAACCGGGCCGCGCAATGGCGATGCCGAACAGCTCGTCCGTCACGTCGTAGCCGACGAGCAGCCGGTGGTACAGCGGCGTATCGGGCGAAAATTTCTGGCTGAGCGAGCAGCTCATGAGCAGGTAACGCGCGTTGGTAATGAGCGTGATGAGCGCCATTTCCAGAAAGCCGCTGTCCGCGGCAATGACCGTGAAGGCTGCGTATTCGCCCGCGGAGGCATTATTGAGCAGGCTGATGAGAAAGCCCTGAAACGCGTTCAGTCCGGCGTTCCGGGCCGCGATGCCGAGAGAAAACGCCACGGCCAGATACCCAAGCCCAATGGGAACGCCGTCGCGGACACCGGCAAGAAACACCCTGCGCCGCTCGGCGCGCTGTGCGCAATCCATAGGAAAAACCTCTTTTCTGCCCGGTTCAGATACCGGAAGATTTACTTTTAGCACAGCTTTTCCCGCTTGTCAAGCGCCGACGGCATTTTGACGAAAGCGTGGGAATATGCGCCGTGCCGTTTGCAATCTGTCCGTTTCTGAACGGCAAATGTACGCAAATCGCGCGCATAGCCTTGACTTTCCAGCCCAAGTCTGCTATAACTTCAAAGTAGCAATTTAAAGCATTTGCCTATTAAAACGAAAAACGGAAAGAGAGACTCAAATGGAAAGAGAACGCTTGGGTTCCCGGCTGGGCTTCATCCTGCTGTCGGCAGGCTGCGCCATCGGCTGCGGAAACGTATGGAAATTCCCGTGGATGTGCGGCCAGTACGGCGGAGGCGGCTTCGTCCTCATCTATATCCTCTGCCTGCTGCTTCTGGGCCTGCCGGTCATGACGATGGAGTTCGCCGTGGGCCGCGCGGCGCAGGCCAGCCCCATTCATATGTATCAGAAGCTCGAACGCAAGGGCCAGAAGTGGCACCTCCACGGCTATGTCGCCTTTTTCGGCAATATTGCCCTCATGGCGTTCTATACCGTCGTCACCGGCTGGATCATCTATTACTTCGTCAGATTCCTGACCGGCCGGACGGAAGACCTCGGCTTCGTCGCCATGATCACCAATCCCGGCGTCAATGTGACGTATCTGGCCGTGACGGTCATTGTGGCCTTCGGCATTCTGTGCTTTAATCTCCAGGGCGGTCTGGAGCGCATCACGAAATATATGATGACGCTTCTGATGGTTCTGATGGTCGTGCTGGCGGTCCACAGCGCAACGCTCTCCGGCGCGGCAGAGGGTCTGAAATTCTATCTCGTCCCCGATTTCTCCAAGATCACCGGCACGGTCATCGTCGGCGCGATGAATCAGGCGTTCTTCACGCTGTCCGTCGGCATGGGCTCCATGGCGATCTTCGGCAGCTATATCGGAAAAGAGCAGTCGCTGCTCGGCGAATCGGCGAACGTCATCGTGCTCGATACGTTTGTCGCCATCGTCGCGGGCCTCATTATGTTCCCGGCCTGCTATACCTACGGGCTGGAGGTCAACGCTGGCCCGAGCCTGCTGTTCGACACCATGGCTACCGTCTTCAACCACATGGCGGGCGGCCGCTGGTGGGGCTCGCTGTTCTTCCTGTTCATGGTCTTCGCCGCCATGTCCACGGTTCTGGCTGTCTGCGAGAACATTCTCGCCATGGTGCGCGAAATGACCGGCTGGAAGCGGCCTCTTGGCTGTCTGGTCTGCGGCGTGGGCGTGTTCGTGCTTGCCCTGACCACGGCGCTGGGCTACAGCGTGTTCAAGTTCCAGCCGTTTGCGGACGGCAGCGCATGGCTCGATTTCTGGGACTTCCTCGTCTCCAACAACATCCTGCCGCTCGGCTCGCTCGTCTTCGCGCTCTACTGCTGCAATAAATTCGGCTGGGGCTGGGACAATTTCCTCGCCGAGGCCAACGCGGGCAAGGGCTGGAAGGTCAAGGCCTGGATGAAGCCCATCTTCCGCTATCTCGTCCCGGCTGCGATCATCTTCATCTATATTTACGGCATGGTCACCTTCGGGTGGAAATAAACCCGAACGCAAACAGCGCCGGAGAGGGCAGAAGCCTTCTCCGGCGCTTGATTTTGCCGGGCGCATCCTGCATAATAGAGGACAGAACAGACAAAGCAGGAGGCTGCATATGGAAAAACAAATCGAACGGCAGTGCCGGGCGAACGCCGTGTTTACAGACGAGGCGTATCTGAAAACAAGATATATCTGCCGCGAGGACGGAACGTATACCATCCGCGTCGGACGCGGTGAACGCCGGGACGTGCTGGCATGCAAGGAGCTTTACGGCAAGGCGGTCAAAACGGCGCTGGAGCTGGACTGCACCGCCTGCGCCTTTGACCTCGGCCCCGCGTCAGAGCTTGGGCAGAACGGCCTTTTTGCTGCGGCAGAGGGCGTCTGCGGCGGCGCGTACCGAAAAAAATATGCGCTGACTGGCCGCTGGGAGCCGGAGCTTGCGTGCAGCTTTCCCGGCGCGGACGCGGAAGGCGAGCAGATGCAGAGGGCGTGGCAGCTGGCGCGGTCGATCATGGAAACGCGTGATCTGGTGAACTGCCCGGCGAATCTGCTCAGACCCGAGATGCTGGCGCAAAAGCTGAAGGACATGGCGGATGGTCTGCCAATTGAGGCAGAGCTCTATGACCGGCAGGCGCTGGAGCGGCTCGGCCTGCGGGGACTTCTGACCGTTGGCGACAGCAGTGCATACGCCCCGGCGATGGTCGTGCTGCGCTATACCGGCGCACCGGACTGCGGCAGGCGGCTCGGTCTTGTCGGCAAGGGCGTGACGGTGGATACAGGCGGCTACTGCCTGAAGCCTGCTTCGTCGATGGCGGGGATCAAGGGCGATATGGCGGGCGGAGCGGCGGCTGCCGCAGCGCTGCGGGCGCTGGCGGCGAACGGCGTGCCGGTCAATGTCACGGTTGTCGTGCCGGTCTGCGAGAACCGGATCTCCGATTCGAGCATGGTTCCGGGCGATGTCATCACCAGCTTTTCCGGCAAAACGATCGAAATTCTGAATTCGGACGCGGAGGGGCGGCTGATCCTCGCCGACGGCCTTGCGTGGGCTGCAGAGCGGGAGGGCTGCACGCATCTTGTGGATATCGCCACGCTGACCGGCGCGGTCTGCGCAATGCTGGGCTTTGTGACGACCGGCGTGATGGCGAGCGATAACGGCTTTTACGATTGCCTCTTGTGCGCGGCGGAGCGCTCCGGCGAGAAATTCTGGCGGATGCCGGACGACGCGGAATACGAGACGCTGATCGAGAGCGACTATGCCGATGTCCGCAACACCAGCAAGGACGGCTGCGGCGCGATCACGGCGGGCCTGTTCCTGAAAAAATTCACGGCGGGACGTCCCTGGCTGCATCTGGACATCGCCGGGACGGCGGACAACACAGGCATTGTCTGGCAGCATCAGGTCCCCGGCGCGACCGGCACCGCCGTGAGTACGCTCTATCATCTGGCACAAATTCTGTTTGAAACATCTGAGGAGGAACCTGCATGAACACACCCCTGATCGAAGCCTGCGTAGATTCCTACGCCTCCTGCCGGGCGGCGTATCGCGGCGGCGCGGACCGTCTGGAACTGTGCGCGCATCTTGTTATCGGCGGCACCACGCCGTCCACGGCGCTGTTCCGGCAGGTGCAGCGCGATATCCCAGTCAAGACCAATATCCTGATCCGCCCGCGCTTCGGAGATTTTCTTTACAGCAAAGAAGAGCTGGAGCAGATGTGCGAGGAGATCCGGACGTACCGTGAGCTTGGCGCGAACGGCGTTGTGATCGGCGCGCTGACGCCGGACGGCGATCTGGATCTGGACGCAATGCGGCGGCTGATGAACTGCGCGGGCAATATGGACGTGACGCTGCACCGCGCGTTCGATATGACGCGCGACCCGTTTGCGGCCATGGAGGACGCCATCCGTCTGGGCTGTAAGACGATCCTCACCTCCGGGCAGCAGAAGGATCCGCTGACCGGTGCGGAGCTGCTGCGGGAGCTTTTTGAAAAAGCGGACGACAGGATCGATATCATGGCGGGCTGCGGCGTAAAAAAATGGAACATTCAGGAGATCCACGACAAAACCGGCATCGTGGTCTTCCACACGACCGGCCGCAAGGGCGTGCTGGACAGCGGAATGCGCTACCGGAAGCAGACTGTGGCGATGGGCCTGCCGTCGCTTTCGGAGTATGAGCTCTGGCAGACGGACGAGGAGGAATTCCGCGCCTGCGCACAGATCGTCCACAGTCTTGCGGCGGGAGCGGGACAATGAGACTGTCAGACGGCGAACAGCAGCGGATGGAGCAGCGCCTCGCGCTTCGCTTCGCAGCGATAGGCGACGGGGCGCAAAGCTGGCTGGAGCGGCAGCTTTCGGCGCTTTCGCCGGACTGTGCGCTGCTGACCAGATGGTGCTATTCCGCAAGCCCCGTCAGCGACTGGGCCAATTATGAATTCTCCCTGTTCCGCGCCTGCGCGGAGCACGCGCTGCGCCTGCGGGAGCAGTCGCCCCTCGCGCGGGAACTGCCGGAGCCGTTGTTTCTGAATTACGTGCTCCATCCGCGCGTAAACGAGGAGGAGCTTTGCGACTGCCGAGGCTTTTTCTACGCGCAGATTCGGGGGCGGATCGAAGGGCTTTCCGCGCGCGAGGCCATTCTGGCGATCAATGAATGGAACGCGGAGCAGGTCTGCTACCGCGCGACGGACGAGCGGACGATCAGCGCCCTCGGTGCATGGCGCTCCGGCTTTGGCCGCTGCGGGGAAGAATCCACGTTCGCGGTCAACGTGCTGCGCGCAGCCGGGATCCCGGCCCGGCAGGTCTATACGCCGCGCTGGGCGCACTGCGACGACAATCACGCGTGGGTCGAGGCGTACTGCGGCGGCGCGTGGCACTTTTTCGGCGCGTGTGAGCCGGAGGAAGCGCTGGATCGCGGCTGGTTCACCGGCGCGGCGAGCCGCGCTCTGCTCGTGCACAGCCGCTGCTTTGGAACGCCTGCGGCGGACGAGGAGATCATTTCGGTCGACGGCGCGGTGACGTTCCTGAACCAGACCGCCCGCTATGCGCCCGTGCGCCTGCTGGCAGTGCGGGTGCGGGAGAAGGACGGGCGGCCCGCCGCCGGTGCGGAGGTCACGTTCGGCATTCTCAACGCGTCGGAGGTCTTTCCGGCTGCGGTCATTCGGACGGATGCGGACGGAATGGCGCGGCTGCGCTGCGGATACGGCGATCTGATCGTGCAGGCCCGGAAAAACGGCCTCTGCCGGGAGACGCTCTGCCCGGCCTCACAGGAGGAGCCGCTGGAGCTGACACTGGCAGAGCCGGAAACACCCGCTGGGCGCTGGACGAGCTTTACACTCCATGCGCCGAAGGAGCGCCTGTCTGAAAGAAGTGCCCCAACGCCCGCACAGCGGGCGGCAGCGACGGAAAAGCAGGCTGCGGCAGATGAAAAGCGCCGCCTCCGGCTGGAAGCGGCGTATGACGCGGCGCGGATACGTGCGCTGCGGGAGCGGTTCGGGTACGGTGCGCAGGCGGAGGCGATTTTGCGCGCAGCCTGCGGGAACTTTGCAGCGCTGGCAGAGCTGCTGGAGGATCCGGCGTATCCCGCGCCGCTGAAGCTTGCGCTTTTGCAGACGCTGGGGGAGAAGGACCTGCGCGATGTCCGGCCCGCCGTTCTGCGCGAGGCGCTGGACGCGGGCGGCGGCGTTTCGCCGTCGGACGAATTTTCCATGCAATATCTTCTCTGCCCGCGCATCGGGACAGAACCGCTGTCCTGCTGGCGAAGGACGCTGGCGGACAGCTTCCCGGAGACGCGGAAGCGGGAATTTCGCGAAGCGCCGGACGCGCTCTGGCGCTGGATCCGGGAATCGATCCGGCAGGTGCCGCAGACGGAATACCGGCAGCTCGTGACGCTGCCCGCCGGGGCAATGCGCCTGCGCTGCGCGGATCTGCCGTCCCAGCGGCTGTTGTTCGTCGCAATCTGCCGCACGCTCGGCATCCCGGCGCGGCTGAATCCCGCCAACGGCGCGGCGGAGTATGCGCTTGACGGGCAGTTTTTCTCGCCGGAGGCTGGCCGGACGGCCAACGCGCGATTGCAGCTTCAGAAGCAGCCGGGCCAGACGTGGCAGCCGGGGGCGGATTTCGGCCTTTCGGCGTTTGAGAATGGCGCGTGGCAGCCGATGGCGGTTCCCGGCCAATGGGACGGCGCCCGGCTGACGCTTTCGCTATCCCCGGGCGTTTACCGTGTGATCACGGACAGCCGCCTCCCGAACGGCGATCTGCACGCCATGCGCATGGAGCTGCGGCTGGAGGCGGAACAGGAAGCCTGCGTGCAGCTGCAAAAGCAGGCAGTCTCGCTTGCGGAGCAGGCCGTGGATTTCACACTGGCCGAGTTTCAGGCCGAAGCGCCGGACGGCCATCAGGCCGCAGCGGCGGAGCTGACACGGACACAGTCTCTTCTGATGTGGCTGGAGGAGGGGCGGGAACCGACGGAGCATCTGCTGAACGAGCTGCTGAGCAGCCGGGCGCAGCTTGCACGGCTGCCGCTGCGTCTGATCTTTTTCCTGCGCGGCAGACAGGCGCTTCAAAACGAAAAGCTGCAGGCCGCGCTTGCCGCCCTTGCGCGGGCGGAGGTCTGGTTCACGGCGGACTCTGCGGAGCCTGCGGCGCGCAGCGCCTATGTGGAGCCGGACCGCCTGCCGCTTCTGCTGCTGTGCGACGGCCCGCGCCGTGTCCGCTATGCCTGCGCCGGATACCGCATCGGCAGCGTCGACACCGCGCTGGCCTTCTGCCGGCAGGACGGGCTCGCGCCAGAATAAAAAAGCCGCTCCCACCCGCACGTGGTGGGAGCGGCTTTTGCCTGCATATTCACTTATAAAATCTGCAAAATATCTCCCTTGAGGTACAGCGACTGCTCGGAGGCGAGGCTTGCGGGGTGGTCGCGGGACTGGATGAGCGGTTCAAGCAGCCTTGCGTCGCGGCCCGCGTCCTGCGCGGCCTCGCGGAGCATTTTGAGAAACAGCTCCGGCGTCATGAACTGGCTGCACGAGCACGAGACAAGATACCCGCCGGGCCTGACAAGCTTCATGCACTGCAGGTTGAGTTCTTTATAGCCCCGGTACGCGTTTTCCAGCGCCTTGCGGCTCTTGGCAAATGCGGGCGGGTCGCAGACGACAAGGCCGTACTGCCGTCCCTCGCGCACGTACTGCCGCGCGAGATCAAAGACATTGGCGCAGGTGGTCTTGACGACATCCTGCACACCGTTGAGCGCTGCGTTGCGCCGCACGAGCGCCAGCGCGTCCTCGGACACGTCGACCGCCTCGACGCTTTTCGCGCCGTAGAGCGCGGCGTGGATGGAGAACCCGCCCGTGCAGCAGCACAGGTCGAGCATGTCCTGTCCGGGCGCATAGGGCTTTAACCGGCCCCGGTTTTCCTGTTGGTCGAGAAAATGCCCGGTCTTCTGGCCGTTTGCAATGGAGACGAGCATGCGCGCGTCGTGCTCCCGGATCACAAGCTCCTCGGGGACTTCGCCGTAAACGCACGTCTTGAGGAGCGGAAGCCCCTCTTTTTCGCGCACGGGCAGATCGTCGCGCTCGTAAATGCCGCGCGGGGCGAACAGCTCCGCCAGAATGGAAACCAGTTCCGGCTTCCACCGCTCCAGTCCCAGACAGGCGATCTGGAAGGACAGGCAGTCGGCGAATTTATCGACTGTCAGCCCCGGCAGCCCATCGGACTCGCCGAAGACGACGCGGCAGGAATCGGAAAAGCCCAGCGCCTGCCGCGTGTGCCACGCCGCCTCGATCCGGCGGGCAAAAAACGCGCGGTCGATCGGCTCTGCCTCGTCCCGCGTCAGAACGCGGACGGCCAGCCGGGAGTTCGAATTGAAAAACCCGCGTGCGGCAAAGCGCTGCCGGCTGTCCAGCACGTCTACAACGCATCCGTCCGTGCAGATATCGTCCGCCCAGTCCAGCTCATTGTCATAGATCAGTCTCTGCCCCTTCAGAACGCCGCTTTCCTCGCCGCGCCGCAGGCAGACCTTTGGATATTCCATATATTATACCTCCAGCGTATAGCGCTCATAGGCGTTGATGATCGTCGTGTCCCCGCGCCGGAGCACGCGGGCGATATCGCGGCCATATTCCATGTGCACATGGCCGTGGATGAGATAGCGGGGCTTATACCGGTCGAGCAGCGGCAAAAACGCCTCAAAGCCCATGTGCGCGTAATCGTCCCCGTCGCCGAAGCCCCGCACCGGGGCGTGCGCCAGCACGATGTCCACGCCGCCCGCCCGGCGGATCTGCCAGCCGAGCTTCCAGATGCGGTTTTTCATCTCACGCTCGGAATACTGGTCCTTTCCGCCTGAGTACAGGCGGCTGCCGCCAAGCCCGGCGATGCGCAGACCGTTAAAGATGATCAGCTTGTCCTCAATGCAGTCGCAGCCCTCCGGCGGGCGGCGGTCATAATTGCCGTCGTGATTGCCGCGCACATAATAAAGCGGCGCGCGGCCAAGTGTTGCCAGAAATGACAGATACTCCGCCTTCAGATCGCCGCAGGAGAGCATCAGATCGTATTCGCGCAGCCGTCCCGGCTGATAATAGTCCCAAAAATAGGGGCTTTCCTTATCGGCAAGCAGCAGAAGCTTCAAAGCAGCGGCCCCCTTTTCTCCGGCTGGAGCGTCTCGCGGTACAGCCCCAGCAGACGCACCATCGGCCTTGCCATCGGCAGCAGCTCGTCATACTGCGGGATGCTGCCGCGCACATTGGCGCACAGCCAGTCCATGTGTAAAACTTCCTCCGGCGCAAGCCAGCGTTCGCCGTCATTTTGCACCGCGCCCGTCTGGTCGGCGATGCGCCGGTGGAACGGCGCAAGCTCACCGTGGGTCAGCGCGGCGCGCAGCAGGCGCACCAGCTCGCGCGGGCCGTCCGGCAGCGATTCCATGAGCTGCACGTCCACCGCGCCGCTTGCAAAGCCCCACCAGTAATTGACGGCGGCCACCGCGCTCAGCTCGTCCCAGCCGCCGCGCAGGATGCTGCGCGCCAGCCGGATATAGACCTCGCCCCAGTTCCACACCGGAAGCGCCGCGCAGACCGGCCCTGCGTTCTGGGCCAGACACAGTCCGCGCCAGTCCGGGCTGTCGCCCGAGCCGGGCAGATCGCGCGCGCAGATCACGCGCAGCCCCTCTTCCGCGAGACGCGCCGCAGGTGAGGCTTCGCAGCACGACCAGCGCAGCTCGATCTCGGCGCGTGGGTTCGTCAGCTGCGCGCCGAGCGCAAAGGCATTGATGGCCGCAGGCGTGCCGAAGATCGGCCCGTCGGCGACATAGCCGATGCGGCTATCCTCCGCCAGTGCGCCTGCGATCGCGCCGAGCAGAAATTTCGCCTCGTAAATACGGCCGTAATACGTCCGCACGCCGGGATACGGCATATCGACCGAGCAGTTGAGAAAGCGGACGCCCGGATATTTGGGCGCAAGCTTGCGGCAGGCGAAGATCAGCGGCACGGTCGTCGTGAAAATGACTTGCGCGCCGTCAGAGACGGCCTGCTCCAGTGCGTCCTCGGTGCAGGGGTAGTCCGCCGCAAGATAGGTCCTGACCGAGACGGCGTCGCCGAGCGCCTGCTCGAGCTGCTGCCGCCCCTTGTCATGCTCCCGGATCCACGGGCTTTTCTCCGGCGCGCATTCATGCACGAACGCCGCGCGGAGCGTCCCGCCGGGGATCATCCGCCCGGCCAGCAGCCCGAGAAGCCCGGAGCCGGATGCTTCCGGCTCCGCGTCGGTCTGCATCTCGATCTTTCCGCCCCGCGCGTAGGCGGTCAGCTCCGTCCAGACCGCGCGGATGGATTTTTCCAGCTCCGCAGGCCCCAGCACGCGCAGATCGCCCAGCGTATACGTGTGCAGCCACACCAGAAGCGCTTCCGCCGTCGTGACGGGCGGCTCCTGGCTGAGCTTGTAATAGGCTGTGCGGAAGGTATAGAACGCGGTCAGAAACGCACGCTTTTCCCGGTCCGACCAGATGTGGTCGGCGTCAAAGCCCAGCGCGGCCTGCAGCTTGGGATAGTCGCCGACGCGGTTGAAATGCACCTGATACAGGCCGCACAGCCCGTAAAAGTGCAGAAATTCATAATAGACCCGCACAGCCGGATCATCGGAATAGACCGGCAGAACGCGCGTGACATACGCGCGGATGGTCGGCGCGTCGAAGCTCTTGAGGACGCTGACGCGCTTGTTGCCCTCCTGCACGTAGAAGCAGCCCATATATTCAAAGCAACGGATGGGATCCGTGATGCCGGTGTCGCCCAGATGCGCCTCGCAGAGCGCGACCCACTTGCTTGCAAACTCCGTCCCAAGATCCAGAAGCGGCATGAAATTCGCGGCAAACGCCGCCTGCCGCCCCGCCGTATTTGTGCCGATGATCTGCGCGATGGGAATGTCCAGTACGCCGAGATCGACGCGGCCCGCGACCGCGCAGCCGCGCAGCCGTTCCTCGAGCACCTGCGGATACGGATAGCGTCCGCGGTGGACGCACTCGCGGTAGCATTTCTGCCCGGCCTTGAGCGCCTGCCGGAACTGCTGCAGCGCCTCCTGTCTGCTCATATCAGGCACCTCCTTTTTTGATTTCCGCCCCCATTTTCCTACGGCAGACGGAAAAAGTCAATCAGATTTTATACGGAATGCCGGAACAGGCGCAGGCGGCGCACATCAAGCCGCCCTGAGCAGCCCCGTGTGGAAGCTGAAAAGCTGAATCAGAGCAAAAAAACGCCGGAGGCCTCCCAAAGGAGAGCCCTCCGGCGTTTCATCGATTCGGGAATCAACAGCACTGGCCCACGACCTGATACATTTCATCGTTGGAGATCTGCACTGTGACGGTCAGATGCTTTGCAAACAGCCCGGCCAGCGCCTCGACCGGCAGCAGACCGTTGGAGACGCTGCGCGCCGTCTTCGCATGGTGCGCGTCGAGCGCCTTGCGCGAAAACCCGTGCGCCACCGTCAGCGTTCCGCCGGGCGTGAGCAGCCCGGCCAGATGGGAGATCATCCGCTCCGGCTCCGGAAAATGCGGAAACGCGTTGTAGATCACGATGCAGTCGAACAGGGCAGGGAAGTGCGTCTGCGCCGCATCACCGCAGAGCACAGTTACGTTCTCCTGCGGGAATTTTTCGCGCGCGATGCGCACCATTTCCGGAGCAATGTCAATGGCCGTGATCTGTGCCGCGCCGCGCTTCAAATAATCCGGGATCAAAACGCCTGTCCCGCAGGCAACGTCCAGCACCGATACGCCGGGGCGGATTCCGGCGTTGTCCAGAATCTGCCCGATCACTGCCTCATTGCGCACCAACTGTGCGTCCCAGCCAGCGGCGGCTTGGTCAAAAAAATCGATGACAGCCTGCTGTTCCATCGCTGCGCCCTCTTACGCGTACCGTACACGCAGCAGCCGCGCCTTCGTCAGCGCGACAACGAGCGTCGGCAGCAGCACGAGCTGGATCGCAATGCCGGGCAGGCCGGTCACAAACGACGTTGTCGCCCATGCCGCGACCGTAAACGTCGCGGGTGCGAAGATCAGCGCCTTGCACACGCCGGACAGGATTCTGCCCAGCAGCATTGCCGTGATCTGGCTGATATACAGGTCGGCATACAGCTTTTTCGTGTGAACGGCCTGCATCATCAAACCACTGACCAGACCGTAAACGCCGCACTCGACCATCATGCCGGGCAGCACGGCAGGGGAGGGCATACCCGTCAGCACGCCGGACAGCACCGGACCCAGCAGTCCGCAGACAAGACCATACGGCCACCCGCAGGCCAGCCCGCACAGCAGCACGGGAATGTGCATCGGCAGGAAGATCGGGCCGGCGTTTGCGATCGCATGAAACGCCATCGGCAGCACCACGCACAGCGCAATGCAGAGCGCACAGAACGCCAGATTTTTCGCGGAAATTGTTTTTTTCATCGGGAAACTCCTTTGTTCAATTCTTTGCGCCCATTATACCCGACCATCCCGCTCCGCGGAAGCCCCCCAGGGGGTTGAAAATTCTCCCCACGAATCTTTCCCTTGCTTTTTCCCGCCATATCCGTTATAATAATCCCGCAAATTTCCGGGCCAGTCCCGCTTCCCAATTTCATAACCGGGTGTAGCTCAGATGGTAGAGCGCGTGGTTTGGGAGCGTATCGGCATCCATCCGACCTGCCAGAGCCAAAACGCCGGAACCCCTTGACACACGGGGGTTTGCGAGTTTTCAGCATTTTTCGGAATCACCCGAAAAACCGCCTTTGACCACATGGCTGACTACAGACAGCTTAGACTTTCAATTTCATAACCGGGTGTAGCTCAGATGGCAGAGCGCGTGGTTTGGGACCACGAGGCCGCTGGTTCGAAACCAGTCACTCGGACCAGAAAACCCGCTGAAATCATAAGATT
>OGGU01000358.1_pt1 | contig 37616 bp, 36 predicted proteins | sample 1571241 | NCBI WGS metagenome assembly OGGU01 (sample SAMEA2581934, study PRJEB24529) | metagenome | biome: Human gut stool | place: China | collected 2011
TAGATTTAGGTTCTAGTGTCAACAGACGTGCAGGTTCAACTCCTGTTATCCGCATCCAAAAAGGCAATCATAATCGATTGCCTTTTTCTTTTATCTGATATTCTGTTACTAATTATTCAAAATTACACAGGACATCTCCATATTACATTTTCTTGTAAATCCATCATCATCATACAACTGATAACTACTTCCCGCATACCCAAGTAACTGCAGCTTCTTCGTATCAATATCTGCAACACACTCGGCAAAGTCAGCAAGAGGAATGCATTTTCCTTTCCGAATAAATAAAATCACTTCATTCAACGGTACTTCTACAAAATGATGTCCTTTTTTCATCTCGGTCTGTTCAATATCACCCTCAGCCTTGAAACGGACAAGCATCATATCCTCCGGCAGATAAACATATCTTCCGATTGCATTCTGTGTATATACCGGTGCGATCATGATCTCATTACCAAGCATAAGCTGGTCTTCTACATTTACCGCCATACGATCTTCCGGATATTCAAATGCAAGCGGTTTGAACATCATTTCATCATTTAAAGCAGCCTTCATATATTCACTGTAAATATATGGAAGCAACCGATAACGAACACCTATGATATGTCTGAAATCTTCAATCTGCTCAAACTGATAGCACTCCTGCTCTCTTGTGCCAAGGCATGCATGATTACGCATCAGCGGTGTAAATACACCAAGTGCGAGCCATCTGAGCAAAAGATCTCTGGTCGTATTACAGCCAAATCCGCCCAGATCTGCTCCTGTATATAAGAAACCACACATATTTAATGATGGAAGCATTTTCAGATTCAATAGGATATGGGACCACCAGGATTTATTATCTCCGGTCCAGATACCACCATAACGATGCATTCCGATATAAGATGACCTGGAAAACAACAGGCATCTTTTCTCCGGACAGATTTCCCGAAGTGCTTCACCTGCTGCCCGCGTCATATTATAACCGAAAAGGTTATGTACCTGATCATGACGCACTATCTTTCCATTCATATTATGATACATCGAAGCATAGTCTTTGGCATTATTAGCCAGATCTGCTACCATATCCCGAATTCCCCAGACATCATCCACGGATTCTTCTTTATCAATAAATTCCCGCATTGCCTCTTTTACTTCACAAACGCCTTCCGGTGTATAAAAAATTGCTGGTTCGTTCATATCATTCCAGAAGCCTTCAATTCCTGCATCTGTAAGAAGCTTATATTTCCCGCCAAACCATTTTCTCGCTTCCGGATTCAATACATCCGGAAAATGTGTGTATCCCGGCCATACAGCTGCAACAAAATCACTTCCGTCCTCTCTTTTACAGAAATAATTGTTTGCTACGCCTTCTTCATACACATCATATCCTTCTTCAATCTTCACTCCCGCATCAATAATCGGGATCAAGCGTATATTTTCTTTTTTCAACTCTTCTACATATTCAGAAAAATCACCAAATGCTTCATTTATCGTAAAGTCTTTATAATGATCCATATAATCGATATCCATGTATACCATGTCGATTGGAATATGATTCTCCCTGTATTTCTTCACAACATAAGCAAAATCTTCCGGTGTCTTATAACCCCAACGGCTCTGTCCAAAACCGAAAGCAAACTTTGGAGCAATATAACTTTTTCCTATCATTTGTCTGAATTGTTTTACAATATCATATATACTTTCGCCTGTGATCACATAAAGATCCAAATCTGCTTTATCGCAGAAAATATGAAGTTCATCCATCTTAGTATATCCGATATCAAATACCAGCGAAGACGGATAATCTATGTACAATCCAAATGTTCTCTCGCCGGATATAATAACAAAATTATGAGATGCATATAAAGAATAAACATCCTCATGATGATTCGGAATATCTGTATTATTGCTTATATATTTATATCCTCTTTTGTTGATTCCACGATTTGCTTCACCAAGTCCATATACTGCATTCTCTGCTTTCATATCATAAAGAAATGAAAAGCCATCATCCAGATTTACTGTTCCAACTTCAGGCATACCTTCCGATGCCTCAAATGACGCAACAACCGATTCTGTAAAAAACGGATTACCATATGTGTATTTTTTTATCATTCTCATTTCCTCTTTTCCTTTTTATTTGGTATATAATTTATTATACCTGATAATGTTATTATATTATCTGTCCATCCGTTTTTCTTACATTATTTTTATAAATTTGTTGCACAATATTGACTTATTAATTTCTTCCCCTCGTCATCTTATAACATAGAATGGCAGGTAATCTGTTATAGACTACCTGCCATCCTATGTCATTCACTTTTTTCCCAAAAATCAACCGGTTCGAAATCCAGCAGTTTCGCAAGAAAACCACATTCCTCCAGATCCTTCTGAATATTATCCAGGATATCTTCTGAATCTGCCTGTACCGTGTGATAATGGTAATTGTCGGTTATCTTAAGAAGCGGCGATGATTTTCCACTGCTCAAGGTCTTTACATATTCATAAATATCTTTTCTGGTTTTTATGTTCATCGGAGCTTTTACAACTCCATAAATCTTATGATATACAAATACATCCAGAATCCTGCCGCCATTATCTACGATGATCTGTAATTCTTTCTCTATCTCTTCCGCAGTATGACGCACCTTGAATATTCGTTCACATTTTCCCGGCTTTAATAACACATATCCCCGGTTTGTTGAAACAATATTATTGTCAGCCGCACGAAGCAGGGCAATATCCTGTACGATCACCTGCCTACTCACACTGAGCCTCTTTGCCATCTCCGCCCCCGCAATCGGCTCTTTACTCTTCGCAAGCATCGACAACAGTTTTTCCCGTCTTTCAACTCCTGTCATGTTCTTCCTCCCAATCTTATCATCCATTAGCCCATTCTATTTTTCATGTAAACCTTCCCTGCACCCAAAGGCACCAGAAATTTTGTTACAATATTCAGTTAGATTCTATGAAGATTTTTCAGAGAAATATCCATGATCGGAGCGGAATGTGTCAGTGCTCCACTTGATATATAATCAACACCAAGGTTCTTCAATCGCTCGATATTTTCTGCTGTTACATTACCTGATACCTCGATCTCTGCCTTGCCATCAATGATACCGATTGCTTCTTTTAACATTTCATCTGACATATTATCCAGCATGATAATATCTGCTCCGGCTTCAACAGCCTCCTTTACCATATCCAGATTCTCAACCTCGACTTCGATCTTTCTGACAAACGGTGCATATTCCTTTGCCATACGGATTGCCTCTTTCACTCCGCCGGCTGCACCTATATGGTTATCCTTCAGAAGGACTCCATCCGAAAGATTGTATCTGTGATTATGTCCACCACCAACACGAACCGCATATTTTTCAAAAATACGATTATTCGGTGTCGTCTTTCTGGTATCAAGCAACTGAATCCTGCTTCCCGCAAGAAGTCCTGCAACCTTATGTGTATATGTAGCAATACCGCTCATCCTCTGCAGATAATTCAGTGCTGTCCGTTCTCCCGATAACAATACACGGATATCCCCGGTTACAACTCCCATCAACTGTCCTGCCTTTACCTCATCGCCATCCTTGCAATAGAATTCTGTCACGGTTGTATCATCTAATAGTTCAAACACTCTCTTAAACACCTGTAAACCACAGATGATTCCATCCTGCTTGCAGATCAACTCTACCTTTCCCATGCATGTCTCCGGCATAACGGAATTTGTTGATACATCCTCACTTGTAATATCTTCTTTTAATGCTCCAAGAATAAAAGGGTCTACATTTAATTTTAAAGTAATCTGATCGTACATAATATCCTCCTGAATGATTTTTCTATGCTTCCTGTCTGTGCAGGTCTTTTTCGTTTTCCCTTGCAATCTCAGCCTTAAGCAGTGCCTTATATTCTGCTGCCAGCTTCTTCTTATCCGTATAATCGTCTTCCCTGTAAGAGATGTCTTCCATCTTTGTACGGTCGAACTGCTCAGTCATTTCCTTTGCTGCCCGCTTGGCAAATACCAGGCTCTCAAGAAGCGAATTGCTTGCCAGACGATTCTTGCCGTGAACTCCGTTACATGCAGTCTCTCCGATCGCATACAACTGATCCATCGATGTCTTACTGGACAAATCCACCTTGATACCGCCCATGAAATAATGCTGTGCCGGCACAACCGGTATGCATTCTGTATACACATCATATCCCATTTCTTTGCAATGCTCAACGATATTCGGGAAATGTTCTTCTAATTCTTTTCTATCAATCACAGTCATATCTTCCCAGACATAATCTGTCCCGTCCTTCTCCATCTGTTTGCGAATCTCGATTGTCAGCAGATCTCTCGGAAGAAGTTCATTTACAAACCGCTCATGATTCTTGTTATAGAGCAGCGCCCCCTCGCCACGAACCGATTCCGAGATCAGAAAACTCCTGTCCTCCGGCTCTTTGCTATATAAGGTTGTCGGATGAATCTGGACATAGTTCACATGCTCTGTCTCAATCCCATGCTTTAATGCGATCGCAACGGCATCTCCGGTCAGGTGTCTGAAATTAGTCGAATGTCTGTAAATACCACCAATTCCCCCACAAGCAAGCATGGTATAGTTTGCCATGATCGGGAAGATCTTATTCTCCGCATCCCTTGCCACCACACCGTAACAGCAATTATCCTTACACAGGATATCCACCATGGTTACATGTTCGTAGATCGTCACATTCGAAAGCTTCTCTACATTGCGGAGCAGGGCACTTGTGATCTCTTTTCCTGTTACATCCTCATGAAAAATGATACGGTGATGACTATGTGCTCCTTCCTTTGTATAGCTGAAACTGCCATCCGGCTCCCGATGGAAATCCGCTCCATACTTTACGAGATCGTTTACAACATCGACCGATGAACGTATCATGACTTCTACACTCTTTGGATTATTCTCATAATGTCCCGCCTTCATGGTGTCTTCAAAATAACTGTCATAGTCATCTTCTGATTTCAGCATACACATGCCACCCTGTGCCAGGAAGGAATCACTGTGTTCTACGATATCCTTTGTTATGATCGTTATCTGTTTATCACCGGGGAGATTCAATGCAGCATATAAACCTGCGCATCCACTTCCAACAATTAAAATATCTGTCTTCATATTGTTTCTCCAACTGTATTTATTTGTTTCTTCTTATTATAAAAAAGCGTTGCCTTAGTATACCACGTTCTGTTGCACATGACAATATAGTATTTTACACCACTTTACAGGTGTCTTGTCAGTAGATAAAATGAAAGACAGCATTACTTATTATTCCGTAAGACGTTCGCACTCTATTTTAACGCAACGGTGCTAAGCTCCTCGCCTATGGCGACTCACTAAGAACCGGCGTTAAAAAGGCTTACTTCATAATAATAATGCTGTCTTCCATTTTTATCCAAACACCAATATCCGGAAATGGCTTGCTTCATAAAGCACATATACTCCAATGCCAAATCTCACTTCCCATTTTTGATCTAAACATTGATATCTTGATCTATTATTTCTCCCTTTTCCACAAAATTTCCACTAACTATAAATGAATACTTTTCATATATCTTTTTAGATAAAAATAACCGAATTAGCTCTTTATAATTCAAAAAACTAATCCGGTTATTTTACTCACTTTGATTCAGCTCAAATTTTTGATTATTCAGCGTCTGCTACAGGCTCTGCTGCCGGTGCTTCTGCTGTCTCGGCAGGCTGCTCTGCCGGTGCTTCTTCCTCGTCATCATCGTCATCATCGAAGAAGTCGTCATCAAAATCATCATCAAAATCATCATCAAAATCATCAAGAAAATCAGGTGTCAGGTATGAATATACTGCATATGCAATACCTGCGATCGCTGCTACTGCACCGATGATCGCAAGGATCACAAATACAACACCTTTTGCCTTTTCTTCTGTTGGTTCGCTTTTTACTAAGATTACATCATTATTTTTCATTATAAACTACCACCCTTTCATTTAGTTTCTGTATGCCGTCATTATAGCATACTCTTTTTTCTATTTCTATATTATCTTGGAATTATTATAATTTCTTTATTCTTCCAGACGCTTTAATTTTGCAAAGGAAGCAAACATTTTTCTTGTACCGCCACGATCGAAATCTACCGTCACCTCATAATCTCTGCCGCCCTTTACAAGCTGCGTTACAGTTCCATTTCCAAATTTCATATGACGCACCCGATCACCTTCTCCATAGTCGAGAACCAGTTCCCGGTTCACGGTAAATTCTTTGCCAAATGATGGTTTGGTCGATGGTGTTATACTGATCGGCTCTTTCTTTGCCTTACTGTAGCTGCTGTATGGATTCGATGAAGAATATCCGGAACCTGTTTGCGACGATTTTCCATGATATGAGCCTTTTCCATATCCTGACTGTCCGCTGCTACCATACCTATTTCCGGTATATCCGGTGTCTGCAAACTGCCGTTCTTCCATCCGTTTTACATGCCTTGTAATATCACCGGAATCCTGGAACAGCAGCGGCGGAATCTCTTTAATAAATCTGGAGATGTCATTGCAGTTTCTACTTCCATGCAGCATACGGTTTCTTGCACAGGACAGATATAGCTTCTTCATCGCTCTTGTAATTCCTACATAGCAAAGTCTGCGTTCTTCTTCCAGCGCATCTTCATCATCCGAATTGATCGCCATCGCACTTGGGAAGATTCGCTCTTCCATGCCACATAAGAATACATATGGGAACTCCAGTCCCTTTGAACCATGGATCGTCATTAATTTAACCATATTATCATCATCGGACATTTTATCGGTCTCCGAAACCAGCGCGATATCCTCCAGAAAATCTGCCAGTGTCGCTTCCTCATAATCGGTTTCAAACTGAACCACACGGTTTCTTAACTCATCGATATTCTCAAGTCTCGCCATCGATTCATCCGTGTGCTCCGCTATCAGTTCATCTTCATATCCGGTATCCTCCAGAATACGGTCAAATAATGTACTGAGTGGTTCCTGCTCCTCTATTATCCCCTGAAATCCATCAATCAATTCCACAAAGCCGGAAATTTTTGCAACCGAACGCTGTAATCCCGGAACTTGCTCTATGATCTGCATGGCTTCCATCAGTGTCATATCATTTGCAGCGGCAAATGCGGCCACCTTATCAACGGTAGCATCACCGATTCCACGCTTTGGTACATTGATGATTCGTCTGAGATAGGTATCGTCTGTAGAGTTATTTACAACCTTCAGATATGCCATTATATCTTTAATTTCTTTTCGTTCATAGAAATTCTGACCACCGTAGACCCGATGTGGTATTCCTCGCATAACCAGCTTCTCACCAAGGATACGAGACTGTGCATTCGTACGATATAGTAAAGCAATGTCTTTATACTGTGCACCATTTGCTGTCAGACGGATGATCTCATTTACGACACGATCCGCCTCCATGTATTCATCCTCACTCTGATTAAATACAATCTTCTCGCCATCTCCCTGATCTGTCCAGAGGGCTTTATCCTTTCTTCCTTCGTTATGCTTGATCACCGCATTTGCAGCCGCCAGAATATTTCCACAGGAACGATAATTCTGTTCCAGCTTCACGACCTTCGCATCCGGATATTCCTTTTCAAAATTCAAAATATTCGTAATATTGGCACCACGGAATTTGTAGATTGACTGGTCATCATCACCAACGACACAAAGGTTTCTGTATTTGGAAGCAAGCTGCTTCACCATCAGAAACTGTATGTGGTTTGTATCCTGATACTCATCCACCATAATATAACGAAATCTGTCCTGATATAATTCCAGTACATCCGGATTATGTTCAAACAGCTCAACCACCTTGTAGATCAGATCATCAAAATCAAATGCATTGAATTTACGGAGTCGCTTCATATACTCGGAATATACGGTTGCCGTCTGTGTCTTCACAAAATCTGTCGCATTCATCTTCGCATACTGATCCGGTGAAATATACCGTTCCTTTGCATTTGATATCTCTGCCAGGAACATCTTCTCCGGATACTTCTTCGGATCGATCTTCAATTCCTTCAGAATATTCTTGACCGCAGATTTCTGGTCATCCGAATCATAGATATTAAAATTTGTTGCATAACCGAGCCTGTCTGAAAACCGTCGCAGAATCCGTACACATAACGAATGAAAGGTGCTGACCCATACTCGTTCAGCACCCTCTCCAACAATGTTATTTACTCTGTCTCTCATTTCGGCTGCGGCTTTATTTGTAAATGTTATCGCAAGGATATTATATGGATTCACTCCGATCTCATCCATCAGATACGCTACCCGGTGGGTGATTACTCTGGTCTTTCCTGATCCGGCACCTGCCAATATCAGAAGCGGTCCATCGACATGTCTGCATGCCAGATCCTGCATGTCATTTAATCCAGCCATCGCTTTTGTACTCCTTTATATCAGCTTTGTTCCGCAATTACCACAGAACTTTGCTCCATTTGTAGGGGTTCCGCAGTTCGGACAGAACTTAGGAGCCGTACCATTTCCGGTTGGAGCTGCCTGCTGATTCATCTGTCCGTTCATGTTGTTCTGCAGATTACCGGTCATCTGATTTGCCATCATCATACCCATCTGCATTCCCATCATACCGCTGGCAACATCTGCCATATTGGTTCCACCTTTTCCGTTGGAATTTGCAAGTGCATCTACCATCTTCACCTGCTGGAACCGTCCCATGTCACCAAGCATCGTATACTCAGCAGCCTGATCTGCACGTTTTGATATATTCTCAGGATATGTAAATTCGCTGATTCTGAAATCTGTCATGGTCAGACCGATCTTGATCAGTTCCATATCCAGATCTTCTAAAATACCCTTTGCAATATCCGTTGCATTTGCCATCAGATTGAATACGTCACCGCCGACCTTTGTGATCCATTTGATCAACAGTCCATCTAAGATTCCCTTAATACGGTCTCTGACATCATCCACTGTAAAGATTGCCTTTACCCCAGCGATTCTCTCGATCAACACATTGTAATCATCAATCTTAAATGAAAACTTACCATTTGACCGTACAGGAAGTCCGCCCGGAAGTCCCGGTGCCTGTAAACGGATCGGTGAACTGGTTCCCCAGTTACAGGTAAACTCTTTCGTATTGATGAACAGAACCTCTGCACGAAGTCCTGAGTTGAAACCAAACTTAAATCCCTTTAATGTAGAAAGGAATGGAATGATATCCGAATCAATCGTATAACTTCCTGATTCTGTGAAGATACCTTCTACCGCACCGTTATACAGGAAAATCGCATCCTGTCCCGGTTTAATGATAAGTCTGGAATCTTTCTTTATCTCTCGATTTGTCCATTTCCAGAAGAGCAGGTCATCTCTGTATTCTTCCCACTCAACTACATTGGCAAACTGATTTGAAAATAATCCCATCTGTTTCCTCCTATGAAAGTCCCATCTTTGCCTTTAATGCTGCAAGTTCATCTGAAACTGCTGATGATGGTTCTGCATCGTATTTACTCATCAGATCATCTGTCTCATCCTTGCCGCTGGCATTTAATTCTGCCATTGCATTTGCCTTGTCAAGCATCGCATCAGCCTTTGCTTCCATTCTGTCAAATGCTGAGATCGTTCCGGCTGTATCCGTTACGCTTCCCATCATCTTATTCATCTTCTCCTGCGTCTTTGCAACCTGAACCTTCGCCTTGATGGCGTCCTTTCTGTTGTTCAGATCCATGATATCCTTTGTCAGCTTATCATGCATCTCTTTCATCTTTGCTGCATTTCCGGCTGCCATATCATATGACTGCTGTAAAGACGTTCTCTTGGATGCTAACTGGTTCTTCTTCTCTAAGAACTTCATGGCATCTGCTTCATTTCCTGCAAGGAGTGCCTTCTCTGCATAGTTCTGCATCTTGGCAATATCTGCATCGCAGTCATCGAGTGCACGTTTGCATCTGGTCTCATCTGCCATAACAGTTGCTGTCTCTGATTTTACGTTTCTAAGATCTTCCTGTAAGTCTCTGAGATACTGGTCGATCATCTTCTCCGGATCCTCTGCCTTATCAAGCATAGCGTTGATGTTTGCTGACATAATGTCTTTAAATCTTTTTAAAATCCCCATAAATAATTACCTCCTGTATATATTTACACTTTATGGTTTCTTGTTTTTCGTGCTCACAAACCCATAATATCATAACAGGCGTACGCTCCGCAACGCCTGAATCATGAATTAAATGTAAAGTATCACGCTTCTGTTCTTAGGTGGCTTTAAAGTTCATCGTCAAGGCTCTTATGGATGTTTCCACCGATCCGGAACTCCGGAATCTTCTTAGAAGATCCTTCTGCTGTCTTTCCTGCAACCCCTGCATCCGTAATTGATTCCTCTAACGGCACAGGTGTCCGATCCTCAAATAATGACTTTTTCTTTTCTTCCTTTAATTCATTCGCAATCTCAAATGCTGAATCCACAACCTCATCATGCAAAATATCATCATGAAGCTTCACCGGCTGTCTGGATGGTTTTACCTTGATCGGATCTTCCTTCTTATCCTCAAAATCAAATTCCCACTGAACCATCTCATTTTCTTCTGCCTGCTTCTTCGTCTTCTGTTCTTCTTCCTCAAACCGGTTCTTCTCATAGTACAGTTCATTTGCAAGGAGCTGGCTGATCTCTAAGATATCGGCATACCGTTCCTGCTTTTTCATATCCAGAAGTCCATCCATCAGCTCTCGCTTATTCTGCTCAATGACATCGGATTTCTGTCTGAGGGAATCCAGCACACGGTCGGTTTCCTCGCTGATCATATTATATGCCTGACGTACCGATTCATTGATCTCCATAAGCATCTCATTCGTATAAATGATCGATGCCGCATAGATCTCATTTGCTGTCCGAAGTGCCATCTTATCTTTCTTGTTCAGATCCTTTACCTGCCTCTGGACATAGAGCGGATTCGGCTTGCTCATTCGGATCCGGCTTGCAGATTCTTCTGCCTCTACGATAATGTCCTCGGCTTCTTTATTCGCATCCTTTATGATCTTGCCACGCTTATCCGTGATCTCATGATACGCTTTTAATTCTATATCTATCGTCTTTTTCAGATCTTCTATCATTTCCAGCATTTCTTCTTTATTTACAAGAACCTTTCCTGCTGCAAATGGAACATTCTGTCCGTCCTCAATCAATACCTGCATCTTATCAAGCAGTTGTTTTGCTTTTCCTTTTTCCATGTCTATTACTTCCTCCAACTATGGCTTTATAGGATTTTATTTACAGATCCGGTTTCTTATCATCTCTTGGAATACCTAAGAAATCCTGGATCAGATGTCTGCTGAAAAGCCTTCCTTCTTCACTTTCAAAATACCGCTCCGGGTGCCACTGAAACGCAAGAATACTCATGGTTGGTGACACAAATGCCTCAACCGATCCATTTTCTTCATCTACAACCAACGGATAAAACATTGTTGAAAGGTTTTCCAGATATACACAATCACTGTGAAAATTATTTATCTTTATATATCGATCCGATTTACAGATTTTTGCCATATGGTCAACACCTCGCGGTCTTGGCACTACAAACGGTGCAGAATATGAGATCTTTCCTCCAAAAAGAGCATTCAGATGCTGCATACCTCTGCATACCCCGATGATCGGTATCTCATTCTCCACACAGTACATAATGAGCCGTTCCTCCATCGCATCCCGATGCGGCTGCAGCTCTGCCTTATGCGGTTCTACATAATATTTCGGGTGAAGCGTACCGCCACCCGTTACGATCAGTACGTCAATCGGATCTTCAAATAAGGCTTCAAAATCTCTGGTGAAATTCGACACCGGATGAAGTCTTATTCCCATGCTTTCATAAAATTCCGTATAGGCAGCTTCCAGAACATCCGTGGATTTTCCATACATATTCTGACCTTCGCGTTGTGTTATCAGTGCGTGAAGCATACGCCTATTCCTCCTTCAGTATCTTTCCATTTTTACAATCAAGTGTCAGTTTGTCAAGTCCTGTTACATAATTATAAATAACGTCGCCACATCCAATAGCCGCCGGAATATTGAATTCCGCACATCGAATCGCCATATGGGATGCAACACCACCATACTTCGTAATAAAGCCCCGGATTCCTTTTGCAAAGATCCAGTCATAGCCGGGGTCTGCTTTCGGGATCACTACGATCTTATCTGCAACATCAACCGCTCCGGCATCATCACGCTTCGATTCCTCATCCTCCAATACGACAACTGCTCCGGTCACGATCTCCGAGGTAATAAAATTCGGTCTAGCCTCTACCATCTCGATATATTCCAACTGTTGCTTATTGCAGATCACATCCGGCAGGATCAGGTCAGAAGCATCTGTATATGCTTTCCGGTTCTCTGTGATCACCTGTTCCCATATCCTTCGGATCTCCGTTTCTGGTTTATGATACACTGCAATTATATCATCTACTGTGAGATATGCCATATCTTCTTTTGAAAAATTCAACATTTCTCCAATATTGATCAGAATATCGATTGCCAAGCTTAAGGATTTTGTAAATTCAAATTTAAAATATTCCCGTTCTTCCATGGAATCCTTTAAGAATTCCACAAATTTCTTTGCATCAACATCAAAGCCGATATCGGAAAGTGCCTGTTCTACCTTCTCCGGATCAAGCGGTGTATGCTTTAACCGTTCAATCCTCTGTCTCTGCTTCTTTGCTGTCTCACTTGCCTTGGAGCTGTCAAAATCCTGTTCCGCATACGTCTCACAGGTGATATCGTAAGTGCCGGAACGAAGATGCCCGTATTTCTCATCAAAGGCTGCCCTGGTAATCCGTCCTTCTGCAAAATCCTGAAAATCCGAATCGTACTCCGATGCTACTGTGTAGATTGACATCATAAAGTCATCAATCTCACGGCTCGTAAAATATCCCTTTGCACTAAGCGACCTGCAAAGAGCCTTTGAGATAAATGCAAGTCTTGCCTGTCTTGCAAATTTCGGTGTTCCGTACTGTTTGATACTCTCGATCAATTCTATAAAATAACGGATGGAAGTATTCACATCTTTTGCTGCCATCAGCCAGTTATTCCTGATATTCTCCCGATGCACCTTCAGCCCATTTAATGAACGGATATCCTGCATCCGATTCTGCCTGAAATTACAGATTACATGATCCGTCAGACGAAACAGACTGCCCGACAGATCCTGAATCTCTCCCTTCGTAAATCCATACTCTAATAATTCCTGTAACCGATCCTCCGTTGTAAAATCATAATTGGAAAATACTACCTCAAATTCAATCTTATCATGTGCTGTTATATCCGATAAAATCTTCCGGTCGTAAAATGCCAAAAGTTTTTTCACCATGTCCTCATCTAAATCCGCAGGCATCAGACACAGAAATGACTTCCGCAAGGATATATATGGTTTATTTCCGACCCTGTACATCAGATCACCGTCCACCACACGATATCCTATAGTGGTAAGTCCTTGATTCCACGCAGCCTTCGTTATGATCTCTCTGTAAAGGGAGAAATCAAGCGGATGCGGATTTACCCCTATGATCTCTGCCGGATTCCAGAATGCCATATCGGATAAGATTGCCTGTTTCTCATACAACAGATCACTGAGTTTTTGATACTGCTGTTTTGTCTCGTTTATCAATTCTCCAAATATACGATCATTCTTTGCTCTGTCTTCTTTGTAGTCAGATGGATTTTCCAGCTTCTTAATACAGGCCGCAAGCGGACGCACCTGAAAGATCGTAACTGTCAGATCTGCTCCAACTGCAAATTCCACATCGAGTGGATACTCCGGAAAGATGTCTTCTAATTCCCTCATGGCTGTGACCAGAACACCCCAGCGCTCCGGGAGAGATGAACTCTCTGCTGTCCTTGCAATATAGATCGTCTTTCCTCCGCTTCCACTGGTTACCGCATCGGTCGAATCTTCATCATATGAGATTGCATAATACAGTCTTCCTGATTTGATCTCTCTGGAGAAGATAACTCCGCTGCTGATGATAGATTTCGTCTGCGTCTGGATCAACACCTGTTCATTCCTGATATCTGGCAGATCTTTTTTATAGGAATCAAATACTGTCTCAACCGCATGACATACAGCATCGCGATCATCAGCGTCGACATCCAATATACTGTCATAATGACCCGCATTTGATGTCTCGGAGGAATCTTCATTGGAACAGGAGCTTCGAACAACGATCGTCTGTCCTTTAAACTGTGACTGAATATCTGCAAGGATCTGTTTCCGGTTCTCACCATACATTTTCCCGGTTACGATCATAAGGTCTTCTATTCTCGATTTTGTTATTCTGTTTTTCAAATAATCTAATGTATCTGCTTTTGTCAAAACCATGAAAAATCACCTTCTACAACAAAACTGCACCTTAGCAGACCATATCATCTATACTAAAGTGCAGTATATTTTTTCTCTTTCGAGACACTATTCGTTTTGTTAGCTGTTCCGACAGACTTTTGTTTCTTCCAAATCTATCTTCTGTCAGTATTCATTATATAATGAATAAAATAGCTCTTACTGGATCGTTAATAGATCATCAACTGATTTTCTTGGCGGCATCTCCGGTGCAAATACCGGATATCCCATTGCAATAACGGTGGCAACTGTCTGACCTTCCGGCACACCTACGATCTCTCCAACCTTCTTATCATCAAATACTCCAAGGATAACCGTTCCGATTCCCTTCTCATGTGCTGCAAGACAGAATGTCTGGGCTGCGATACCGGCATCGAACATCTCCCATCCGGCACCTTTGCTTGTACTGAAGCTTCCATCTCTCTCATATCCACAAATACCGTTCTTCTGTGTCACAACCATCAACTGATGTGCTCTGGAAACTGTCTTCTCATTTAATGCAAATCCCATCACGCCTTCTTCTGCGATCTTCTTGATCTTCTCCGGATCAGAAACACTGATGTAACGGATCGTCTGTGTATTCTTCCAGGATGGTGAATAGGATGCGAGTTCTACCAACTCACGGATCACTTCATCCGGAATGATATCCTCTTTGAATTTTCTTACCGACCTTCTTGTCTTAATACATTCTAATGCTTCCATGTTATATCCTCCTGTATTTTTATAAATATCTTTTGTATCTTCTTACATATATCGCAAGTATAACTCACTCAATGTATTCGATAAATCATCTCATTATCTGTTACAGATCACTTACCTGCAAAATATGCATCTATACCATCTGCAATTCCCTTTGCAAGCAGGTTCTGATAATCTGATGTTACAAGCTTCTGGTCTTCTTCTGAATTCGTCATATAACCAATCTCAACGATCGTAACCGGAACCTTACACCAGTTAATTCCACTCATGGAATCTGTCTCCCAGACACCCTCGCTGTTTGCCCCTGTTGCTGCTGCCATTCCGCTTAATACATCGGCAGACAACCGTTTACAGGAATCATAGATATCTGCATTATACGGATTGTCCTTTGTCTGGCATACCGTCATGACACCACTTGCATTTGTATCTGTGGAACCATTGGCATGGATCCTTATAAATGCATCTGCATTGTCACTATTTGCAAGTTCGGCTCTTGCCGCATTACTGATATCGACATCATTGGATATACGGATCATCTTCACAGTATAGCCTCTTGCCTCTAATGCACTCTGAAGCTTTAACGCTACCTCAAGATTCAGTTCATATTCCTCTGTACCGGTTGTAACACCTGTATTACCGGCTGAGACTTTTGCTTTCTTATCTTCCGCACCGGGACCTACCGGCTCTGTATCCGTATTCGGCGTTGCCTGATGACCTGCATCAATACAGATCAGCTTGCCTTCGCCAACATTGCTTGTCTCCTGTGTTGATTCTTCTGTGCTGCTGTCATCACCACCGGATGCTGCTCCTTCTGCCTTTACAAATTCCGAATAAACATAATAGGTTTCACCTGTAATGGATACCTTGCTCCATTCATCGTTATACCCGATCCGGTCAAGTTCTACACCATCTGCAAGCTGCATTGCAGGATCTCCATCCGTGGATGGTGCTGTTCTGACATTTACATAATCAGTCGTTGTCACCTTGTCATTTACGATCGTAAATCCTTCTTCATCCACCTGTGCTTCCGTCGTCGCTTCTGTTGTATCCTCTGTGGATGCTACATCTTCAGAAGCTTCTGTTGAACTCTCGGTGGTCGTCTTTTTTCCTGCATCCTTTTTCCCACAGGCTGCAAGTACAAATGCTGAAAGAATGATCATCATACATACAAGTAGTGTTCTGTAAACCTTCTTCATAAGTAACCTCCGTCCATATTTCTATATACTTACCGTTTATTATCGCATAAATACAGCTCTATTTCAACCAAAAAGCGACAAGCAGACGCTTCATGGACTCATAGTCTGACAAATGTGCCATTTCACATGCGGAATGCATAGCAAGTACCGGCATTCCCATATCGACTGCCTTTGCCGGAAGATAGGATGAAACGATCGGACCGAGCGTGGTTCCACCCGGCATTCCTGTCTTATTGACCGTACGCTGAAACGGAATTCCTCCATCCTCACAGAGCACCTGAATTACTGCAGCAGCCTCGCTGTCTGTCACATATCGCTGAGATGCGCTGCTCTTTAAGACAACCCCATTTCCAAGCAGTACCCGGTTGACCGGATCGGATTTCTCCTGATAATTCGGATGTGTTCCATGTGCCACATCAAGAGAGATCAAAAATATCTCCGGAAGCAGCTCCTGTATGGTGCGTCCCTCTCCGCTGTCTTTTAAGATACGTTCCGTTATCATCCGAAGCAGTCCGGAATCTGCTCCCTGTTTGGACAGACTTCCGATCTCCTCGTTATCGAAGAATACTCCAATGCTGAGATTCGTATCAGATCCATCTGCTTCCGAAATTCTTTCATCTGGCGATGCAGCTTCTGTTCCCTTACCTTTTTCTTCTTGCCACTTATTGCCGGTCTGTGTAAGAGATTCCAGAATAGCACTAACGGAAGATACATTATCAATTCTCGGTGATGTAAATAAGCCACTGTCTCCGATCATTTGGCAGGAATCACAATTATATAAATACAGATCATAGTCTAATATATCCGCCTTATCGATCTGAAGTTTTTCTGCAACCTCATCTAAAAAGCTATGCGGCTCATCCTTCTTCCAAAGCCCAAATACCGGGATCAGTTCTTTCTGAGGATCTAATTTTGTCTCTGAATCTCCTCGTTTCAGATGCGGTGCAAGACTCGGTATGATCGCAACCGGCTTCTCCGAATCATATAATCGTACCTCCGGATGAAATGCATCACTGCCTTTTACCACTACCTTGCCGGCAAGTCCCAGTGGACGGTCAAACCATGTCTTCATTAACAGTCCGCCATAGGTCTCTATATTCAACATATGATATCCGCCTTTTTCCATATCGGCTGACGGCTTTAACTTCAGCATCGGAAAATCCGTATGGCTGGTTGCTATCCGGATATGCTGCAGCTGCTTTGGCAGATGAAATGCGATCATTACAGAACTGTATGGTCTGACGTAATAATCTGCTCCTGCCTGAAGCTTCCATTTATCCTCTAACTTAAGCTCGGAAAATCCGTGTTCTTTCAGATATTCTTCTCCGTGCTTTACAACATGGAACTGGGTCATTCCGTTTTCTAACATATATTTTAATAAACCTTCCTGTTCCGGTTTTCCTGATGTGCGGTCAACTTCTGTTTTTCTTTTTTCCATATGCTCTGTTCTCCTGTCTTTTTACTCTGTTTTCCATTGTACACCTTTTTAGTTTTTCTTGCTATTTTGTTTTTATGTGTATATAATGTTGTTACACACTTTAACGCGTTAAATCTCAAAAAGGAGAAACAGCTATGAATGCATTTAAAATTGGTTTTATCGGTCTTGGTCTGATCGGTGGATCGGTGGCAAAATCTATTCACCGTATTTTCCCAAACTATACGATCATCGGCTATGATGTCAACACTGCGACCTTAAAAGAAGCGCAGGAGGATGGCACCTTAGATCATTATACAACAAATATCAGTGACATCGCAGACTGTGATTATATCTTTCTGTGTGCGCCGGTTCATTATAATATAGAATATCTGAAAACTTTAAAACCACTGATCTCTGATTCCTGTATCCTGTCTGATGTCGGCAGTGTCAAATCCGACATCTACGATGCTGTAAAGGAACTGGGACTTGGTTCTCATTTTATCGGCGGTCATCCAATGGTCGGATCCGAGCGCTCCGGCTACGATGCAGCAACCGACCGTCTGATCGAGAATGCTTATTATTTCATCACCCCATCTCCGGACGCTCCGGCAGACCGCGTGGAGGAATTCATGACATTTATCGGCGACCTGGGTGCTATCCCGATCCGGTATTCCCCGGACGAGCATGATAAGATCACTTCCTATATCAGCCATGTACCGCATGTGATCGCAGCGTCTCTGGTCAATCTGGTACGGCATGCCGATTCTCCGGACGGAATCTTTAAATCTCTGGCAGCCGGAGGTTTTAAAGATATCACACGAATCGCATCCTCAAATCCGGTGGTTTGGGAGCACATTCTCCTCAGCAATCCGAAGAACATCGTGAATGGATTGAAGGAATATATTGAGCTTCTAAATAAAATGATTTATGATATTGAAAGAAATGACGCAAAGGACATCAATGCTTTCTTTGAGTCATCCAGAGAATACCGGGATTCCATCCCGAACAATACAAGCGGTGTTATCCGTATGCAATATGAACTCTTTGTCGATATCCCGGATGAACCGGGTGCTCTGGCAAAGGTTACGGTACTGCTTGCTGATGCAGGCATCAATCTGAAGAACTTCGGGATCTCCCATAATCGTGAAGACGAGGAAGGCGTTCTACGTTTATCCTTCTACGATACGGATGCATGCCGGAAAGCATTTGAACTTCTTGCCGATGCCGGATACCGCTTATATAACAGATAAGACAACATAAAAAGGAAATGGACGATATCGCGTCCAGACAGGTAATACATTATGATATTTTCCAGAAGAACAGGATTAAAAGGGGTCCTTACGATTCCCGGAGATAAATCCATCTCCCACCGTTCGATCATGCTTGGATCACTGGCAGATGGTATAACCGAAGTACACGGATTCTTAAACGGTGCAGACTGTATTTCTTCCATGAACTGCTTCCGTGAAATGGGTGTAACGATCGACCACAATGGGGATACCGTTATCATTCACGGTAAAGGGCTTCATGGTTTGCAGACTCCGAAAGAAACACTCGATGTTGGCAACAGCGGAACAACTACCAGACTGATGTCCGGAATTCTTGCGGCACAGAATTTCAAGAGCCGCGTGATCGGTGATGCATCGATCTGCCGCCGCCCAATGAAACGAATCATGACCCCGCTCTCTCTGATGGGCGCTGATATCGTCAGTGAAAATGGAAATGACTGTGCGCCGCTTCTGATTACCGGAAAGCCATTACATGGCATCCACTACGATTCACCGGTTGCTTCGGCACAAGTCAAATCTTGTATTCTTCTTGCCGGTCTGTATGCCGACGGCGAAACCAGTGTAACCGAACCATATGTATCCAGAAATCATACGGAGCTGATGTTTGATGCTTTCGGTGTCGATATCAAGACCTCCGGCACAACCGCAATTGTAAAACCTGCGGATAAATTATACGGTCAGAAGATCATGATCCCGGGAGACATCTCCTCGGCGGCTTACTTTATCGCAGCCGGACTTATCACACCAGATTCCTGTATCACGATCAAGAATGTGGGTATCAACAATACCCGTGATGGAATATTAGAGGTTGTAAAAATGATGGGCGGTACGATCACCTACGACCGACTGGATCAGCCGGGCGAACCTGCTGCAGACATCACAGTACAGACCTCAGATTTAAAAGGCTGTGTGATCGAAGGCTCCCTGATTCCGAAGCTGATCGACGAGATTCCGATCATCGCCATCATGGCATGCTTTGCAAAGGGACAAACCGTTATCAAAGATGCACAGGAACTGAAAGTGAAGGAATCAAACCGGATCGATGTTATGGTGAAGAACCTTTCCGCTATGGGCGCAGATATTAGCGCTACCGATGATGGCATGATCATCCATGGCGGCAAGCCGCTTCACGGCGCTGTCATCGACAGCCACCTCGACCACCGCATCGCCATGAGCTTTGCCATTGCCGGACTTAACGCCGACGGCGACACAGAGATCCTTGGCGGCGACTGCGTAAACATCTCCTACCCGACCTTCTATCAGGATCTCGCCGGGCTGAGATAAATAAGCCTCGAACGCTGAGATGAATGTATCAACATTTCTGATAGGGAATTACAAAAAAATCCTGCTGCCCTGCTATGTCAAAAGACAAGCAAGTTTTCTATTCGGTTCGCACATTTATTAGTCAGCAGTCGCCAAAACTCACCCTTCCGGGTTCAAACATGGGCTTGGTGCTGACAATTCGTGCAAACCTCATAACGAAAACTTCGCTTATGTCTTTTGTACATAGCAGGGCAGCAGGATTTTTAATGTAATTCCCTTATATAAAATATCAATTTAACTCATCCCAGCGTCCGACGGTTTCAAATCGCTGCAATACAGAAGTTCTGTAAAATACATTGTGACTCATCTGATTGGCGAATTAATTTTGACCTGAAGCTGTACATAAAAATATTGCCGGGTTGTTATATACACAAGACATTAGTTGTATTTTCGTTATGAGGTTTGCACTAGCTGTCAGCATCTAGCCCATGTCTGAACCCGTAAGGGTGAGTTTGGGCGACTGCTGACAAATCAGCGTGCGAACCGAATAGAAAATATACTTGTCTTTGTATATAACAATCCCGGCAGTATTTATATGCAGCTCAGGTCATAACTAAATATCAACCAGATGAACGCAAGGTATTTTACAGAATCAACATGGCATCGCCGAAGGAAAAGAAACGATAGCGTTCTTCCACGGCTACCTTATAGGCTTCGAGAATCTTCTCGCGGCTGTAAAGGGCTGATACCAACATCAGCAACGTGGATTCCGGCAGATGGAAGTTCGTGATTAGTCCATCAATGGCTTTGAACTTATAGCCCGGATAGATAAAGATATCTGTCCAGCCACTGCAAGCCCGAAGCATGCCGTTCTCATCGGCTACTGTTTCCAGTGTTCTCGTACTAGTCGTTCCGACTGCAATAATTCGACCACCATTTTTCTTTGTCTCATTGATCGTTTCTGCTGCTTTCTCATCTATCACATAGAATTCCGAATGCATATGATGATCCAGAATGTTATCCTCTTTTACCGGACGGAATGTTCCAAGTCCGACATGAAGCGTCACATGTGCGATCTTGATGCCTTTGGTCTTGATCTCCTCTAGAAGTTCCTTTGTGAAATGAAGTCCGGCTGTCGGTGCTGCCGCAGAACCTTCATGCTCTGCATAGACCGTCTGATAACGGTTCTTGTCTTCCAGTTTATGTGTGATATATGGTGGAAGCGGCATCTGTCCAAGTTCATCCAAAATCTCCTCAAAGATTCCCTCATATTCAAACCGAACGATACGATTTCCTTCTTCCACAATATCAATGACTTCACCAACCAGTTTACCACCACCAAAGATGATCCTTGCACCAACTCTGGCTTTCTTTCCCGGTTTTACAAGTGTCTCCCAGGTACAGTCATCCAAGCGCTTCAATAACAGTACCTCGATAGCTGCCCCGGTTCCTTCTTTCTCGCCGATCAGTCTGGCAGGAATAACCTTTGTATCATTAATAACCAGACAGTCGCCTTCTTGCAGATATGATATTACATCATAAAAATGTTTATGTTCGATGGTTCCTTCTTCTCTGTTTAAAACCATTAATCTCGAATTATCACGCTTTAAGAGTGGGTCCTGTGCGATCAACTCCTGAGGCAGATCATAGTAAAAATCTGATAACTGCATTTTCTTATCCTCCTTAAAACTCAACTATGATAATGCCACGTTTTATGTCTAAATGCAAGGAAGAAAAACAAAGAATAAAGCAGGCAGCAGATAACTAAACAAGTGCCAGGTACAAATAAACAAAATTCTATTTATACCTGACACCCATCTTTTCAAATGCAGCATTATCCTTCTACTAAAATATACATATTACCTGTTCTGCCTATGTCTTTATCCTATAATTGCCTTAATTTCAGCTTCGTTCATATCGGTTACATCCATGATCTGCTCTAAGGAGTAGCCTTTCTTATGCATTTTCAGGATAATATCGGCTCTTTCTTCCGTTCTTCCAATGACCTTGCCTTGTGCTTCACCCTTGACTATTCCAGCGGCTTCGCCCTTGGCATATCCCATCTCTTCTACGCCTTCACTCAGATTACACATAACGCTCACCTCTTCCTTTATACCATTTCTGTCTACCGGTATGTTATACTCCTGTTTCATAAGCTTTAATTTTTGTTCTGCCGTCATTGTCTGTGACAATAGCGTTCCAAGCAATCGATGCAATTCATATTGTTCTTCCTTTGGCGGAATCTCCTTTGCCAGCCCGATCATCACAATGTTAGGGATATCCAGATTGCCTTTCCAGTCCTGTTCGCCAAGTAAATCATCCTTTACCATATGAATATGACTCAGACTGTTCTCTTTCATATTCATACAGATCCAGATGGAATACACCTGTTTGATCTCGTTATAGTCAGAACCTGTAAATTCCCGCTCTTTCTGAGATGACACCAGTCTTGCCGTATAGAAGATTGCCCGATTTAAGATATGATACTTTGTCGGTTCATTCTTCTGGGCTTCCAGATTAATGATCATTTTCGCCAGTCCATCCCGCATCCGTACATAGAAGATAATATCAAAATATATCTTTCCCTCATCAATTTCGGAACTTTCTGTATTCAGTCCGACAATCCGTTCACCGGTTCTGGCATCCACCGTTTCTTTGTTCGTTAATCCCGGTTCTACCGGAACCTGGCTGATATACGGTTCACCTTCAATCAATGACGCAACCGTATCTGCATCCATACCTTTAAATTCTTCTACTACCCTGATCAGTATATGCGCCAATATGATCTTCTGTCCAAGCAACCGCTTGGCACTGGCATCATACTGTGCTTTCTGATCAGTAGCCTTGGAGGAATATACAATTTCGTTATCCATATTTCATCTCCTTTCCCGATAAAACAGAATAACATGCATATTTTAGCTTTGTATATTGCCTCCGTCTCTCCAAGTCTGATTGTAACGGATATCAGAAAGGAAAACAAGTTTATCCAGTAAAAAACTGCTGCAACCTTCAAATGCTCCACCATATATTTCGGTCACACCTCGATATTATTATGCTTTTTAAATTCTTACAACCCATAAATGCTAGCTCGCCTATATTGCCTACTTTTTTCCCTTTAATTTCTCCCGGAATCACAATCTCTGTCTTATTACCTTTATACCCAGTAATTGTAATTGTATCACTCCACGATTGATAAGAATATGTAAAACCATTATATGTTTCCTCTTCCGCCTGTGCTGTCATACCGATTCCGCCACACAGCAATACACACAGAACCAATCCCAAGCCTGCATAGATCAGGCTTCTTATCTTCTTTTGTATCATTTTCTTTTCTCCTCCTTGTTCCGTACAAATTTCTACAGTACCCTTACTTTTTATTTATTGACCCGTTCTTTTTTCTCTCACCCCACCTTAATTTTCATATTTATGTCCTGTTTGCTCTATCCAACATGGACTAAAAAACTATACACAATTGTCAATGTACGCAAGTTGATTAATACAGCCAACTACTCCATATTTAAGTCTGTTGATGTGAATGGGAGTAACCGCCAGTCAATAGACGTGCCTTAATTCTATTTCTTTGTATTACCGACACTATGGCTGATAGGGATATATAAACAAGACCTTCGCATATATTTCGTTATGAGGTTTGCACGAATTACCAGCATCAAGCCCTTGTCTGAGTCCGCAAGGACGAGTTTGGGCGACTGCTGGTTCATAAATGTGCGAACCGAATAGAAATATTGCAAGTCTTGTTATGTATCCCTATCAGCCCATAGTGTCGGTAACACAGCAAAAACTTAAGTAAGGCACGTCTATTATGCGTATCCCACACTGGACAGCCACAGGCAAACTGTTTATAATGGATTGTGTATGCGTATTTGTGCATTTAAGATGGAGAAAACGATATGAATTTAAGGACTTTAAGACTTTTAGAATATAATAAAATTGTAGAAATGCTGACCTCCTACGCGGCATCCCCGATGGCAAAACGAAAATGTGAACGCCTGAAGCCCCGCAAGGATCCGGCTCTGATCCAGACCTTACAGCAGGAAACAAGAGATGCTCTGATCCGGCTGAATACACAGGGCAATCTGTCATTTGCCGGTCTCCGGGATATCGGCGCTTCGATCAAGCGACTGGAGGTGCAGGGAGCACTTGGCATCAAGGAACTGCTGGATATCGGAAGTGTCCTTGATATGGCATTATCCGCCAGACAATATGGCAGCGGCGATGACAACGAGGAAAAGGCACATGACAGCCTCTACTCCCGCTTCATGGAGCTTGTTCCGCTGGAACATTTAAGTCAGGAGATCCACCGCTGTATCCTGTCAGAATCCGAGATCGCAGACGATGCCTCGTCCGGTCTGAAGGCAGTCAGACGGAACAAAAAACTGACAAATGAAAAGTTACATAACCAGTTGAACAAACTTGTAACTGACCAGAGCAAGCAGACGATGTTTCAGGATAATCTGATCACGATGCGTAACGGAAGATACTGTATCCCGGTCAAGCAGGAATATAAGAACAGCTTTCCGGGCATGATCCATGACCAGTCTTCCAGTGGAAATACTGTATTTATCGAACCTCTGGCGGTAGTTAATCTGAACAACCAGTTAAAAGAGCTGGATAATCAGGAGCTGGCAGAAATCGAAAAGATTCTGGAAAGCCTGTCAGCGCAGGCAGCATCTGAATACGAAAATATAAAATTTGACTTTGAGACGTTGACCGATCTGGACTTTATATTTGCTAGAGCGAATTTTGCAAGATCCTATAAGGGAACCGAACCGATCTTTAATACGGACGGCATCGTGGATATCAAGCAGGGACGCCATCCACTTTTAGACAAACATACCGTTGTTCCGGTCGACATCAAACTGGGTGAGGACTACAACCTGCTGATTATTACCGGTCCAAATACCGGTGGTAAGACCGTATCCTTAAAAACACTGGGTCTGTTTACTCTGATGGGACAGTCCGGACTTCATATTCCGGCACTGGATGGTTCCAGACTGAATGTATTTGATGATGTATTTGCCGATATCGGAGATGAACAGAGCATCGAGCAGAGTCTCTCGACCTTCTCCTCCCATATGAGCAATGTCGTATATATCATGAACCATGTGACACCAAACACGCTGTGCCTTTTCGATGAGCTTGGCGGTGGAACCGATCCGGTCGAGGGTGCAGCACTTGCGATCGCGATCTTAAGCAGCTTAAACGATCAGGGCATCCGCTGCATGGCTACCACGCACTACAGTGAACTGAAATTATTTGCCATGTCGACTCCGGGCGTTCAGAATGCAAGCTGTGAATTCGATGTAGCGACATTGATGCCGACCTACCGGCTCATCATCGGTATTCCCGGCAAATCAAATGCATTTGCAATATCTAAGAAATTAGGCTTATCCGACGATATCATCGAACGGGCAAAGACAAATATCGACAGCAACAAGGTTGATTTCGAAACACTGCTATCCGACCTGGAAAACAGCCGAAAAGAGATTGAACGGGACAAAGCGGAGATTGCGCAGTTTAAGGAAGAAGCCAGACAGCTTCAGGAACGGGCAAAAGCAAAGGATGACGAACTCTCTGCCAGGAAGGCTCAGATTCTTGCAGATGCAAGAGAAGAAGCGGCGGATATTCTGGAAGAAGCAAAGGAAATGGCGGATTCAGCCATTAAAAAATATAATAAATGGACAACAAATCCTCATAAAGCAGATGCGAGCACTATGGAGAATGAACGAAAAAAGCTCCGTACCAAGATGGACGATTACCGGAAGATGACGCCGGAAAAACGCAAATCCATGACCTCCCATCATACGGCAAAGGATTTCAAAGCCGGAGACACCGTGCATGTTATCAGCATGGATACAACAGGAACGGTTACTGCTCCTGCTGATTCGAAGGGAAATATCAAGGTTCAGATGGGCATCTTAAGCTCTCTGCTTCCTGCTTCTGATCTTGTGATCATCGAGACACCAAAGCAGAACAACGCTCAGGTATCGATCAATAATAAACGTGGAATGGGAAAGGCTTTAAACATCCAGCCGGAGATCAATGTACTCGGCATGACTGTAGCCGAAGCTACCTCTTTGGTTGACCGTTATCTCGATGATGCCATGATGGCGCACCTGCACAAGGTAAGGATCATCCATGGAAAAGGCACCGGAGCACTCCGGAAAGGCATCCATGACTATCTGCGCAAGCAGTCATACGTCAAATCCTTCCGTCTGGGTGAGTACGGGGAGGGCGAAGCCGGCGTTACGATTGTAGAGTTATAAAATACACAACAACAAGGAGAACTATATGGACAAAGAAAAAATATTGATCGTTGACGATGACGAAAACATCGCCGAACTGATCTCCCTTTATCTGAATAAAGAATGTTATGAAACACAGATTGCCGCAGACGGAGCTTCTGCCTTGGAGGCATTTGTCGAATTTATGCCAAATCTCATCCTATTAGATGTCATGCTTCCGGGCATGGACGGCTATCAGGTATGTACGGAAATCAGAAAGCAGTCCAATGTACCGATCATCATGTTATCCGCAAAAGGTGAGGTATTTGACAAGGTGCTCGGACTTAAGATCGGTGCCGATGATTACATCGTAAAACCCTTTGATTCCAACGAACTGGTTGCCCGTGTCGGTGCATTGCTTCGCCGCTGCAACTCACGGACGGATAATTTCCAGAACTATAATCCGACAAATGCCGATCATATCGGCACCTATGTCGAGTATGATAATCTGGTCGTTAATATTTCAAATTATACCGTTACATTAGAGGGCAAAAATCTGGAAATGCCGCCAAAAGAACTGGAACTGCTGTATTTCCTTGCAAGCCGTCCAAATCAGGTATTTACCAGAGAACAGCTTCTGGACAAATTATGGGGCTACGAATATGTCGGTGACACCCGTACCGTTGATGTACACATCAAACGTCTGCGCGAAAAACTGACCGATAAATATAACTGGTCCATTTTTACAGTATGGGGAATCGGTTACAAATTTGAGGTTAAATGACCATGAAAAAAACGATTTTTGATAAGATTGTTGTCGGCTTTGTCCTGCTGGTCATTGTAATCTTCAGTGTACTTGCTCTGTATACCGTCAATATGACACAGTCAAAGCTGCTAAGCAACACAGAACAAAATCTGAAAACAGAATCCAAGCTTATCATCAGCACCACCGTAACGGATTATATGAACGGCCTGATCGATAAGGATACGTTTTATCAGAAGCTGGATGAACATGCTGCTGATATGAACGCAGAGATCTGGCTTTCTACTGCAAATGGCGAGATCATATACTGTTCAAACAGTGAAAGTCCTGCTGCAAAAGATATGATGATCACTGATTTTTATGACCGGACGGATATATATTCCCAGACAGTAAAAACCGGTACGCTGAACGGCTGCTTTTCAGCCAAAACCTTAAGCCTCAGTACCCCTGTTTATCAGGATAAATCCTATGCAGGACTGCTGTCCATTCACTTGTCACTGCAGTTTATCAAGGATATTGCGCAGAAAACATTTGCATCCACCTATATGCCATTTCTGGTCATTGTGGTGTTGTCTCTGATCGCCTTAATGCTGATCACGAACAGTACATTAAAACCAATCCGTGAAATCATTGCAACCTCCAAGCAGTATGCCGCCGGAAATTTCAATGCGCGAATTGATGTGCATACCGATAACGAATTTGGTGAACTTGCACGATATATGGAGGAAATGGCAGACGAGCTGAGTCGTTCCAATGAATACCGAAAGTCTTTCATTTCCAATATATCCCACGACTTCCGTTCTCCTCTGACCTCGATCAAAGGATATATTGAAGCCATGATTGACGGAACGATTCCACCGGATAAGCATGAGAAATATCTACAGATCGTATTAAATGAGACAAAGCGTCTGACCAAGCTGACACAGGGACTTCTGGAACTGAACAACTTCGACTCCTTTGATCTCCAGCTTGATAAGTCGAATTTTGATATCAAGAGCATTATTCTTCCTACGATCAACACCTTTGAAGGTCGTTGCCAGGACAAAGGCATTTATCTGCATGCAATCTTCCATACCGACAATACCATTGTCTATGCGGATCGTACAAGAATCCAGCAGGTTATCTACAATCTGGTTGACAATGCGATCAAATTCACCCCGGAAGGCAGGCAGATTACGGTTCAGGTCACAGAAAAATCCGATAAAATCTTTGTCAGTGTCAAGGATGAGGGTGTCGGAATTCCACCGGAATCGATCAAGAAAGTATTTGACCGTTTCTATAAAACGGATCCAAGCCGCGGAAAGGATAAGACCGGAACCGGTCTCGGACTTGCCATCACAAAAGAGATCATCAAGGCGCATGGTGAGAATATCACCCTCACCAGTAAGGTTGGCGAAGGAAGTGAATTCATTTTCTCTCTCCCTATGCAGAAGGAAATGCAAATTCCGATCAAAGCCGTACATGTGAAGAAGGAAGAAGATACACAATATATCTCCAACGGAAAGTTCCGTATTAAGAAGAACTAAAGGAAAAGCAGCTCTGAATATCCTATCCAGAGCTGCTTTTCCTTTAAGCTACCTGTGGGTAGTCAATAACAGCAATTTCCTGCATCAATTTCTTCGCCATATTAACAATTGCTTCAAGCCGTTCGGCAACTTCATCCGTATAATATTTTTCACCGCATTGTTCACATTCAAGGCATGGAACAATGCGGTGAAAAACAGTGCGGGAGGCAAACTCGCCGAAAACCTTAAAAAGAAAGACTAGGTATTCTACTATGATACGGACGTACCACATCCCTGATCTTCTGTTCTTCTCCGGTGTAATCGGCCATGTCCAACTCATAGGAGGTCTGGCAGTTGAGCCAGAACTGCGGCGTGTTGCCAAAAAACGCGGCAAGGCGAATTGCCGTATCAGCTGTAATTCCACGGCGACCGGAAACAATCGCCTGCACACGGATCTGCGGCATTCCCGTGGCCAAAGCAAGCTGAGTCTGGCTCAGTCCGATGGGCTTAAGGAATTCCTCCAGCAAAATCTCCCCCGGATGTACGGGAGGCATACGATCAAACATGGTATCTCCTAGTGGTAATCAACAATTTCAACGTGATAAGCGTGTTCATCACGCCAAACGAAACAGATGCGCCATTGGCTGTTTATCCGAATGCTGTATTGCCCCTTGCGGGTCCCCTTTCAGGGCTTCGAGCCGGTTGGCCGGTGGAATCAGGAGATCCTGAAGGCAGGTAGCGGCATTGAGCAGCTTTAGCTTGCGATACGCCTGACGTGCCAAGTCAGGTGAAAATGCGGGAACGCGATACCCATTAAAGAGCGTCTCAGTCCGTTTGTCCTTGAACGATTTAATCATACGAATAAAGTAACACGTTAACCGGGTTTTAACAAGTATAAGTGGAGGTCCTGTGAAAAAGTTCATCTTTCTTCTGGCGTTGCTGCTTCTCCCTATCCCTGCTTCCGCCACCGATCACGAACTCCCTCAGATCGACACGGGCCAGTACGAACTCTCCGGAGACACGAAACTGGCCTGCGAAGCGATCCTCTGCCTGTCATCCGGCACTCGTTCCGGAGAGTGCGGCCCGGCGCTCTCCCGATACTTCGGGATCAGCAAAAAGAAATGGAAGGATACCGTCCGTGCCCGGAGAAACTTTTTGAACCAATGCCCGACTGTCGGCGAAGACGCCAGTATGCCGACTCTCGTCGATGCAATCGTTAACGGCGCTGGCCGCTGTACCGCCGATTTGCTTAACCGCCAGCTCCGGAAACGGGAAGTTGTCCGAGAGTGTATCCCCGACGATGTCTGGAGGAAAATGAGCTGGTACCAGAAGGAAAATACGCCACGCTGCCGCGACAAATACATCTGGATTGTCGACGATACCCTCCCATCTTACTGCCGGACCTACGCTGGCCATGAGTACACCTGGAAAGTCGGCGTCACCTATGTTGGAGAACCGCTTGAGGGCGGACATTGGATTGATGAGTAGTGGAGAATGCCATGACAGATGAGCAAATCAAGGAGCTTTTTGGCGTTGTCCCCTACTTTGCGAATACTCGCATTGAGGCTTTCCAGCCTGCGCACTTCATCCGCTCCATGAGCCATTGTGACTCGGCCTCAGTCAACATCGGCTTGATCTACGGTACGTCCCATCCCGCTTACCAGGGCATGACCTGGCGGGAGTTTCTGGGGCACGGGGAAAAGATGAAGAAAAACCTCAGCCGCTTTACGGTGAACCCTGAATATTACCTGAGCCGTGAGCGTTCGGACATGCCTCCGTTCATCTGTATCCAGGACGGCAAGGGCTATGTCGCCGAAGATGGCAATCATCGCGCTTGTATTGCGAAATTTTTTCTCTATGCCCATGCCTCACCATTCTTGCATGGTGTGCATCTCACTGAAGTCCAGACCGACGCTCACATGGAGAATCTCTTCCATCGCCTCAAAAATCTTCTTCCCTCGTACTGCGCTGTCCTCCCCTGCTCGCAAGAAATAGCCCGCGACGACGGTCCCGGATGGAACATCGCATTTTATAAGAACAGTCTGCGCATTGAAAACCGTCGCAGAGGCTTCTCAGCCGATCTACAAGCCGATGAAATTGAGGAAGGTCTTCTCCCAGCCTTGTTCACCCCTTTCAAAAAATACTTTGGCCCCTACCGCAACCTTCTGAACTAAGAGTATCCGATGAAACCCATAAGACGACTTTTTTCTGGTGCCAAATCATCATGTTCCAGCAATTGAAATCAACTACGAGGTAAACCATGCGTCTCTTTGTTGCTGAAAAACCCTCACTCGGCAGAGCCATAGCCGCCGAACTCGGGGTCACTCAGAACAACCCTACTTTCCAAATCTGCGGCTCCGATACTGTGACGTGGTGCTTTGGCCATATCCTCGCACCGTATGATCCGCAAGACTATGACGATAACCTCCGGACATGGCGCAGACGAGATCTTCCCATTATTCCCACGGAATGGAAACTTCGTCCCAAAGAAAGCGCCCTCACTCAGCTCCAGGTGATCAACCATCTGCTCAGCGAAGCGGAAATGGTCGTCCACGCCGGAGACCCGGATCGGGAAGGCCAGCTTCTTGTCGATGAAGTCCTCGAACACTTCCACTACACCGGCCCTGTCCAGCGCATCTGGCTTGCCTCCCTCGATTCCCTGTCTGTCCAAAAGGCTCTGAGTACCCTCAAAGATAACAGCAACTACGCCAACCTCCGGGACGCCGCCCGTGCCCGCTCTCAGGCGGATTGGCTGATCGGCATGAACGCCAGCCGCGCCATGACCATCTTTGGCCAGGAAACCGGCCATACCGATGGAGTCCTCTCTCTTGGCCGTGTCCAGACGCCGACGCTCGCGCTCGTCGTCCAGCGGGATCGGGAGATCAAGGCCTTCGTGCCCGTGGACTACCTTATCCTCCAGGCAAGCCTCCAAAATGATGCCGGCCGCTTCTCGGCCACCTTCAAACCTGCCGAAACCCAACCGGGTCTTGATCCGGAAGGCCACCTTGTCGACGAATCCATACCCCCAAGACTCCCCTGCCGTTCGGCCCCTGGCTCTCCATCAGTTTTTTCTTCACACTCTCTTGCCAAGGATAATACTATGAAACGTTTTTATCTCTTCCTCTTTCTTCTTTTGGCGTCGCTCGTCTTTTCCAGTCCTGTACTCGCCGCCGACAGTACCAGCTTTGACCCCACAAAGGTTATGGTACAAAGCGTAGGTGCTTCGCTCCCCGTTGGAACGGTGATTACCTGGCCTTCCAACTCATGGCCTTCTGATAGAGATAACTGGATGGAATGTAAAGGTAAATCCATATCCAGCGCAGTATATCCGGAACTGGTCGCAGTTGTCGGCAGCCGGGTACCCGATTACCGGGGACGTTTTCTGCGCGGCCTCCAGTCCGGGTATAGCGTCGGACAGACCGTGACCAACTCTCTCAAGAGCCATAACCATACGCAGCCGACGCACACGCACAGTTTCAGCGGGCAGCTCGTCACACGGCCCTGAGCGGCACGGCGGCGGGGCAATCCTTCTCTTCTGCGGCAAATCTCGGAGTCAGCGGGTGGGCTGCCGGACAATCCATCACGAGCGGAGGAGCGGGTGGACAAACATATCAGGCAGTACAATGCTCAGGGGGAACATGGATTTCCATCAGCCAAACTGGAAATGATTCGGGAATCGCTGGAGGCAGAGTTTCTATTCAACGAACGACTGAAGAAGCACTAAAAGGTACTAGTCCTTTTGGCGATAGAAATACTTTGGTTGCTCCCGGTGTCTATGAATCCAGATCCGGAGGGGGTGTTGCAGGGTTCACTGTAGGAGGTTCTTCCACAGTAGCCGCAACGACTTCAGGAGGTCCGATCTGGGGCAGCACAGGCGGCGGAAGCATTTCCGGTACGGCCAGTGGCACAGTAAGCGGAACGACCAATGCCAGCGGCGTTTCTGGGGCACTTCGAAATGGAAGTGTAAGCGGAAGTATCGGTGCAGGTGGGGGAACCCCTACCGATTATACGGGAGGAGCAGAGACAGCTCCTGATCATATCTATGTGCGCTGTCTTATTCGCGCAAAACCATAAATACGTATTTATATAATTACATATTTATATAATGTCAGTAGCTGTTTTACTATGTTAAAGCGGTTACTGACAAAATGCTATATTAGGATTGGAGATTATTACAATGAGATTATATCCAGCGATTGACATTAAAGATGGTCAGTGTGTAAGACTTAAAAAAGGATTATTTAACGAAGTTACAGTATATTCTGACAAGCCATATGAGATAGCTAAGTCGTTTGAGGAGAGTGGAGCCCGGTTTATACATACAGTTGACCTTGATGGTGCTCTTAAAGGACATGGCGTTAATGCAGAAACTATCAAAAAGATAGTATCAAGTGTCAATATTCCTGTCCAGATGGGCGGTGGAATAAGAACGCTTGAAAATATAAAAGAGGTGTTAGACCTTGGCGTATACCGTGTTATTATCGGAACTAAGGCTGTGGAGAACCCTGACTTTATAAGACAGGCGATTGAAAAATTTGGCCCTGAACATATAGTGGTAGGTGTAGATGCCAAAGACGGACTTGTAGCTATCGAAGGCTGGGAAAAGGTCAGTGACAAGACTGCGCTTTCTCTTGCACTTGCTATGAAGGATATGGGAGTCCAGACTATTGTATACACGGATATATCAAAGGATGGTATGCTGTCAGGTCCTAATGTTGAGCAGACAAAGCTTTTATCTGATAAGACAGGCATCAATATTATTGCATCCGGCGGAATGTCATGTGTACAGGATCTTAAGAATATCAATGATGCTGGTATTCACGGTGCTATAATAGGCAAAGCTATATATGAGAACAGAATTAATCTTAAAGATGCCGTAAGTATGTTTGAGTCCGGTGCATCTGTTGCTGAAGCTGACAGAAAGATGAGCACAAGCCTTTCTTTCAAGGACTTTAAGCTTAACTCTGACGGACTTATTCCTGTTGTTGTTCAGGATTATGTCAATAACGAGGTTCTTATGGTTGCTTATATGAATGAAGAAGCCTACAATATGACTGTTGATACAGGAATTATGACTTATTACAGCAGAAGCCGTCAGGAATTATGGATAAAGGGAGCTACTTCCGGACATTATCAGTATGTAAGTTCACTTGACATAGATTGTGATAATGATACAATATTAGCAAAGGTTCGCCAGATAGGCGCAGCATGCCACACAGGAAACAGAAGCTGTTTCTACAGAAATCTGTTTCTTAAGGACAGATAATCTGTATGGCTGCAAGGGCACATAAAGAGCTTAATGCTGATTAGCTTTATATGCTGCCAGAATGAGGATTGTATGGATATAAAGTATATTATCACTAAAGTTAAAAACAATATAATATGTTCACAGTTTATCGGTGATGACTGCCAGTCGCTCAATGTAGCAGACTCAGGCAGTCTTACCGGTAACATATACATAGGCAGGGTTGAGAATGTCGTTAAGAATATCAACTCTGCTTTTGTTGAAATTGAAAATAAGGTTAAGTGCTATTATCCGCTTGACGATAACAAAAAGAACATATTTCTTAATACGAAGAATAATGATAAAGTAAATATAGGCGACAAGCTGCTTATTCAGGTTGTCAATGATGCCCATAAGACAAAGCCGCCTACAGCAAGCTGCAAGATAGAGCTTGCCGGAAAGTATGTAGTATTATCAAGTCATGTTGATAAGGTATCTGTTTCAAAGAAAGCCAAGGGGTCTGATATATGCAAAGAGGCTTCAGATAAGCTTAAAGGTATGCTTCATAAGGCTATTAATGAACTTAATGATAATACAGGCGTGAAGGGCAGATTTACTTATGGTCTGATTATCCGCAGCAATGCTGTTAATTCGGATGTCGATACTATTATAAATGAAGCTGCCAGTCTTATATCAGAGTATAACAGGCTTGTACAGACTGCTGTTTATGGTACATTTTATACGAAGCTGTATGAAAGAGAGCCTGACTATATAAGTGAGATTGCACACTTCAGTTCAGATAATAATATAACGGTCATAACCGATATAAAGGACAGCTACTTAAGACTTGAAAGTTACTTTGCAGATATTCCATCTGTATCGGTAAGGTTTTATGAAGATGACCTTCTTCCTTTATATAAGCTATATTCGGTAGAGAAAAATCTTACACAGGCATTGTCAGACAAGGTCTGGTTAAAATGTGGCGGTTATCTTATAATAGAACAGACAGAGGCTATGTGCGTTATTGATGTCAATTCGGGAAAAAATATCGCAAAGTCAAAAAAGCAGGCGGACAAGGAAAGAGCGGCACTTGGTGTCAATATGGAAGCTGCGGCACAGGTCATAAACCAGATAAGATTAAGAAACATTTCCGGCATAATAATAATTGACTTTATCAATATGCAGGAGGAGGCAAGCGTTAAAGAGCTTTTATCCTATATGAAAGGTCTTGCAAAGAAAGAGCATATAACGACCAATGTAGTTGATATGACACCGCTTGGATTAGTTGAGATGACACGAAAGAACAACGGTAAAACACTAAAGGAACTTATAAGATAATTATTCTATAACGATAGGAGATATGCAGTAAAGTATGAATATGAAAGATATGGATATTGAAGAGAATGACTCAAGCAGGTATGAAATATGGTATAACCATATATATGATTATATAAGCTCCCACAACGCACTGAAGAATATAATATTATTCGCATATAAGGTTCTGCCTTATTTTGTGGCGGTGTCATACATAGTGCTTATAGTTATGTGCTTAAGAACCAAAGGCGCTATAGTGACACCAACTTTATCCTTCAGTGTGGATGCAACCGGATATGTTGAAACTTCTAACCTTTTTGTGACATCAAAGCTTATACTGACACCGCTGACATCATTTATAGTAGTGTCATTTTTCCGCAAATGTATTGACGCACAAAGACCTTATGTAAAATACAACATCACACCTCTTGTTAAAAAGGACAAGGAGGGAGAGTCTATGCCAAGCAGACATGTATTCTCCATAACTATTATAGCTATGTGCTGGTTTTATATATACCAGCCTGTAGGTATTGTTCTGTTTGTGCTTACAGCAGTGCTGGCTGTATTAAGGGTTATAACAGGTGTACACTTTATAAGAGATGTAGTGGCAGGAATAGTAGTAGGAGTGCTGTGTGGGTTTGTTGGGTTATGGATATTATAATAAAAATATCATATTTTTTAGAAATATAGTTGACATTTTGTTATCTATGCTATATTATAATCTAGTGTGCCGCTCAGTTAGGACATAAGAAGGAGTAATCCTCTCCAAAACTGGCGAGTAATTATTTTAGGAGGTGCCATATGTACGCAATTATTGCAACAGGTGGTAAACAGTACACAGTTTCAGAAGGCGATGTAATCAAGGTTGAAAAGCTTGGTGCTAACGCTGGCGATACTGTTACATTTGACCAGGTTCTTTTCGTTAATAACGGTGAAGCTAAGGTTGGTGATCCTACAGTAGCAGGAGCAACAGTTACAGCAAGCGTTGTTGAAGAGGGTAAGGACAAGAAAGTCATCGTGTATAAGTATAAGAGAAAAACTGGATATCACAAGAAGAACGGTCACAGACAGCTTTTCACTAAGGTTAAGATTGAAAAGATTAATGCTTAATTAGTGTGAGGTGTGTTATCCATGACTCATATAACAATCTACAAGTCGTCTGTCACGAACAGGACTGTAGGCTTTAAGTCGGCAGGACATGCCGGCTATGCAGAAGAGGGTAGTGATATTATCTGTTCTGCAATTTCTGTATTGACTATCAATACGATTAATTCGATTGAACAGTTCACGGATGCCGTATATGATATGTCAGTTGATGAAGAAGAGGCTAGTATTGATTACATAGTCACTTCAGATATCAGTGATACAACGCAGGTATTGTTGGACGCCTTAGAGCTTGGTTTAAGGACTATGGCTGCTGATAATCCTGATTACTTATTGATTACCGTCAAGGAGGTGTAATGACATGTTGAATTTGAACCTTCAGTTTTTCGCTCATAAAAAGGGTGTTGGTTCTACTAAGAACGGCCGTGATTCCGAGTCCAAGAGACTTGGCGCAAAGAGAGCTGATGGACAGTTCGTACTGGCAGGAAACATCCTGTACAGACAGCGCGGTACACATATTCATCCTGGCAACAACGTAGGTAAGGGCGGCGACGATACCTTATTTGCTTTAGTAGACGGAGTTGTTAAGTTTGAAAGAAAGGGCAGAGACAAAAAACAGGTTTCTATCGTTCCGGTAGCAGCTGAATAATCCGCATTCACAAGGGCTTCAAGTCGGTAAGATTTGGAGCCCTTTCTTAATAAAAAACTTTGTTTTTTTAACCAGATAAAAGGAGACGACACATGTTTGCAGACAGAGCAAAGATATATATCCGCTCAGGTAAGGGCGGCGATGGTCATCTAAGCTTCCGAAGAGAGCTGTTTGTGCCGGATGGTGGACCCGACGGCGGAGACGGTGGTAATGGCGGCGATGTGATCTTTGAAGTGGATGAAGGATTGAATACCCTTGCTGATTACCGACATAAAAGGAAATTTGCAGCAAAGGACGGCGAGCAGGGCGGAAAAAGGCGCTGCCACGGGAAAGATGCAGAAGATATCATTTTGAAAGTGCCTGAAGCGTAAATATGCGGCACAGGATGGACAGGAAGGCGGTAAGCGGAACTGTCATGGCAAAAGTGGTGCGGATATCGTGCTGAAAGTTCCGGAAGGAACCGTGATCAAAGATGCGGAGAGCGGAAAAGTGATCGCAGACATGTCCGGGGAGAACCGTCGGCAGATCATCCTGAAAGGCGGACGTGGCGGAATCGGCAATCAGCATTTTGCGACGGCTACCATGCAGGCACCGAAATATGGCAAGCCTG